>BNJS01001217.1_pt1 | contig 318983 bp, 333 predicted proteins | sample 8540461 | NCBI WGS metagenome assembly BNJS01 (sample SAMD00202454, study PRJDB9452) | human saliva metagenome | isolation source: human saliva | place: Japan
CGCCGTTCGACCATCCTCCTGGCCGCCGCCATCCTGCTTGCCCTGTGCATCCTGGCCTCCCTGTTCATCGGCTCCTCCAGGATCCCCGCCGACCAGGTCGCCCACTACCTGCTCCACCCCGACGCCTCCAACGTCAGCTACAACATCAACGTCCTGCGCGTGCAGCGCACCATCATCGGCGTGCTTGTCGGGACCGCCCTGGCGGTGGCCGGTGCGGTCATGCAGGCCGTCACCCGCAACCCCCTGGCCGAGCCCGGGCTGCTCGGCGTCAACGCCGGCGCCTCGCTGGGCATCGTCCTGGGAACCGCCGCGCTCGGCGTGCTCCCGATCACCGACCAGCTGGCCCTGGCCGCGGGAGGAGCCCTGGTGGCGACCGCGCTCGTCCAGGTCATCGGCATGATCGGCGCCTCGACCTCCTCGCCGGTGCGCCTGGTGCTCATCGGTGTCGCCTTCTCGGCCTTCGCCGGGGCGGTCATCCGCGGCGTCGTGCTGACGATGCCGAACCTGTTCCGCACCTTCATCGACTGGGAGGTCGGCTCCCTGACCCGCACCGACATCCCCCTGCTGCCCATGACGGTCCTCGTGGTCCTGGGAACCGGCGCGGCCCTCCTCCTGGCCGGGTCGCTGGACAACATCGCCCTGGGCGACGACGTCGCCGCCGCGCTGGGCACCCGGGTCGGCCTCGTGCGGGGCCTGAGCCTCACGGTCATCACGCTCCTGTGCGCCACGGCCACCACGGTGGCCGGCCCCATCGGGTTCGTCGGGCTCATGGCCCCGTTGACGGCCTCCTGGCTCATGGGACCCCACCGGGGCTGGATCGTGGCCCTGTGCGCACTGGGCGGTCCCGTCGTCGTCCTGGCCGCCGACGTCCTGGGCCGCGTCCTGGCCCGCCCCGGCGAGATGCAGGTCGGTCTGCTGACGGCCTTCGTCGGCTCGCCCGTCCTGCTGCTCATGGTCCTGCGAATGAAGGACCGGAACTCATGAGGGGAATCAGACCGAGCCCTGCCGCCTCTCCGGCGCGTCCCCGCGCCGCCACCGGCACGCGCCGTGGTCTCCACGTGGGGGCCGACGCCGGACGCCTGTGGATCGTCGTCGGCCGCTGGTCGGTGCTCATCACCCCGCGCCACGTCCTCGTCGGCCTCATGCTGCTGGTGCTCAGCCTCGCGGTGGCCGTGGCCGCCCTGCGCCTGGGGAAGTTCCCCGTCTCCACCCAGGAGGCCATCGACGCGCTCCAGGGGCAGGGGCGCAGGATCGTCCAGGTCGTCATCGTCAAGTGGAAGCTGCCCCGGATCGTGCTGGGGCTCGTGGCGGGCCTGGCCCTGGGCGTGGCCGGGGCCGTCTTCCAGACCATCACCCGCAACCCCCTGGGCTCGCCCGACCTCATCGGCTTCAGCACGGGCGCGCAGACCGGGATCCTGGTCAGTGTCCTCCTCCTGCCCGGCTCCATGCTCTCCGCCTCCCTGGCCTCCTTCATCGGCGGGGCCGCCGTGGGGACGGTGACCTACCTCGTCTCCCTGCGCGGCGGATTCACCGGCCTGCGCTTCATCCTCGTGGGGATCGCCATCAGCTCCATGCTCGTCTCCGTCAACCGCTGGCTGCTGGTGCGGGTCGACGACGACGAGGGCCTGGGCGCCCTCAAGGCCATCACCGGAACCCTCGGGGCCGCACGGTGGCCGGTGGTGGCCCCGACCTGCCTGGCCATCGGGGTCACCGTGGCCCTCACCCTGCTGGCCTCCCGGCACCTGCAGGTCCTGTCCCTGGGGGAGCAGGTGGCCACCATCCTGGGCAGCCCCACCCGCCGCGCCAGTGCCCTCCTCATCCTGCTGGGCACCGTGCTGGTGGCGGTGGTGACGATGGCGGCCGGACCCATCGGCTTCGTGGCCCTCGTGGCGCCCCACCTGGCCCGCCTCCTCACCGGCTCCCCTCAGTCCCCGCTGCTGGTGAGCGGCCTGACCGGGAGCCTCCTGCTGGTGGGCGCCGACCTGCTCAGCCAGCTGGTGCTCGAGTCGATGCCCGTGAGCGTGGTGACCAACGCCGTCGGCGGCCTCTACCTCATGGTGGCGCTGACCGTGGCGGCGCGCGGAAGGAGATCCCTGTGACCGACCTGCCCTCCACCGAGCCTCTGAACGCCGAGCGCCGGACCGGCCGCCTCCGAGGGCTCGGCTGGCCGCCCGGGGCGCGACCATCGCCTACGAGCGCCACGTGGTCTCCCGTGACCTCGACGTCGACATCCCGGCCGGCGTCTTCACCGCCATCGTGGGGCCCAACGCCTGCGGGAAGTCCACGCTGCTGCGCGCCCTGGCCCGGCTGCACCGGCCCACCCCGAGGGTGGTTCTCCTCGATGGCGCCGACATCGTCCGCCTGGGCACCAAGGAGGTCGCCCGCCGGGTCGGCCTGCTGCCCCAGAGCGCCACCGTGCCCGGCGGCATGCTGGTGCGCGACCTCGTGGCCCGCGGTCGCTTCCCCCACCAGGGCCTGTTCCGCCAGTGGTCGCGGCAGGACAGGCAGGCCGTCGAGGAGGCCATGGAGATGGTGGGAGTCACCGATCTGGCCGCCCGCCCCGTCGACGAGCTCAGCGGTGGCCAGCGCCAGCGCGTGTGGATCGCCCTGGCCCTGGCCCAGGGCACCGAGACGATCCTGCTCGATGAGCCCACCACCTTCCTCGACCTGGCCCACCAGGTCGACATCCTCCAGCTGTGCCGCCGTCTCAACGCCGACGGTCGCACGGTGGTGGCCGTCCTGCACGACCTCAACCAGGCGGCGCGCTGCGCCGAGCACATGATCGTCATGCACGACGGCCGGGTCCGCACCACCGGCTCCCCGCGCAGGATCCTCACCGAGGACCTCATCAAGGAGGTCTTCGGTCTGGCGGCCGTCATCGCCCCCGACCCGGTGGCCGGCACCCCCATGGTCGTTCCCCGGCACCTGGGCGCGGTCACGCCGGCCGACCCTGATCCTGCTACGGCCCCCGTCGCTCCCGGCGACTCCGCCGGAAGTCCGGCACCACAGCCTTCTGCCGAGCCCACCTCGGCAGGAACCAGCCCGACTGCTCGCTCCCAGCAGGACGGACAAGAAAGGAACACAGACAGATGAACACATCCTCGCGGCGTGCCAGCCGCCTGAGGCAGGGCCTCCTCGCCGTGGCAGCCATGGTGCTGAGCACCGGCCTGGTGGCCTGCGGCTCCTCCAACAGCTCGACCTCCACCTCCACCGCCGCCGGCTCCGCAGGGGCTTCCGGCGCAGCCTCGGCCGGGGCCTCCGGTGCCGCCTCGGCCGGAGCCTCCACCAAGGCCACCTGGCCGGTCACCATCAAGGGGGACGACGGCGTCGACGTCGAGATCAAGGCCGAGCCCAAGAGCATCGTGTCCACCTCCGTGACCCTGACCGGATCGCTCCTGGCCCTCGATGCCCCGGTGGTCGCCTCGACGCCGGCCAAGAAGAAGGACGAGAAGACCGACGACAACGGCTTCTTCACCCAGTGGTCCAAGCAGGCCACCGACAAGGGCGTCAAGGCCATTGACGGCACCGAGGACAACCTCGCCCAGACGGTCGCCGGCGACAACCCCGACCTCATCATCGTCGCCAAGACGGGGCAGGACTCGGCCGTCAAGGTCGTCGAGAGCCTGCGCCAGCTCGAGGTCCCCGTCCTCGTCATCGACTACGGATCGCACTCCTGGCAGGACGTCACCAAGACCCTGGGCCAGGCCACCGGCCGCCAGGCCAAGGCCGACTCCGTCGTCAAGGACTACACCACCAAGGCGGAGAAGGCCAAGGGCGCCATCGCCGTCCCGCAGGGGGCGACGTCGGTCTTCACGGTCCCCGGGGACGGCACCAAGGGCGCCAACGCCTTCACCGAGGAGGCGCCGCAGGTCCAGCTCCTCAAGGACCTGGGCTTCACCATCGCCACTGTCCCCGACAGCGTCAAGGGCAATCAGTCCATGGGCGATCGCAAGGACATCGTCCAGCTCTCGCCGGAGAACGTCCAGGCGGGACTCACCGGTGAGAACTGGGTCGTCATCGCCGCCGACGAGACCGCGAAGAACGCCGTCACCACCAACGAGACCTTCAGCTCGGCGGCCCCGGTGACCGGCGGCAAGGTGCAGTACATGCCGCCCTCGTCCTTCCGGCTGGACTACTACTCGGCCCTCGAGATGCTCGAGGCCGTCCAGAAGGCCTACCCCAAGGCCTCCTGAACCGCTGACGACCTGAGCGTCAGCGCGCTGGTGCCCCGGGCTCTCGGCCCGGGGCACCACGTATATCGATGACATCGACCCTCGCGGTCGAGCACTGCTCGGGGGCGGGCCCCTCAGCCCCAGGCGACCGAGTAGTACTGAGTCTCCTGGAACTCACGGATCCCCTCGCGCGCGCCCTCACGCCCGATACCGGACTGCTTGACGCCGCCGAAGGGGGCGGCGGGATCGGATACGAGCCCACGGTTGACGCCGACCATCCCGACCTCCATGCGCTCGGCCAGGCGCAGCGCCCACCCGAGGTCGCGGGAGAAGACGTAGCCCGACAGCCCGTAGTCCGTATCGTTGATCCACGTCAGCAGCTCGTCCTCGTCGTCCCAGGTGACGATCGGGGCGACGGGGCCGAAGATCTCGGTGCGCACGATCTCCGCGTCGGGGGCGACGTTCGTGAGGACCCGCACCGGTACGAACGCCCCCGGAGACTCCCTGGGGCCAGGAGGACTCGGCGTAGACGACGGCGCCCCCGGCCACCGCCCCGTCCACCAGGGCGTTGATCTTGTCGCGGGCAGCCGTTGTCACCAGGGGGCCGATCTGGTTCGCCTCGTCCGCCAGAGCCGGCCCCGACCCTCAGGTCGCGGACGACGGCGGAGAACTTCTCGGTGAACTCCTGGGCGACGTCCTGGTGGACGTAGAAGCGGTTGGCGGCGGTGCAGGCCTCGCCACCGCCCCTGAGCTTGGCCTGGACGGCGCCCGTCACCGCGGCGTCGATATCGGCGTCGGCCGCCACCACGAAGGGCGCGTTCCCCCCGAGCTCCATGGACGACACCAGCACCTTCTCCGCCGCCTGCTTCATGAGCACACGACCGACCTGGGTCGATCCGGTGAAGGAGACGGCTCGGACCCGGGAGTCCTCGAGCCACGTCGTCGACACCTCCACGGAACGGCTCGAGGGCACGATGTTCACCACGCCCGCGGGCACGCCGGCCTGCAGGATCAGATGTCCCAGTGCCACCGCCGTCAGGGGCGTGAGGGACGCGGGGCGGAGCACCACCGTGCACCCGGCGGCCAGGGCCGGGGCGATCTTGCGGGTCCCCATCGCCGCCGGGAAGTTCCAGGGGGTGATCATGGCGACCACCCCGATCGGCCGGTGCGTGACGATCGTCCGGGTCCCGCCCTGCCGGGGAGGTGCCGAAACCGCCCTCGGTGCGCACCGCCTCCTCGGAGAACCATCGGAAGAACTCCGCCGCGTAGAGGACCTCCGCCCTGGCGTCGTCCAGGGACTTGCCGTTCTCGGCGCTGATGAGCACCGCGAGCTCCTCGGCCTGTCCCACCATGAGGTCGAACAGGGTCCGCAGCAGCTCCGCGCGCTGCCGGGGCGGGGTGGCGCTCCATGCCGGCAGCGCCTCGGAGGCCGCGTCGACGGCGCGTGCGGCATCCGCCGGAGTCGCATCCGTGCAGCGTGCGAATACGGCGTTGCTGGCGGGATCGACGACGTCGAAGGTTCCCGCCGTCGGACGCTGCCGTCATCCGCCCGCCCAGGAGCATCCCCTCCTCAGGGCGGATCCTGCGCAGGTAGTCGGCCAGAGCCGGGTGGGCTCCGAGAGTCGTATACGCCGCCGCCGTGCCAGCCGCCGCGCCGGGTCTTGTGTCAGCCATGGTTGTGCTCCCTGAGTATCGACTGTCGCCTGCCACGCATCACGGGTAGAGACCCGCGGGAGACGTGGGCCTCGGCGACGCGCTTGACGGCCATCGTCGTCGCCGCGGTGCGCAGCGAGAGCCCGTGATCCTTGGAGAAGTCCGTGACCTCGTTCCAGGCCTTGTCCATCCTGGTGCGCAGGCGCTCGTTGACCTCCTGCTCGGTCCACCAGTAGGACTGGTTGGCCTGCACCCACTCGAAGTAGGACACGATGACGCCCTCCGGCGTTGGCGAGGATATCCGGCACGACCAGGATCCCCTTGTCGGCCAGGATCGCGTCGGCCGTGGGCGTCGTCGGGCCCGTTGGCGCCCTCGACGACCAGCTTGGCATCGATCATCGGCGCGGTCTGCTCGGTGATGACCCCCTCGACCGCCGCAGGAACGACGACGTCGCAGGCGACGGCGAACAGCTCGCTCGCAGGGATCGGGTCCGCGCCGGGGAACCCGTCGACGGTGCCGGTCTCATCCACGAAGGCCTCGAGCGCGGGGATGTCGATGCCCTTGTCGTTGCGAATCGTGCTGTAGACGTCCGCCACGGCCAGAACCTTCACGCCCGCCTCGTGGAGGAAGCGAGCAGCGCCGCGACCGACTTTGCCGAAGCCCTGAACGATCGCGGTGGCCTGCGAGGGATTCACTCCGATGCTCTCCATCGCGTTGAGGACGGAGTAGACGACGCCGCGGGAGGTGGCGGCGGCCCGCCCCTGTGACCCGCCGAGGTTGACCGGCTTGCCCGTGACGGTTCCCAGCACCGTGTGCCCGGTGGCCACCGAGTAGGTGTCCATCATCCAGGCCATGGTCTGCTCGTCGGTCCCCATATCGGGAGCCGGGATGTCCTTGTCGGGGCCGATCAGGGGGATCAGCTCCGAGGTGTAGCGGCGGGTCAGGCGTTCGAGCTCTCGTTCCGAGTGGGCCCGCGGGTCCACCTGGACCCCTCCCTTCGCTCCGCCGTAGGGCAGATCGAGAAGAGAGCACTTCCATGTCATCCACATGGCCAGCGCTCGGACCTCGTCGAGGTCCACGTTGGGGGAGTAACGGATCCCTCCCTTCGCGGGGCCGCGAGAGATGTTGTGCTGGACGCGGTGGCCGATATGCAGCTCCATCGTGCCGTCGTCGCGTCGCAGCGGAATTGAGACCGTCACCTCCTTGCGGGCGGTCTCGAGCATGCGGCGCATTCCGTCGTCGAAGCCGAGGAACTGGATCGCCTCGGCGAGCTGCGCCCGAGCATCGGCGAGGGGGTGAGGGGTCGAGGGCATGGAGCTACCTCCTGGGTCGGTCGGGTGGAGCGTCGTGATCCGGGGCCGGAGCGGCCTTGAGACGTGGGTGGAAGAGGGGGTCAGGGCTGGTCTCGGAGTGCCTGCTCAAGGATCTCCATGCCCTCGGTGAACAGCTCGTCCGGCATGGTCACCGGCGGCAGCAGGCGGATGACATTGCCGTAGGTGCCGCAGGTGAGCAGTATCAGACCGCGTGAGCGCGCGGCCTGCGCGACAGCGGCGGTCAGTGCGGCGTCGGGCTTCTGTGAGACGGGGTCGACGAGCTCGAGAGCCATCATGGCGCCCTTGCCCCGGACCTCACCGATGCGGGGGTCCTTCGCCTTCCACTGCTCCAACAGGCGGATGCCGGTCTCACCGATCGTGCGGGCCCGTCCAAGGAGATCGTGCTCCTCGATCATGTCCAGGGTCGCCAGGGCGGCGGCGCAGGCCAGGGGGTTGCCGCAGTAGGTGCCGCCGAGGGCACCCGGTTCGGCGGAGTCCATGATCTCGGCCGAACCGGTGACTGCCGACAGCGGCATGCCCCCGGCCAGGCCCTTGGCGGTCGTCACCAGGTCGGGAACGACTCCCTCGTGGTCGCAGGCGAACCACGCCCCGGTGCGGGCGATTCCCGACTGGATCTCGTCGGCGATGAAGACCGCGCCGTTGTCGTGGCACCAGCGCTGGAGCGCGGTGAGGAAGCCGGGGGCCGGAACGATGAACCCGCCTTCGCCCTGAATGGGCTCGATGATGACGGCGGCGACGGAGGACGCCCCCACCTGCTTCTCGATCTGACTGATCGTGCGCTCGGCGGCGGCCTCGCCGTCCAGTCCGTCGCGGTACGGGTAGGAGCCGGGGACCCGGTAGAGCTCCGGGGCGAAGGGGCCGAAACCGCCCTTGTAGGGGGCGACCTTGGCCGTCAGTCCCATGGTCAGGGAGGTGCGCCCGTGGAAGGCGTGGTCGAAGCAGACCACCGCCTGGCGGCCGGTGTGCCTGCGGGCGAGCTTGATGGCGTTCTCGACGGCCTCCGCCCCGGAGTTGAACAGCGCGGTCTTCTTCGGGAAGCTGCCCGGGGTCAGGGCGTTCAGGCGTTCGGCGACCTCGATGTAGCCGGCGTACCTCGTGACGGCGAAGGAGGTGTGCGTCAGGTTCTCGGCCTGTTCCTGGATCGCAGCGGCGACGGGCGCCGCCGCACCGCCCACGGTTGTCACCGCGATGCCTGATCCGAAGTCGATGAGACGGTTGCCGTCCACGTCCTCCAGGACACCGCGGTCCGTGCGCCGTGCGAATGTCGGCATGGCGGCGGTCAGGGCGCGTGGGAGTGCGGTGCCGGCGCGTTCGTCGAGGGTGCGGGCCTCGGGGCCGGGCAGAGGAGTGGCGAGATGAATGGTCTGGGGCAGCGTTGCCATGTGGACCTCACAGTGTGTCGTGACGGGCGGAGATCTGCAGTGGAACAGAGCGCTCCGGGATGTCGTAGATAACGTGCTCGGCTATGAGTTCCGCTTCAGGCTATGCCCGCTCCTAGGGCTGAACACCTAAGCGTGCTGCACAAAATGTCGCGAATCCTGTGCATGATGCATAGAACGGTGTTTGAATCCAGACATGGTGCTGGTGTCGGATCTCGTGGATCGAGCGGAACTGGGGGTTCGCGCGGTGCTCCTGCCCGCACCGAGCGCCGCAGTCACCTGGGTCGTCGCAACCGAGCTCCTGCAACCGGCTTCCTACCTCGAGGGCGGTGAGCTGGTTCTCACCACGGGCCTCGTCATGGCCGATGCCGAGGGCGGGCACATGGCGGGCAGTACGTGGCATCACTGGTCGAGGCAGGAGTCGCCGCACTCGGACTGGGAACCGGCATCGCCTTCGACACCGTGCCCGAGGACCTGCGCGAGGCCTGCCGGATCGGAGGACTCAATCTCCTCGAGGTCCCCCTCGACGTCTCCTTCGCCTCCATCAGCCGTGAAGTGGGGGCCATGCTTCAGAAGGCCGAGCCTGAGATCGGCGCCGAGGGGGCGGGGGACGAGGAGACCCTGGTCCTGCAGCAGCTGACGCGTGCAGCCGCCAAGGACAACCAGAGCGCGATCATGCGCGCCCTGGCCTCGATCCTCCGGGGGGAGGTGTCCCTGCGGGACGCCGCGGGGCGCACCGTGGTCGGCCCCTTCGGTCCGGTGGCTACGGGGATCGACGACGAGGTCGCCGAGTGCATCGACAGGATCCGTCCGGGAGGGATGCGAGGAGCCGGGGCGGTCGGGCTCGGTGATGATATGCGGCTGGTCGTTCGCCCTGTCGGCATCACCGGGGAGCCCGAGAGCTACCTGGCGACCGTTCAGCGCGAGACACTCACGCGCGCCCAGACCCTGGGAGTCGATCTCGCCTGGTCGTTTCTGAATCTCATCGCCGAGTCCTCCAAGGCGTTCACCGGATGGCTCCTCCAGCTCGTGGGAGCGGCGGCCGAGCATCTCCTGGCGGGGGAGGTCGCGCAGGGACTGGCGCTGGCGGACCAGGTTCAGGAGCTCGTCCTCACACGCCTTCCGTCTCCGGAGCGGCGGTCGGTGGCCGCTACCGGTGGCGGCCATCAGTGGCGTGTCATCTGCCTCGAGGGTGGCAGTGCCGCCGTTGCCGGGCTCTCCACAGTGTTGGCCCGCCTGCTCGTCGAGAGGCGGGGGGCTGCAGTGGGGGAGCGGCTTCTGTGGCGCACGGACCGGGATGGGGCCCGCTTGACAATCCTTGGTGAGGCTGGGCGCGTTCCCACGCTTCTCGAGGACGGCCGTGTCACACCATGGACCAGGCGGATGCGGATCGGAGTCAGCGGTCCGGCCGGCATCACTGACCTGCCGCGGGGTGCACAGCAGGCGCTGTCCGTCTGCACCGGCGCTCGGCGGCTCGGACAGGCGGTGCGCTGGGAGGCCTCGGGACTGCCGTCGGTCACAGACCTCCTGGACGAGGATCGGGCCCGTGCCTTCGCGCGCACTCGCTTGAGGAGTGTCGCTGATCGGCCCGACCTGCTCGAGCTGCTGGAGATCTACCTTAGCGAGGCCGGGGCGGTGCAGCGCATCGCGGAGCGCCTGGGGGTGCACCGCAACTCCGTCCCTGCGCGCCTTGTACGCCTGAGGAGGGCGCTCGGCGTCGACATCGAGGACGCCGAGCAGCGGGCGAATCTGTGGTTTGCGTTACATTTTTTGACGAAGTAACGGCCAGATGTCTTGCGCGGGGGTGACTTTTCCGCGCGTTTCTGCGGTCCCTTGAAGCGTGAAACGTGACGTTCGACATACTTGGTTGTGTGTGTTTACGATACTGGCGTCACCTAGGACCTTAGCCCGCGCTGTAGTCGCGCAACGCGTGTCGCACCGGGCTCCAGCGGCGATGTGGCCTGCGCTGGTCCGGCGTGAGCTTGGGCAGCAGATGCCTGAGCCGTCTCATTTTTTCGACTCTCGACACTTGTCGTCTCGACTCTCATCTCGACACCGACGTCCCGCCAAAGCCAAGAAGCAGAGTGATTCACATGAGCCTTCCTCTCCTCCAGAATTTTATTGACGGAAGATTTGTTCCGGCAACCACCGATGCCACGTTCGACGTCGTGGATCCCCGAACGGAACAAGTCGTGGCGCAGTGCCCGGTCTCAGGGGCCGCCGATGTCGACGCCGCTTACGACGCCGCCCTCAAGGCCTTTGAGAGCTGGCGGCTGACAACGCCGGCGGACCGGCAGCTGCTCCTGCTCCGACTCGCCGATGCCCTGGAGGCCAATGCCGACCGCCTTGTTGAGGCTCAGCGCCGCAACACCGGTCAGCTCGCCGAGATGATCCGGGCGGAGGAAGTCCTGACAGGGGCCTCTCAGCTGCGGTTCTTCGCCGGAGCCGCACGCCTCCAGTCGGGTGTCGCCTCGGGCGAGTACGCCGAGGGCCTGAACTCGCAGATTCGCCGTGAGCCCATCGGCGTCGTCGGGCAGATCGTCCCGTGGAACTACCCCTTCATGATGCTCATCTGGAAGGTCGGGCCCGCTCTGGCGGCGGGCAACACGGTGGTGCTCAAGCCGAGTGCCAACACGCCCGAGAGCGCCATCGTCTTTGCTGAGATCGCCGGCGAGATCCTCCCGCCCGGGGTCTTCAACCTGGTGCTCGGCACCGGAGAGACCGGGCGCCTCATGAGCGCCCACCCGGTGCCCGGGCTGGTCGCGCTCACAGGTTCAGTGCGCGCAGGCTCGGATCTCGCCGAACAGGCGGCCGGCAACGTGACCCGCGTTCACCTCGAGCTCGGAGGCAAGGCCCCCGCCATCGTCTTCGCCGACGCCGACATCGAGGCGGCCGCCGAGGGCATCGCCGCCGCAGGGATATTCAACTCCGGACAGGACTGCACCGCCGCCACCCGCGTCCTGGTCGAGGCCTCGGTGGCCAAGGAGTTCACCGACGCGCTGGTGCGTCACGCAGAGTCCCTGCGGACCGGCCCGATTCCCGAGGAGGAGGCGTTCTACGGTCCGCTGAACAATGCCCGGCACTTCGCCTCCGTGCAGAAGATCGTCGAGGAGCGGCCCGCCCACTCCCACCTGCTGACCGGCGGCCACCGCGTCGGCGAGAGCGGGTACTACTACGCGCCCACCGTCATCTCGGGGCTCAAGCAGGACGACGCACTCGTGCAGCAGGAGGTCTTCGGCCCGGTCCTGACCGTTCAGGAGTTCTCCTCCGACGACGAGGCCCTGGCCCTGGCCAACGGCGTGGACTACGCCCTGTCCTCGTCCATCTGGACGACCGACCACCAGCGTGTCCTGCGATTCAGCAGGGACCTGGACTTCGGCTGCGTCTGGGTGAACTGCCACATCCCCCTCGTTGCGGAGATGCCGCACGGCGGATTCAAACGGTCCGGCTACGGCAAGGACCTCTCCATCTACGGCGTGGAGGACTACACGCGTATCAAGCACGTCATGAGTGCTCTGTGACCTCCCGGAAGCTAACAGGAGATCACCCCCATGCGCATTCTGACGGCTTTCACCAACTCGCTCGGCGGTCGAGACTCCTACCACCTGGGGGTGTCTCTCGCTGAAGCGTTCTCGTGCCCACTCGATCTCGTCACCGTCGTCAAGGGCGGCGGAGGGCGCTACGTCCTTGACGTCACCGATCACGCCTTCCAGGACGTCGTTGCCACGCAGGTCGACGACTGGATGTCGGAGATCATGGAGGAGCATCGGCCCCGTGTGCCGGTGAGCAAGTACCTGCGGTACAGCCTCTCCTTCCCCGAGGGCATCATTGCCTCGGCCGAGGAGCTCAAAGCCGACCTGCTCGTAGCCGGCGGGGGCCGTCACGGGGTCCTGGGACGAGTGTCCCTCGGCTCCGTGGGGCAGACCCTGCTCAACTCCTCGACAGTTCCGGTCGCCCTGTCCCCGCGCGGCATGAGGCACGCCCCTCTTGACGGACTCTCACGCATCACGGTCATGCTGGGGGAGTCCGGCAGGTGGAGGGGGGTGCTCAGCAAGGCCAGGACCTTCGCTGACAGAGCCGGTGTCCCGTTGCGTCTCGTCACGGTGGCCACCGGTGACTCGCAGAACACCGCGGAGATCGGGGAGAGGACCGAAGCCCTGCTCGCCGAGGTACGCCTGGATCTCAAGGGGCTGGATGATCAGCGTGTTCAGATCGTCCACGCCCATTCCATGAGCGCCGCCGTGCTGGCCATGGAGTGGAACAGGAATGAGCTGGCCTTCCTGGGATCGGCGCGACTGGCCCAGAGCGGGCGCCTGTTCCTGGGGCCGGACGCCAACAAGATCCTGCGGGTCCTGCCCGTGCCTCTGGTCGCGGTCCCAGCCGACGCGGCTGACGTCGGGGGTGCAACATGAGCGCGGCTACCACGAGCTCCGGAGGCGGGCTGTCGAAGAAGGGACTGGCCGAGGGCTCTGTCGGTCTGCTCGGCGCCATCATCATCGGGGTGTCCTGCATCGCGCCCCCGTACACCCTCACCGGCGCGCTGGGGCCGACCGCCTCAGAGGTGGGCGAGCAGGTGCCGGCGATCTTCCTCGTCGGATTCATCCCGATGCTCCTGGTCGCCTTCGGGTACCGAGAGCTCAATGCGGCGATGCCCGACTCGGGCACCTCCTTCACCTGGGGGACGCGTGCCTTCGGTCCGTGGATCGGGTGGATGAACGGATGGGGGCTGATTGTGGCGACCGTCGTCGTCCTGTCGAACCTTGCGGCCATCGCCGTCGACTTCTTCTATCTGCTGCTCGCACAGGTGACTCGCAAATTTCCGCCATTGCGGATCTCTCCGACAACGTATGGGTCAATACCCTCACCTGCCTGGTCTTCATCACGCTGGCGACCTGGATCGCGTACCGCGATATGCAGACCACCCAGAAGCTCCAGTACTGGTTGGTGGGGTTTCAGCTGACGGTGTTCCTCGGCTTCGGCGCGGTGGCCATTTACCGCTACTTCACCGGAACCGCCGTCAATCCGACACCCGTGAAGCTCGAGTGGTTCAATCCGTTCGCCGTCGACTCGCTGGGGACTTTCGTGGCGGGAGTCTCCCTGTCCCTGTTCATCTACTGGGGTTGGGACGTGTCGCTGACGGTCAATGAGGAAGCCGACGACGCCAGCTCCACCCCCGGGCGCGCCGCCGTGCTCACCGTCATGACCATCGTCTCGGTGTACATGTTCGTCACGATTGGATCCATGATGTTCGCCGGCCTGGGGAAGGATGGGATAGGACTGGGCAATCCTGCGATCCAGGACAATGTCTTCTTCGCCTTGGCCAGACCGGTTCTGGGGCCGTTCGCGATTCTCCTGTCGACGGCGGTGCTGGTCTCGTCCGCGGCGTCCTTGCAATCCACCTTCGTCTCTCCCGCCCGCACCTTGCTGTCGATGGGATATTACGGGGCGATGCCGGAGAGGCTCGGCGAGATCTCTCCGCGCTTCCTCACCCCTGGTCGCGCAACAGTCGTCTCGGCGGTCGCCGCCTCGACCTTTTACACCCTGCTGCGATTCGTATCCACCTCCGTCCTGTGGGACACGGTTCAGACCCTGGGGGCGATGATCGCCTTCTATTACGGTCTCACCGCCTTCGCCGCGGTATGGTACTTTCGAGGGAAATGGTTCTCCTCAGTGAGGAACTTCTTCTTCATGCTGGTCTCGCCGGGACTGGGAGGTCTTATCCTCTTCTCGCTGCTCGGCCTGACCCTGAAGGACTCCCTCGACCCCGGAGTATGGGATCGGGATCGCAGGTCTTCGGCGTCGGTCTCGTCTTCGTCCTCACCCTCGCCCTCATTCTCCTGGGCGTGGTGCTGATGCTCGTGCAGTACGTCCGGGCACCGGCCTTCTTCCGCGGGGAGGTGATCGCACGATCCGACGCTGTCACCGAGGAGATGAAGGTGGCAACTGTCTTATGAGGAGGACGATGGCGAAGCCTACCCGCTCCGTGCTGCGTCGTGACTGCCGGTGAACCGGAGCGAACGCGCACACATGAAAACAGCTCCCTCCGCGCCAGGCCGGCGGAAGGAGCTGAGAGGAAACACATTGTCATCGCATCGACGGACACAGCCGATCGATGCGCCGGTAATCAAACGCACGATATGTGGACGCCAGGCCGGACCACGAAGGAGTGAGCAATGAGTATCAATATGGAGCGAGTCGCTGAGCTGACCGAGATCGAGTCCAAGCGCCTCAATGAACGGACCAAGGGATCCGGCGACATGTACAACCGCGCGAGGAACAGTCTTTCCGGCGGTGTCGCCTCCTCGTACCAGCTGCGTGAGCCGTGGCCCATTTACCTCGAACGCGGGCAGGGGCCGAAGGTCTGGGATGTCGACGGCAACGAGATGTGGGACTTCCACAACGGCTTCGGATCGATGCTTCAGGGGCATGCCCACCCGGTGATCGGTGAGGCCGTTCAGGAGCGGTACGGCAAGGGCACCCACTTCGCCGCCCCGACCGAGGACGCCCTGGCGGTGGCGGAGAACCTCTCGAGCAGGTGGGGGCTGCCGAAGTGGCGCTACACGAACTCGGGCTCGGAGTCCACGATGGATGCCATCCGCATCGCACGCGCCTACACCGGTCGCGACACGGTCATGAAGATCTTCGGCTCCTACCACGGGCACCACGACACCGTCATGGTCTCGATCGGCGTCGAGTACGACAAGATCGGTGACCGTGACAACCTGGCCTCCCTGCCCTACGGAGGCGGCATCCCCGACGCCACCGTCCAGATGACGGTGCCGGTTCCCTTCAACGATGCCGAGGCCATGGAACGCCGCATCATCCGGCTGGCTGATGAGGGTCGTAAGCCCGCCTGCGTCATCATGGAGCCGGCCATGATGAACCTGGGCGTCGTGCTGCCGGAACCGGGTTATCTGGAGCAGGTTCGTGAGATCACCCGGCGACACGGCGTCGTCCTGATCTTCGACGAGGTCAAGACCGGCCTGTGCATCGGTCCGGGCGGCGCCACCCAAGCGCTTCGGGTGACTCCCGACCTGGTGACCATGGCCAAGGCCCTGGGTGGTGGTCTGCCCTCGGGCGCCATCGGAGGCACCGAGGAAGTCATGTCCGTGGTGGAGGACCACACCGTCTTCCAGGTCGGCACCTACAACGGCAACCCCCTGGTGATGGCCGCCGTGCGGGCCAACCTCGAGAAGGTCCTCACCCGGAGGCCTACGCCCACCTCGACCACCTCAACGATCGCATTCTCGCGGGCTGCACGGAGGTCATTGAGGCGCTACAACCTTCCGGGCTACGCGGTGGGCGTTGGCGGCAAGGGGTGCGTCACCTTCTCCCCCAAGAAGGTCGTCGACTACGAGTCCTTCAAGGAGCACCAGAACGCGGAGCTGTCCGAGCTCGCGTGGCTGTTCAACATGAACCGGGGAATCTTCATGACCCCGGGCCGCGAGGAGGAGTGGACTCTGTCGGTGACCCACACGGACGAGGCGATCGACGCCTACGTCAGCTGCTTCGAGGAGCTCGCCGAGGCGATCACCGCCAAGTGACGTGAGTACTCTCTGATCTCATGGGGGCCACCGAAGACGTCGGTGGCCCCCATGAATCGTGTCCTACCCGCGGTGGCGCTCGGTGGCATTCAGCGGCGTTTCCAGGCGCGGATCCTCGTGCGGAAGGAGGTGAAGGGCGCCACCGTGTTGATGTGCACCCACTTGGCCACCGGCCAGGCCGACGGCGTCGAGGAGGCCCACGCCCGCTGCCCGGAGGTGAAGAGCTCCTCCCGGCTCAGCGATGCCACGAGGGCGACGACGTCGTCGACCCTGTTCCGAAAGGCCTCCCGAAGCCGGGGCAGCGAGGCGTCGCTCCACTGCTCGTAGAAGGTGCTGTAGAGATCGCCGAGCCGGTTCCACCGGTAGCCGGGTGCGGGCGTGACCACCTCGCGCCCGGCTCGCTCGCCCTCCTCCCAGCCCAGCAGCAGGTCCATCCACCCCAGCTGGTAGGCGAGCATCTGCGCCGGCGTGCGGTCCACCCCGTCCTTGAGGATGTGGAGCCCGGAGGCGGGGACGTCGTCGAACTCGGCGATGAACAGCTCAGCGCGCCTGCGGATCTCCGCGATGAGCTCCTCGCCGGAGGCGTAGTCCTTCAGGCGGTCCCTTCTCCATCCTCGCCGGCAGCGGCACGCGGTCGTCGGTTATCCCTCGCGTTCGTACCCTCTACCCTACGAACCCGGTGGCTACCCTACGAACGCCCGGCGCTCCAACTGCGCCTAGTCCTGGGAGGTGACCCCGACGTCGGCCATCTTCCGCTCCGTCCACGGGGCGACGATGAACAGGACGATCGCCACGGCGACCGTCACGACCCCCAGGCCGTAGTAGTAGGTGGAGTTCGCGACGTGCTCCGTCTTGGAGATGATGAAACCGGCCAGGCCCTGGCCGGTGGCCGTCGTCAGCAGCCACAGGCTCATCGTCTGGGAGGCGAAGTTCTTGGGCGCCAGTGCCGACGTCGTGGACAGGCCCACCGGGGACAGGAAGAGCTCGGCGACGGTCTGGATGATGAAGACCACGGCCAGGAACCACCACGGGGACAGGTCCTTCCCGCCCGGCCAGATCTGGAAGCCGTACCCCAGGATGAAGGCCGATACCCCGATGATGAGCACCGAGATCGCGAACTTCATGATGGTGGAGGGGAACTTGCCCGCCCGCCGGGTGAAGAGCCAGCCGATGAATGGCGCCAGGATGACGATCGTGGCCGGGTTGATGGACTGGTAGGTCTCGGGGGTGATGGCCCAGCCGACCAACGGGATGTGGCCGTCGGTGTTGTCCTTGGCGAAGGTGGCCATCTTGCCGGCCGCCTGCTCGGAGATCATGAAGAACAGGACCGCGCCGATCCACAGGGGGATGTAGGCGCGCAGGTGGGTGCGCTCGCGGGCCGTGACCCTGGGGGAGCGGAACATGAGGACGAAGTACCCCAGGGCGGCGCCGGCCGGGATGATGAGCATCGTCGTGGAGATGGCGTCGAGCAGGCTGCCGGACAGGATGCTGAGGGGCCGCGACGAGTGCGGCCGCGGCCGCCACGGTCAGTACCGAAGCGAGCACGAACCGCCGGCGCTCCTGGGGCCGGATGGGGTTGGGGACGGTGAAGGCGAAGGCCGAGAGCTTGTGACGGCCGTAGACGAAGGCGATCAGGGCCACCCCCATGCCGACGGCGGCCGAGAAGAAGCCGGCGTGGTAGCCGTAGTGCTCGCGAAGCCAGCCGGTCACCAGGGGAGAGGCGAGTGAGCCGACGTTGACCGACATGTAGAACAGCTGGAAGCCCGCGTCGCGCCGAGGGTCATCGTCGTCGTAGAGACCCCCGACGATCGTGGACAGGTTCGGTTTGATGAATCCCGTACCCACGGCCACCAGCACGATCCCCGTCCAGGAGAAGGCGGATAAGGGGATGGACAGGCAGATGTGCCCGGCCATGATGACCAGGCCGCCGTAGAGGGTGGACAGCCACGGGCCGATGACACGGTCGGCGAAGATGCCGCCCGGGATGGCCAGCAGGTAGACGGCCGCGCTGTAAGAGGCCAGGATGACCTGGCCGGAGTTGGGACTCAGGCCGAGTCCGCCACCGGCCACGGTGTCGGTGATGAAGTAGAGCAGGATGGCGCGCATGCCGTAGTAGGAGAAGCGCTCCCACATCTCCACGTTGAGCATCCAGGGAAGTCCCCGGGGGTGGCCGAACAGTCCCCGGTCCTCCTTCGACGGCGTCGTGCGCAGGGTGTCGGGTCGCCACCGGCTGGTGATCATCCGACCGGTATCGAGATCGTCCTCGACGGGAGTCGGGGTCGTTGACATGAGACCTCCTTCCTGTGGTCAGGTGAGGCGTGCTGCCGGACCGTCAGCGTCCGCATGAACCACAGTACCCATGCACCCTACCCCCGACCGCGAGGTGATTTTGGGAGAACGTGAAGGCGGCTGGAGCAGCGGCCCATGAGGTCGGCGAGTCGGGACGCTCAATGCCCCTCTGGGACCCATCGGCGGCAGCCGCGCGCTCGCGGTCGTAGGTTAGTCCGCGGATCGTGCGTAGAACCCTACTGTGCTGTCTCCTCACTTCTGAGACATTTGGGTGTCATGACATCTGAGACGTTTGGGTGTGCAGACTTCTGGAGACACCGGTGGGGGGCAGGACCCGTGAGACGTTCAGGGGCGTCGGGGTGGTAGTGGGATGAGTCTGTAGGAGGTTTCTGGTGTCGATGGTGGAGCGGTTGCCTTGCTGCCTCTGGGTGGGCTGGGGCCAGGGCAGGGACACGAAGCGGCGTCCGTCGGGGTCGTAGGGAGGTCCAGGCGCGTGGGGTACTCGATCAGGGTGACCTCGATGCCGCGCATGGTCTGGCCCAGTGACAGTGCACGGTCCTTGTAGGACACGCACCCGTTGGACATCACGGTGCGTCGGGCGCGGTCCACGGCACTATCCGGAGCCGGTCGGGTCGGTGGGGTCGGGCAGGCTGATGAAGCCGCCGCCGGCTGGGAGGCGCTCCAGGTCGATGGGGGCTGGCTGGCCAGCGCCCTGGGGGTCTGCGCCCATACCCTCAGCGGGTCAGTGCGATGCCGTGGCCCCGGGTGCTGGCGCTCGGTGTTGTAGTAAACTGGGTGAAGCGGTCCAGCCGGCGTTGAGCCTCCCTCGCGGGTGCTGGCCGGTGGGCGCGCAGCTCGGGGCGGCTGCCGGCTGGTGGGAGCGCTCGACCTGCCCTGGGTCTGAGGGTGGCCCACCCGCCCGCTGATGGGACGCACCCCAGGGATGCCAGCCACTTCGGTGGCTCCCGGGTCCAGTGATACGGCTGGTGTTGAACGCCAGTGCGTTGTCCGACAGGATCGCCGCCGGGCGCCCCCAGGTGGCGAAGGCCTCCCTCAAGCGATCAGTGTGGGCGCTCGCCACGCTCTCACCGCCCCAGCAGGCCCTCAGGGCGGTGATGACCCGCGAGCAGTCGTCAACGACCTGGTAGACGGTCACCAGACGGTCCTCCAGGCGCCATTGGAAGCCGTCGATCTGCCACAGCTCGTTGGCCGCGCTGCGGGTGAAGCGCTTGTACGACGTCCTGGGCCGCTTGCGCGGGGCGGGGACCACCAGGCCGGCTCTGCGCAGGCTGCGGGCGATCGTCGCGCGAGAGGGAGCCGGAACGCTGGCGCCCTGGCTCATCACCCACCACACCGAGGCCGGACCCGCCTCCCGGCCGGCGGCGAGCAGGTCGGCGCGAACCTGGGCGATGCGCCTCATCAGTGCCCTGGTCCCATACCCGCGCCGGGTGGTGCGGGGCCCGTGAGCGCGCCGTCAGCGCGGCAGCCAGGCCCTCGTGCTCAGCGCGTCGGCGTATCCGGTAGAACGAGGCCCGCGAGATACCCACCTGAGCGCAGAACTCCTCCACGCTCATCCCACTGGTCCTGGAGTCAAAACCTATGACCTGCTCACGCCGAGACGGCGAAATCGAGTTACCCATAACCCCCAGGCAACCCACCCCACCAGTGTCTCAGATGTCATGACATCCGAAACTCTCAGAAGTCATGAGACAACACAGTGCGCTGAACCTACGACTCCGAGGGCCAACCTACGAACTCGCGGCGCTCCAGGTGCGGCTCGTCCAGGCGCTCCTAGTCCTGCGCGGCGACCTCGACGTCGGCCATCTGCCGCTGCGTCCACGGGGCGACGGCGAACAGCACCAGGGCCATGAGCAGCGTGGCCACGCCCAGGCCGTAGTATAGGTGGCGTCGGAGGCGTCCTCGGTCTGGGCGATGACGAAGCCGGCCACGCCCTGCCCGGTGGCGACACTGAGCCACCACAGCCCCATCGCCTGGGAGGCGAAGCTCTTGGGGGCCAGGGCGGTCGTCGTGGCCAGGCCGACCGGGGTCAGGAAGAGCTCGGCGACGGTCTGGATGACGTAGACCAGCGCCAGGAACCACCAGGGGGACAGGTGCCCCCACCCGGCCAGATCTGGAAGCCGTAGCCCAACATGAGCGCCGAGAGCCCCACGATGAGCACCGCGATGACGAACTTCATGATGGTGGAGGGGAACCGGCCCGCCCTCCGGGTGAACAGCATGCCGACCATCGGGGCCAGGATCACGATCGCCGCGGGGTTGACCGACTGGTAGGCCTCCGCGGTGATCGACCAGCCGAGCATGAGGGCAGCCGCAGATCCGTGTTGGAGTCGGCGGTGGCCATCTTGCCGGCCGCCTGCTCGGTGATCATGAAGAACAGGACCGCGCCGATCCACAGGGGGATGAGGCACGCAGGTGCGTGCGCTCGGGGGCGGAGACCTTCGGGAACGGAACATGACCACGAAGTGGGCCACGGCCGCACCGACCGGCACGAGCAGGCCCGCCGTGGCGACGGTGGTCACCAGGTTTCCGGTGATCGCCTTCAGAGTGGCCATCGACAGCGCTGACGGCGACCAGGACGCCGAGGGAGCCCGAGCAGCAGTCGCCGGCGTTCCTCGGGGCGGATGGGGCTGGGGACGGTGAAGGCGAAGGCGGAGAGCCTCTGTGGCGACCGTAGATGAAGGCGCCCAGGGCGAAGGCCATGCCGATGGCGGCCGAGGAGAAGCCGGCGTGGTAGCCGTAGTGCCTCGCGCAGCCAGCCGGTCAGCAGGGGAGAGGCGAAGGCGCCGAGTGTTGATGGACATGTGAACAGCTGGAATCCCGGCGTCGCGCCGGATGTCGCTCGCCGTCGTAGAGGCCGCCGACGATGGTCGTCAGGTTCGGTTTGATGAAAGCCGGTGCCGACGGCAACCAGCACGATCCCCAGTCCAGGAGGTCACGGTGCTGGGGATGGTCAGGCAGATGCCTGGCCAGCGATGACCACGCCGCCGTAGAGGGTGGACAGCCAGGGGCCTGATGATGCGTCGGCGAAGATGCGCCCGGGGATGGCCAGAAGTAGACGGCGATGCCGTAGGCGGCGATGACGACCCGTCCGCTGGTCTCGCTGCAGGCCCAGGCCGCCGCGGGGCGACCGTGTCGGTGATGAAGTACAGCAGGATGGCGCGCATGCCGTAGTAGGAGAAGCGTTCCCACATCTCCACGTTGAGCATCCAGGGCAGTCCGCGGGGGTGGCCAGAACAGCCCCCGGTCCTGCCTCGACGGCGTCGTGCGCAGGCTGCGGGCCGCCATCGGCTGGAGATGAGGCGGCCGGGCCTCGGCCAACCTGTCGGCGCGCTCGTTGACCGCCGTCGTGGCGGCTGACATCGGGTCGGATGTCGAGTCCGACATCGGGCCTGACGTCGAATCGGACTCGACTGTGCCATGGCGCTGTCCTTCCTCGGGCGGTGGCCACTGGGGCCGGCCGCAGGGGTGATCCAGGGCGCCGGGTGCTCCGTCTGACACGAGGCACAGACCTGTCGCCGAGGTCAGAAGTGATAGTGCTCAGACCATAGCGCTCGGCCTGTTTCCGGCATGCTTCGGTTCTTGGCTAGACGACGGCGGCCCGGAGAGGACCGCAGGGGGTCTCTTCTCCGGGGTCGCCGGGTTCGCCGCGCTGGGCGGATGACGGGACTCCTCCGACGACGCGCGGAGGGCAGGCCGGTAGGACTGCGCGGGCCGGGGCCCCTCAGCGGGCCAGGGCGTCGGCTGCGGCCTTGACGTTCGGGCGCACCGGGGGTCAGGCGGGTCACCGGGTGACGTGGCGCGGCTCGAGGCTCGTCCAGGCTGGAGACCCCCAGGAGGCTTGCTATGGTGCGGATGACCTCGTCGGAGAGGATCTCGATCATGCGGTCCACGCCCTCGCGCCCGCCGGCCATGAGGCCGTAGAGGTAGGCGCGGCCCACGAGCCCGAACTTGACCCCCAGGGCGACGGCGGCCACGACGTCGGCGCCGTTCATGATGCCGGTGTCGACCATGATCGTGGCGTCCTTGCCGACCTCCCGGACCACCTCGGGCAGGAGGCGGAAGGATGGGGGCGCGGTCGGTGACGCCCGCCGTGGTTGGACAGGACGCCGTCGACGCCCGTGCGATGAGGCGTTTGAGTCTCCACCGCCCGGACACCCTTTGATGACGATCTTGCCCGGACGGAGCGGATGACCTTGAGGTCCTCGTCGCTGATGGTGGGGTCCATGGCGTTGTCGAGCAGCTCGCCCACGGTGCCGCCGGTGGACTTCAGGGAGGCGAACTCCAGCTTGGGCGTGGTCAGGAAGTCGTACCACCACCACGGGCGGGGGATCGCGTTGAGGACGGTCCCGGCCGTGATCTGGGGCGGGATGGAGAAGCCGTTGCGCTTGTCGCGCAGGCGGGCCCCGGCCACGGGGGTGTCCACCGTGAACATGAGGGTGTCGAAGCCGGCGGTCAGTGGCGCGCCTCGACCAGCCCGTGGGAGATCCTCGCGCTGGCGCATGACGTAGAGCCTGGAACCAGTTGCGCCCGTGTTGGAGGCCTTGACGTCCTCGATGGAGGTGGTGCCCAGTGGACAGGGTGAGGGATCCCGGCGGCGCCGGCGGCCCCGGCCCCGGCGACCTCGCCCTCGGTCTGCATGAGGGCGGGTGAAACCGGTGGGCGCGATGCCGAAGGGGCATGGACGAGCGCCCGCCCAGGATTTCGCAGGAGGTGTCGACGTCGATGGCCGGGCGCAGGATGTCGGGGTGGAACTCGATGTCGCGAAGGCCTGGCGGGCGCGGCGCAGGAGACCTCACCCTCGGCGGCGCTGTCGGGTGTAGTCGAAGGCCGCGGCCGGAGTGCGGCGCTGGCGATCTGTGCAGGTCCCAGGTGGTCAGTGCGGCAGTCGAGGCTGGCGACGCCTGCTGAGCCTCGGGCGTCTTGAAGCGGGAGCAAAGCGAAGATCTCGCTCGGGTTGGGCGGGCCGGCGCTGACCACAGGAACTCATCGGTGAGTCGGATTCTGGACGCTCTGCGCGGCGCGGAGTGCTCGTGGAGGCGGCCGGCCCCGTGGCGCGGCACTGAGGCCTACGAACCACCTCATGCTATGGGACAAAGGTCACCGAAGCAAGGTTAGCCTAAGCAAGCCGTCTAACGGGAGGGAGAGATTTGCAATTTCTGCGCGGGGCCAGTCTCTCCGTCGCGGTGGCGTCCGCTCGCCGGCGGGGGACGACAGCGCAGGACGATGACGGGGCCGACAGCCCGGGGCTAGCCGCCCGGGTGCGGCCGGCCAGGGCGCGCAGACGCGCCCGCGCCCCCTGGCGTCGCAGGGCCTCGAGCTCCTCGACGAAGGTGCGTCGGAAGCGCTCGTTGGTCGCCAGGCCTCCGAAGATCCCCTCGTGGCAGATGAAGGCGGTGCCGTGGCCGGCCCGCTGCGCGGCCATCAGGTGCCTCAGGTCCTCGGCCAGAGGATCGTCGACGACGATCGCCCCGCCGTTCTCGTCGTAGCCCTCCAACCCCAGTGCCCACGCGGCCACCATCGCCGTGCCCAGACGGATCGGCCCGCCGGCGGTGAGGTTGTCTGCGCACTGTGCCCAGGACGAACTTCGGCATCCGGCTGAGGCGTCGCGCCAGGCGGGAGAGCGTGTCTGCGATCGTCTCGTTGGTGAAGCGCTTGAAGAGCGTGCTGATGTAGACTCGTCCAGGTCGATCCCCGGCACCGAGCGCAGGGTGGCCCGCGCCTCGCGCTCAAGATAGGCCCTCACCCAGGTGGCGATGTCCGCATCGGCTGCGGCCTCGTGCGCGTACTTGATCCCCAGCAGCCGCCCCCAGTGGGCCAGCCCCTGGTGGGAGGCGTTGAGCAGACGCAGGCTCGCGAGTCGCGTAGGGGACGACGTCGTCGACCATCTGCACCCGCGACCTCCCACGGGCGCGCCCGGCGGGAAGTCGTCCTCGATCACCCACTGGGTGAAGGGCTGCAGACCACCGGCCAGGCGTCCTCGACACCGAGTGCCCGCGTGTACCGGCGATGTCGGCGCGTGGTGCGCGGGGTGATGCGGTCCACCATGCAAGTTTGGGGAAGGCGACGTTCCGTCGATCCAGTCCGTCAGGCATCAGGGTCGCTCATCGTGCCTGGGGAGACCACCGCCGTGCGGGCCGCCTTCCGTTACCGGGACGGGTTGTCGCACTCATGATCGTCAGTGGAGCGATCCCCGCCTCCCGACGACGCCTCAGCGCCTCAACGATGTAGCCGAAGGCCGTCGTCGGCTCGCCCGGGTGCTCGGCGTCGTGGACGGCCCCGGGGCTGAAGGTGCGGAACTCGCCGGTGGCATCGTCAACGTTGTAGCCGCCCTCGGTGACCGTCAGCGAGACGATCCGGGTGGTCGGCGCGCTCAGGAGGGCCAGGACGACCTCGCGGGGTCGTCGGGGGCGAAAGAGGTAGTTGTGGATCGAGCCGATGACCGCTGGATCGCGCAGCCCACCGGGATGCTGAGCGCTCAGGGTGTAGAGGTGGTCCTGGCTCTCCAGCACGTCACGCATCCGGGCGTCCCCGGGCAGTGGGCCGACGCCGCAGATCCCCACTCCAGGCAGGATCCGCCGCTGCGGCGGCTGCTCCACCGCCGGGCCCGGACCCGGCGCGCCGACGCATGAGCCTGTCGAGGAGGGCGGCCTCGTGGGCGCAGTGAGCCGCCCACGCCGATGTGGACGATCCCGGTGGTCATGGCGGAGCGGTCGTGGGCGGGGGCCAGAGGGCGACCAGTCAGTGAGATGGTCAAGAAGAGGTCCTTTCGCGCGCTGCCGCCAGTCGCCCTCAGTCAACCCGGCCTCCTTGGAAATCCGGTGGGCGTCCACCCGGGAGGCCTCAGCGGAACGGTCCGCCTCGCCCTGATCCCTCGTGAAACTCTTGCGGAGCAGGGAAGAGACGACAAGCTCTCGCGCCGCCCGGGCGGTGAGCAATCGGGCGACGCGGAGTGAGAGCGGTCTTGATGAACCTCAGTGGGCGATGACGACGCGCAGGTTGCGCGGGCCGTGCACGCCGCTGACGGCGCACCAGGCTCGATGTCGCTGGTGGCCGAGCCGCCGGCGATCCACGTCATCGGGCGCGTGGGTGCCTGCCGAGACGTCGACGGCCTGCGGCACCGTCGGCATGATCGTCTCGCGCTCCAGAACCACGACGTGCTTGTCCGGCACCAGCGAGATGGCCCGGCGGTCCCTGGTCCGGCTCGCCGTCGAGGACGATCGTCCCCGGATCGAGATGCCCACACGCGAGCAGGTCAGCACGGCGTCGATCTCGTGAGGTCGAGGGTGGCGATGGCCTCCTCGCGGAGTCCTCCACACGGCAGCGCCGCCCCGGGCCGCCGCCTTCTTGTAGTCCTCCGGCAGCCCGGCGGGGACGACGACGGAGCGCGCCTCACCGAGCAGGCTCGTCGATGTGGCATCCAGGATCGCCGCGTCCTTGGGGGCGACGATGACCTCGGCCGAGTGGTCCTCGAGCTTCTCGATCATCTCGTCAACGACGGGCTTGGAGCCGGGGATTCTCCCCGGAGCGGATGTAGTTGCGCGGGATCGGCCCCACCGGTCGGGTCTGGGACCGCGAGATCGCGTCGCGGGCGCGGGCCAGGATCGCGGACTCGCATCCATCACGCGCCTCCTCGCTGGTCGAGCCGGCCGGGGCCTGGGAGGCGGATGCCTCCGGGGCGATCGGCTCAGGGTTGTTGATGGCCGAGCGTGCGTCCAGCGCGGCTGTGGGCTCGCCGTCGGCGCTCGCGCTGCCGGACACCGGCTTGACAGAAGGCGGGGCGGGTCGGCCGGGAAGCCGTCCGCGTGACCGCGGCCGCTCTGGGCGCCGGCGACCTGGCTCAGCGGGAGTCTCACCCTCCCGGGGTGAGTGCGCTCCACCACTGGCGGAAGGTCTCCGAGGGGGCCACCGGCAGGTGCGCGCCCCGGTCCACAGGAGGCCGGGAAGGGCAGGGCACCGATCTTGCCTCCCTGCCGCCCAGCAGCGCTGAGGCCTTGACCGTCTGCGAGGGCGGCCGCCCACAGCGAGTTCTTCGACATCACCGCCGGGACGTCTCATGGCCACGTCCCACATGTCCGGCACCAGCGCGGCGCTTGACGTCCACGGAGCGGGCCCGCAGGTGGATGAGGATCGTGGGATGTCGATCTTGACTGGGCACACCTCGCCGCAGGCCCCTGCACAGGAGGAGGCGAAGGCAGGGTGTGGACCGGGTCGTCGTCGGCCAGCCCCTGGGTGAGCTGGGGCGTGATGATCGAGCCGATCGGGCTGGGTAGACCGAGCCGTAGGCGTGCCCACCGGTGTGCTGGGTAGACGGGGCAGATGTTCATGCACGACCCGCAGCGGATGCAGGCCAGGGCCTGGCGGCCCCACCGGGTCGGCCAGGGTCTTGGGCGCCCGTTGTCCATGAGGCACGAGTGGAACTCCTTGGGGCCGTCGCCCCGGTGACACCGGTCCACATGGAGGTGTAGTTCATGCGCTCACCGGTGGCCGAGCGGCAGGAGCCTGGGAGAAGATCTCGACGTCCTGGAAGCGGGGCACGAGCTTTCCGATGCCCATGAGGGTGATGAGCGTGTCCGGCAGGGTCAGGCACATGCGCCCGTTGCCCTCGGACTCGTAGATCGAGACGGTGCCGGTCTCGGCCACGCCCATGTTCGTTCCGGAGACGGCCACCGAGGCGTGCAGGAACTTGTTGCGCAGGTGCGAGCGGGCCGCGGCCGTGAGCCCTTGAGGGTCGTCGGAGAGGTCCGCGGGGGCGTCGCCCATGCGGTCCAGGAAGATGCCGCGCACCCGGAGCGGTTGCGGTGGATCGCGGGCACCACGATGTGCGAGGGCATGTCGTCGGCGAGCCTGGACGATCATCTCGGCCAGGTCCGTCCGTGGGCGGTGATGCCCCGGTCGGCCAGGTACTCGTTGAGGTTCGTCTCCTGGGTGGCCATCGACTTGACCTTGACGATGTCGTCGACGCCCTTGGAGGCGATGATGTCGGTGATGATCCGGTTGGCCTCGGCGGCGTCACGTGCCCAGTGGACGATGCCGCCGCGGGCGGTCACGTTGGCCTCGAACTGCTCCAGCAGCTCGGGCAGGCGCGAGGCCACCTCGAACTTGACGGCCTCCGCGGCGTTGCGCAGGTCCTCCCAGTCGGGCATCTCGTCACACGCGGTCGGCGCGCTTGAGCGGATGGTGCGTGGCGTGGCCCCAGGTTGCGGCGCATCTGGGTGTTGGCCAGCGTCTTGTGCGCGCCCTCGGGGAAGGTGTGCCCCAGCGCAGCGTGTCCTCGGGCTGCTCGACCTCGGTGCGCCACCCGCCCGTGTGGGGCATGCTGGGCAAGGCCGTGTCATCGTGCCACCGCCCGTGTGTGCTGAGAGTCTCACCGCGTGCTGGACGTGCTTGGGGCGACGATGTTGCCCTCGAAGGGCGCGTCCTTGGTGGAGGCAGGATCTCGGCCAGGTGCATGATGCGCACGCCCGGAGTTGACGCTGGACAGGCCGCCACCGATGTGCATGAGGCAGGAGTAGTCGCCGGCGCACAGGACCTCGCGCGGTGGACATCACGTTGCGTCATCTTGTCGGCGAGCATCGCGGTGGAGGTCTCGGAGTTCTTCGATGGAGAAGGTGCCACCGAAGCCGCAGCAGACCTCGCGCGTCGGGCAGGTCGATGAGGGTGAGGGCCTCGACGGCGCGCAGCAGGCGGTAGGGGCCGGTCGGCGAGCTTTGGGCGACGCGCAGCGAGTGGCAGGTGGGGTGGTAGGGTGACCGTGGCGGGAGGGGCGCGACGTCGCTCGGTGCCCAGGACATCGATGAGCAGACTCGAGAGGTCGTAGGTGTGCGGTGGCGATCTGCTCGACCCGCTTGGGCCAGGGCGTGTCACCCACGTGCCTCGGCCACGAGCCTCTGCTCGTGACGGGCCGCGCCGGTGCACGAGCCGAGGGGATGACGATGGCGTCCCACTCCGCCGTCGAGCACGGGGGAGAAGGTCTCCACGGGTTGCGGGTGATCTGGCCGCCGCCTGCGTCGAAGTAGCCGGTGTTGGCGTGCATCTGGCCGCAGCAGACCCGTCCCTCGGGGAAGCGACGACCTGGTGGCCGAGGCGCTCCAGGATGGTGACGGCTGCCTGCGCGGCCTGCGGAACATGGTGTCCGCAAGACAGGTGGCGAAACAGGGCGATGTCGCACGATATGCTCCACTGACGTCGTAACTGAGACTGTCACGAGGACCGCCCGGACTCACCTGCTTCGAAGCAGGAGTGTGATGCGGCCTCGGCTGTATCTCAGGCTACGGCGCCGAGGTGGTGCCATCTGACAACGACGGACTCCCGGTCGGTTGGTTCCGCGCTCTGATACAGGTTTTCCGTCTGAGGTGGCGCTGATCTGTGAGGGGTGAGGGTGGGCTGAGCAGGGCGGCTGCGGCGTGTGGGAGGTAAGTCCTACGAAGCGGATTGCGCATGCATACGGCCCTTATCTGCGATGGGCTTCGAACAGCCCTCGGTAGGAGTGTAGCCGACGTCGAGAACGCACTTGTGCTGCGAGAACGTACTTTCGCGGCGAGGACTGCGCTTGCCTCCAGAATGCGAGTGCCGGGGCGCAGTCGCCGGTGGGAGAACGCAGTCCTCGGCTGGGATACGTCCCCGATCCGACGCCGGAGGCGTCAGGACACGGCGCCCCCGGAGTGCGAAGGATCCCGGGGGCGCCGCAGGTAGGTCAGGCTCCGGCGGCCTCAGACGCCCAACCCCACCTGGAGAGGCCAGGAACACGAGAGCGCCAGCACCACGCAGCAGCCCGATGGAGCAGGGCGCCGCCTTCTGAGGATCTCGGCGTCCGTCCGGGCGCGTCGACCGCGGTCGAGGCGATGGCCAGGTTCTGCGGGGAGACGATCTTGCCCAGACCGCCACCGATGGTGTTGGCGGCCAGCAGGATCTTCGGATCTAGCCCGGCCCCCTGGGCGGCGGTGGCCTGCAGGTTGGCGAACAGGGCGCCTGCGCTCGTCGCCGAGCCGGCCACGGCGGTGCCCCACCCAGCCCAGGGCCGGGAGAGGAAGGCGTAGACGCGGCGCCTGTGGCGCGCCAGGGCCGCACCGATCGCGGAGGTCTGGCCCGGAGAAGTTCATGACGTAGGCCAGGGCTATCGACGGCGGCGATCGTCAGGATCGCCATGCGCAGCGTGTAGCATGGTCTTGGCCAGCGTGGCGAAGCCGCGCCCACGCTCATCTCGAACTTGCCGCACCGAGCGCGCCGCGTAGATGAAGGTGACGATGATGGCGGTCAGGAAGATCCAGGTGCCCGGGTTGGACAGGGTCTGAAGGTTGTAGATGGCGCTCTTGGAGGCCTCGCCCTTGGCGGTCAGGCTCGGCCGTACGCGCCGGGCCACTTCACGGGCAGGTCGGTGACCTTGAAGGCCTTGTCGAGGTCTGATGCCCAGGGTCCACAGCCTTGGTCGATGGCGATGATGACGACCACCAGGACGTAGGGCAGCAGGGCCAGGACGACGCGCTCTGCGGTCGGGGGCGTCGTCGGCGGCCACCTGGGAGCGGTACTCCTCAGCGTCGTCGGGGGTCCACACCAGCAGGAAGACGTAGGAGGCGGCCAGACCCAGCAGGGAGGCCAGCACGGCGGTGAGCCTCGTAGGACATCGAGGGGTGAAGAAGTGCCCACCCCGGTGGCCAGCCCCGCCACGATGCGCCAGCGGCCACGCTGGCTTGACGCCGCGCGCGCCGTCGAGGATGAACAGCAGCAGGAGCGGGATGAAGGCGCAGAACACCCAGGTCAGGTGCGCCCATGGCGAGTGGCCACGCTGACTGGGCTCCCTCGCCGCCGAGCTTGCCCGGCGGTCGTCGTGGGATGGCCATGGCGCCGAAGCCCACGTTGATGGCGTTGCCGACCATGACGACGACGGCGGCCTTGAGCCTGGGCAGGCCCCAGGGTCGCCACCATGGCGGCGGCGATCGCCACCGGGGCGCCCGAAGCCCGCCAGGCCCCTCGAGCAGGCCGCAGAAGCAGAAGGCGACGATGAGGGCCTGGGCGCGCATGTCGCCCTTGCCGATCACGTTGAACACGGCCTTGAGGTCCTTGGAGCGACCCGAGACGTCAGTGAGGTTGTAGAGCCACACGGCCGCGATGATGATGTAGATGATCGGGACGAATCCCAGCGCCATGCCCTGGGTGGCGCTCATGACCGTCATGCCCACCGGCATGTGGAACAGGGCGACCGCGGTGACGGCGGCGATCACTAGGGAGATGATGGCGCACCAGTGAGTGGCCACCTTGAACACGCCCATAAGGACGAAGAACACCACCAGCGGCAGCAGACCCACCGCGGCGGTGAGGTAGACGTTGACGCCCACGGCGGTGGTCGACGGCGTGAAGGTGGCGGGCAGTCCCGCCAATGCTGGGGCGAGTGGTGCCGGATGCATCGGCAGTGCTGACAGGACGGCTGGCGTCATGGTTACTCCACTGTGAGTACTGATGGGGTCGTCCAGGTCGTCAGTGGGGCTGAACTGGCAACCGCGCAACTGCGTCCTGGGTACTAAGGCCCAACGATCATGCCATGGAGATGGTGACTTGTGCACCATATGAGACGGCCGCGTGCCATCTTCTCCCGTCCTTCCGTAGAGTGCGTAGGGCGCGGCGGTCGAGGCGGCCCGGAGCTCATGGCGCCCAGTGCCAGGCCCTCAAGACGCCGGCGCTGCGGCCGGTGTCGGTGGGTGTCGGTGGCCGGACGGCTCAGCGCCTGCGGCGGCGCCGGGGCACCAGCCGGGCCGAGTTGAGGATGAAGGCCGATTCGGAGACGACGTGCACGAGGGCCGCGCCACCGGCCTCGCAGCAGCCCTGCAGCCCGGCAGCGATCATGCCGACGACGTCGACCACCACCGTTCCTACGAAGTCTCACCATGATGATGCGCCGGGCCCGCGCCACCCGCACGGTCTCGACCAGGTCGGCCGGTGTGGAGCCCACGAGCACCACGTCCTCGGCCTCGCGGGCCACGTCTCCGTGCCGTGCCCATCGCGATGCCGACGTCGGCGGCGCCCAGGGCGGGGGCGTCGTTGACGCCGTCGCCCACCATGGCCACGCGCTTCGCCCGCCCGGCGCAGCGACTGATGACCTCCTCCTTGTCGCGGGCAGCAGGTCGGCGCGCACCTGCTCCTCGGCCAGGCCGAGCAGGCCGGCCACGTGGCGCGCGGAGGCGCCGAGTCGCCGGTGAGCATGAGGACCTCCAGGCCCATGTCACCCAGGTCCCGCACGGCGGCGGCCGCCCCCTGACGCAGCGGTCGGCCAGGGCGATGGTGCCCAGGAGCCCGTCCGTCGGCCCGCACCTCCACCTCACTGAGGTGGCCGACGGCGCCTCCCGGGTCGGACCCAGTGCTCAGGGCGGCCTCGTCCTCGCAGTCGAGGCGTCTCGCCCGGTTGCTTCTTCTGTCCCCGGCAGCGTCCCACGGTGATCTGGCGTCCTTCGACGTGGGCGCTCACGCCGGCCCCGGGGGAGTAGGCGACGTCGCCGGGCATCGGCACCGTCAGGTCGCGCACGGCGGCCTCGGCGTAGATGGCCCGGCCGATGTACTCGGAGTTCCACTCGGCCGCGGCCGCCAGGGCCAGCACTCGCCCGCCGGCGGCGACCCGGTGGGGCGGACGCTCACGACCGCTCGCCGACGGTGAGGGTCCCTGTCGTCCACCACCACCGTGTCCACCGCGGAGAGCCTGCTCCGGGGTGGGTGCCGTCCTGACGAAGGCCCCGCAACGGGCGGCGCGGGCGATGGCCGCCAGAACCGCCAGGGGAGTGCCCGCGGCCACCCCGCAGGCCCCGGCCACGATGATGACCGAGATCGTGGCGCGCACGTCCCTGGTCACCAGGAGCAGTGACCAGGCGGCCGCCAGCGCCAGGTAGACGATGCGGGGCCGCCAGCCGGTCGGCCGTGCGCTGGACCGGCGCGCGCGAGGACTGGGCGTGGCGCACCGCGGCCACGATCCGCCCGTAGGAGGACTCCTCGCCGACCCGCTCCACCTCGAGCTCCAGGGCGCTACGCGGTGATGGAGCCGGCTGGCACCCGGTCGCCCGGCCCGACCTGCACGGGCAGCGCCTCCCCGGTGATCCGGACTGGTCGACGTCGGCCCACGTGCGCACGACGCCGTCGACCGGGCACCCGGCCCCCGGGACTCAGGGCGATGACCTGCCCCGGGCGGACCTCGTCCAGGGGGACCTCAGTGACCCCGTGGGACTGCGAGGCCTCGGCCGACTCGGCGGACTCAGTGGCCTCCGGGGCCCCCACCACCCGCGCGGTCTGCGGCAGGAAGGACATGAGATCGGATCAGGGCGTCGCGCCCCGATCCATCGACAGCCCTCCAGGACCTCGGCGCACAGCGCGAAGACCGTGACGGCCAGGGCGGTCACCCACTCGCCAATGGCGGCGGCCGCCACGATGGCCAGGAGCATCGACAGCTCCATACTCATGCGGCGCTCGCGCAGGTCACCGGCCGCCTCGACCAGGAGCGGCCAGCAGCCCACCGCCAGCACCACGTCGCGACGGCGCCCACGGCCCAGCCGGGTGCGCCGGTCGTGCCCGCGATCCAGGCACCAGTGCGCCACGCCCCACCACCGCGATGCGTACGACGTCGGCCCACCTGATCCGGCCTCGAGGATCCGCTCGTTCATGCGGGCACCTGAGGGGTGCCGGTGTTGGAGAGCCCTCGTCGGAATCATCGACGGGCAGCGCTGGCGTCGAGGCCGACGGGGCGAGGCGGGTGGGGACACGTGGGCAGGGTGGGTGGGCCGTCACACAGGGACTCCTGACAGGGGACGGGAAGTACTCCGGCGGGGCCGGAGCGCCACCCAGGAACCCTACCGACCATTCTAGTGGGCCTCGACAGTGTATGAGAGGACTGAGTGATGGCGCAGGACGCCGCCAACGGGCCCTTGGGGAGGTGGGCCCGTCGGCGGCGTCCGGGAGACTGGGCGCTTCAGGCGGTGCCGGCGAGGCCGCCTGAGTACCGTCGGACATCGGCCCTACTCGACGATGCCTCGTCGACCCAGTCCAGGGTGCGCTGGACGGCCTTTGTTCCAGCTGCGGAAGAGCTGCTCGCGCTCGGCCTCCTCCATGGTCGGCTCCCAGCGCCGTGTCCTCGGCCCAGTTGTCGATGACGTCCTGGGTGCCCGACCAGAAGCCCACCGCGATACCGGAGGCGTAGGCGGCACCCAGCGCCGTGGTCTCGGCGACCTTCGGCGCACCACGGGCACGCCCACCTGGTCGGCCTGAACTGCATGAGCAGGCTCGTACGGGTCATCGCCGTCGACCTGAGGCTCGGTCAGGGCCTGCCCGGAGTCGGCGTTCGCGGCCTGAGGGACCTCGCGGGTCTGGTAGGCGGTGACTCTCCACGGCCCGGAACGATGTGCGCCGCTGTTGACGTGGCGGTCAGACCCACCAGGGCACCGCGCATCGGGGCGCCAGTGCGAAGCAGCCCGAGAAGGCCGGCACGAAGTATGCCCGCCGTTGTCCTCGACGCTGGCGGCCAGGGCCTCGATGTCCCGAGTCGGCGATGATGCCCAGGTTGTCGCGCAGCCACTGCACCAGCGAGCCGGGCCACGGCGATCGAGCCAGTGGCGTGACGTCGGCTCGTCCCGATCTGGTAGCACACGGTGGTCAGCGCCTGTTCTGCGCGCACCAGAATGGTGCCCGTGTTCAGAGCAGAAGCAGCCGGTGCCGTAGGGATGTTCTGGCCTCGCCTTCTCGAAGCAGGCCTGCCAGGGTGGCCGCCTGCTGGTCACCCAGGATGCCGCTGATGGGGTGTCCACCAGCAGGCCGTTCTTGCGGCCGTAGCCGAAGACGCCTGAGGAGAGGCGGATCCGGGGAGCATGGAGACGGGGGATGCCCATGTCCGCACAGATCTCCGGGTTCCAGTCCAGGTGTCGATGTTCATGAGCATCGTGCGCGAGGCGTTGGTGACGTCGGTGGCGTGCACACCGCCGTTGACCCCGCCGGTGGTTCCACAGCGTCCAGGTGTCCATGGTGCCTAAGGAGGAGGTCGCCGGGCCTCGGCGCGCGCCTGCGGGCGCCTGCCACGTTCTCAGATCCAGGCCACCTTGGGGGCCGGCGAAGTAGAGTGGCCAGCCCCAGGCCCACGCGGTCTTTAGACGGTCCGCTGTCTTCGCCGGGCCGTGCGGTCGCAGAGTCTTCTGGTGCGGGTGTCCTGCCAGACGATGACGTTGTAGACGGGCTCGCCGGTGTTCTTGTCCCACACGACGGCGCTCTCGCGCTGGTTGGTGATGCCCACCGAGGCGATCTCGTGGCGGTTGATCTGCGCCTTGGCCAGCACCGCTGACGACGAAGCGGATGTTATCCCAGATCCCGTTCGCGTCGTGCTCGACCCAGCCGGCGCGCGGGAAGATTCGCTGGTGCTCCTTTCTGGTCGACGGCGACGATCTCGCCGTCGTGGTTGAACAGGATGGCGCGTGAGGAGGTCGTCCCCTGGTCGATGGCCGGGACGTGCTTCTTCTCAGTGCTGTTGGGGCTCACAGGATGTCCTTTCACTGCGTTGTGAGGGGGCGGTGGTGAGGGCTGCGCTGGAGCGATCGATGTCGATGCGGTCGAGGGTCGTGTGGGCTCAGAACAGCCCGGCGACGTGGGGGACGATGAGCCCGGCGGCGACGGCGCCGATGAGCAGGGCCGACAGATCGGGACCCAGGAGTAGGCCTAGTCCGAGTCGCCCTTGCCGGGGATCAGCGGGAGGGCGTGGCGATGCGCGAGGGCCCAGGTCACGGGCCGGGTTGATGGCTGCAGCCGGTGGGGCCCCCAGGCTCATGCCGATACGACGACGACCATGGCCACGGCCAGTGCCCAGGCCGAGGGGGTCTTGCCCGAGGCGAGGATCCAGGCCAGCAGGACGAAGGTGCCCACCGCCTCGGTCACGACGTTCCAACCGTATGAGCGCGCACCGCCGGGCCGGTGGCGAAGACGGCGAGCCTTGAGGCGGCGTCGGCCCTGGTCGAACTGTTTCTTTGTGGAGCAGCCAGACGGTGGCGGCGCCCGCCATGCGCACCCACCATCTGGGCTGCAGTAGACGAGATGTTGACCGGTGTGGCGGAGATTCCCTCGGCCAGGGTCGTCCGGCGACCGCCAGCCGATGGTCACCGCTGTTGAGGTGCGCCGGTCTTGTAACCGGCGTAGACGCCACGAAGACCGCCAGCCCCACGCCATGGTGATGACGATCCAGCGCTGTCCTTGGTCTTTGGAGGTGGGCACGCGACACCGGCGACGACGCCAGCCCAGAAGAATGAGGAGAAACGTCCCCAGAGCCTGAGGCGAAGATCGTCAGGTCGCAGACATGTGCGGCTCTTTGCACGACGGTGGGTGTACTCGGGACTGCGAGGTCCGGGGGTGTGGGTGGGGAGCGGTGCCCGCCTCCACGGAACTGACGGGCACCACGGGGATCCTGGCCGAGCGGGTACCGGCTGCGGTCCGTTGACCCGCAGGAGACTAGATCGGCTCGGTGATGTGCGCCACCGCGGCGGCGTCGGTCCCTCGGCCTCGGCCGCGGCGATCTGGGCCACGCGCTGGGCGTAGCCCCTTCTGGGCGGCGACGTCCTCTCGACCAGTTCACAGCGGCGCCATGATCGCCAGGATCCCGTCGGCGGCGGCGCGGCCCCGGTCACGGGCGCGGAGGTCCAGCGCACCCGGCGCAGCAGGACGTCGTCGAGGCTCGGCGCCTCGTGGTGACGGCCCAGGCGACCTCGGCGCGCGCAGGTGCGCCTCGGCCAGCGAGTCGCCCAGTGCGTCCTCGGGACCGGCGGCGTCGATGGCCTGAAGCAGGGCCGGGGTCTCGTCGCCGTAGCGGTCCAGCAGGTGGGTGACCCGCTCCAGGGTCCAGCCGCGCTCACTGGCGATCCGCCCGGCCCGCTTGGCCAGGGCGTGGTAGCCGGCCGCACCCACCAGGCTCCTGCGTGGCGCAGGGATGGGCATGGGACAGGGCCTCGCCCGAGGGCGTGGTCGACGGCGTCGGGAGGCCACGACGGTAGGTGGTCGCCCGACTGCCGGCGATGGCGGTCAGCCCCGCGATCCGGGTGACCGTGTGCTCGCGGGAGACCTCGTGGAGGCGGCCTCCGCGCCCGGCTTGAGCTTGGCTGGAGCAGGGGGCGCAGGCTCGCGTAGACGCCGATGATGTCGGCGCGAGTGATGACCGCGACAGCACGGAGTTGGCGTGCTCGAGGATGTAGTCGACATCGGCGGCGGTGCTACGGGCTTGAGACGTCCAGATCAGGGGGTGTCGGTGGTGCTGATGACCCAGTACTCGGGCCAGGGATGATGAACAGGACTGACTTCGGTGCGCAGGAAGACCCCGGTCTCGGCGCTCGATGGCCTCCTTGGGGACCACGATGGGATGCCCTTGGAAGCCAGGACTCAGGCCTCTCCGCGTCGGTGGCGGTCCTGACGTCTCGGTCCACCGCCGGCGGCGTTAATGGTGCGCTTGGCGGATCCCGTGGTCGGTGCCGGTGGCAGGTCGGTGACGCGGGCGCCGTGGACATGGCCGCGCTCGTCGGTGAGGCCGGTGACCTCGTGCGGTTGGCGGCCAGCGCCCCCAGGCCGACGGCGGTGCGCACCCAGGTCGATGACCAGGCGGGCGTCGTCGACGAGCGTCGAAGAGCGGGATGGAGCCGCGAGCCCGCTGTGGTGTCCAGGAGGGGCCAGGGCGGAGGTGCCTTGCGGCCCAGTGGCGCTGGATCAGCACGGTCTTGCGGCTGCGGGAGCCGGCCAGGCCAGGGGCGTCGCACGTCCCCACGCCAACCGCGGAGTAGGGAGCGCTCGTGGTGGTGCTTGAGCGGCCACAGGAAGGGCTGGGCCTGACCAGGTGCGGCGCGGTGGTGCTCCAGCAGGCGGCCGCGCTGGTGAGCCTCGCGCACGAGGGCGAAGTTGAGTCCGGTAGAGGTAGCGTACGCCGTGACGGGCTCGAGGACCACGAGGAGGTGCCTGAGGCCCAGTCGCCCATCTCCACGATGCCGGTGCGCAGCTGCGGGCCGCGGCGTCCAGAGCGATGCCGGCGCCGGTGACGCCTCCGCCGACGACGAGCACGTCCAGGGCCCTCGGCGGAGACATCTCCCAGGGCGCGCTCACGCTGGGCGGCGTTGAGCGCGGTGTCCTGGATGGGTGCGGGTAGGAGGGCCAGCGGGCCGGAGCCTGCGTCTTCGTGGACAGGGGTTTGCGGGTGAGGCGCGCCCTGCTCCCGTACGTGTCGAGATCGAAACCGATGGGCTGTGGTGGGGCCGGTCTGCGCTGACTGGGTGCCGGATGGGAGGCAGGTCGGGTCCCGGCTTCGCGCCGGGGCCCGCCGCGTTCCCCGCTCGCACGGCCCTTGTGTGTGGCGGACACCACCGTCCGCCGAGCGTGGGAGAATGCGCAGGGATGTGCACGAATGTGCACGAGACTTCGGTATCCACAAGAATGTCCGCACAACTGTGTGGACTGGCTCCTGAACAGGGACATCCGATGTCGCGGCAGATGCCTCCTGCGGGTGCGCAGCAGCCGTGTGGAACGGCACCGTCGTCGGAGGGTGGAGCCGGTGGAGCAAGGAGGAAGACGACTGGCAGAACCGTTGCCGTGGCCGGGAGCGCGGCCATGCCGCCGACCCCGGCGGCTCCTCTGCGCGCCTACGAGGCGGCCTCCATGTGACTACGTCCGTAGGCGAGACGATGGAGGATCGCCCACCACCTGTGTCGCGCCTCGACGTCTCCCGGCCCTGGCGCGTGCCCGCCAGGATGGTGTCAGCTGGGTCAGCCTCGTCCAGCCCGTGCTGGCTCCCTGAGGGGCGGATACCGGTCTTCGGTCCGCACGATATCGTCCCGGTGCGCGAGGGCACCACGGAGATCCACCGCCCAGCAGGTCGCCTCCGTCGCTGCCGCGCACATGGTCGATCCTCATCGAGGCCCTGGTCGAGCTGGCCAGAGCCGAGGTGTCGGTGCGCCTGAGTCCGGTGGCCCTGAGGGTAACAAAGCCCGCCGGGTCGGGTCGGACGCCGGCGCAGGAGGGCATCGTCGTCGGTGTCGCCTCCCACCATGTCGGAGGTCAGCGCCGCCCTGCCCCGAGGTCCGTTCCGGACCGACCGTCGTCCAGGCTCAGCGGTGCCTCGGATCCTGTGCGTGAGGGCCCAGTGCGGCGAGGTGCTCTCCCGGATGCGCTTGTCGCTGGGGGCGCGCACGATCTCCTTCCCGGTGCCGGCTTCGACCGGCGTGGCAGCGCGAGGCCATGTGGTCGGAGCGCTCGTGTCAAGCGAGTCCCGTCGGTGGTGCGGCGCGCGAGCCTGGCCGTCTTCGGCGTCGGCGCCTCGATGCCCTCAACGCCCCTGCCCTCCCAGGGTACGAGGGCGGCCACCCTCACGGCTGACCAGGCCGTGCTGCGCCGCCAGAACGTGGTGGGGACGTGCACCGTCCCGCCAGCGCCGATGGCTCCTGGCGCGACCGTCGCCCTCAACGCCCGCCACCGTCCGACCCCGCCCGCCCGCCCGGATCTCCGCGCCGCCTGTGCGTGGCCGCGGGAACCGGCAAGGCCCGCGCCCCTGCTGGTCGCGTTGCGCGCTCGGACCGCCACGGATCCGTCGTCGACGACGCCACCGCCCGCGCCGCCCTGGATCCTCGCCGAGCCCCGCGGCCAGAAGAGGCGGTTCTCGATGAGTCGCGAACGTGGCAGGATGGGCCCGGATCGCGCTGCGGTCTGCTCACGGCTCCGACGTCGTCGGTGGAGCACCGGCTCGCGGGCCTACGACCAGAACTGAGTCTTACTGAATGCGGACGACGACGAACCGCTACTGTCAGGACAGATGAACACTCTGCCCACCGGCCGGGCGTAGCCGCCGGGCCGAGGTCTACGTGGTCGACGGCTCCCGACGCATCCTGCTGGCCGGCCCGCCCGGCGGACGTGCGCGCCATCGCCGAGCCTGGTGCGGCCTGACGCTGAGCGTCGCGTTCTCATCGCCAAGGACCTCATCTCCTACTTCGAGGACGATTCAGGAGTTCACGTCGCCGAGGAGATCGCCGGCGTCGCCGGAGCCCGGTGGAGCAGACGGCTGCGAGGCGTCGGCACGCCCAGAATCGTGGGCTGCGGGCTCTGCACGCCAGCGGGACGACATCGCCGAGGTACGCACCCCGGCCGTTCATCCCGACGCCGTGGGGACCGGGCTCGAGTTCAGCCATCCTGCGCGAGCCTCATCGCGCAGGCCCGGAGATGGGCCAGCGGCGTTCCTGCGTGACCTTCGAGGAGCCCTTCTTCGGTGCCCACGGTTTCGAGCCGATCGAGGGCACCTGCCAGTTGGTGCGGACGTCTTCTCGGAGATGCTGCGCTCCCACGACGACGGTCTGGCTGAGTTCCTCGACCTGGCCCGCGTCAAACCCAACACCCTGGGCAACGCCCGCATGCTCCTGCACCTGTGAGCTGACCGCCCTGGATGGGCCGGGAGCGGTTCGCTGCGGCGCGCCGCGGTCCTGTGCGACCTCATGGTCGGGTGCGATCCTGTCGGACAAGCGGCCGACAGCTGTGCGACAGCCAGGCGACAACCGTGGAGGAGCACCCATGATCCGCAACGTTCACGAACGCGTCATCAACGCCCCTATCGAGTCCCTTGGGGCCCTGCTGGACGGGCTGGGGCAGAAGGACGACCGGCTCTGGCCCTCGCAGTCCTGGACGCCGATGGTCCTGGACCGACCCCTGGCGGTGGGAGCCGACGGCGGCCATGGCGTCATCCGCTACTACGTGAGCGAGTACGAGCCCGGCCGGCGAGTGCGGTTCACCTTCCATCCGCGAACAGGGATCATCGGCGCCCATGAACTGAGCCCCTGACTCGACGATGAGCGCACCCGCATCCACCATGTCCTCATCGGCCGTGCCCGCGGCGCCATGCGGCTCATGTTCTCGGCCGTGGTCGAGCCCCTGCACGACGCCGTCGTCGAGGACCTCCTCGACAACGCCGAGCGGGAGGCGACCGGTTCGGTGGCCCGGCCCGCGTCCTGGAGTCCACGGGTACGCGTACTGCGCCGCCTGACCGGCGACAGATAACCGTTAAGCGCAGGCTGGGCCGATGGGGAGTTCTACCAAAAGCCGGCACAGAGCCAGGGCGATAGGCTGATAAGGCGTCGTCAGAACCTCATCATTCCGAAGAACCCTTTGAGGAAAATACCCATGAGTCAGCCGCCGATCTCGCCGGTCACGGAGAAGCTGGTGCGCCGAACCGCGTTCACCGGCTCCGGCTGGATCGTGTTCATTTTCTGCGGTATCCCAGGGCTATACCTGCTGAACATCGCGCGACTCTTCGTGGGGGATGGGGCGCCTTTTTCACGGCGCTGATACTCGGGCTGTTGCTCCTCCTCCCTGTCGCGGTGGCGGCCTCAAGGAGGACGCAGTTCGATGCGGATGGGATCCATGTGCGGGGCCTGTGGAGCGAGCACGATGCCCCGTGGCCCCGCTCCCGCAGCGGCCTGGTCGTCCAGCGGCCGGCTAAGAACCCGGTCCTGGGACACCTCATCATGGCCTTCGCCGGACTCTTCATTGTGATTCTGGTATTCCTGAGCGATGGGAACCTGAGCCCGGATGAGTTCCCCGGCATGAGTCTGGCCGCTCGGACCTACGTCCTCGACGCCGAGGGGCAGGATGTCTGGCTTGCAGGAATGTCGCGCCGAGGAATATCCAGGTCCGGCACGGAGCGCAGAAGTTCGGCGGAGCTGGACCGCATCTGGGACTGGGCCGTCGCGCGCGGCTACACGTGGGAGACCGATACGTACGTGAATCCTGAGTGCCTCCGCGCTGAATGAGAAAGGACCACAGGGACGATGAGGATTGTTGCGGTCCACCTCGTCTCCGAGGGCGGGATGGGGAGTCCTGCCTGAGGCTGCTGTGTGACTGTCTCGGTATCCTGTCCGTGTCCGATCAGGACTCCGCGCATGTGAAGAACCATCGAGGAAAGAGCTGCCTGCGAGCCAGCCACCGGCCAACGGCCCCTACAGTCAGCCCGGACATCCCGGCCAGTACGGTGCCCCCGCCCAGCAGAACCCCTACGGTCAAGCCGGTGTCCCCGGACCTCAGGCCCAGTACGGCCAGACGAGTCAGGTCGGAGCTGTGCAGTACGGTCACCCCGGACCTCAGGCCCAGTACGGTCAGCAGGCCGGACAGCCCGCAGGGCCTCAGGCGGCTTCCTACGGTGTCGCGGGCGCGCCGCAGTCCTCCTCGGCCCCGCAGTACGAGTACCAGCCCTCCCGCCTCGGCCCCATCCCCGTGGAACAGGACAAGCTGGTCCTCAAGCCCACGGCGACGACCTCCAGCCGTATCCAGTTTCTCGTGGGCGGCGGCTTTGGGCTGGTGTGCCTGGCCGGCGCGGTCTGGAACCTCATTCATCTCGGGGACAGGCACGATCGGTGCCTTCGTCATCCTGCTGCTCCTCGGGTTGTTCCTGCTGCTCGGTATCCTGTTCCTCATGTCGGTGCGCACGGTGTTCGACGCCACGGGCATCCACATCGGGGCCGGCGGAAGGGGCCGCGATATTCCCTGGCCGCGGTCGCGCACGGGGCTGTTCGTCAAGGTCCCCGGTGCGCCGGCGGCCCTGGGCGTCGCCGCCGGCAAGGTCCAGATCCGTCACGCCGAGGGGCACGTCATCGACCCCGCCGGCAAGGCATTCGTGCTGGCCGGTCTGACCTGGTCCGGAGTCAGTGCCCAGGCGCTGGAGGCGAAGGGCACCGCCGAGCTGGACCGCATCTGGGAGTGGGCGGTCGCGCGCGGATACACCCAGGAGACGGGCGAGTACGTCGAGCTCAACGGCGTGCTCGGTGTCCAGCAGGGACTGCGAGCGAGGCAGGAACGTCGTCAGGGCCTGAACCGCCCCTGAGTCGGGGCGCACACTGTGGACGTCGAGGACGCGCAGCCTCCTCCAGCGTTCTCGGTCGATGGGGAGGACTGGGACCTTGGCGGCGGTGAGGTCGTGGTCGGTGTGGAATACGCTCACGGCACCCCACCGCCCACGATCTGGTGCTGACCGCCTTGATGAAGAGGTTCCCATGACGCAACCACCGACAGGCACGTCTCGACGGCCGGCCTGGCCCTCACGGCCGGCCTGGAGTCGCCCCGCCCCTACGGTGGGGCTGTTCCTCAGGGGCACCTGGTCAGGCATGACTCGGCCGGGTACGGCCGAGTTGGTGGCGGTCGATCGAATGACGGCCGACCGAACTGCCAGCAGCCATCGGCCCCTCCGGTCCCCGTTCCCGTCGCTGCGCTCCAGGGAGTCCCCGCGGCCCGGATGTTCACGCCGCCGGTGCATCGTCCCGAGCGAGCATCCGCTGTGCCGGTGACCGACAGGTTGGTCCGCCGTACCGCCGCAACCGGGTCCGGCTGGATCGTGCTCGTCCTGTGTGGCGCCGTCGGGCTGCTGCTCCCCGTGCTTGGGCCCAGAACCATCGTTGGCGGCGGGAACGATTCCACGTTCGGCCTCACCATGCTCATTACCGGGCTGATACTCCTGGTGCCGGTTCCGATGATGATGTCCATGCGGACCGAATTCGACTCCAGCGGCATCCACACGCGAGTTCTCGGCTTCCGGCGCGACATCCCCTGGCCCCGGTCCCGCAGCGACCTATTCGTCAAGCGCCCCAGTGCGCCCCCGCTGCTGGTGATTCTCCTGGGGCTCGTCCTCATCGTCCTGGCCCTCCTCACCGGGGACGCCGGGGATGCTGCCGGCGTGAGCCTGAGCGCCCGAGCCTACGTCAGGGTCCCTCAAGGGCGAGCCGTCTGGTTGCCGGGGCTGACTCGTCGCGGTCTGTCGAGGTCCATGATGGTGCGCCGGGGTGATGCCGAGCTGGACCGCATCTGGACCTGGGCAGTGGCCCGCGGTTACACCCAGGAGACGGGTACGCCCGCGCGATCGTAGGTTAAGCCTCGGCTTCGTAAGGTAAGGGTACTGTGTTGTCTCATGGCTTCTGAGAGTTTCGGATGTCATGACATCTGAGACACTGGTGGGGTGGGTTGCCTGGGGTTGTGGGTAACTCGATTTCGCCGTCTCGGCGTGAGCAGGTCATAGGTTTTGACTCCAGGACCAGTGGGATGAGCGTGGAGGAGTTCTGCGCTCAGGTGGGTATCTCGCGGGCCTCGTTCTACCGGATACGCCGACGCGCTGAGCACGAGGGCCTGGCTGCCGCGCTGACGGCGCGCTCACGGGCCCCGCACCACCCGGCGCGGGTGTGGGACCAGGGCACTGATGAGCGCATCGCCCAGGTTCGTGCCGACCTGCTCGCCGCCGGCCGGGAGGCGGGTCCGGCCTCGGTGTGGTGGGTGATGAGCCAGGGCGCCAGCGTTCCCGGCCCCTCGCGCGCGACGATCGCCCGCAGCCTGCGCAGAGCCGGCCTGGTGGTCCCCGCCCCGCGCAAGCGGCCCAGGACGTCGTACAAGCGCTTCACCCGCAGCGCGGCCAACGAGCTGTGGCAGATCGACGGCTTCCAGTGGCGCCTGGAGGACCGTCTGGTGACCGTCTACCAGGTCGTTGACGACTGCTCGCGGGTCATCACCGCCCTGAGGGCCTGCTGGGGCGGTGAGAGCGTGGCAGGCGCCCGCACGGTCCTTGAGGAGGCCTTCGCCGCCTGGGGGCGTCCGGCGGCGATCCCTGTCGGACAACGCACTGGCGTTCAACACCAGCCGTACCACTGGCCCGGGAGCCACCGAGAAGTGGCTGGCATCCCTGGGGTGCGTCCCCATCAGCGGGCGGGTGGGCCACCCCTCAGACCCAGGGCAAGGTCGAGCGCTCCCCACCAGCCGGCAGCCGCCTGGCTGCGCGCCCACCCGGCCAGCACCCTTGAGGAGCCCTCAACGCCGAGCTGGACCGCTTCACCAACTACTACAACACCGAGCGCCAGCACCAGGGCCACGGCGTCGCACTGACCCCCGCTGAGGGTATGGGCGCAGACCCCCCAGGGCGCTGGCCAGCCCAGCCCCCATCGACCTGGAGCGCCTCCCAGCCGGCGGCGGCCCCATCAGCCTGCCCGACCCCACCGACCCGACCGGCTCGGATAGTGCCGTGGACCGCGCCCGACGCACCGTGATGTCCAACGGGTGCGTGTCCTACAAGGACCGTGCACTGTCACTGGGCCAGACCATGCGCGGCATCGAGGTCACCCTGATCGAGTACCCCACGCGCCTGGACCTCTACGACCCCGACGGGACGCCGCTTCGTGTCCCTGCCCTGGCCCCCAACCCACCCAGAGGCAGCAAGGCAACCGCTCCACCATCGACACCAAGAAACCGCCCCTACAGACTCATCCCACTACCACCCCGACGCCCCCGAACGTCTCACAGGTCATAACCCCCACCGGTGTCTCAGAAGTCATGACACCCAAACGTCTCAGATGTCATGACATCCGAAACCTCAGAAGTCATGAGACAACACAGTAGGGTAAGGGTACGAACCGGATGCCTACCCTACGATCGCGAGGGAGTGATCGCTCTCAGCCGGCTGGTGACGAAGGCATCCGGCCTCGCTCAGCCGTTGCCGCTACGGTGTCCCCGTGCCCGCCCGCCCCGCCCCTGACGACACGCTCACTGCTGCGACCTCGGCGCAGGACGTCATGACCTGGTACGACGCCCACGCCTGCGACCTGCCGTGGCGCCGGCCCGGTACGACGCCGTGGGAGGTCCTGGTCTCGGAGGTCATGAGCCAGCAGACCCCGGTGGCTCGCGTCGTCCCTGCCTGGCAGGAGTGGATGCGGCGCTGGCCCGGTCCCGCCGAGCTCGCCCAAGCCCCCACCGCTGCGGTGCTGCGGGTCTGGGGTCGCCTGGAGCTACCCACGCCGGGCCCTGCGGCTCATCGAGTGCGCCCGCAGCGTCGTCGAGCAGCACGGCGGCGTCCTGCCAGATGACCTGGACGCCCTCCTGGCCCTGCCCGGGGTGGGGGAGTACACGGCCGGTGCGGTCCTGGCCTTCGCCCACGGTCGGCGTGCCCTCGTGCTGGACACGAATGTCAGACGGGTCCTGGCCCGCGCCGTCGGCGGTCAGGCCCTTCCTGGCCCCAGCCTCAACCGGGCCGAGCGCGAGCGGGCACTGGGTCTGCTGCCCGACGATCGACGCCACCGCCGCCCACTGGTCAGTGGCCGTCGCGGAGCTCGGCGCCCTGGTGTGCACCGCCCGCGAGCCGGATTGCGGGGGCCTGCCCGTGGCAGGCCGGCTGCGCCTGGCTGGCGGCCGGGCCGCCCGCGGACGTCCACGCGGCCGACGCCGCAGCCAGGCCTGGCACGGCACCGACCGCCAGGCCCGGGGGCTGGTGATGGCCCGCCTGCGCGCGGCCCCCGAGGGGCAGTGCGTCGAGGCTGCTGAGCTCAGGGCCTGCGCCGCCAGGGCCGGGACGCGGGCCTCCGGTGCCTCGCGACCCCCGAGCAGCCGGTGCGCGCCCCGTCCACCCTCCTGGCCGACGGGCTCATCGTCACCGACGACGACGGCGCCACCCACCGGCTTCCTAGCCGGCGCCGCCGCGTGGACCGCCCCGGTAGCCGGCCGGCGGCCGCGCTAGGCCTGTGCGGACAACGACGAAGGTCTCATCGGCCTCGCGCATCGCCGGGCGGGGGCGCTCACGGGCCTAGCCGTGGCGCCGGTAGAGTCGTGACCATGGCCAAAGGACGCGGACAGCAACCATGGGGAAAGCGCGGGACGACGAGGCTCCCGCCCGTCGCGGCGCAGGCTCCTCATCGGGACGCTCGTCCTCGGGCTCCCAGTCCCGGCCCCACCGGCAGGTGGTTCCGGCGGCGGGCCGCGGTCGGGCGCCGGACCGTCCTCCTCGTCCCGCTCCGGCGGGACGCCTGATCCTCCCAGGCCAGGGACGCGGCGGTCGCGCCTCGGGCACGAAGTCGACCGGACGCCCCTTCACTCGCAGGGGCAGACGGGCCGGCCCGCCGGCGGGCAGCTCGGGCACGCCGGCCGGGCGGTAAGAACCGCCGGTCCCCAGGGCGGCCAGGGGAACTCGACGTCCCGCTCACGGCAGGCCGCTCCGGGAACCGCTCGCTCCCTCCCGGACGAGCTTTCGACTCAGCCGCTCGCTCCGATCGTCGTCGACACAGACGGGGCGCGGGCCTCCAGTGGACCCATATCGGTGGTGGGCGGCTGACCGGAGCCCCCGACTCGATCCCGCAGGGCCCGGACCAGCCTCGCAGTGGGCGCCTGCGCAAGCCGGTCCCGCCCCAGCCCCGCTACGGTCTGCGCCGTGCCCTGGTGCTGGGCGGGGTCCTGCTGGTCCTCTTGCTGCTCATCGCGACCATCGCCGTCGGCTACCTCTGGGTCCGCAACACCATCCGCACCCAGGATGAGGAGCGCGCAGCCGCCCAGGTGCACACTGTCTACCCCACGCCGGGGAAGTGCGACCCCTCGACCTTGCAGAGCACAGTGCAGGGGCCCGAGTCCGTCAGTGTCGGTGCTGGGGCGACCTTCTCCATCTCCCTGGTCAGACAGCGGCCAGGCACCCTGCCTGATCGACGTCGGCAGCCAGGCCCTGAGGTGCGGGTCTCCCTCGGGCTCCCCAGCAGGTGTGGGACTCTGTCACCTGCCCCGTGGGCCAGACCGAGAAGGCCCTCCTCCTGCCTGCGGGCCAGGGCGCCGATGTCAACGTGACCTGGAACGGTAACGCGGCCACCTCCGACTGCGCAGCGGCCAACGCGGCACCGGCCTCCCCGGCTTCTCCGGCAGGCGCATCGGCCTCCTCGACGCCGAGTGCCACTGCCTCCTCCTCCGCGAGCCCCTCGGCGGGTCAGGCGCAGACCGCCCCCGGCAGCGCCGCGGGCGCGGGAACCTACCGTTTCCGCTTCGTCATGGGGGACAAGGACCTCACTGAGGACCGGGTCTTCGTCGTCGGCTGACGGCCTTCTGCAGGCGGGTGCCGGGGTGGCCGACAGAAAGGCCTGGCGACCGACGAGCTCAGGAGTAGCGCTCGACGACGGAGATCTCCGCCAGCCGTGACAGCCCGTCGCGCAGGGTCCGGGCCCGCTGGGCGCCCACGCCCTCGACGGCCTCGAGCTCCTCGATGGTGGCCTCGAGGACCCCCTGCAGGGACCCCCACTGCTCGACGACGGCGCGCGCCGTCACCACGGGCAGAGCGCGGGATCTTCGACAGGATCCGCAGGCCGCGCGGGGAGACCTGAGCGTCCAGGTCCTGGCCGTCAATGCCGCCCAATCCCATGGAGCGCGCCACCATCGCCAGGTCCAGGAGGGCGGGGGAGCCCACCCACTTCAGGCGCGCATCGACGGTGGTCGTCCCAGGCCCCTCGGGCAGGGTAGTCCTCCAGGAGGGAAGCCGTGCTCGGCGAGCAGGCCCCGGGTGAGCTCCTCGACCTGGAGGGCCAGGAGGCGCCCGTCGGTGCCGAGCTCCAGGGACGTGGAGTCGATGTCGGCGAGATGCGGCGGACCATCTCCATGAGCTGGAGCACTGAGGTGACGTCACGGACGGTGACGAGGTCCTCGATCTCCAGGAGTCCAGGCCGGCGGAGGTCTGGTCGAGGCGGGCCTGTAGCGCTCCAGGGCGGACAGGGGCCTGGTTGGCGCTGGCCAGGATCGACTCGCTGGGCTCCAGGACGTGGCGCTTGCCGTCCACGTACAGGGAGATGATCCGCATCGACTGACTCACGGAGATGACCGGGCACTCCGGTCTGGCGAGCCACGCGCTCGGCGGTGCGGTGACGCATGCCCGTCTCCGGAGGTCTGGATCGAGGCGTTGGGCAGCGCCTGGACGTTGGCGCGCCGGATCCGGGCGGTGTCCATGTCGACGACGACGCCGCTGTCCATCTTGGCCAGCTCGCGCAGGCGGGCGGCGGAGAGCTCGACGTCCGGGTGGAAGCCGCCCGAGGAGATGGCCTCCACCACCGGGTCGAAGCCCAGCACGATGATCGCTCCGGTACGTCCGCGCAGGATCCGCTCCAGTCCGTCACGAAGGACGGTGCCGGGAGCAACGAGCGCAAGCGTCTCGTGCAGCTGGCCAGCGGCCTCGATCATCATCTCCTGATCTCGCGGTGTCCTGGGGAAGGGATCGCACAGTGAACTTGCCGGGGCGGACCGCGCTGGGGACCCTCCGGTCTCGCGGCATCCAGGGTGAGCGCACGCCCCGGTGCTCACGCTCCCATGGTATCGGCAGGCGGGCCGACCTTCGGCGAGGGCCTTCCACACTGGACCGGTCGGTCTGTTGGCGGCGCCCGGCCGATCCATGACGGTCACGTCACCTGCTCGGCTCCCGTGGCCGCCCCTGGTCCCGGCGTTGTCTGCGTTTGCCTGAACTGGCTCCACTGCCTGTGCTGTATGTGCTTGCCCATGGTGACCGTGCTGTCCTGTCAGCCGCGTGGGAGTGCCGCCCCCATGGCCTCACCCACGTGCGCGACCGGCAGCACCTGCATCCCGGCGACCTCGCGCAGCTCGGCCGAGCCCGCCAGCGGCACGATCGCCCGGTCGAAGCCGAGACGGGAGGCCTCCGCCAGGCGCCGCTGGATACCGACAGTGGCCCGCACCTCACCGGTGAGCCCCACCTCGCCGAAGGCCACGAGGCCAGCAGGTGTGGGCAGGTTGCGCGCGGCCGAGACCACGGAGATGGCCACGGCCAGGTCCGTGGCCGGCTCGACGGCGCGGGCCCCGCCCACGGTGGAGACGTAGACGTCCGCGCTGGAGGTGTCCACCCGCAGTCGGGCGCTGAGAACGGCCAGCGCCATGGCCGTGCGCGAGTGGTCCACCCCGGAGGTGGTGCGCCGCGGGGATCCGGCGTTGGTGGGGGCCACGAGCGCCTGGATCTCCACCGGCATGGGACGGCGCCCCTCCAGGGTCACGGTGGCGCAGGTGCCCGGTACCTCGGAGCGGGCGGCGGACAGGAACAGGCCGGAGGGGTCCGCCAGCCCCACGATGCCGCGCTCGCCCAGGTCGAAGCAGCCGACCTCGTCGGTGGGGCCGTAGCGGTTCTTGACGGCCCTCAGCAGCCGCAGGCGGGCGTGACGGTCCCCCTCGAACTGGGTGACGACGTCGACCAGGTGCTCCAGGACCCGGGGCCCGGCGATCCCGCCGTCCTTGGTCACATGACCCACGAGCAGCACCGGGATATTGCGCTCCTTGGCCACCGCGATGAGTGCACCGGCTACGGCCCGCACCTGGGTGACGCCCCCGGCACTGCCCTCGACCTGCGCCGAGGCGATGGTCTGAACCGAGTCCACCACCAGCAGGGAGGGACCGGCCGCCTCCACGTGCCCCAGCAGGGCCCCCAGCTCGGTCTCCGCGGCCAGGAGCAGCCCCGGATCCAGGGCGTCGATGCGCTCAGCCCGCAACCGCACCTGCGAGGCCGACTCCTCACCGGTGACGTAGAGGACCGGCCCGTCCCCCCGCTCGCGAGCCACAGCGGCTGCCTTCGCGGCGACGTCGAGCAGCAGCGTGGACTTGCCGACGCCGGGCTCGCCGGCCAGCAGCACGACGGCACCCGGCACGATCCCACCGCCCAGGACCCGGTCCAGCTCACCCACCCCGGTGGGCGGGCCCTGGCCCTCCGTGGCGCTGACCTCCCCGATGGGGCGGGCGGCCAGAGTCGGTCGCACGGCGCCGGCAGCGCCCAGGGCCCCGCCGGCGCCCCCACCTGGGGCGCCGCAGACCTGAGTCTCCTCCAGGGTTCCCCACTCGCGGCACTCCCGACACTGGCCCATCCACTTGGGGCTGGACCAGCCGCACTCGGTGCAGCAGTAGGAGACCTTGGGGGCCTTGGGGCTCTTCGATGCGGGCATGACCGGAGAGTATCGGGCCCCACCGACATCTATTCGGGCATCGACGTCGGCGTCCTGCGGGCCTCAGTAGCCGACAGGGCCGGTCTGCCCGGACTGTCCTCCCTGACCGTAGGGCTGCTGGTTCTGGGAATCCTGACCGTACTGGCCCGACGGCGGCACCTGGCCGGGCTGCTGCGGCTGGCCGTGCGGGGCCTGCTGCGGAGCGCTCTGAGCCGCCTGCTGGCCGGGCACCTGGCCGTAGCCGGTGCTCTGCGGCGCCGTCGGCTGGGCCGCCGGCTGGCCGTACTGAGGCTGTCCGTACTGGCCCTGCTGCGGGACCTGCCCTCCCTGGAAGTACGGGGCCGCGTAACCGGGCACCAGGTGGGGAGACTTCTTGGCCAGGGCCGCGTCGGCGAACCTGCCGATCGCCAGAGCGCCGACAACGGGAAGAATGAAGACCAGGTAGGGGATGCGCACCCTTCCCTCGGCGTTCGTGATGATCCCGATGAAGATCGCGATGTCGATGACGACACCGATCACGACCATGATGGTCATGATGAGGTAGTAGTAGCGCGTGCGCAGGGGCTGGTCCTTACCGGAGTCCTCGCTGTCAGGGATCTGGGGGTCGTTCTGGGCGGGGTGCTGTGCGCTCATGAGAGACGGCCTCTTCTGTGTCTGGGATTGTGTTGACGCAGTGCGCCAGGTGGCGCGACCGGTCCCAGCCTGCCCATATTTGACCGCCAGGTCACCCCTCCTCATGGGGAGGGTACCCCGTGACATATGCTTCTCATGCCGAGCCGGGCACCTCCCGCGTGGCCCTACAAAATACCGTAGGACGACTCGAAAGATGCCCGGCTCGGTGGCGGTGAGGCCGGTGGGCGTCAGCCGCGGGTGCGGGCCAGCGCCTGGCGGGCCCGCGCGGCGACGTTGTCCCCGGTGAAGCCGTACTCCTCGAACAGGGCGGTGCCGGGGGCGGAGGAACCGTAGTGGTCGATGGAGACGATCTCGCCGGCGTCGCCGACGATCTCGCGCCAGCCCAGGGCGATGCCCGCCTCGATGGCGACCCTGGCGGTGCCGGCCGGCAGCACCTGCTCCCGGTAGGCGGCGTCCTGCTGGGCGAGCCACTCCAGGCAGGGGGCGGAGACCACCCGGGTGGGGGTGCCCTCCTCCTGGAGGATCTCCCGGGCGGCCACGGCCACGCCGACCTCGGAGCCGGTGGCGATCAGGACGACCTCGGGGGCCGTCTGGTGCCCATCGGTGTCGGTGGCCTCGGCCAGGACGTAGGCGCCGCGGCGCACGCCCTCGGCGGCGGCCGTGGCGGAGGCGCTCACGGTGAGGTTCTGACGCGACAGGGCGATGCCGGCCGGCTCGTCGTGACGGCGCAGGATCTCGGCCCAGGCCGCGGCGGTCTCGTTGGCGTCCCCTGGGGCGCACCACGGACAGGCCGGGGATGGCGCGCAGCGCCGCCAGGTGCTCGACGGGCTGGTGCGTGGGGCCGTCCTCACCGACCCCGATGGAGTCGTGGGACCACACGAAGACCGGGCCGATCCCCATGAGAGCCGCCAGGCGCACGGCCGGGCGCATGTAGTCGGAGAACACCATGAAGGTGCCCCCGTAGGGGCGGGTGAGCCTGTCCAGGGCGATCCCGTTGAGGATCGAGCCCATGGCGTGCCTCGCGCACACCGAAGTGGAGGGTGCGCCCGAAGGGCCCGTCGCCCTCGGACTGCGCCAGGCCGGAGGGAAGGAAGGAGGGCTCCCCGGCCATGGTCGTGTTGTTCGAGCCGGCCAGGTCCGCCGACCCGCCCCACAGCTCGGGCACCACGCCCGCCAGGGCGGAGAGCACCTTGCCCGACGCCGCACGGGTGGCCAGCGACTCACCCACCTCCCCAGGTCGGCAGGGCCTCCTCAAGGCCCTCGGGCAGGCGGTGGGCCTCAAGGCGCTCCAGCAGCGCAGCGCCGGCGGGGTTGGCCTGCTGCCAGGCCGCGAAGCGCGCGTCCCAGTCCGCTCGGGCGGCCCGGGCGTTGTCGGCGGCCTGCTTGCGGGCATGGGAGACGACGTCCTCGGGCAGGATGAAGCTCTGCTCGGGGTCCAGACCCAGGGCCCGCTTGAGCCCGGCGACCTCCTCGGCCCCGAGCCTTGGAGCCGTGGAGGACTCCTGGCCCTGCTTGGTCGGGGAGGGCCAGGCGATGATGGTGTGCAGACGGATCAGCGACGGACGCGCGCTCTCAGCGCGGGCCGCCACGACGGCCTCGTGCAGCTCCTCGAGGTTCTCCGCGTAGCCGTCAGGGCCGGTGCGCCAGTCGACGTCGAGCACCCTGCCAGCCGTAGGCCTCGAAGCGGGCCGAGACGTCCTCGGTGAAGGCGATGTCCGTGTTGCCCTCGATGGAGATGTCGTTGTCGTCGTAGATGGCGATGAGGTTGCCCAGCTGCTGGGTGCCGGCCAGGGAGGCGGCCTCCGAGGACACGCCCTCCTGCATGCAGCCGTCGCCCAGGACCGTGTAGACGAAGTGGTCGAAGACCGACTCGCCCAGCGGGGTGCCGGCGTCGAGCAGCCCGTGCTCGCGGCGCGCCGCCATGGCCAGGCCCACCGCGTTGGCGAAGCCCGCCCCCAGCGGGCCCGTGGTGGTCTCCACCCCGGGAACCTCGCCGAACTCGGGGTGGCCCGGCAGGCCGGCCGGAGAGCGGAAGGCCGTGAAGCCCTCCAGGTCGATGTCGTATCCGGCCAGGAACAGCTGGATGTACTGCACCAGCGAGGCGTGCCCGATGGACAGGACGAACCGGTCCCGTCCCAGCCACCCCGGATCCGCCGGGTCGTGGACCATCTCACGCTGGTAGAGCAGCCACGCCACCCCGGCCAGGGAGATCGGCGTACCGGGGTGGCCCGACCCCGCCTTCTCCACGGCGTCGGCGGCCAGGGCCTTGGACACCGCGATGGTCTGACGGTCAAGGTCGGTGAGCAGCGGCTCAGCGCTCATAACTGAGGACTCCTTGTGCATGAGGGTGGGTCTTGCTCGCGGCCACGGGCGCCGTGACGGTGGTGCATCGCGGCGCATCCGCGGGCGGGCATCAAGGGTGATCCTTCCCGCTTCCGTGGGGGCGGGCAAGTACAGGCACGAGTGCGTGTGTCTTTCACACTCGGGGGCTTGTTCCCGGAGACGGGCGCTCTTGCCCGTAGATTGGGCCGCATATGGGTACAGCAAGAGGCGCGCGCGCCGCCGCCGGCGGAGCGCGGGAGCGCTTTTGGAGCAGATCGACTCCCGGCCCCCTGACGGGCCATCAGCGAAGCATCATCGCTCTGGCGATCGTCGCCAACATCTCTGAGTTCTTCGACATGTTCCTCATCGGCTTCGCCGTCGTCCAGCTTCAGAAGGAGTGGAGCCTGGGCGGGTTCGAGACCGGTGTCATCCTGGCCTGCTCCGGGCTGGGCACGGTGCTCGGCGCGGTCCTGTGGGGCCGGGCCGCCGACCGGATGGGCCGACGACGCACCTTCTTCTGGTGCGTCCTGCTCTTCACCGTCTTCACCCTGGCCTCGGTGTTCACCCCCACCGGCTGGTGGATGATGCTGGCCCCGCTGCGGGTGCTGGTCGGAGTGGGCGTCAGCCTCAACATCGTCTCCATCCCCTACGTCCAGGAGTTCGTGCCCACCAGGCAGCGCGGTCTGCTGGCCGGACTGGGCTCGGTGTTCATCCCGCTGGGGCTCTTCCTGGGCTCTGTGTCGCAGCGGCTCCTGCACGACAACTGGCGCGGCCTCATCGCGCTGGGGGCCGTCCCGATCCTCCTGCTGGTCTGGATCCGGATCGTCCCCGAGTCGCCCCGCTTCCTGCTCTCCCACGGGCACGAGCGCGAGGCCCGCGAGTCCATCGCCTGGGCCCTGGAGCTGAGTCCCGACGACGTCGGAGCCCTGCCGCCGGTGCGGACCGGGCCGCGCATCGCCTACGGCGAGCTGCTGCGCAAGCACCTGCGGCCCCTGCTCATCGTCTCGGTGGGCTCCTTCTGCTTCATCCTGGGCTCCTTCACCGTGCAGTCCTGGGGACAGACGCTCCTGGAGGTCGGCTTCACCGACATCGGCGCCGACGCCGTGGGGACGCTGTTCATGGGGGTCTCCCTGGTGGATCTGCTCGGCCGCCTGGCCTCGGCCTGGCTCGCCGACCGGATCGGGCGGCGCTGGACCGTGTCCTCCTCTCGGTCTCATCGGGCGCTCGAGCGGTCATCGTTGCCCTGTCCGCCCACTGGGAGACCTCGTGGATCCTCTTCTTCACCGGCATCTGCATCACGATGGGCTTCGGCGACGGCGCCTTCGGGATCCTCAACGCCTTCGGCGGCGAGCAGTTCCCCAACGGTGCCCGGGGCACGGGGCTGGGCCTGGGCTACGGCATCGGCGCGAGCGCCAAGATCCTCGGGCCCCTGCTCATGGGTGATGATCGGCTCCGGCAGCCTTCAGGATCTGGCGCACCCGCTGGCGGCCGTCTTCCCGGCCTTCCTCTCTTCGCGGTCATGCTGGTCCTGGGCGGCTTCATCTACCTGCTGGCCCGCGAGACCAAGGGCGAGAGCCTCGAGGACATCTGAGTGCCCGAGCGCTTCGAGGGTGTCAGCGGTGGCGGGCTCAGGACTTCCAGGCGGTGGCCGGGTAGAAGGCGCTCTCGTTGCAGAACCCGTAGGGCGTCACCGTCACTATCTCGTGCTGGCCGCCGGTGGCGGACTGTGAGATCACCTCGCCGGTGTCCAGGTCGATGAGGTGCAGGCGGCCTCCATTGAGCGTGAGGTAGAGGATGGAGCCGTAGATCGCCGCACTCTGGTAGGACTCCTCCTCGGTGGACTCCCGGGTCAGCAGCGCGGTCGCCGAGCCGTTCTTGCGGACCTGGATGTGGTCGGTCCTCCTGATGACGTATCCGTTGCTCGCGGTCAGGGTGGGGTGCTGTGTCCTCCTTGTCGACCGGCAGGTCCGTCAGCTCGGTGCGCTCACCGGTGGTGAGGTTGATGCTCACCTCGGGGTAGGGGCGGCTCCTTCGTGCGGCTGTCGGTGGCGTAGAGGTAGCCCCGGTGCACGAGCTGTGCGCTCAGGTTCTCGATGGGGTGGGTGAGGCCGTCGGCGAGCGTGACGATGGCCGTGTGGACCTTCGCGTCGTCACCGAGCAGGGCCACCGCCTCGCCGCCGGCCACCGCGCAGAGCTCTGGGACGTGACGGAGGCCAGGTCGAACTGTACGGACAGGTCCTTCGCAGACAGTCGCAGAGCCCGAGTGGGACGCTGGTGGTGACCAGGAGGCCGGCGCCGTCGGAGGTCAGCGTGATCGAGGATCCGGCGCGGTAGGTCGACTCCTCGCCTTGAGGGGCGAGATTCTCCCCGAGCAGCGCGCTGGCGACGATGCGGCGGTCGGCCAGGCGGATCTTGAGCAGACTGACTCGTCCCCGGTTCTCGGGGGCGCTCATCGAGGACGTCCTCGCGGCCGGTGATGAGGTAGGCGAACTCGTCGTCGCAGGTGGCGGCACAGGTGAACTGCTCGGTGACGAGGTGCCGGGGCTGGGGAGCGATGGGGTTGCTTGCGGACACACCGCCGACGGGGGAACGGTCATCGGCTCGATGCGATACCCGTGCTCGGAGTCCTCCGGCACGATGCCGTAGGGTCGTCGGCCCCTTGAGGTCAACGAGGATGGGGCGGTCGCCGGACAGACCGGCGGTCTCGTCGTCGCTGTTGACGTCATAGGCGATGAGAAAGGGCCGTGGACGGTCTCGATCATCGCGTTGGTGGGCCAGGGGTGGTTCTGATTCTCCTTGACGCGCAGGGGCCACACTGCCTCACCGCCGAAGTCGGTCGGGATGGAGGGGCCTTCGGAGCGTGGACAGTGACGCGTGAAGGACGGTGGGGGCTGAGGTCAGGGTGCGTGCGATGCGCTGGCGGACGTCCGCGCAGCCACTCAGGGACAGGGCGCCGGCGCCCGCGGCGCGCGCGAGTGCGGCGGTGAGAAAGATGCGACGACGCATGATGACCCTGCCCGGTACTGACTGTGCGGAATGACGGGGACATGCTACGTGGCCGGGTGCGGTTGAACGGACATATTCCGCACCCGGCCACGTGGATGATCTCGATTTGTTTCAGACCTACCGGTTGTCAGTGCTCCGGGGTGCTCGACGACGGCGGCCGGGGCTGCGCCGTCGTGGTCAGCGGAGCCCGGCGTGGTCGGCGGAGGTGTCCGAGCCCGGCAGGTGGCTGCCCACCATGTCGGTCAGCCCGGTGCCCACGAGGCTGCGCAGGATGAGATCGAGCCTGCTCGACGTTGCTGGCCACTGCCTTGGGCAGGGCGGGAGGCGCCCTCGGTGGAGATGATCGACAGGTCGCGCACGCTGGCCAGCGGCTCGCTCAGGGCCCGGGCGATCTCGGGGCCTTGTCCAGCAGCATCTGGCGGGTGGCGGCCTCGCCGTACTTGGCCCAGGGCGTCCGCCTTGTCGCTCATGGCCTGGCCTCAGCCTCTCACCGGCGGCACGGATCGTGTCGGCCTCGGCCTGGCCTCGGGCCGCGATGGCCTCGGCCTCGGCGCGGGCCCGGGCGGCGGTCGCCTTGGCCTCGGCCTCGGCGCGGGCCACGGTTGCCTGGGCCTGGGCCTCGGCGTCCAGGCGGGTGCGCTCGGCGTCGGCCTGGGCCCGCAGCAGCGCCTCGGTCTTGGAGGCCTGAGCCTCCTGCTCGCGCTGGTAGCGGGCGGCGTCGGCGGGCTTGCGCACGGTGGAGTCAGACTCGCGCTCGGTCAGGGCGGCCCTGGCCTCGGCCGCCTCCTGCCCGATGATGGCGATCTCGCGCTCCTGGCGGCGCGGGCGATCGGGCCGAGCGGAGTCGGCGTCGGCCTGGGCCTTGTCCGTCTCGGCCTTGAGCCTGGGCCTGACGCAGGGACGGGTCGCGCTCGCGCTCGGCGATCTGCTGGCGGGAGGTGACCCGGCGTCGCGGGCCTCGCGCTCGGCGTTGGCCCGCGCGATGCGGGCGTCCTTCTCGACGCGCTGCTGCTCAGGCACGCCCAGGGACTCGATGTAACCGCCGGCGTCGGTGATCTCGGAGACCCGGAGCATGTCGATCTCCAGCCCCATGTTGGCCATGATGCTCTTGGCGTCGTCGAAGACGTTGCGCTGCAGGGCGTCGCGGTCGGAGATGAGGTCGGTGACCGTCATGTGGCCGATGATCGAGCGCAGGGAGCCGATGAGCGCCTCCCGTGCGGAGTCGGCGATGGCCTGGTCCGTGTTGGGCTTGCCCAGGAAGCGCTTGGCCGCGGCGCGCACCTGCTCGTCGGAGTCACCCACCTTGACGGCGGCCACGGCGGCGACGTTGACGTTGATCTTGTTCTCGTCCTCGGCGGTGACCTTGAAGCCGATCGTGGTCTGGGTGAAGGGCAGGTACTGGATGGTCTGGATGACCGGCAGGACGAAGTCGCGTCCACCGGGGTGGACGATCTTGACCGTGCCCCGGTTCGATCCGGAGATCAGACCGGTGAGGTTGGAGGGGACGACGACGATGCGGCTGAACAGGTAGGCGACCGCCGCCAGCACGATGATGGCGACGATGGCGATCAGACCGATGAGTGATACACCCATGCGGGTTCCTTTCTATGTGGGGAGATGGGATGAAGGAGGATGGTGGGCAGACGGCGCAGTAACAGGTGGGGTGCGGTCCGTCAGCGGCTCCCGGTGGGCTCAGTCGCTGATCTGCTCCCAGGGGACGATGGCCAGGGTGGAGTCGACGGCGTCGAGCACCCAGGCGCTCTGCCCCGAGCGCAGCGGCTGCTCGGAGTGCGCCGGCAAGGTGAGCCTGGTGACCGCGCGTGACGGCGCGAGACCTCACCGCTGCCGTCCTTCCACCACAGGACGGTGACCTTCTCACCGACCAGCCCGGCGGCGGTGGGCGGAGCCGTGTCCAACGGCATGGAGCGCCTGAGTCGGTTCCACAGCCAGCGCATGAGTGCACCGGATCCGAGGGCTGCTGCGGTGGGAACGCCCCACAGCACCGCCGCCGGCACCTGCGCCGCGGCCGAGCCCGTCGTCGCCGTCACCCCCATGCCGATGGCGCCGAACACGGCCACAGGCAGAGCGAGGATCGGCACGAGCCCGTCGGGCAGGAGGGCGTCCAGCAGTCCGTCGAACAGGATGCCGGCCACCAGGACGGTGCAGCCGATGATCGCGCACCAGGCGAAGACGCCCACACCAGGCCCCTTCCGCGCAGGCCCCTCGACCTCCGACACCTGGATTCTGCCACGCAGGCCGGCACGTCAAGCCGGGGTTGGGATGGGAAGAACAACCCAGTTGGACTCCAGGCGCCGCGGGCGCGCGGCAGCCGACCGGAGTCCTGCAGGGGCAGCGCAGCTGAGGACCAGGACGTCGCCGTCGGGATGGCTGTCGCAGCAGAGGGGTTGGTGGGGATGGTCATGGTCTCCTGCATCGCCGGATCGGTCCCCTGCTCGGGGCCGGCCGGGGCGGCGGTGCCGGCGGTCCTACCTGCGCCGGCTGTGCTCACCGTGACCGCTGCCTTCCGGTGGGATCCGACGGCGTCGGCGGGGACGGCGCGGCAGCTGCCACTGCGGAGGACTGCTCGGCCTGCTGGGAGGCGGTCAGGATGGGCGGGCCCTGACGGTGCGGGGAGGTGATGGCCGCGCTCCCGGGCGCCTGGGCGGGAGGCCTGGGACCCCTCTGAGGGCGGGAGGAGTCGCAGTCGGCGGTCGCCGTCGGGCCCGGCCGCCGCGGCCGAGGAGGTTGGGGCCCGGTAGGACCGGTGGGTACGGTGACGGTCTGCGCGGATACAGCCACGGCCCTCACTGGTGACCCGACCTGGCGCTCGGCCGGCGGGTTCGCCTGGGCGCCGGTGTGCTGGGGGCCCGGCTGGGCCGGCTGGGCCAGTCTGGGCCGTGCTGGGGCCTTGCCGGTGCGGCGCCGGCGGCACGCGGCCGCTGCGATCGGGTGAGGCGGGCGCCTCGGTGGTGTGGCGCCCGGTCTGCGTCCCGGGGAGTCGAGGCCAGAACCGGCTCGGTCTCCTCGGTGTTGGCCGAGGCCGTCGACGCTCCCGAGGGCGCCGCCACGGAGGCGGACAGGGGCGAGGTTGTCACCGTCCCCGTGACCGTCACCGCGTCAGGGGCCGCGGCCGCCTGCATGGACGAACCAGACAGGGCGGCCTGGGTCCGTCGACGCCGGGAGATGCGACTGGGGGTCGGGTCCTCGAAGACTCTCCTGGGCGCCTGGGGCTCCCGGTGACTTCTCGGGCCCGCGGGGGAGTGCTGGGGCTGGCCCTCAGGTGCGGAGGCCTGCTCCGGGTGGCGCCGACTGGGCGCCGGCTGCCTGTGGCGGGGCCTCGGCAGCAAGTCGGTGGACGCCCGGAGGGCGCGTCTGTCCGCAGCTCCAGGATGGGGGGCGGCAGCCGCTGGGGCCGACGGCTCCCGCGCCGCCGGGGCGCTCGCCCAGGGCGGCAGCTGAGAAGGATGGCTCGGGCACCAGCGCATGTGAGCCGGTGGTGGCGGTCGTCGTCGCAGGCGCTGCTGGCACCACCGGCCGGGCCGGCTCGGGAATGGTCATGGAGCGTGCCGGAGCCGCTGCCCGCCCGCCCCGGCGTCCGGGGGTGATCGGAGGCCAGACGACATCGGCGTCGGACACCGGGGCGGCGGCCGGCCTGGAGGGCGCCTCCGAGGCCCTGCGTTCCACCCGGCTGCGCGCCCGCCGTGAGCGCCGCCGGGGCTCGGAGCCGGAGGCGCGGGCGCCGTCCGTCGAGGGCACGGCCCTCGTGGTTCCAGTGACTCCACTGGCCCGGATGGCCCCGGCGGGGGAGGCGGGGCTCGGGTAGTCGGCGAACTTGGCGATGTGGTCCAGGTCGTAGTGGGTCGGGTCCTGTCCGGCGTTGCGCAGCACGTCCTCCAGAGGGCTGAGCAGGGCCAGCCGGAAGGCGGGGTCGACACAGCGGGCGTTGACCGCGCCCCAGATCTGGTCGGCGGTCAGGGACTCCTCGGAGGAGCCCAGGTCATTGCGGATCGCGGTGACCAGGTCCGACTCCAGGCGCGCGTAGGCCATGGCGTAGGCACTCGGCCACGGGGCCTCGGGCCGCTGAGTGCGCAGGAGGGCGAAGTTCCGCATGGCGCGCAGCACCTCGTCCGAGCCACCCACCAGAGCCCCCACCCGCAGGCGGTCCAGCGCCTCATTCTTCATCGTCCCGGTGCCCTCGGGGCCCAGCAGGTGCTTGGAGTCCTCGACGACCTCACGCAGGAAGACCCGGTAGGCGGCGACGCTGTCAGGGGTCGTGCGCTCCTGGTCATCGAGCGCAGCCGCTCGGCGGCGTGACGCGCGCCGCCAGGCGGGCCGAGCCTGGCCTCGGACTGACCTCGTTGATCCGCGAGGATACTCGCCCGGGAGATCCGTGAGGCCTCCTGAGGGCCAGGGGATCCGCATGCGCCGTCGAGCGCCGGGCGGCGAAGACGGCGGCAAACGGCGACCAGGATGGAGACACCGGCTGCGATAGTGGCCACGACGGCGACGACGGACAGATCCATGCCCCTATCCCTGCCCGTAATCGACCTCGATGGTGCCGCGATGAAAAGGGCCTCCCCAGATAGTCCCCAGAATCTCTGCGGGTGACGCCCAGGCCGGGTGGTGGCCGCGCTCACGCTGAGGGAGGGGCGAGGGGGGCGCCGCTGGGGCGGCGCGTCTGGGAGGGGTCGCCGGCCGCTGCGGCGCGCATCCGCCCCTGACAAGGCGCTCGGCAACCCGCACCGATGTGCACGGGCGAGGTCCTCAGTGCCCGAGGCGCCCCACGCGGGCCCGTGGCGCGGTAGCGTCAGCGCCATGAAGAAACTCATCAACGCCGTTGACAACGTGGTCACGGACGCCCTGCGGGGCATGGCCGCAGCCCACCCCCACGAGCTCGACATCGACCTCGACCAGCACATCGTCTACCGCCGCCGACCCAAGGAGCAGGGCAAGGTCGCCATCATCTCCGGGGAGGCAGCGGGCACGAGCCCTCCACGGCGGCTTTCGTGGGCACCGGCATGCTCGACGCCGCCTGCGCCGGAGATCTTCACCTCCCCGGTCCCCGACCAGGTGGTGGCCGCCACCAGCGCCGTCGACCGTGGAGCCGGCGTTCTGCACATCGTCAAGAACTACACCGGCGACGTCATGAACTTCGAGATGGCCGCCGAGATCGTCGAGGCCGAGTCCGGTACCCAGGTCGCCAGCGTCGTCACCAACGACGACGTCGCCGTCGAGGACTCCCTCACACCGCCGGACGCCGCGGCGTGGGCGTGACCGTCATGGTGGAGAAGATCGCCGGCGCCGCCGCCGAGCAGGGACGCCCTGCTGGACGAGGTCGCCGGTATCGCCGCGCGCGTCAACGCCGCCGGCAGGTCCATGGGGATGGCCCTGACCTCCTGCACCGTCCCGGCCAACGGCAAGCCCTCCTTCGACCTGCCCGAGGGCGAGATGGAGATCGGCATCGGCATCCACGGCGAGCCCGGACGCCGCCGCGAGAAGATCGCCCCCGCCGCAGAGATCGCTGAGCGTCTCGTCACCCCCATCCTGGCTGAGCCTCACCGCGCTCACCGAGCCTGGACAGTGCCGGCGCTGACGAGGGCGTCATTGCCATGGTTAACGGCATGGGTGCCACCCCGCTGCTCGAGCTCTACCTCATGTACGGGGAGATCGCCCGCCTCCTTGAGGGTGCCGGGATCACCGTGGCCCGCAACCTCGTGGGCAACTACATCACCAGCCTCGACATGGCCGGCTGCCCTCGACCCTGGTGCGTGCCGACGCCGAGCCTGCTGGAGCCTGTGGGACGCTCCCCAGTCAACACGCCCGGCCTGCGCTGGGGAGCGTGAGGACCTGACACAATCGGGTGCCCGATCGCCTGCGGGCACCCTCAAGGAGACTGTAAGGAGAAGCGACATGACCGCAGAGGTGGGAGCTGCCCGCCACTCGCTGAGCGTGGCGGACTTGGCTACCTGGGTGCGCCGTAGCGCCGCACTCATCGCCGAGCACGCCGAGGAGCTCGCACTGACCTGGACGCCGCCATCGGCGACGCCGATCACGGCACCAACATGAAGCGCGGCCTGGCCGCCGCCGCCGAGGCGGTGCAGGCCGGCGCCTTCGCCAGCGCCGACGCCCTGCTCAAGAAGGTCGGCACCACCCTGGTCTCCACCGTCGGCGGGCGCCTCCGGGCCCCTGTACGGCACCTTCTTCCTGCGCGCCGGGGCGCCGTGGCTGGCCTGGAGGTGCGTCGACGCCCGTGCGCTCGCGGGCGCCCTGGAGGCCGGGGTCGGCGGCCTCGCCGCGCGGGGGCGGGCCACCACGGGGGAGAAGACCATGCTCGATGCCTGGAGCCCGGCCCTGGAGGCCCTGCGCGCCCACCCCGGCGACCTCGCCGCCGGCGTCGCGGCCGCCGCCCAGGCCGCCGCCGAGGGGCGCGAGGCCACCAAGCCCATGGTGGCCACCAAGGGACGGGCCTCCTACCTGGGGGAGCGCTCGGTGGGGCACATCGACCCCGGTGCCGCCTCCACCGTCCTGCTGCTGACAGCCCTCGACGACGTCGTGGCAGGGAGAGCATCGTGAGTGCCGTGAGCGTCGGCATCGTCCTGGTCTCCCACTCCCGGGCCCTGGCCGAGGCCGCCATGGACCTGGCGCGCCGGCTCATCGTGGCCGTCGACGTCCCCGTCGAGCTGGCCGCGGGCCTGGCCGACGGTGGGCTGGGTACCGACCCCGGGTCTGTTGTCGAGGCCGTGGAGCGCCTGGCTGAGTGCTGCGGGGGCGTCCTGGTCCTGGCCGACCTGGGCAGCGGGGTCATGAGCGCCGAGATGGCTCTGGAGATGCTCGATCCGGCCCTCGCCGAGCGGACGCGCCTGTCGGCGGCGCCCCCTTCGTCGAGGGTTGCTCGGCGCCCACGGCGCGGCCGGTATCGGCAAGGATCTTCAGGCTGTGGCCGCTGAGGCCGACGGCGCCGCCGAGGCCAAGCGTTCCCAGGTGGCCGCCTTCTGACGTGCTTCTGAGCGCGTCGTCGCGTCAGGGGCCGCCGGGCCGGTTCACGCGCGGTCTGGCGAAGCGCTCCAGGAGGGCGGCGTCCCCACCGACGACGAGCACGTCCTCGGCTGGAGACCAGGGTGTCCGGGGTGGCGTACTCGAAGGGCTCGCCCGGGCTCATGAGGCCGAAGACGGTCACCCCTGCAGCGCGAGCGCACCTTGACTGCCCGGATGGTGAATCCGTGCGCCCGTGGGCGGACGCATCTTGACGATGGTGAAGCCGCCCTTCTCCATCTCGATGTAGTCGAGCATGCGGCCTGAGACGAGGTGGGCGGCACGCTGACCGGCGTCGAACTCGGGCAGACGACGTGCTGGGCGCCGATGCGGCGCAGGATGCGGCCATGGGCGCGGGAGATGGCCTTGGCCCAGATCTGGGGGTCTCGAGGTCCACGAGGTTACCGGTGATGAGGACGGAGGCCTCCAGGGAGGTCGCGCCACCCCACGACCGCGGTGCCGAACCTGGTGGCGCCCAAACTGCTCGAGGGGCCTCCACGTCCGTGGCATCGGCCTCCACCAGGGGATGCGGCCGGTCCACTGCCGCACGGTCGCGGGATTGGCCTCCACGGCCAGCACCTCGCGCCCCAGCCGGTCCAGGGTGGCGGCCACGGCCGAGCCGAAGCGTCCCAGCCCGATGACGAGCGTGGAGTCGGTGCGCGAGAGCGGGGCAGGCATGAGGTCTCCTGAGGTCGGCCGTGAGGCAGTGGCCCCTACGCTACCTCCTGCGGCGTCGACGGAGGCTCAGGCCGATCCCGCAGGCCACGAGGATGACGGCGGCGCAGGACAGGACCCAGGCCATCATCGTGAAGCCGCCGGAGTAGGCCTCGATCTGAGCTCGGTCGATCACCGGCCTTGAGGGACTCGATGATCTGCTTGCCTGCGGGCGACTGCGGCAGGGCCTGAGCCCGCATCATCGCCTCCATGGCAGCCGCCTTGACCTCCTCGGTGTGGTCGGTCACGTAGTCCTCGGCGTGCTGGGTGGCATAGGAGGTCATGAGCGCCACCCCGAAGGAGCCGCCGATCTGCTGGGCCGCGCTCAGGATCGCTGAGGCCAGCCCGGTCCGCTTCGCGTCCACCCCGCGCGTGCCGGAGTTGAAGGTGACCGGCATCGTCAGCCCCAGGCCGATCCCGAAGACGATGAGGCCGGGCAGGGCGACCTGGGAGTAGGTCGAATTCGTGGTCATGCGGGAGAAGATGAGGAAGGAACCGGCCAGTACCGCCACCCCCAGGGGCAGGGTGCCGCGCGCCCCGAGCCTGGGCACGATGACGCGTCCGGCCGGGATCGCGGTCGCGATCAGGGCGAAGACCATCGGGAGGAAGACGACTCCGCTCTTGAAGGGCGAGTAACCGAAGTGGTTCTGCATGTAGTAGGTCAGGTAGATGATCGCCCCCATCTGGGCAGCGCCGGCGATGAACTGGGTGGCGTAGGAGGCCGCCCGCACGGGCAGTGCCATCATCGACAGGGGAGAACTGGACGGCTCGCGAAGTGCTCGCGGACTACGAACAGCAGTGCGGCGATACCGCCGAGGGTCAGCCAGCTGACGGTCGACGTCGAGGTCCAGGAGGTCTGCTGGGCCCGGTCGAGTCCGTAGACGGCGCTGAAGCAGGCTCCGCAGCCCAGGACCAGGCCGCTCAGGTCGTCAGTCATGCGTGAGCCGCGGTCGCGCTGGTCGGCCGGTGGGAGGCTGCGCTGCCCGATGAGCAGGGCGGCGACGGCCAGGAAGATGTTGATGTAGAGGGCCCAGCGCCAGCTGAACCAGTCGGTCAGCGCCCCGCCGACGAGTAGTCCGACGGCCGCTCCCAGACCTCCGGTGGCGCCGAAGATCGCGAAAACCCGCTCGCGCTCAGTGCGCTCGGTGAAGGTGACGTTGAGCAGCGCCTGCGAGGTGGGGGCCAGCAGGGCGCCGAAGCAGCCCTGGGCCACGCGGGCCACCAGCAGGATGGGGAAGGAGGTTGCCATTCCGGCTGCGAGGCTGGCAACCCGAAGCCGATCAGTCCCACCTGGTAGGAGCGGCGGATACCCGCCACGGTGCAGAGCCTTCCCCCGAAGAGCACCAGGCCACCGAAGGCCAGGCTGTAGCCGGTGACCGTCCACGGGCTCTGGGACACGGTCATCCCCAGGTCGTCCTGCATCCGAGGCAGGGCGATGGCGATGATCGTCAGGTCCAAGACGATCATCAGCTGAGTGAGAACGGCGCTGACCATGACTGCACGGCGATTGGGGCGCCGCGCGGTCATGACGGTCGTCTCCTCCTGTGTCTCTTGTGCCGACTCGGTCCGCTCCTTGAGGGCGGATGCCACTGGGGATGTCATTGCGACCTCCATATCAAAGTGATCGTTTTCGCTTGTGCTCGGAAGTCTAGGGAGCGTGTGGCGGTCAGTCAACAACGATCGTTTCGATTTGGAGTGTGCTCTGAGTCGCTTATCCTGAACTCATGCCACGAGTGACCGCCGCCTACCGGGAGCGTCAGACCGACCGGATCCTGCAGGCCGCTGAAGGGTGTTTCGCGCGCAGCGGCTTCCAGGCCGCCTCCATGGACGAGGTCATTGCCGCGGCCGGAATGTCGTCGTCGACCGTGTATCGCTACTTCCCCGAGGGCAAGCGCTCCCTCATTCGGGCGGTCCTGACCAGGCGCATGGGGCCGCTCGTCGAGCGGATCAAGCAACTCGCCGAGTCCGAGGCACTGCCGGACTTCAAGCAGGGATTCATCGAGGCGCTCGTCCTGCTCAACTACGAGCGCGACGACGCTGAGCAGCACGTTGGCGAGGCGGCCTCCACCTCGCGGCGGACCTCCGCTCGGCGAGGCGAGGTCCGCAAGGATGCTGACGATGTCGGACTGAGTGCCTGGGCGCCGCTGGCCTACCACGCCTGGGGTGAGCTGACTCGCGATCCCGAGATGTCTGTCATGGTCCAGGAGAACTACCACGACATCCGCAGCGGCCTCATCCGACTGTGCCGCAACGGGCAGAGGGTGGGGACGATCTCCAGCCGTCTGAGTCCCGAGCAGCTGGCCTCCCTCATTCAGAGCGTCTCCTTCGGTCTCATCGTCGAGCAGCTCATCACCGGCCGCGCGGACGTGGAGAGTGCGGCCGCGACCCTTGGGCACCTGCTCGCGCCGGATGGGCCGAAACCCGAGGGGAGCTGATCGTTCTCCCTGGTGCTTGCAGGCTTCTCGGGTGAGCAAGTGCGGAGAGCAGGGCGGTGGGCGCTAGCCGATCATCGGGCTTGCCTCGGGCATCCGGATGACGCGGCGCCGCTCGCGCAGCGCCAGGGCGCTGGCCGCCGTCATCGTGCCCACGCGGCCGACGAACATGAGCGCCACGATGACGTACTTGGCGCCGTCCGGCAGGGAGGGCGTGATGCCCGTGGACAGGCCCACGGTGGCGAAGGCGCTGATGACCTCGAAGAGGATTCGGTCCAGGGACAGGTTGGTCATCTGCAGCAGCAGGAGCGTGGCCAGTCCGATGATGCTGGAGCCGATGAAGGCCACCGCCACGCTCAGGCGAACGGTTGAGGGGTGATGCGCCGCCCGAAGGCCCTCGATGTCCTGGTCGCCGCGGGCCTCGGCGAGGATCGCCAGCAGCAGGACCGCGAAGGTCGTCACCTTGATGCCGCCGGCTGTCGAGGCCGAGCCGCCACCGACGAACATGAGGGCGTCCTGGAGGAACCAGGTCGCCTCGTGCATGTGCTCGGGCGGGATCGTGGACAGCCCTGAGGAGCGGGCGTTGACGCCGTTGACGAGCGCGGTCATGATCTTCCCGCTCGTGGGCAGGGAGCCGTAGGTGAGCGGATTGTTCCACTCGAAGGTGGCGATGGCGATGGTCGAGGCGACCGTGAGGGCCAGGTAGGTCGTCAGGGTCAGCTTGGTGTGCAGGCTCCATGTACGGGGGCGGCGGCGTCGGCCCATGATGTCCAGGATGACGGGGAAGCCGACGGCGCCCATGAAGGTCCCCACGATGATCGGCAAGCCGATCCACCAGTCGGTGGAGTAGGCCTCCAGGCCCTCGGGCATGATGACGAAGCCGGCGTTGTTGAAGATCGACAGCGCCATGAAGACCGCGTACCACAGGGCGTGGCCCACATCGAGGCCGTGACTGAGGAAGGGTGGCAGCAGCATGAGCGTCAGGAGGAGCTCGCAGCCGGCGGCCGTGTAGATGACGGCGCGTAGCAGCCGCCCCACCTCGCCCAGGCGCGACTGGTTCTCCGAGGCTGCCAGCATCCGCTGAGTCAGTCCCACGTGCCGGGACACCGCCAGGGACAGCAGGGAGGCCAGGGTCATGACGCCCAGACCGCCCACGGCCGCGGCCAGGATGATGACGACGTGTCCGAAGGTGGACCAGTAGGCAGCCGTGTCCACCGTGCTCAGGCCGGTGACGCACACGGCCGAGGTGGCGGTGAACAGGGCGTCGAGGAAGTCGGCGTGCTCCCCACTGGTCGTGGCGATGGGGAGGCTGAGGAGGCCGGTCACCACCACGATGATGGCCGCGAAGACGATCACGGCCAGCCGGGCCGGGTAGAAGCGGGCGGCCCTCGCGATCTGGCCGAGGGGCTCGATGTGCCTGAGCAGGCGGCGAATCCCGGTGGGCCCCGTGCCCGGCAGCGGGGGCGGGGCAGCGGCTCCTCGAGGGGGCCGGCTCCTCTGGAATTCGGGGCTTTCTTGTGGCGCTTCCACGCATGGCCGACGACGCCCACGAGTGGGGGCGTGCCAGTGGGCCTGACGGCGCCGGCCGGCCTGGGAGGCGCTGCGCCTCCCGGGCCGGGTCTCGCCGCGGGATCCGCGGCCGGGCTCCGGCTCCTGGGTGGTGTCTGTCTGGGGCACGGTCGCCATTGTGGTCCCGCTGGTGGGGCTTCGTCACGTTTCCCGGCGTCGTGGGCCGGGTGTGTTCGAGTAGGGCCGGTGAGCGGGCTCTGGTGCTCGCCGTCCTGACGGCCGGATCAGGGGCGGATCTGTGAGGATGCCGCAGCGACAATTGCGACTCGAGTGTGAAATGCGACGCCTGTGGCGAATGGGGGCCCGAGAAACCCCTGTGCGAAGGCTGGTGCGGAGATATATTGGCTGGTGTTCCTGCCCCGACTGGGGCCACCCGCGACGAACGGACCTGCTCTCATGGCACCGGGCCTTCCCACATCCCCCAGCGCCTCCGGCGCCCCCTCGTTCCTCACCGTGGCTGAGGTGGCGGCGATGCTGCGCGTGTCCAAGATGACCGTCTACCGGATGGTGCACTCCGGCGACCTGCCCGCGATGCAGGTCGGACGCTCCTTCCGCGTCCCCGAGCGTGCCGTTCACGACCACCCGTCCGCCGGGCTGGGTGACTGGGAGCCACGACGCGTCAGGAGGCATCAGGGTCCTAGGAGCCGCCACACTCAGGCGGTCACCTGCGTGGTCGGCCGCTGAGCCTCACGCGCCGACCAACCGCCCCATGGCATAACCCTCGCCGGTTTCTGCCTCGGCCCGCAGGAGGGTCTGCGGGCACTACGAAGCGAACTGCGAGGAGATCTCATGGGATCCGTCATCAAGAAGCGCCGCAAGCGCATGGCCAAGAAGAAGCACCGCAAGCTGCTTCGCAAGACGCGTCACCAGCGTCGCAACAAGAAGTGAGACGAGCGGCCCGTCCGCGTCTCGGGGCTCCGTGCACACACTGGTGTGAGCGGGCCCCTGCTTGTCTCACGAGGAACTGATCAGGAAGAGCGGAGACCTCCGTTGACCACCACCCCAGATGACCGCGCCCCGCTACCCCCGCTGAGGCTTCGACGGTGCCGGCTGCGCCGTCGATCGAGCCGCGCCTGGTGGCAGGCGACTGCACCGTCCCGCTGAGCGTCGACGTCGACCCGTCCGCCTGGCCGGAACCCGTCCAGGCCCTGGCGCACACGCCCTGCCTCCGGTGCCCGGCCGACCAGCCTGGCCGAGCCTGACGACGCCCGCGTGGGCGGCCCAGCGGGCGCCTCACGTCGAGGCCACCACGCAGAGCGAGCCTCGACTGAGGCGATCCGCGAGGCAGACGCCGCCGGAACGCCCGTCCCTCGTCATCGGCGGCGGCTCCAACATCATGGCCTCCGACGCCGGCTTCGACGGTCTCGTCATCCGGGACGCCCGCGCCGAGGTCTCGCTCGTCTGGACTCGGGTGTGCGGCGGCGTCGAGGTCACCGCCACCGCCGGCACCACCTGGGACGACCTGGTGCGCGAGGCTATCGCCAGCCAGTGGGCCGGGCTCGCGCCCCCGTCCGGGATCCGGCACGGTGGGCGCCGCCCCCGTGCAGAACATCGGGCCTACGGCGCCGAGGTCGCCGGGAGCTCATCGCCAGCGTGCGCGCCTGGGACCGCCTGCGAAATCGGGTGGTCTGGCTGGCCCCTGGGCGACTGGGGCTGGCCTACCGGGATCTGCGCCTCAAGCAGTCCCTCACCGACACCGAGGTGGGGGCGGGCGCCTGTGGGGGCCGACCGGGCGCTGGGTGGTCCTCGACGCCACCTTCGCCGTGCGGCAGGGCTCCCCTGTCCTCCCGGATCGCCTACTCAGCTGGCCGGGGCGCTCGGCGTCGAGCCTGGGTGAGCGTGTGCCCGAGCGCGAGCCTGCGTGAGGCGGTTCTCGAGCCTGCGCCGCTCCAAGGATGGTGCTGGACGGCACCGACCACGACACCTGGTCGGCCGGGTCCTTCTTCACCAACCCGATCCTGACCACGGAGCAGGCCGAGCAGCCCTGCCGGAGGACGCGCCGCGCTTCCCGGTCACCGACCACTCGCAGGTGGTGCTCGGAACCAAGGCCGCCCCCGTCATCGAGGGGCTGGTTAAGACCAGCGCCGCCTGGCTCATCGACCACGCCGGCTTCAGCAAGGGCTTCGCCGTGGAGACCGGCGCACCGGCCGGGCTCGTCCACCAAGCACGTGCTGGCATTGACCAACCGGGCGGCGCGACCGGTGCGGACCTGGCGCGCCTGCGTGACGCGGTGGTGTCCGGCGTGCGTGAGCGCTACGGCGTCACCCTTTGGTGCCCGAGCCCGTCCAGGTCGGCTTCTAGACCGCCTGTCCAAAGCCCCGGCAGCCCCGGTAAGTGTCAGCGCGTCCCGGGGTGCCTGTGCAATGCGATGGTGGCCGGCGTGTATGAGCGCAATGGCGTCCCCCTTGTGTCCGAGCCCGTCCAGGTCGGCATTTAGGTTGCCTGTCCAAAGCCCCGGTAGCCCCGTAGTTCACCGCGCGAGCATGTGGTCCGTCGCGGGCGCCCCTGGCTCTGGGGAGCGGTCGCTGCGGGCACTGTCCCTGTCCCTGGGGCGTGGTTCTGCGTCTCAGAGTCCTTATCCGGGCGTGCTCGCTGCCGGTTCTAGCCCCTAGCGCGCAATCGCGCGAGACTCGAGGTCTCCGGCCTCCGGGCCGTCGGACTGCGCTCCCAGAGCCTGGTCGGGCGCCGCCAGCCAGGCGTCCACCTCGGCCAGCCAGGTCCGCTTGGCCGTCGGTGAGGCCAGGCAGGCGCGGATCGACCCCCGGGCCAGTTCGGCCAGCTCGGCGTCGTCGCAGCCCAGGGTCCGGGCGATCTCGTACTGGTCGACGAGCCTGGACTGGAAGAGCAGGGGGTCGTCGGCGCTCAGTGCGATCTGCGCCCCGTGGCTCATGAGCCTACGCAGAGGGACGTCGTCGGGGCTGTGATAGACGCCCAGGCTCACGTTGGAGGCGGGGCAGACCTCGAGGCTGATGCCGGAAGCGACGATCGCGTCCAGCAGCGTGGGGTCCTCACCGGCGCGAACCCCGTGGCCCAGGCGTGTGGGGCCGAGGCAGGAGACGACCTCACGCAGGTGGTCGGGTCCTAAGAGCCCCTCCGTGCGGCATGGAGGCCAATCCGCCCCGGTGGGCGATGGCGAAGGCCCGCTCCCAGGAGGACGTCTGCCCGGCGCGCTCATCGTTGGACAGGCCGAAGCCGATCACCTCGCCCGGCTGATCCCCGGCGTAGCGCACCGCCAGGCGCGCAAGCGTGCGGGCGTCCAACGGGTGACGCATCCGGGAGGCCGCCACAATGACCGCCACCTCCACCCCGCTCAGGGTCGTGGCCTGCTTGGCGGCATCGAGGATGATCTCCAGGGCCGGGGTGATCCCGCCGACGAAGGGGGCGTAGCTGGTCGGGTCGACCTGGATCTCCAGGCGGCGCGAGCCCTCGGCGGCGTCATCCAGGGCGGCCTCCAGGACGATGCGGCGCATGACCTCCTCGGTGCGCACCAGGGCCCGGGCCGTGTCATAGGCGCGCTGGAAGCGGAACCAGCCGCGCCGGTCAGCGGGCACGCGCAGCGGATCGCCGTCCAGGAAGTTCGAGGGCAGGCGCGTGCGCGCGCTGGAGGCGAGCTCAATGAGGGTCTCCAGGCGCATCGACCCCGTGAAGTGCAGGTGCAGGTGCGCCTTGGGAAGAGTGGCGAGGTCTCGCATGGGTGGATTCTTCCACGCGTTCGCACCCCACCGGCAGCCCTCCCACGCGAGGCAGGAGGCACCGAAGTGTCACGATTGGCGACTTTTCCCGGAGCCACTGACAGCCTGCGAGGGGAGAGGAGGGAGCGGACCAGCGCAGATAGGGGAGAGGTGCCTGGCCACCCCGCCTCAACTTGACCTAAAAGTCGCCAGGAGTGACATCCGGGTGGATTCCGAGCCGGCGCGCGACCGAGGATACGATCCGCACCGTCTCCCGATCCAGTACCTGGTCGCTGGTCAGACGCAACGGGGTATGACCGCGAGCGAGAGCAGCCTGATCGCGAAGGTGGTCGTTGTGCCAGTCCGGGCGGGAGGAGTGGTAGGTGTAGCCGTCTGTCTCGATGAGCAGGGCCGGGCAGGCCGCCGCGGTGAGGACATGGGTGCCCTCCGCAGGCCCGGGAACGATCGCCCGAGGCCTCCGGCTGAGAACCAGGTCCACCTCGCCGACCCCGTCCACCATGACCGCCGCGACGGGGCGGTAGCCGGCCTGCTCCGGTCGTGGCGGGCGATCGTCTCCAGCAGGGAGCGCGCCCCCGGGCAGGCCTGGGAGAGCAGGAGGGCGCAGCGGTGCGTTGCGCGGGCCCGGCAACGCGGATTCCAAAGTGGCTGCGGGTCAGTGTATCCCAGGCGCAGGGCCGCATCCAGAGCGATGAGGGCATCGAGCTTATCGGCGCAGCGCATGAAGCAGATGAGAGCCTGCTCGACCTGCGCAACTGGTGGTTGAGTGTCCTCGGGCAAGGCCAGTCCCCTGACGCGGTGGACCACGGTGCGGCCGATCGCATCGGGAACGCGGCTTCGCTGTGCCGGATGGCGACATGGAGAACACCGGGTGATGTCCTCAGCGGAATGCCGTAGTGCTTCATCGCGTGTCCACAGCTCACCACGCCTCCCCAGCCGGCGGCAGGTGACGACGAAGGTCTTGGCCGACGGCAGGGACACGACGTGACCGGGGTGGGAGGTCAACGCCTTCTCAGACAGCATGCGCGCCACCGTCCTGCGCTCTGACCGGGTGAGGCTCAGTGAGGAGAGCCGGGCTGCGCCGTTCCTGGCCAGTAGCCGGGCGCGCACATCACTCCGACGGACATCATCAAACATATTTAAATCATGTCAAACAGTGCTTAGAGGTAAAAGACATGGGGTGGCGCTGTGGATAACGTCGGGCGTCCCTCGGTGTTGTCAGTGCCTTCGTTGTCACGATTGGCGACTTTTCCGCCCGGTACCGACAGCCTGCGACAGGAGGGAACGGCGCTGACCTGCACAGATAGAGGGCAACGTTCCGGCGCCCCCTCCCCGAGCCGACCTAAAAGTCGCCAGGAGTGACAAATCTCGTGGCAGATCTGTGCCCCTGCACGTCCTCCACCTGGACCACCCGGCGCATCGTCCGGGGACGGGTGCTTCCGCTGTTGTCGAACACCCGGGGCCGTTTTGGAGGCGAACCATCAGGTGGGTGGGGCAGACTAACTGCTATGAACCACCTCGTCGGCGTCCCAGGAGCCCGAGGAGGTGGCCCTGCTGACGGGGCCGCGTGCCGCGTCCGTGCTCTCCGCCGCCCTCGCCCCGGCCGGCCAACGTCTGGCCAGCTGGGAGGTCCACTCAGTCCACCATCGCCCCGGAGCGGGGGTGTCCGTGGGGTACACGGCCGTTGTCGTCGCGCCCAACGGGCGTTCCACCACCGAGTACCCGTGTGCTACGACGGCTCGTCTGTCCAACCCGCACGCACCGGACTGACCCGGTAGCTCCCCACCGGCGGGGACGGCCCCGCGGTCCGCGGGTGGCGCCACCCCGGCCGACCCCGAGCCTTCCCGGCCCGGTGGTGGCCTGCACATGCCCTGCTGCTCTCGGCCCGGATCGGCACGCAGGTCAAGGCCACGATGGTCGCCTCACCGTCGCCACCCGTCGAGCGGTCGTGGCGCCACCTTCCCGGATGAGACCACCGCCTACGCCAGGCGTCCTGCGCCCGAGCCAGGCCCTCCGTCCTCGCCCAGCGCCACCGCCTGCTGACGGCCTCGTGGCGTGCCCGCGCCCGAGGTCCTGCAGGGAGGACCCCGACGGACTCTGTGCTGCTGTCCACCGGTCGGGGAGTGGCCCTGTCCGCCTGCTGTCCCAGGGCATGAGCGTCTCGCGCAGCGAACGCGTCTTCAACGGCCTCATCTCGCTGTTGGACGCCCTGCCGGCCAGCGCCATGCAGCTGCCGGCGCACGCCGCCTGGTCGGAGCGGGCCCCGCCACCACGCGCACGCCGCCGCCACGTGTCCTGCCCGAGCACGCCGCCCGCGCCCGGCCGTCGCAGAGGGGTCGAGCAGCCATGGCCGCCTCCGGACGCCCGTGGTCGGCCGGTCCCGGTCCACGGTGACTTCTACGAGGCCAATGTCCTCATGGAGGGCGAGTCCGTCACCAGTCTGCTCGACGTGGACTCCCTGGGGCCCGGCTACCGGGTTGACGACCTGGCCTGTCTGCTGGGACACGTCAGCGTACTGGACCACCTGGCACCCGCCTCCTACCCGAAGTTGCGTCCCATCCTGGAGACCTGGACCCGCATGGCCGAGCGGCAGGTGGATCCGGTCTCCCTGCGTGCGCGCTGCGCTGGCGTGGTCCTGTCCCTGGTGGCCGGCGCCCGCCGCGAGGACGGCGGTCCGTGGCGCCCCGACGCCGAGGGCCGCCTGGCTCGGGCCGAGACATGGCTGGCGCAGGGCCGAGAGATCCAGGCCCGCCGCGGCGCCCACTGACAATCCCGCTGGATGCTCGGCTCGAGGTCGTCAGAAGCGGATGAGTGACTTCCTGGAGATGGTGAATCCTCGTCCGGTGATCGTGTTCCAGCAGGTCATCCCCTTGGACTGCGAGGTGCAGGCGTAGTCGGAGAACATCGTGGTCTCCCCGTACTCGAGCGTGTGGAAGGTGTCCCCGGGCTGTCCCAGGTACTCCTCTCCGCAGCGGACCTCGGTGCGACCGGCGAGCGCCACGATGGAGAACTCCCGGTCGGGGCAGTCCTGCATCCCGGAGGAGGCGTAGCTCCTCTCCAGGATCGAGCAACCGACTCCCTCGTTGGAGAGGATGCAGTGAGATGTTCTTCGACGGGGTGTCCACGTACTGGTAGGAGTACGTCGTTGTGGACGTGGGGGAGGGCAGGGCCGCTGGGGAGTATCGGCCCACCGGTGGAGGTGCGGCCTGCTCCGCCGCAGTACCCGCGCGCGAGAGGGGCCGCAGTGGCGGCCGAGGCGGATGTCGTATCGGACCGTCGTCCACGGTCTCGCCAGCAGCATGCCACCGAAGACTCCGGCCGCAGCGACCACGAGGATCAAAACGACAACCAGTGCGGGTCATCAGCCCAGCATGAGAGCCTGGAACGAGGCGCAGGACGGTCGAGGGCGGTGCCGGAGCCGCCGAGGCTGCTGGGGCGGTGCCGGACATGGGCGGCGCTGCGGTCCCTGGAGCTGAAGCCGTCGCTGGCGCTGCCGACGAGGCCCCAGCACCATCGTCTGATGAGCCTCGTCTCGACGGGGATCGTGAGTACGTCGAGACGCTGCTGTAGTCCGCGGTTGATGCCGTGGGCAGGCACGCGGTTTCCGCAGTCCTCGGACGGTTCGTGTCTGATGCGTCCGTGGCGCTGGTGGGGGATGCGGGTGAGACGTTGGGGAGATCGTTCGCGCCCATCTGGAGAAATCTCGCTCGCGCAGCACCGCGGGGATACTGGATTGGCGGCGACGACCGGTCTGCAGATCGGGAAACGCCTTGAGGTACTCCAGCACCCTGGCTCGGTACTGATCGGCGGCACGACGTTCATCGTCGGGAGTGTGGGCGGGCACGAATCGGATGATAGGTCTCTGAAGGACGCGGAAGGCCCGTCCGCAACCACATTGGTATCAAACGCCGAGCCGGGCAGGTTTCGCTGCCTCCGACAGACTCTCTATCGGCTGGCGCGAAACCCGCCCGGCTCGATGACGGAGGCGGGGCCTCAGGCGCTACCGACCTCGGCCAGCGTACCTTCTGGACCCGGCCCACGCCCCTCGACCAGTCGTCGTCGCCCAGCGCGTAGGACAGCCGCCGCACGAAGCCCGAGGGACCAAAGGGCCTCCACCGGGAACGACGGCGACCTCGGCGTGCTCGAGGACGAGCGCCGCCAGCGTGGCCGAGCCCGTTGATCGTGGTGCCGCGCAGCGTACGCCCCACGGCCCCTCGATGCTGGGGTAGGCGCAGAAGGCACCGCGGGTACGGGCATCGGTCAGCCCCTCGATCTGCGAGAGCATCTCCACCATGGTGCGCCGGGCGCCGGTCGAAGGCGGTGCGCATCTGCTCGACGGCGGTCAGGTCGCCGCTGACGGCCGCCAGCGCCGCGCGCTGCGAGACGTTGGCGACGTTGGAGGTCAGGTGCGACTGGAAGTTGGTGGCGGCCTTGATGACGTCGCTGGGGGCGATCATCCAGCCCACGCGCCATCCGGTCATGGCGTAGGTCTTGGCCACGCCGTTGAGGACGATCGTCTGCTCAGCCGACTCGGGAACGAGCCTGACGACGTCGTGCGGTCTGGGCGCCGTCGTAGAGGAGGTGCTCGTAGATCTCATCGGTGATGACCCAGATCCCGTGCTCCAGGGCCCCACTGGCCGATGGCGGTCAGCCCTCGGGCGTGTAGACCGAGCCGGTCGGGTTCGACGGCGAGCACAGCAGCAGCACCTTGCGTTGCGCTCGGTGGGCGGCCTCGAGCCTGGTCAACGCTGACCTTAGTCCTGGTCGGCCCCGGCGAAGACCTCGACCGTGGTCCCCGGCCAGGGCGACGGCCTCGGGGTAGGTGGTCCAGTAGGGCGCGGGTAGCAGCACCTCGTCGCCGGGGTCGACGAGTGCGGCGAAGGCCTGGAAGACGGCCTGCTTACCGCCGCGTTGGTGACCAGGATGTCGTCGGGGGAGACCTCGTAGCCGGAGTCGCGCAGCGCTCTTGGCGGCGATGGCCTCGCGCAGGGCCGGCAGGCCCTCGGCGGGGAGTACTTGTGGTTGGCCGGGTCCTCTCGCGGCGGCGACGGCGGCCCCAACGATGTAGTCGGGGGTGGAAGCCGGGCCTCCGGCGCCGAAGCCGATGACGGGCGGCCGGCGGCCTGAGGGCCTTGGCCTTGGCGTCGACGGCCAGAGTGGCGGAGGGGGCGATGGCGGACAGGCGGGCGGAAACGCGGTGCGTGGGTGCAGGTGTCACCCGACCATGGTCCCACGACCAGCGACATCTGTGCGTCTGAAACACGTCGGATCCGTCAGTAACGACGCCGGAGAACCTCCGGGACACCTCCAGGGCACCTCGGGGGGCGCGTGGTGGCGCCGCACCCCGGCCGGCCCGGCGTGGCGCACCCCACGGCCTGCGGTTACCGCAAAGGCTTCCTCGTATGGCAGACTCAGGAGCACCGCTGAAGGGCAGTGGCGCAATTGGTAGCGCACCGGTCTCCAAAACCGGCGGTTGCTGGGTTCGAGTCCCGCCTGCCCTGCTGAGAACGGCGGATCTGTCGGGAGATCCCGTCGGTTTCGTCTTTCTCCCGCTGTGCGAACTGACCTGACCGTCGACCCTGAGGACCCAGATTCATGAGCGAGAGCGCACGCGCCGCGACAGGCAAGTCGGGCTACACCGCGCGGCTTCGGGCGCATCGCCCTGTTCATCCGCCAGGTCATTGACGAGATGCGCAAAAGTCGTCTGGCCCACCATGAACGAGAAACCTGTGGACCTACTTCACGGTAGTGGTACGTCTTCATCATCGCCATCATGGCCTTCACCGGGGTACTGGACTTCGCCTTCAACCGGGCCGTCATGTGGCTCTTCGCCTGACCTCCCGGCTTCTGCGGCCGTACCCTCATCGGGGATGCGCGGTTGCGCCCCTGACCACGTCTACTCCCCGACGCCGCTGCTGCTCGCGCGGCCCGTCGCATCCGCTCGTCTCACGCCACTGGAAAGCAGGTACACCACCATGTCTGGAGGACGTCTCCTCGCAGACCAACCCCGACGACGTCGAGGCCCTGACCTCGCTCGCGACCGACGACGCCGGTGACACCGTCGAGCCGGCTGAGGCCGCCCAGGCCGATGCGACCGATGAGGTGGCCCAGGCGCAGCCCGAGACCGCCGCCGAGCCTGCCGCGCCGGCCGAGGAGGCGCCCGTCGTCGACCCGCTGGCCGAGTTCCGCCGCCAGATGTCGGCCCTGCCGGGGCAGTGGTACGTGCTGCACACCTACTCCGGCTACGAGCGCCGCGTGGCCGCCGACATCATGGCCCGCGCTGGAGAACTTCGAGGTCGAGGACTACATCTTCGACGCCACCGTCCCCATGGAGACGGTCATCGAGATCAAGAATGGCAACAAGAAGAAGTGAAGTCTCGGGTGCGCATCCCCGGCTACGTGTTCGTGCGCATGGACCTGATGACCCGGAGACCTCGGACAAGGTATGGCGCACCATCAAGGACACCCCGGCCGTCACCGGCTTCGTGGGGACCGCTACAACCCGGTGCCGCTGATGCCTTCGAGGAGGCGCCGTCGCGCCTCGGCCCCCACGCCTGAGGAGATTGCCGCCAAGGAGGCCGCCGCTGCGGAGGTCACGGCCCCCGAGTCCGGCTCCGGCACCCAGATCGCCACCGGCGGACAGGTCTTCGAGGTCGCCTTCGAGGTCGGCGAGTCCGTCATCGTCACCGACGGCCCCTTCGAACTCCCTCCCGGCCACGATCGCCGAGATCCCTTCCCGAGACTCAGTAGCTCCCAGTGTGCTCATCTCCCTGTTCGGCCGTGACACCCCCGCCGAGCCCTCCTTCAACCAGGTCGCCAAGATCCGAGGCGGACCTGAGGACAGGCCCGTCGCCGTTGTGGCCCGACGACGCTGTTCCGCGTCGTCGGGCCACAACCGCCTGAGCTGCGCCAGCGGCCACGACTCAAGAGCCGTGAATCGCAGGCAGATCTCCCAGATACCGCGCACCGGGCTCCTGCGCGGCCCGGCAGCGGGCTACGATGAGCGCTTGTGTGCGCATGACTCACGGCTGCACGGCAGGCGTGCAGCACATCCGGACAAGTAAGAAGGACCCATTCCTATGGCCCCCAAGAAGAAGGTCGCCGGGCTGATCGTCTCCAGATCCAGGCCGGCCAGGCCAACCCCGCTCCGCCGATCGGCCCCGCCCTGGGTGCCCACGGCGTCAACATCATGGAGTTCTGCAGGCGTACAACGCGGCGACCGAGTCGCAGCGCGGCAACGTCATCCCCGTGGAGATCACCGTCTACGAGGACCGCTCCTTCACCTTCATCACCAAGACCCCGCCGGCTGCCGAGCCCTCATCAAGAAGGCCGCGGGCGTCCCCAGGGATCCGCCACCCCCACACCGTGAAGGTGGCCTCCTGACCAGGCTCAGGTGCGTGAGATCGCCGAGTCCAAGATGCCCGACCTCAACGCCAACGACATCGAGGCCGCTGCCAAGATCATCGCCGGCACCGCCCGCTCCATGGGCATCACCGTCGAGGCCTGAGGCACTCGCCGGCCCGCCGGCTCTCTCAACTCAACCCCCATACGAAACCGTGGAAGGGCCTCGCGCGGCCCGGAACACCACACGACTGCAAGGAGAAGCAGATGACCGCGCTCCAAGGCCTACGCGCCGCGGCTGAGAAGATCCAGTCCGGAGTCCTCTACACCCCGGCCGAGGCCGTTCACCTGGCCAAGTCCACCTCGATCACTAAGTTCGACGCCACCGTGGACGTCGTCTTCCGCCGGGGGTCGACCCCCGCAAGGCGGACCAGATGGTCCGCGGCACCGTGTCCCCTGCCGCACGGTACCGGTAAGACCGCCCGCGTCGTCGTCTTCGCCCAGGGTGAGCGCGCTGAGCAGGCCCCCGCCGCCGGCGCGGACGAGGTCGGTGGCGACGGTTCTCATCGAGAAGGTCGCCAAGGGCTACACGGACTTCGACGCCGCCGTGGCCACCCGGACCTCGCGGGCAAGGTCGGCCGCCTGGGCCGCGTCCTGGGCCCCCGTGGCCTCATGCCCAACCCCCGCACCGGCACCGTGACGATGGACGTGGCCAGGCCGTCTCCGACATCAAGGGCGGCCGTATCGAGTTCCGCGTGGACCGCGCCTCCAACCTCCACTTCATCATCGGCAAGGCATCCTTCACCGAGGAGCAATGATTTGGAGAACTTTCCAGGCCGCCCTGGGAGGAGGGTCCTGCGCCTCAAGCCCTCGACCTCGAAGGGCCGCTACATCCTCAAGGCTGCACCATGACCACCACCATGGGCCCCGGCATCCCGATGGATGTCACCAAGGCCTGAGGGCTCTCACGACGGCGTCGGCCGCCTCCTCATGCGGGAGGCGGCCGACGCCGTTCTTCGCCTGCGGGGAGTGCCGGTCCCTGGGCCTGCCTGGGGACTGCACGAGCCTCCACGGGAGCATCTGCCCATGGTCCGCGGGGTGCCGCGCTGACTACGGTGAAGGCGTCGGTGGCGCACCGGATGGGGGAGGGGAGAAGCCGGTCGTCCCCGTCCTTGCCTCTCCCTCTCGCAGGACGGGGACGACCTCCGCCTGAAGGAGGCCCGGACAGGTCTCAGCTTGTTCTTGATGGGGATGTCGGTGAGGCGGTAGCCGTAGTCGTTGGTGATTCTGTGGTGTTGGTGGTCGAGGGTGATGGTGTCGCCGCCGGGGTCGGGCCAGACGACGCAGATGGTGGTGGTGCCGCCTTTGAGGCGGTCGTAGAGGTTGAGTTCGGTCAGGGGGAGGTGCTGCTTGTTGTAGGCGTCGACGTAGTCGGCGGGGAAGACGCGCTCGCCGTCGCTGAGGAGGGTCAGGCCGTCGCTGGCGAGGAGGGTTTGTACGGCTCCACCGTCCTCGTCACGCTGGTTGGCCAAGACTGTCTGGGGGTCAGCGCACAACTGGCTCAGTAGTGCGCCGGTGGAGCCGTCCTTGACGGTGCAGGTGAGGGTGCCCAGGAGGTAGCCGCCGGAGCGGGTGACCTGGTCGAGGGTAATGGTGACATCCCCACTGGTGTCGGAGCCCTTGGAGGTGAGGGTGACGCCCTCGGATCCCTTGGCGACGGGCTCCTTCGGCTCGGGCAGCTTGCCACCACCGCTGCTGTTGGGGGTGGCGGTGCTGCTGCCCTTGGGGGTGGTGCCGGCGGGGGGTCAGGTGATCTCGACGCGTCGGTTGGCGGCCCGGGCCTCATCGGTGGTGTCTCGATCTTGGGCTCGGACTCGCCCTTGCCGAGACGGATGTCTTCCACTTGTCGAGCTTGGTGAGTTGCTCGAGTCGGGTCTTGACGGCGTTGGCGCGCTTCTCGGACAGGGTCTGGTTGTAGGCGTCGTCCTGGACGTCGTCGGTGTGCCCCACAATCGTGAGCGTCCCGCCGTCGGGGTACTGACCGAGCTGGCGGCCGACTGTGTTCAGCTGGGCCTCGGCGCCCGAGGCCAGGTCGGCTGAGTCGGAAGCGAAGGTGACATCGCTGGCGAGGGTGACGGTGATGTCCTTGCTGCCGGCTTTAGTGCTGGTGGAGTCGTCCAGGGCCCGGGTATAGCGCTCAATGGCAACGGGGGCCGTATCTTTCGTGATGGCGTCGGGCCACTTAGCAAGCTCCTTCTTTGCGGTGGCGAGGTTGATGCCGGCCTTCTTGGCATCGTCGGAGTTCAGGACGGAGACGGTGGTGAAGCCGGCCATGGGGACCATGACGTGACGGTGTCGGTGTCGACCTTGCCGAAGGACAGGTAGGACGTGATCTCCTCGCCGGGGGCGAGGTACAGAGAAACACCGCTGCCGTCGACGGCGCTCCACACCCGACCTGAGTCCAGGTCGAGAAGTTTGGTCCATGAGGCGCCGATGCCGGGACCGTAGGTTGTCGGAGCTCCCAGATAGTTATCAGTCTTGAGCTTGTTGTCATCTCCGCCGTAGGAGCTGATATTGGTCTCTTTCACGGAGGCGTCGTCGGATGCGCGGGTGAGCCTCAGGGCGATGATCGAGGTCTTGTCGTCCTGGCGGATGACGGGGGAGACCTCTACGCTCACCTTGTGGCCCATGACGTGGCCGTCGAGCTTCTGCCACTCGGTGCTGCCCGCCTTAGCCGGGCCGGCCGAGGCCGAACCCCCGGCCTGGGAGCCCGACGGAGAGGCCGCCCCTGCCTTGCCCTTCGATGCCCCCGGCAGATCACAGCTCGCCAGCACCGGCAGGCCCGCACCAGTCAGGATCGCTCCGGAGAGAAACAAGCGACGACGCATGGCTGCGGGTCCTTTCAGCTGTTCTTGACGGGGATGTCGGTGAGGCGGTAGGCGAAGTCGGAGAGTTGCTTCATGGGCGTCGTGTGGTCGACGGTGATGGTGTCGCCGCCGGGGTCGGGCCAGACGACGCAGATAGTGGTGGTTCCGGCCTTGATGAACGGGGTGAGTGCGAGGCTCGGTGAGGGGACGTGGTCTTTGAACTCGGCGTCGAGGTAGTCGGCGGGGTAGATGCGCTCGCCTCCGGCCAGAAAGGGTCAACCGTCGGCGGAGAAGCCGGTGATCTCGCCGCTCGCATCCTCTCCTCGGACGTTGGACAGAAAGACCCTTGTCCTTGAACCAGTGGAAGAGGCCTGTGGTGGAGTTGTTCTTGGTGCTGAGGGTGGTGTGAGCCTGCCCGAGGAGGTAGCCGCCGGAGCGGGTGACGTGGTCCAGGGTGATGGTGAGTTCTCCGTTACCACTGTCATTCTTGACGGTGACTGCCTTCAGCGCCCTTAGCGACGGCGCCCCTTGGTCTCGGGCAGGAACCGGTTCCAGCGGGAGGGGCAGTGCTTTCTTGGGGTGGTGCCGCTGGTGGGGTCAGGGGTGATCTCGACGCGTCGGTTGGCGGCCCGGGCTTCGTCGGTGGTGCCCTTGATCTTGGGCTCGGACTCGCCCTTGCCGGACACACTGGTCTGCCACTTGTCCAGACTGGTGAGACCTGCTCGAGGCGGGTCTTGACAGTGTTGGCCCGCTTCTCGGAGAGGGTCTGGTTGTAGGCGTCGTCCTGGACGTCGTCGGTATGTCCCACGATGGTGAGCGTCCCTCCCTCGGGGTGCTGGCCGAGTTTGCCGGCCACAGTCTGGAGCTGCGCCTCGGCGGCGGGGGCCAGGTCGGCGGAGTCGGAGGCGAAGGTGACGTCGCTGGCCAGGGTGACGGTGATGTCCTTGCTCCCCGTGTGGGTGTTGCTGGAGTCATCCAGAGCCCTGGAGTAGCGCTCGATGGTGACTGGGGCCTCCAGTGCCTGTTTGGGCTTGGCCTTGTCTCGGGAGTAGCCGATGGTGGCGACACTGTCGAAGGCCTTGTCCATTGCTGCAAGGTCGACGCCGGAGGCGCCAGGGGCGTCCTTGTCCACGACGTCGACGGTGACGAAGCCGGCCTGGGGGACGAAGACGGTGACCTGCTTGGCATCCACAGCCCCGAAGAGAACGAAGCAGCTGGTGGACTCGCCCGGCTTGAGTGCCAGCTTGTTGTAGTTGTCCTTGACCTTGTTCTCCACACCGGTGGTGGCCACCCACACCCGGTTGTTGGGCAGGTCCAGCAGGCGCACCCCGGTCGCACCCCAGTCAAAGGTCCTGATGTGAATGGGGCGTCCCAGTGGGCTAGTTGCCTCGAAGGTGTTGTTTCCGGGATCATGCGAGGAGTCTGCGATGTCCTTGACTGCGGGGTCGTCCTTGGCTCGTGTCAGTCTCAGGGCCAGGACGGTGGTCTTCTCGTCGCGGCGCACCAGTGGTGAGACCTGGATCCCCAGGTGGTGACCCATGACGTGAGCGTCGAGTTCCTGCCATCCCTGCGGCGCGGCCGATGCTGTGGGTGCGGCTGTCCCCGGTGTTTTGACTGCCGACGGCGAGGCCGATGCCGATGCTGATGTCGAGGCCGCTGAGGTAGAGCCGGCCTGATGCTTCGACTGCCAGGGCAGCTTGCACCCGGCCAGCATCGGCAACCCGACACCGGTCAGAATTGCTCCGGAGAGAAATACGCGACGACGCATGGCGCGGGTCCTTTCAGTTGTTCTTGATGGGGATGTCGGTGAGGCGGTAGGCGGTGTCTGGGATGGAGTACTTGTCTTTGGCGTGGTCGAGGGTGATGGTGTCGCCGCCGGGGTCGGGCCAGACGACGCAGACGGTGGTGGTGCCGGTCTTGAGGTGGTCGTAGAGGTGTAGCTCGGTCAGGGGGAGGTGCTGCTTGTTGTAGGCGTCGACGTAGTCGGCGGGGAAGACGCGTTCGCCGTTGCTGAGGAGGGTCAGGCCATCGCTGGCGAACTGGGTTACGAAGGCGCTGCCGTCTTCGTCGCGCTGGTTGCTCAGTGCCGTCTGGGGGTCCTGGAGCAGGGGGTGGAGTTGTGCACCGGTGGATCCGTCCTTGACGGTGCGAGTGATGGTGCCCAGGAGGTAGCCGCCGGGCGGGTGACCTGGTCGAGGGTGATGGTGACCTCTCCGCTGGTGTCACCGCTCTTGGGGTGAGTGGTGACGCCTTCGGCTCCCTTGGCGACGGGGCCCTGGGGTCCGGGCAGCTTTACCGCTGCTGGGGCTAGGGGGCTGTGCTGCTGCTGGGGGTGGCAGTACTGCTGCCCTTGGGGGTGGTGCCGCCGGTGGGGGTCAGAGTGATCTCGACGCGTCGGTTGGCGGCTCGGGCCTGGTCGGTGGTGTCCCTTGATCTTGGGCTGGCTCTCGCCCTTGCCGGACACGCTGGTCTTCCACTTGTCGAGCTTGGTGAGTTGCGCGAGGCGGGTCTTGACGGCGTTGGCTCGTTTCTCGGACAGGGTCTGGTTGTAGGCGTCGTCCTGGACGTCGTCGGTGTGTCCCACGATGGTGAGTGTGCCGCCGTCGGGGTGCTGGTTCAGCTGGCCGGCCACGGTCTTCAGCTGGGCCTCGGCGCCCGAGGCCAGGTCGGCGGAGTCGGAGGCGAAGGTGACGTCGCTGGCCAGGGTGACAGTGATGTCCTTGCCTCCGGCGTGGGTGCTGGTGGAGTCGTCCAGAGGCGTGGTAGCAGCGCTCGATGGCGACGGGTCAGCGGTTCGGGGCACGCGCGGGTACTTGTCGATGTCGGTTTGGGCTGTGCTCAGGTCCATCTTGGCCTTCTTGGCCTTGTCGGCGTCCAGGACGGAGACGGTGGTGAAGCCGGCCATGGGGACCATGACGGTGACGGTGTCGGTGTCGACCTTGCCGAAGGACAGGTAGGAGATGATCTCCTCGCCGGGGGTGAGCTCCAGCATTCCGCCGCTGCCGTCGACGGCGCTCCACACGCGCCCGGGCCGGTGTCGAGGAGGCTGACCAGGTCGGCGCCGGCGCCAGGCCGAAAGATGGTTGGAGCCCCTACGTAGCTTGAGAGGATGACCTCGTTCTTGTTGTCGCTGAAGGGATGGGCGTTGACGGCGTCGATGGAGGCGTCGTCGGATGCGCGGGTGAGCTTCAGGGCGATGATCGAGGTCTTGTCGTCCTGGCGGATGACGGGGGACACCTCCACGCTCACCTGGTGGCCCATGACGTGGCCGTCGAGCTTCTGCCACTCAGTGCTCCCCGCCTTAGCCGGAGCACTGGCCGAGGCTGTGGCTGACCCGCCGGCGGTGGAGCCTGACGGAGAGGCCGCCCCTTCCTTGCCCCTCGATGTCCCCGGCAGGTCACACCCGGTCAGCACCGGTACACCCACACCCACCAGGGCCGAGAGAGCCACGAAAGACCGACGAGACGGTGCCGAAGGAACACAAGAAGAACCAGGCAAGATGGGCGACACAAGAACTCCTTCATGGGTCCGCCGGAATTTCTCAAAGACAGAGCGTAATCGTAACGTAATCTTGCTAGCAAGTGGGGCTCCCCGGGTACTCCCCATCGCTCCCCAGGTACTCCCCATTGCTGCATGGGGAGCATGTGGGTCCCCTGGAGTACCCGTGGGCATCATGGGTACGGCACAGTTTTTCCCCGTGGGAGTCTCCCCATGTCTCGAATAAGGAATGCTGCATAGAGTGTCGGTATTCCTCAGGTTGAAGTGGCCTGAATGAGAGCATTGGAGGTCCATCATGACGATTACTTCGAAGCGGCTCCTGGCTGCCGTGAGCAGTATTGGTCTGGCGGCGACCTTGGCGTCCTGTCAGCTGCCAGGAGGCTCCTCGGGTGAGAAGGGGGCGTCGACCTCGACGTCGGCTTCAGCGCCGAAGTCGGCGCAGCCCGGGGGTGATAGCAATAGCAGCCAGGGTGCGGCCATTGAGTCGCACACCAGCAGCATTGACAGCAAGCCTGCAACCGTCTCCCTGAACTCCGTCTCCGCCACGGGGACGACGGTCACCGTCATGTTCTCCGTGACGAATGACGACAAGAGCAATGATATGTACGTCTCCGACTACTTCTCGGATGGGGACGACTCGATTCCGCAGCCCAGCGGAAAGGCGACACCGGGAGGAAGTAAGAACAACGTCGATGGAATCACGCTCATTGAGCCGTCCTCCTCGAACATCTATCGAGTCTCCTATGACTCCCAAGGCGGCTGCCTGTGCTCCGGTGACCTCAACGAGTTCGTCAAGCCCGGTCAGACGATCGCACTCCAGGCGACCTTCACCGGTGTGCCGGCCGAGGCGAAGAACGTCACCATCACCATCCCGAATGGAGGGACCTTCAGCAACGTGGCGGTGACCCGATGAGACGGCAGATGAATGGGGGATGGGCAAGGGGCGCCACGTCTCGGTCTCGGTCAGGGGTGCTTGCAGCCGCAGTCGCCGTCGTGTGGGCAACATCGTGGCCAGTGTCCGCCTCGGCTGCTGCCGTACCTGCAGCACCGCAAGCGGGCCACCCGTTGGCGGCTGCGAGCAACAGCGCCACAGCCGACCCGACGACGATCACCAAGCAACCGGAGAGCGCCGGGCCGGGCAACCCCCGGGTGGCTCAGACCGTGGACCGCGTCGTCACGCCGGTGTCGCGCTCAAGCAGCTCGGACAGCGCGGTCACCTACTCCTCGGACGGGCAGACCACGGTGGCCTCACCGTCCGGAGACGTCACCTCGACGTCGACTCTCGGCCCTGACCGACCGCGCCAAGCAGGTGCTCGACGAGATCGTCAAGCGCTGGAACGGTAAGCCGCCCGCCACGGTCACCGTGGTGGGGCACACGGACTCCGTCGCCGACGACGCTCACAACCAGACGCTCTCCGAGCAGCGGGCCAAGGCTGTTGCCGACTACCTGACCTCCAAGGTCCCCTCCCTGAACGTCCAGTCCTCCGGCAAGGGGGAGAGCGAGCCCGTGGCCTCCGAGACCAACGCGGACGGCAGCGTCAACGAGGCGGGCAAGGCCGCCAACCGCCACGTCGATGTGCGGTGGGGGTTAGTGCGCACAATCGTCCTGCGGAGTCATGCCACCGCGAGCATCCATGCCAACCAGCCTCCTAGCGACAGGTAGGGACCGAAGGCGATGAATGTTTTGCGGTCCGCCAGGCGACAGGCCATGAGTGCTACGGCGGTGATCCCACCGATGAAGAATCCGAGGATAATGCCCATCGTGGCATAGGTTCCGCCGAAGTATCCGAGCCACAGCCCAAGAACGGCACACAGCTTCGCATCCCCAAGTCCCATGCCCGATCCGGGTAGCAGTGCCATGGCGCCCACAATGACGCCGGCACTCACTGCGCACAGGATGGACCTGAGGGCTGCCCAGCCTGCTTCGGGGAGGGGCGTCCCCGTGGTCGCGTTGAACAGCGCAAGAGCCAAGGTTGCTGTGCCGGTCCACAGGGCCGCAGGCCGAGAATGCGATTGGGGAGCCGGTGGCACACGGCGTCAACGCTGCATGCCGCGCCGAGCAGCGCCACGAGGGGAAGGGCGACGATCACCTCGCCCCACGCCCCGCCAGCCGCTCCCCGCACGAGCGTCGCCGCGCACAGGACAGCGGCCAGAATGCCCTGAAGTCGGAGTCAGCAGCCACAGGGCGCGGAATTCTCGCGGCTCGGTGGTGGCGTCACGGGATGAGGTGGCCCCGGTCCGTGCCCTGTCCTGCTCCAGGTCGGACACATACCGGCGGGCGAACGCCGAGGCTGGGCGGGTGACGACTGCGATGGCTGCGCCGCCAGCGGCGATGGCGGCCAGTAGTGCGGAGACGTTCACCTCACACTCTCGCACGTTCGTTACCTTCGAGGTGGGGAAAAGAGGTGGGGGAAAATGGAGAAGACTCTGCGTGTCTCGCGTCCTCCAATGAGTACTCGGGCATCGACGTCAGTGTGGCCGCGCCTGTCCTTGTGGTCCTGCGGCGTGTCCAGCACCACGCCCTCACCTCGTCCCTCCGCCCTGGCGCCCTGACGCGGCGAACGGGTAGCCTGGCCGACGGTGCCCGCAGGCGGGTCACCGCATCTCCATTCCGTTCCCAGCGACGTCGGCTTCGTCCAGGCCTCAGGCCTGCTCGGTTCAAGTGCGACATCGTGACGCGGGTCTGCCGTGGCGGGAACCGACGGGCCCCTGACTGCGGGGCTCCGGACGTCGTCATCGGGCTCGCCCCGATCCCGGCGGGCCGGCCCTCTCCGCGGTGGCGTGCGCCGTCGAGCCACCAATGGGGGAGCGGCCCGGCACGCAGGCAGCAGCCAGATACAGACTCACGTCCCAATGGAGAATCAGTAGTGCCTACCATTCAGCAGCTGGTCCGCAAGGGCCGCTCGACGAAGCGCTCCGCGTCCAAGACGCCGGCGCTCAAGGCCAGTCCGCAGCGCCGTGGCGTGTGCACCCGTGTGTACACCACGACCCCTAAGAAGCCGAACTCCGCCCTTCGTAAGGGTCGCCCGTGTGCGCCTGTCCACCGGTATCGAGGTCACGGCCTACATCCCCGGTGAGGGCCACAACCTCCAGGAGCACTCCATCGTGCTCGTGCGCGGTGGTCGTGTGAAGGACCTTCCCGGTGTCCGCTACCACATCGTGCGCGGCGCCCTCGACACCCAGGGTGTCAGGGCCGCCAGCAGGCACGTTCCAAGTACGGCGCCAAGAAGGAGAAGAAGTAATGCCTCGTAAGGGTCCCGCACCCAAGCGCCCGCTCGTCGTCGACCCCGTCTACGGCTCGCCGGTCGTCACCCAGCTCGTCAACCGCGTCCTGCTGGACGGCAAGAAGTCCACCGCCGAGCGGATCGTCTACGGCGCCCTGGAGGGCGTGCGCTCCAAGACGGACCAGGACCCGGTCTCGGTCCTCAAGCGCGCTCTGGACAACATCCGCCCCGCCCTGGAGGTCCGCTCCCGTCGCGTCGGTGGCGCCACCTACCAGGTGCCCGTCGAGGTTCGCCCCGGCCGCGCCACCACCCTGGCGCTGCGCTGGCTCGTGGACTTCTCCCGCCAGCGCCGCGAGAACACCATGACCGAGCGTCTCATGAACGAGATTCTCGACGCCTCCAACGGCCTGGGCGCCGCGGTCAAGCGCCGTGAGGACATGCACCGCATGGCCGAGTCCAACAAGGCCTTCGCCCACTACCGCTGGTAGTGCCGGAATCAGCTCCGTACCCCACACGAACGAAGGACACCACCAGTGGCACTTGACGTGCTGACAGACCTCACCAAGGTCCGCAACATCGGCATCATGGCCCACATCGATGCCGGTAAGACCACCGTGACAGAGCGCATCCTGTTCTACACGGGCATCAACTACAAGATCGGCGAGACGCACGACGGCGCCTCGACGATGGACTGGATGGAGCAGGAGCAGGAGCGCGGTATCACCATCACCTCCGCGGCCACCACCTGCTTCTGGAAGAACAACCAGATCAACATCATCGACACCCCCGGACACGTGGACTTCACGGTCGAGGTCGAGCGCTCCCTGCGCGTGCTCGACGGCGCCGTGGCGGTCTTCGACGGCAAGGAGGGTGTGGAGCCGCAGTCGGAGACGGTGTGGCGCCAGGCGGACAAGTACAACGTCCCGCGCATCTGCTACATCAACAAGATGGACAAGCTGGGCGCGGACTTCGACTTCTCCGTCCAGACCATCCGTGACCGCCTCCACGCCACCCCGATCGTCCTCAACTTCCCGATCGGCGCCGAGAACGACTTCTCCGGCCTCGTCGACGTCCTGGAGATGCGGGCCATCCGCTTCCCCGAGAAGGACGCCGATGGCAAGGAGACCCGCGGCTCCGTCGTCGAGTACGAGGAGATCCCCTCCGAGCTGGTCGCCAAGGCCGAGGAGCTGCGCGCCCAGCTGGTCGAGACGGTCGCCGAGGCCGACGACGCCCTCATGGAGAAGTACCTCGAGGGCGAGGAGCTCAGCATCGCCGAGCTCAAGGCCGGCATCCGCAAGCTCACCGTGGCCGGCGAGGCCTTCCCGGTCCTGGCCGGGTCCGCCTTCAAGAACAAGGGCATCCAGCCCGTGCTCGACGCCGTCCTGGACTACCTGCCCTCCCCGCTCGACGTCCCCGACGTCGAGGGCCACGCCGTCGGTAACGAGGAGGAGGTGCTCACCCGTCCGGCCGACGAGAAGGCTCCCTTCTCCGCCCTGGCCTTCAAGGTGGCCACCCACCCCTTCTACGGCAAGCTCGTCTACGTGCGCGTCTACTCCGGCAAGGTCTCCCAGGGCGAGATGGTCCTCAACGCCACCAAGGGCAAGAAGGAGCGCATCGGCAAGCTCTTCCAGATGCACTCCAACAAGGAGAACCCGGTGGAGGAGGCCCACGCCGGCCACATCTACGCCTTCATCGGCCTCAAGGACGTCACCACCGGTGACACCCTGTGCGCCCAGGGCTCCCCGATCGTCCTGGAGTCCATGACCTTCCCGGCCCCGGTCATCCACGTGGCCATCGAGCCCAAGACCAAGGGCGACCAGGAGAAGCTGGGTGTGGCCATCCAGAAGCTCTCCGAGGAGGACCCCACCTTCACCGTCTCCCTCGACGAGGAGACCGGCCAGACCGTCATCGGCGGTATGGGCGAGCTCCACCTGGACGTGTTCGTGGACCGTATGCGCCGCGAGTTCAAGGTCGAGGCCAACGTGGGTGCTCCGCAGGTCGCCTACCGCGAGACCATCCGCAAGAAGGTGGACAAGGTCGAGTACACCCACAAGAAGCAGACGGGTGGTTCCGGCCAGTTCGCCAAGGTGCAGATGAGCTTCGAGCCCCTCGTGGCCGACGAGGCCGCCGAGACCGCCGACGGCGAGAAGGCGCACTACGAGTTCGCCAACGCCGTCACCGGTGGCCGCGTGCCCCGCGAGTACATCCCCAGCGTGGACGCCGGAGTCCAGGACGCCATGCTTACCGGTGTCCTGGCCGGCTACCCGATGGTGGACATCAAGGCCACCCTCATCGACGGCGCCTACCACGAGGTCGACTCCTCCGAGATGGCCTTCAAGATCGCCGGTTCCATGGCGTTCAAGGAGGGTGCCAAGAAGGCCTCGCCGGTCCTCCTCGAGCCCGTCATGGCCGTCGAGGTCCGTACTCCCGAGGAGTACATGGGCGACGTCATCGGTGACCTCAACTCCCGTCGCGGCATGATCGCCTCGATGGAGGACGCCGTCGGCGTCAAGGTCATCCGCGCCAACGTGCCCCTGTCGGAGATGTTCGGCTACGTCGGTGACCTGCGCTCCAAGACGCAGGGACGTGCCGTGTACTCCATGACCTTCGACTCGTACGCCGAGGTTCCCAAGAACGTCGCCGACGAGATCATCGCCAAGGTCAAGGGCGCCTGACGCCCTGCCTCCGGGGTCCGCACCGGCTGCACGCAACCGTGGCGGACCCCGGCCCGGCGGCGCCCCTCGGGTGCCGACCGGGACCCAGTTCAGTAAGATTTCCAACATCCACCAGTAGAGACTCTCGACGCCCGGGCGGCTAGCATGTGTGCTAGTCGAATCCCGACGAAGAGAACTACCCGAGTCCCAGGAGGACACCAGTGGCCAAGGCCAAGTTCGAGCGGACCAAGCCGCACGTCAACATCGGAACGATCGGTCACGTCGACCACGGTAAGACGACGCTGACCGCTGCGATCTCCAAGGTTCTGCACGACGAGTACCCCGAGCTGAACCCCTTCACCCCCTTCGACGAGATCGACAAGGCTCCCGAGGAGCGTCAGCGCGGTATCACCATCAACATCGCGCACGTCGAGTACGAGACCGACAAGCGCCACTACGCGCACGTCGACGCCCCCGGGCACGCCGACTACATCAAGAACATGATTACCGGTGCCGCCCAGATGGACGGCGCGATCCTCGTGGTCGCCGCCACCGACGGCCCGATGGCCCAGACCCGCGAGCACGTCCTGCTCGCCCGCCAGGTGGGCGTCCCCGCCCTCCTCGTGGCCCTCAACAAGTCCGACATGGTGGACGACGAGGAGCTCCTCGACCTGGTTGAGATGGAGGTCCGTGAGCTGCTGTCCTCCCAGGACTACGACGGCGACGAGGCTCCCGTCATCCGCGTCTCCGCTCTCAAGGCCCTCGAGGGCGACGCCGAGTGGGCCGGCAAGATCAAGGAGCTCATGGACGCGGTGGATGACTTCATCCCCACCCCCGAGCGTGACATGGACAAGCCCTTCCTCATGCCCATCGAGGACGTCTTCACCATCACCGGTCGCGGCACCGTCGTCACCGGTCGTGTGGAGCGCGGCAAGCTCCCGATCAACTCCGAGGTCGAGATCCTCGGTATCCGCGAGGCCCAGAAGACCACGGTCACCGGTATCGAGATGTTCCACAAGCAGATGGACGAGGCCTGGGCCGGCGAGAACTGCGGTCTGCTCCTGCGCGGCACCCGTCGCGAGGACGTCGAGCGCGGTCAGGTCGTCTGCAAGCCCGGCTCCATCACCCCGCACACCGAGTTCGAGGGCCACGTCTACATCCTCACCAAGGACGAGGGCGGCCGCCACAACCCCTTCTACTCGAACTACCGTCCGCAGTTCTACTTCCGTACCACGGACGTCACCGGTGTCATCACCCTCCCCGAGGGCACCGAGATGGTTATGCCCGGCGACACCACCGAGATGACCGTCCAGCTCATCCAGCCCTATCGCCATGGAGGAGGGCCTCGGCTTCGCTATCCGTGAGGGTGGCCGCACCGTCGGCTCCGGCCGCGTCACCAAGGTCATCAAGTGACCCACTGACGCTCCGCGCCTCCGCGTAGCACCAGACCTCCCCGGTCAGAGCATCTGCTCTGACTGGGGAGGTCTTTTTCGTGTCCCATCGCGGGAGGTCACGCAGCCGACCGTCAACATGAATAGAAATATGAATGACACGATTTCCGCGTCTTCGTGATTCCGATGTAATGAATGGTGTCGCAATGCCATAACGGACGATTTCAGATCCATCACCGATCCTGTATTGCCCGGATACGTCAACTAAGTTAATCCCTGTTGCCAAGGGCATGGAGTCGACGCCTAAGAGAAGGCGGTCCCAGCGCTGTTGGTTCCTCATGAATTGGAGTGTTCCCTTTGCTGTCTCGTCGTGCCATCAAACCTCGCCTGCGTAAGCTCGTCGCCGGCGCTGCGGCACTCGCCTGCGTCGCTGCGGCGCTCGTGGGCACTGAGCAGCCTTCTGCCGGGGCGGCCCCGAGCGGGCTCCCCGCCGATGCGCTTCCGGCGGTCTTCGCCCAGGGCGGCACCAGCTGGTACCGGGACACCATCCAGTGGCTCCAGTGGGCGGACTACGACCAGAACTTCGCCGGCCAGACCAAGCCGAATGTTCCCGTGCTCGACTACGGGCAGCGCAGGACCTTCACCAACTACCGCGACCTGGGGGGAGGCCGGATATCTGGTCACCACCTGCAATCTGTCCAATCTCAAGCACCTTGGTCACCAGAAGGGCTTTCCCGACGATCTTGCCCGAGGCCCGCTGGTCGCCACGATTCCGGGCACCTGGGCCGGTGACATCCTCGACAACCTCTACAACACCGGTGGTGCCGGGGGCTGGAGCGACGGCAGCTCGGAGTGGCACAACGGTCTGAAGTACCCGGACAACTACACCAACCACAACCGGATGGTCATCGGACTGGCCAACGGCTACGCCTACAACGGGGACAAGACCTGGGACGGCAGAGACAAGAACGACCGCCGGGCCGATCGCACGCCCACGGGCGGGTACTCACGCATCAGCTTCGACGTCTCTGCTCGGCGGCTGTCCAGGCCCCCGACGGCAGCTCCACACCGGTGGCCCTCAACGGCCTGGTCTTCGCCGACGCGGAGGCCTCAAACCCCGGCAGTACCAATGAGCCCTTCGACGGCGAGTGGATCCAGGCCGAGGTGCCCAGCAACCAGCGAGTCACCTGGCGCCTCCTCGACGGCGGGCGCTCCAGTAACTGCACGGACACCAGAGGAGGTACCGGGCGGCCGGTCACGACCCGGGCGACCTTCTCCAACGGGAACCGCACCCTGAGGCTGGACAACACGGCGCAGGAGTGCGTCTACCAGAACGGTGGAGGCTACTCCAAGCCCAACGGCATCGGTGGGCCCGCGGTCTCCATGTTCATGGAAGGGGCCACCAGCGCCACCATCACCATGCAGGGATCGGGCTACTCCGCCGTCGCCCTCGGGCTGGTCCTGGTCACCGACTTCGGTGACGCGCCGGTCTCCTACGGCAGTGCCTCCGCCCTCCTGCAGCCCAGGTGGGACGGTGGTGAGGTCACGAACCGCAACGGCTATGACCTGTTCGGTGGCCGCTCATCAACACCACCCGCATGCAGCCCACCGGACCCTACCTGGGCTCGGGTACTGACGCCGAGTCCCAGCAGCGCTTCAGCGACGGGGCCGACGGCGACGACAACGACGGCTGGTACGGCAACGACGAGGACGGTGTCTCCATCCCCGCCTCAGGCATTGAGACCGCCCCGGGACAGCAGTACACCACCAACGTCCGCTGCGGCGGCCGGGGAGCGGTGGCCGGTTGGATCGACTGGAACCACAACGGCGTCTTTGACGCCACCGAGAAGAGCGGTCAGACCACCTGTGACGGCTGGGGCAATGCCACACTGCGTTGGACCGTCCCCGAGGACGTCGTGCGCAGCATCGATGGGGAGGCCGGATCCCAGCCCCACACCTACCTACGGGTGAGGACAGCTGAGGCAGGAGTGAACCTCAAGCCCACCGGCAGCACGATGGGCGGCGAGGTGGAGGACTACCGGATCGCGGTGCGCGTCCCCACGATCCGGCTCGTGAAGAACGTCCAGGCCCCTTACACCGGGCAGGTCAGGGCCCTTGGGGCCGACCAGTGGACCCTCAAGGCCCAGCAGGGCAACGGTGGGGCGGCGTCCCAACAGGTGACCGGCAACGTTGACACCGGGATCAAGGCGGTGCGTCCAGGACAGTACGCGCTCAGCGAGTCCTCCACGAACCCCCAGGCACCGGGCTACGAGGCGAGCGCATGGCAGTGCGCCCAGACCCCCGGGACGCGCGGCAGCTGGAGCGACTCGAGCCTGACAGGATCCAACATCCAGGTGCGGGGCACCGATCGCCTCACCTGCTCGGTCACCAACACGACCAAGCCCGGAGCGCTGTCCTGGACCAAGGTCGACCAGGACGGTCAGACACCCCCTGGGCGGTACCAGCTGGACCCTGACCGGTCCCGGCGTCCCCGCCGGCACCGTCGTCGAGGACTGCCAGGCGGCGGGCTGCCGCGGCGGCGCCTACCGGGACACCAACCCGGCTCCGGGTGTCTTCGAGGTCAGTGGACTGGCGTGGGGGAGCTACTCCGTCACCGAGAGAACCGCCCCCAGTGGATACCAGCGCCTGGACAAGACCTTGGCCTTCAACGACGTCTCCGGCGCCAACCTCAAGGCTGGGCTCAAGGACACCACCGGTGTCACCAGGGGGGGCCGTGACCAACCAGCGTCTCACCGGAGCCGTGTCCTGGAAGAAGCAGGACACGAGCGGACATGCCCTGGGCGGCTCGGAGTGGACGCTCAGCGGCCCCGGAGTCCCGGCCAGGACCACCGTCACCGACTGCGTCATCGCCGGTGGCAGGGGACGGTGCCCGGGCGGCCCCTACGCCGACACGGACCCCGCGGCCGGTTCCTTCACCGTGACCGGCCTGCCCTGGGACACGCGCTCCTACTCCCTGGTGGAGAAGCGGGCTCCCGCGGGATACCGGCTTGACACGACGAGCCGCAGCTTCGCCATCAAGCCCAACGCCCTCCAGTACTCCTTCTCGAAGGCCTTCACCAACGAGAAGGCGGCCACCCCCCGCCTGCCCCTGACAGGCGGACGCGGTGCGCACATCTTCCTGATCGCAGGAGCGGTCGTCTCCGCTCTGGCGATCTCCACCGGACTCCTCAGGAGGCGCCGTCACTGCAACCTCGACTGATCCGCCCACCGACCCACGCATGAAAGGTCGGAGGCGCCGGTGACGCCGTCGGACAAGACGGAGCCGTCCACCGGAGAAAAACTCCCTATCCATACCTCTGCCACGCGTTCGCATCTCCCCGCGGCGCACAGTGAAAGGAAATCCCAACCCATGAAGCACAACGCCAGCACGCTGGGGCGTCGGGCTGCTGCCGCAGCCGGTGTCCTCACCCTGGCCTTCCTCGGCCTGGCCCCTTCGGCCGTGGCCACGGAAACGCCTAACTACGGCAACATCAAGACTGGATGCGACGGGCTCCCTCGCCATCCACAAGCACCTCAACGGTGGTGGCAAGGACATCGGTAACCCCACCGGTACCCCGCAGAACGCGGACAGCAAGGGGGCTCCCGTCCAGGGCGTCGTCTTCACCGCCTACCCGATCACCGACATCAACCTGAAGGACCCCGCCGGGTGGGACACGATCAGTGACCTGTCCAAGGCCGGCGTGCCGGACAGCGCCTGCACCAATCCCGCCGCCCCCACGCTGGGAGCGCACAAGTTCGGCACCCCCAAGGTCTCCCCGGCCACCAACGACGAGGGACTCGCCACGATTACGGAGATGCCGGTTCAGGCCTACCTCGTGTGCGAGACCACGACCCCCGGCAACATCGTCCAGAAGGCCAAGCCCTTCGTGGTGACGGTTCCTCACCCGAACACCGCTGCGGGCGCCGACGGCCAGTGGATCTACGATGTCCACGTCTACCCCAAGAACGAGGCCATCAGCGTTGAGAAGAGCATCCAGGAGCAGAAGCTCAACGGCTACGGTGTCGGCTCCCTCATCAAGTTCCCGGTGAGCTCGACGGCGCCGACTCTCGACGCCAAGTCCTTCTACAAGTACTTCCAGCTCAGGGACACCCTGGACGACCGCCTCACGGCGGTGACCGCCACTGAGGTCTCCCTCGAGGGCACGACCCTGGATCCCACCGACTACCAGGTGGACACCAAGGGGCAGACCGTCACCGTCACCTTCACCGCCGAGGGTCTGAAGAAGATCAAGGCCGCCCCCGGCAAGAAGGTGTCCGCCGTCTTCCAGGGCAAGGTGACCGAGGCCCGCAACGGCGCCATCACGAACCGGGCTCAGGTGATCAGCGACACCGTCTACGCCGAGCAGCCCCCGACGCCCGAGGAGCCCCCGGCGAACCCCAACGACCCGCCGACCTCTAACGAGGTGACTTCCCGCTGGGGCGACCTGCTCATCAAGAAGGTGGACAACCACCAGCAGGGCCAGGACAAAGCCGGCCTCCAGGGCGCTCAGTTCCAGCTGTACAAGGCCAAGGACGCCTACGCCGGTACCTGCACCAAGGACAAGGAAGGCGACCCCATCGCCATCAACGGCGAGACCACGCTGACCACGGACGCCCAGGGCGCCATCAACGTCAAGGGCCTGTTCATCTCCGACTCCATCGACGGTGCGAACCGTGACAACCAGAAGGATGCCACCGCGCGCTGCTACGTCCTGGTCGAGACCAAGGCTCCGGCCGGCTACGTCCTGCCCGCCGGTGACGGCGCCGTGACCCCCGTCAAGATTGAGGTCGGTGCGGTGACCACGGACAACGTCACCATCGAGAACACCAAGCAGTCGGTTCCGGGCCTGCCCCTGACCGGTGCCAACGGCATGCTCATCCTGACCGCCTCCGGCGCGTCCCTGCTGATGATCGCCGTCGGCTCCGTCCTCGTGGCCCGCTACCGCGAGCGCAAGCAGAACGCGAACCTCGCGCTCTGATGACACCGGCTGTCGGTCGGGACCAGTGAGCCCCGGCCGACAGCCACGACCGCAAGGGCACTACCTCACCCACGTCGTGACCGGGTTCTGAACCCGTCTCGATCGTGAGGTGGTGGCCCTGAGCGGAACCGGTGCAGGCACTCGACGGACCCCGATCCGCCGGGCGCCTGCACCGCCATGTGCGAACCCGCACCATCCCCACCCCGACACACCCGACCCTGGAAGCGCACGAGGCCCCCATGATCTCTCGCAAAGCACGCACACCCCGCACCGCCCGGACTCCGCGCACCCGCGCCTCGAGCCTCCAGAAGCATCGTCGTCCCCGGGCTTGGCGCCTGTCGGTCTCCGCCCTGGTCACCTCCATCATGGCGGTGGTGGGCATGGGGCTGCTGACCTATCCGACGGCGGCCTCCTGGGTCTCCCAGTACAACCAGTCGAAGGTGACTGCCGACTACTCCGCCCAGGTCGATGGGGCTCGTCCCGATGCCAAGACCCAGGTCGAGCAGGCGCACGCCTACAACGACGCGCTTTCGGCCGGGGCGGTCCTGGAGGCCAACAACCACGTCCCCACCGGTGCCGGCTCCAGCAAGGACAGCTCCTTGCAGTACGCCAACATCCTCAAGGCCAACAACGAGGGCCTCATGGCCCGTCTCAAGATCCCCTCCATCTCCCTGGACCTGCCCGTCTACCACGGCACGGCCGACGACACCCTGCTCAAGGGCCTGGGGCACCTGGAGGGCACCTCGTTGCCGGTCGGGGGAGAGGGGACCCGCTCGGTCATCACCGGGCACCGCGGCCTGGCCGAGGCCACTATGTTCACCAACTTGGACAAGGTCAAGACCGGTGACAGCCTCATCGTCGAGGTCTTCGGAGAGGTCCTCACCTACCGGGTCACCAGCACCAAGGTCGTCGAGCCCGAGGAGACCGAGGCCCTGCGCGTCGAGGAGGGCAAGGACCTGCTCACCCTGGTGACCTGCACGCCCCTGGGCATCAACACCCACCGCATCCTGCTGACCGGCGAACGCATCTACCCGACCCCGGCCAAGGACCTCGCGGCGGCGGGCAAGCGCCCTGACGTTCCCCACTTCCCCTGGTGGGCCGTGGGTCTGGCGGCGGGACTCATCGTCGTCGGGCTGTACCTGTGGCGCTCGGGCTACGCGGCAGCGAGGGCCAAGGAGCGGGCCCTGGCCAGGGCCCAGGCCGCGCAGGAGGAACCGCAGCCACAGACCTGGGCCGAGCAGATGCGTATCTGGATGGACGACGACGCCGGTGTCGAGCCCCAACGGTGGTTCACCGACCTGCCGGTCCCGCCTCAGCCCTCCGAGATGGAGAACCTGGCGCTTCTGGAGGAGATCGCCTCGCTGTCTGCGCCGTCCGGACGCTGGGATGATCAGAGCTCATCGACACCGCTGAGATCCCGGTACTGGACGCGACACGCCCGAGCGCGGGGACCAGTGGGCGGACTCACAGGCTCTAGGCCCCATCCTGGGTTCCGCTGCCCGTGGGAGCCCTGATACCGTAATCCGGCCGGCCAAGGGTGTGCGCCTGTACGCCCCTGGTTGTGCCGCCCCGGGGTCAACCCGGGATTCATTCTGACGGACCCGTTCCTCCTGAACGGGTTTCCGTGTGTCCAGACCGGTTCACCGCCTTCCATCACGGGAGTGGCGCGCGTCCTGAAGCGACACGCCCGAGCGCGTGGACCGGCCAGAAGCAAGTACAAGAGAGGTTAGGCGCCATGGCGGGACAGAAGATCCGCATCCGGCTCAAGTCCTACGACCACGAGGTCATTGACTCCTCGGCGCGCAAGATCGTCGACGTCGTGACCCGCGCTGGCGCGACGGTCGTGGGCCCGGTGCCGCTGCCGACCGAGAAGAACGTGTTCTGCGTGATCCGGTCGCCGCACAAGTACAAGGACAGCCGCGAGCACTTCGAGATGCGCACGCACAAGCGGCTGATCGACATCGTCGACCCGACGCCCAAGGCCGTCGACTCGCTCATGCGTCTCGACCTGCCCGCTGACGTCAACATCGAGATCAAGCTCTGAGGACTGCCATGACAACGCTTAACACGCCGGCTGCCGCCGCGCCTGCCAAGGCGCTGCTCGGCACCAAGCTCGGCATGACGCAGATCTGGGACGAGAACGGGGTCCTGCGCCCCGTGACCGTCGTCCGGGTCGACACCAACGTCGTGACCCAGGTCCGCACCATCGAGACCGATGGCTACGAGGCCGTTCAGCTCGCCTTCGGCGACATCGACGCCCGCAAGGTCACCAAGCCGCTCGCCGGCCACTTCGCCAAGGCCGGGGTCGAGCCCCGCCGCCACGTGGCGGAGATCCGCACCTCCCTGGCGTCGGAGTTCACCCCCGGCCAGGAGCTGGCCGCTGACACCTTCGAGGTCGGCCAGCTGGTCGACGTCACCGGAACCTCCAAGGGTAAGGGGTTTCGCCGGTGTCATGAAGCGCCACGGCTTCGCCGGTGTGGGCGCCTCCCACGGTGCTCACCGCAACCACCGCAAGCCGGGCTCCATCGGCGCCTGCGCCACCCCCGGGCGCATCTTCAAGGGCCTGCGCATGGCCGGTCGTATGGGCCACGCGCGCCGCACCGTCCAGAACCTCAAGATCCGCGGCATCGACGTTGACAAGGGCGTTCTGCTCGTCAACGGCGCGATCCCCGGCCCCAAGGGCTCGGTCGTCGTCGTCCGCACCGCCGTGAAGGGAGCCTGAGACCATGACTGAGGCACTCACCGTCGACGTCGTCGACTCCGCGGGCAAGAAGACCGGCAGCGTCGAGCTGCCCGCCGAGGTCTTCGACGCCCCGCTCAACATTCCGCTCATGCACCAGGTGGTCGTCGGCCAGCTGGCCGCGGCCCGCCAGGGCACCCACGCCACCAAGACCCGCGGCGACGTCCGCGGCGGTGGCCGCAAGCCCTACCGCCAGAAGGGCACCGGCCGCGCCCGCCAGGGCTCGACCCGCGCCCCGCAGTTCGTCGGCGGTGGCACCGTCCACGGCCCGCAGCCGCGCGACTACACCCAGCGGACCCCCAAGAAGATGAAGGCCGCCGCCCTGCGCAGCGCCCTGTCCGACCGCGCCCGCAACGGCCGCGTCCACGTCATCACCGAGTTCGTCACCACCACGGTGCCCTCCACCAAGAACGCCCTGGTCGCGCTGCGCAACCTCACCGACCGCAAGGCCCTGGTGATCGTGGACCGTCAGGACGACCTGTCCAGGCTCAGCCTGCGCAACGCCCCCGAGGCGCACGTCCTGTGGGCCGACCAGCTCAACACCTACGACGTCCTCAAGTCCGACGACGTCGTCTTCACGGCCTCTGGCCTGGACGCGTTCCTGGGCAAGGGTGAGGAGGAGTCCAAGTGAGCCTCGAGAAGTCCAAGAACCCCCGCGACGTCATCATCGCGCCGGTGGTCTCCGAGAAGTCCTACGCCTGCATGGACCGTGGCCAGTACACGTTCATTGTGGCGCCGGGATCCAACAAGACCGAGATCAAGCAGGCCGTTGAGGCCATCTTCGATGTCAAGGTCTCCTCGGTGAACACCATCAACCGCAAGGGCAAGACGCACCGCACCCGTACCGGGATCGGCAAGTCCAAGGACACCCGCCGTGCGATCGTCACCCTGCGCGAGGGGACCATCGACATCTTCGGTGATGTGGCCTAGTGCGCCACGGAAGGTAAAGGATCGATATGGGAATCCGTAAGTACAAGCCCACGACCCCGGGTCGTCGCGGCTCCTCCGTGGCCGACTTCGTGGAGATCACGCGCAGCACGCCCGAGAAGTCGCTGGTGCGCCCGCTGAGCAAGTCCGGTGGACGCAACTCCTCCGGCCGTATCACCACCCGCCACAAGGGTGGTGGCCACAAGCGCGCCTACCGTCTCATCGACTTCCGTCGTCACGACAAGGACGGCGTGCCCGCCAAGGTCGCTCACATCGAGTATGACCCCAACCGCACCGCGCGCATCGCCCTGCTGCACTACATGGACGGCGAGAAGCGCTACATCATCGCCCCGAACAAGCTCCGTCAGGGCGACGTCGTCGAGGCCGGCCCCAGCGCCGACATCAAGCCCGGCAACAACCTGCAGCTGCGTCACATCCCCACCGGTACGGTCGTCCACGCGGTCGAGCTGCGTCCCGGTGGCGGGGCCAAGATCGCTCGCAGCGCCGGCACCTCCGTCCAGCTGGTCGCCAAGGAGGGCAAGTACGCGCAGCTGCGCATGCCCTCCGGGGAGATCCGCAACGTGGAGGCCGCCTGCCGCGCCACCATCGGCGAGGTCGGCAACGCCGAGCAGTCCAACATCAACTGGGGTAAGGCCGGCCGTATGCGCTGGAAGGGCGTGCGCCCGACCGTCCGCGGTGTCGTCATGAACCCGGTGGACCACCCGCACGGTGGTGGAGAGGGCAAGACCTCCGGTGGTCGTCACCCCGTCTCGCCGTGGGGCAAGCCCGAGGGCCGCACCCGCCGTCCCAACAAGTCCAGCGACCGCCTCATCGTGCGTCGTCGTCGGACCGGCAAGAAGCGCTGATAGGAGCCTGAATCATGCCGCGTAGTCTGAAGAAGGGTCCCTTCGTCGACGACCACCTCCTCAAGAAGGTGGACGCTCAGAACGAGAAGGGCACCAAGAACGTCATTAAGACCTGGTCCCGCCGTTCGGTCATCACGCCGGACTTCCTGGGGCACACCTTCGCCGTCCACGACGGTCGCAAGCACGTGCCGGTCTTCGTTACCGAGTCCATGGTGGGCCACAAGCTCGGTGAGTTCGCTCCGACCCGCACCTTCCGCGGGCACGTCAAGGACGACCGCAAGTCGCGTCGCTGACGGACGTCGGAAAGTTTGAGAGGCAGAGAACATGGAAGCCAAGGCGCAGGCCAAGTACGTGCGCTGCACGCCGATGAAGGCGCGCCGGGTCGTGGACGTCGTCCGCGGCAAGCGCGCCGTCGAGGCCGTCAACGTGCTCCGATTCGCCCCGCAGGCCGCTGCGGTGCCGGTGCGCAAGGTCCTCGAGTCCGCAATCGCCAACGCCCGGTTCAAGGCTGAGCGTGACGGTGAGCGTTTCGACGAGAACGACCTGTTCATCATCGAGGCGTTCGCCGACGAGGGTCCCACCCTGAAGCGGTTCCGTCCCCGTGCGCAGGGCCGGGCCAGCAGGATCCTCAAGCGGACCAGCCACATCACCGTCATCGTCGGGGACAAGTCCGACGCCGCAACGAAGGAAGGAGCCCGGTAATGGGGCAGAAGGTCAACCCGACCGGGTTCCGCCTGGGCATCACCACGGACCACCGTTCGCGCTGGTTCGCCGACTCCACCAAGCCCGGTCAGCGTTACCGCGACTTCGTGGAGGAGGATGTCAAGATCCGCCGCCTCATGGAGGACGGCATGGAGCGGGCCGGTATCTCCAAGGTCGACATCGAGCGCACCCGTGACCGCGTGCGTGTCGACCTGCACACCGCCCGTCCCGGTATCGTCATCGGTCGCCGTGGGGCCGAGGCCGAGCGCCTGCGCGGTCAGCTCGAGAAGCTGACCGGCAAGCAGGTCCAGCTCAACATCCTCGAGGTCAAGAGCCCCGACCTGGACGCCCAGCTGGTCGCCCAGGGCATCGCTGAGCAGCTCGCCTCCCGCGTGTCCTTCCGTCGCGCCATGCGCAAGGGCATGCAGTCCGCGATGCGCGCCGGCGCCAAGGGCATCCGGGTGCAGTGCTCCGGTCGCCTGGGCGGCGCCGAGATGAGCCGCAGCGAGTTCTACCGCGAGGGGCGCGTGCCGCTGCACACCCTGCGCGCGAACATCGACTACGGCTTCTACGAGGCCAAGACCACCTTCGGCCGCCTCGGCGTCAAGGTGTGGATCTACAAGGGCGACATCACCGAGCGCGAGTTCGCCCGCCAGCAGGCCGAGTCCGGCTCCCGTGGCCGGGGCCGGGGCGAGCGCCGCGGCGGCCGTCGTGGCGACCGCGGTGAGCGCGGTTCGCGTCAGAACACCGAGCAGCAGCAGGCAGCCGAGCAGACGCCGGCCGCCGAGACCGCTGCCGCAGACCAGGGAACGGAGGCCTGAGCCGTGCTCATCCCCCGCCGGACCAAGTTCCGCAAGCAGCACCGCCCGCACCGCACGGGCCTTTCCAAGGGCGGCAACCAGATCGCCTTCGGTGAGTACGGCATCCAGGCCCTCGAGCCCGCCTACATCACCAACCGCCAGATCGAGGCGGCCCGTATCGCCATGACCCGCCACATCAAGCGTGGCGGCAAGGTGTGGATCAACATCTTCCCGGACCGCCCCCCTGACCAAGAAGCCCGCCGAGACCCGTATGGGTTCCGGTAAGGGTGCACCCGAGTGGTGGATCGCCAACGTCAAGCCCGGACGCATCCTGTTCGAGCTCGGCGGTGTCGACGAGGCCCTCGCCCGCGAGGCCATGCGCCGCGCACAGCACAAGCTTCCGATGAAGACCCGTTTCGTGACTCGTGAGGGTGGTGACGTCTGATGGCAATCGGTTCCAAGGGCCTGACCCCCGCCGACCTCGACGGCATGGACAACGAGCGCCTCTCCGAGGAGCTCTCCAAGGCCAAGGCCGAGCTGTTCAACCTCCGGTTCGCCTCGGCGACCGGCCAGCTCGAGGACCACGGACGTCTCAAGGCTGTGCGTCGCGACATCGCCCGCATCTACACGATCGTGCGCGAGCGTGAGCTCGGCATTCGCACCGCCCCGAGCACGGAGGAGTCCAAGTGAGCGAGCAGACCAGCACTGAGAACGTCGAGCAGTCCACCGAGCGCCCCCAGCGCAAGGTGCGTCGCGGCTACGTCGTCTCCGACAAGATGGACAAGACGGTCGTCGTCCTCGTCGAGGAGCGCTACAAGCACTCCCTGTACGGCAAGGTCCTCCGTCGCTCCAAGAAGGTTAAGGTCCACGACGAGAACAACGAGGCCGGTGTCGGCGATCTCGTCTCCATCATGGAGACCCGCCCGCTGAGCGCCACCAAGCACTTCCGCCTCCTGGAGATCCTCGAGCGCGCCAAGTGACCCTCGGCTGAACGCCGCCCTCGACTCGGTCGAGCCGGCCCCCGACGCCGCAGCATCCCATCCCGGGAAGCTGCGGCGTCGGCGTTGTTGACGGCGAGGTTCTCAGGGGCGGCGGCCCCACGGGATGTGAGCAGCCTTGCGGTGCGGCGCCGGTGCAGGACCGCGTAGTACTCCACGAGGGTCGGGCACTACTGGAGGAGGATGGGGTGTACTGCGGGCAGGTGGGGCCTTCGTGCAGTGTGCACAACCCTTGGCCAGTAGATCCCGACCTTCGTGGAGTAGAGGCGGTTCTGAGAAGGCCCGGGCCAGGGCCGGCTGCGGACCACCGCCGACAGTCAGGCAGGCGGATCGGGGACTGCGGTGTGCGACGAGGATGCCCTGTTCCCCCAAAGGACGACGGTCGCGCCTCAGTCGTCTGAACGCAGTCCTCGGTGGGCAGGTACGTCGTCGGCCAGGGGTCGATGGGCCGACCGGGTGCTTCGAGCGTCGGCGTTGGAGGCCCGGGAAAAGCCGGTGAGCAAAGGCACAGGGCGGGCTGGTCATCTCAGGTTCCGCGTGATGCGGCGGCTGGACTAGGCTTATGGAGTTGCGCGCGCCCTCGGTGCGCCCGGCAGAGACCTCGTGCAGTCTGCGCCTGTGTCTGTCGGGGCAGCGTATCGCGGGAATCCCCTATCCCTGGGTCAGCCTCGTGCGGCCTGTGGCCGGGGGAGACGTGTGCAAGACCAGAAGAACGTTCGGCCAGGCTCAGGAGCTTCCTGAGAACCGGCTCGACGACAGGAGAACACTCAATGATCCAGCAGGAGTCGCGACTGAAGGTCGCCGACAACACCGGTGCCAAGGAGATCCTTTGCATCCGTGTTCTCGGTGGATCGGGTCGGCGCTATGCGGGTATCGGCGACACGATCGTCGCCACCGTCAAGGACGCCATTCCCGGCGGCAACGTGAAGAAGGGCGAGGTCGTCAAGGCCGTCGTCGTGCGTGCCCGCAAGGAGCGTCGTCGTCCCGACGGCTCATACATCCGCTTCGACGAGAACGCCGCCGTCATCCTCAAGAACGATGGGGAGCCGCGCGGTACGCGCATCTTCGGCCCCGTCGGCCGTGAGCTTCGCGAGAAGAAGTTCATGCGCATCGTCTCGCTCGCCCCGGAGGTGATCTGAACATGGCACGCATCAAGAAGGGCGACCAGGTCATCGTCATCGCCGGTAAGGACAAGGGCAAGACCGGCCGCGTTCTGGAGGTCCTCAAGGGCACTGACCGTGTCATCGTCGAGGGCGTCCAGCGCGTGACTAAGCACACCAAGGTGGGGCAGTCCCAGCAGGGCGCCCGCACCGGCGGCATCGAGACCGTTGAGGCGCCCATCCACGCCTCCAACGTCATGCTCGTCGACCCCAAGACCAAGAAGCGCACCCGCGTGGGCTTCCGCGTCGAGGAGGGCGTGCGTCCCGACGGCCGCAAGCGCACCGTCCGCGTGCGTTACGCCAAGAAGAGCGGGAGGACCCTGTGACCATGGCTGAGAAGACCACCCCCGTCTCAAGACGAAGTACACCGAGGAGGTGCGCCCCGCCCTGCTCAAGGAGTTCCAGCACGGCAACGTGATGGAGGTCGGGCGCGTCGTCAAGGTCGTCGTCAACATGGGTGTGGGCGAGGCCGCCCACGACTCCAAGATGATCGAGGGCGCCGTGCGCGACCTCGCCGCCATCACCGGCCAGAAGCCCCAGGTCACCCGGGCCCGCAAGTCCATCGCGCAGTTCAAGCTGCGTGAGGGCATGCCGATCGGTGCGCACTCCACGCTGCGCGGCGACCGCATGTGGGAGTTCCTGGACCGCCTGGTCTCGATCTCCCTGCCCCGTATCCGCGACTTCCGCGGGTCTGAGCCCCAAGCAGTTCGACGGGAACGGCAACTACACCTTCGGTCTGACCGAGCAGGCTGTCTTCCACGAGATCGACCAGGACCAGATCGACCGCGTCCGCGGCATGGACATCACCGTGGTGACCACGGCCAAGACCGACGAGGAGGCCCGCTCGCTGCTCAAGCAGCTCGGCTTCCCCTTCAAGGAGAAGTGAGATGGCGAAGACCGCACTGATTGAGAAGGCGAACCGCAAGCCCAAGTTCGGTGTCCGTGCCTACACGCGCTGCCAGCGCTGCGGCCGCCCGCACTCGGTCTACCGCAAGTTCGGCCTGTGCCGTATCTGCCTGCGTGAGATGGCCCTTCGCGGCGAGCTCCCGGGCGTGAGCAAGTCCAGCTGGTAAGAACTTACGTCGCAGGTCCGCTGAGGAAACCACGACGAGGAAGGGCCAAGGCCCACTCATGACAATGACAGACCCCATCGCAGACATGCTGACCCGTCTGCGCAACGCAAACAGCGCCTACCACGACACCGTGTCGATGCCGTCGAGCAAGCTCAAGGTGAACATCGCTGAGATGCTCAAGGCCGAGGGCTACATCGCCGGCTACGAGGTCACGGACGCCGAGGTCGGCAAGACGCTCACGCTGAGCCTCAAGTACGGAGCCAACCGCCAGCGGGCCATCCAGGGCCTGCGCCGGATCTCCAAGCCCGGCCTGCGCGTCTACGCCAAGTCCACCAACCTGCCCAAGGTCCTCGGCGGCCTGGGAGTGGCAATCCTGTCCACCTCCTCCGGCCTCCTGACCGACAAGCAGGCCGAGTCGCGTGGCGTGGGCGGCGAAGTCCTCGCCTACGTCTGGTAAGAGAAGGAACGGAGGAAAACCATGTCTCGTATTGGACGGCTCCCCGTTCCGGTTCCTGCCGGAGTGGACGTCACCATCGACGGCCAGGACGTGACGGTCAAGGGCCCCAAGGGCACCCTGTCCCGCACGATCAGCGAGCCCCTGAGCGTCACTCGCCAGGAGGACGGCTCCATCCTGGTTACGCGCCCCGACGACGAGCGCCGCTCGCGCTCGCTCCACGGACTGTCGCGCACCCTCATCAACAACATGGTGATCGGCGTCACCGAGGGCTACTCCAAGCAGCTCGAGATCGTCGGCACCGGTTACCGCGTCGCCGCCAAGGGCCAGGGCATCGAGCTCTCCCTCGGCTTCTCCCACACCGTGACCGTTGAGCCCCCCGAGGGCATCACCTTCACGGTCGACGGCAACCTGAAGATCACCGTCTCCGGTATCTCCAAGGAGCAGGTCGGCGAGGTCGCGGCGAAACATCCGCAAGATCCGTCCGCCGGAGCCCTACAAGGGCAAGGGCGTGCGCTACGCCGGCGAGAACGTGCGCCGCAAGGTCGGAAAGGCTGGTAAGTGACCATGGCTTACTCGATCAAGAGGGGCAAGGGCAACCCCCGTGCCGTCGCCCGCAAGATCCGTCACCAGCGCGTGCGCAAGCACATCTCCGGCACGCCCGAGCGTCCCCGCCTGGTGGTCACCCGGTCCAACCGCCACATGGTGGCTCAGGTCGTGGACGACACCATCGGCCACACCCCTGTGCGCCGCCTCCACCCTGGAGGAGGCCGCCAAGGGGCGTCGAGGGGCCTGCAGGTGGGCGCCGCCCACAAGGTCGGCGAGCTCATCGCCGAGCGTGCCAAGGCGCTGGGCATTGAGGCAGTCGTGTTCGACCGCGGCGGCAACAAGTACCACGGCCGTGTCGCGGCCGTCGCCGAGGGCGCCCGTGAGGGCGGCCTGAAGCTGTGAGCACTAAGACGACGAGAAAGCAGAGGAACATCTGATGGCTGCACCGCAGCGAGACAGGTCCGCGTCGTCCGACGGCTCGGCCCAGCGCGAGAACGACGAGCGCCGGGGCGAGGGCCGCGGCCGCCGCGACCGCAACAACGACCGCCGCGACCGTGGTCGCGGCAACGACGACTAAAGTACATCGAGCGCGTCGTCACCATCAACCGCGTGTCCAAGGTCGTCAAGGGCGGCCGCCGCTTCACCTTCACGGCCCTCGTGGTCGTCGGTGACGGTGAGGGCACCGTCGGCGTGGGCTACGGCAAGGCGAAGGAAGTTCCCGCCGCCATCGCCAAGGCCGTCGAGATCGCGAAGAAGAACTTCTTCCACGTCCCGATGATCCGCCGCACCATCCCGCACCTGGTCCAGGGCGAGGACTCCGCCGGAGTCGTCCTCCTGCGCCCGGCGTCCCCCGGTACCGGTGTTATCGCCGGTGGCCCGGTGCGCGCCGTGCTGGACTGCGCCGGTGTCCACGACATCCTGTCCAAGTCGCTGGGCTCCTCCAACGCGATCAACATCGTGCACGCCACGGTGGACGCCCTCAAGCAGCTCGAGCAGCCGGAGGCCGTTGCGGCCCGCCGTGGCCTGCCGCTGGAGGACGTCGCCCCGCAGTCCATGCTGCGGGCCCGCGCCGAGGGTGAGGCTGACAAGCGCGCTCAGGCTGAGAAGCAGGAGGCCGAGAAGGCCGCTGAAGGAGTGGGTGCGTGATGGCTGAGTCCGCATCGAAGCAGATGACCAAGCAGCTCAAGGTCACTCAGGTCCGCTCTGGCATCGGGGGCACCCACCGCCAGCGCGAGTCCCTCAAGACCCTGGGTCTGCGCAAGATCCGCCAGTCCGTCGTGCGCGAGGACAGCCCCAGCGTGCGCGGCCTGATTGCCACGGTGCACCACCTGGTCACCGTTGAGGAGGTCTGAGATGGCTGACACCGAGAACACGCAGGAGGAGAAGGTGCGCGTCGTCAAGCTGCACCACCTGCGTCCCGCCCCCGGCGCCAAGAAGGCCAAGACCCGCGTGGGTCGTGGTGAGGCGTCCAAGGGTAAGACCGCCGGTCGCGGTACCAAGGGCACCAAGGCTCGTTACCAGGTCCGTCCCGGTTTCGAGGGTGGCCAGATGCCGCTGCACATGCGTCTTCCCAAGCTGCGCGGCTTCCGCAACCCCAACCGGGTCGAGTTCCAGCCTGTGAACGTCGGCCGCATCGCCGAGCTGTTCCCCGAGGGCGGCACAGTGACCGTGGAGGATCTCGTCGCCAAGGGCGCGGTTCGCAAGAACCAGCTCGTCAAGGTCCTCGGCGGCGGCGACGTCACCGTGGCCCTGACGCTCACGGTCGACGCCTGGTCCGGCTCCGCCAAGGAGAAGATCGAGGCTGCCGGCGGCTCCATCGCCACGCGCTAACGCCGTCGAGCCGCGCCCGGCAGGGACTGCCTGACGGAGTGGTTCTGACGCATCGCGAGATCACTGACCCCGGCGGTCCAGGGAAATCCTGGGCCGCCGGGGTCCGTCGTGCCCGGCCGGCGCGCAGCAAGACGGCTCTTGCGCGTCGGCGGCGAGGTGCCTTGGATCACCCCGGACTACCGTACCGGGACGAGACGTGAGAAAACCCGCACCTCAGCCACGTTGCAAGCCCGTCTCAGCGCCCAGGTGGCGAGCTCGGCGGGGTAGTCTGGGCCGGGCGCAGTTCCCCTGCGCTCCGCCTTGCTGCCCGCAAGGCCGAACCCACCCCCGAGTCCACAGGAGATCGAGTGCTCAGCGCGTTCACTCAGGCGTTCAGAACGCCAGACCTCAGGGCGAAGCTGCTCTTCACCCTCGGCATCATGGCCCTGTTCCGGCTCGGGTCGATCCTGCCGGCGCCCGGCGTCAACCTGGCCAACGCCAAGTACTGCATCGGGGAGGCCGGCAAGGAGCAGAACCTCCTCAGCCTGGTCAACGTCTTCTCCGGTGGTGCGCTGCTCCAGCTGAGCGTCTTCGCGCTGGGCATCATGCCCTACATCACAGCCTCCATCATCATCCAGCTCCTGCGGGTCGTCATCCCCCGCTTCGAGGAGCTCCACAAGGAGGGACAGGCGGGCACCGCCAAACTTACCGAGTACACCCGCTACCTCACCATCGGCCTGGGGCTGCTCCAGTCCAGCACCATCGTGGCCACGGCCAAGAGCGGCCAGCTCTTCCAGGGGATGCGCCAGCGCCCAGGACATCGTCCCCGGCGACTCGATCGTCACTCCGCTGCTCATCATCATCACGATGACCGCCGGCACCGGCCTCATCATGTGGCTGGGTGAGCTCATCACCGAGCGCGGCATCGGTAACGGCATGTCACTGCTCATCTTCACCTCCATCGTGGCCCAGTTCCCCCTCCAACATGTTCTCCATCGCCGGAGGCAACAACGGGGCGGCCAACTTCGCCATCATCGTGGCCGTCGTCCTCCTGGCCACCCTCGCGGTCGTGTACATCGAGCAGGCTCAGCGGCGCATTCCCGTGCAGTACGCCAAGCGGATGATCGGGCGGCGCCAGTACGGCGGATCGACCACCTACATCCCGGTCAAGATCAACACCGCCGGCGTCATCCCCGTCATCTTCGCCTCCTCGATCCTGGCCATGCCCCAGCTCATCGCCGGCTTCGGCAATCAGGCGAGCAAGTGGGTGCAGTGGATCCTGACGAACCTGCAGCAGACGAGCCCGATCTACCTGACCGCCTACGGCGTCCTTATCCTGTTCTTCGCCTTCTTCTACACGGCCATCACCTTCGACGCCGAGGAGATCGCGGACAACATGAAGCGCTACGGGGGCTTCATCCCCGGCATCCGCGCCGGTGAGCCCACCGTGCGCTACCTGTCCTACGTCATCAACCGCATCACGACGGCCGGCTCCATCTACCTGGTGGTTCTCGCCCTCATCCCGACGCTTGCCGTCATCTGGCTGGACCTGGCTGACCACCTGCCCTTCGGCGGAACCACTATCCTCATCATGGTGGGTGTGGGCCTCCAGACCGTCAAGGAAGTCAACTCCCAGCTGCAGCAGCGTCACTACGAAGGGTTCTTGTCATGAGCGCACGCATGGTTCTTCTCGGTCCCCCCGGAGCGGGTAAGGGCACCCAGGCCGCTCGGATCGCCGAGCGCCTGAGTATCCCGGCCATCTCCACCGGAGACATCTTCCGCGCCAACGTCGCCGGCGCCACCGAGCTCGGCACCCAGGCCAAGGCCTACATGGACAAGGGCGAGTACGTCCCCGACTCCATCACCAACGCCATGGTCGCTGACCGCATCGCCCAGGCCGACTGCGAGAACGGATTCCTCCTGGACGGCTACCCGCGCACCACCGCGCAGGTCGGCGAGCTCGACTCCATGCTGAAGGCCTCGGGTCTGGCCCTCGACGTCGTCGTCGAGATCACCGCCGACGCCGAGGCCGTCGTCGCCCGCCTGCTCAAGCGGGCCGGCGAGCAGGGGCGGGCCGACGACACCGAGCCTGTCATCCGCCGCCGCCTCGAGGTCTACGCCGAGTCCACCGCGCCGCTGGCCGACCTCTACGCCGAGCGCGACCCTGCTGGTCCAGGTCGACGGCATGGGCGAGATCGACGTCGTCACCGGCCGCATCATGGAGGCCCTCGCCTCCCGCGGCATCACCGGCTCCTGAAGCCCACGCTCACCGGCGGGTCGTCTGCTTAAGCGGACGACCCGCCTGCGCATGCTCCGGCCCGTCCCCGTCCCTGACGGGGGAGCCGGAACCGCCCCAGGCCCAGCCCGCTCCACACGACCCAGGAGGCACCCGTGCTCTCACGCGAACAGATCCAGATCAAGACGCCCGAGCAGGTCCGCCTCATGCGCCGGGCCGGGCTCGTCGTCGCCGACATCCACACCGCCCTGCGCGAGGCGGTGTGCGCCGGCATCACCACCGCCGAGCTCGACGCCGTCTCAGCCGGGGTCATCAAGGCCGCCGGCGCTCACTCCAACTTCCTGGGCTACTACGACTACCCGGCCACCGTGTGCATCTCCGTCAACGACGAGGTCGTCCACGGCATCCCCGGTGAGCGGGTCCTGGCCGACGGCGACCTGGTCACCTTCGACTGCGGCGCCTACATCGTCGACGAGGACGGCACTCAGTGGCACGGCGACGCCGCCTTCACCACCGTCGTCGGCGGCAGCTATTTGAGCGAGACCGACCGGCTCGTGGACACCACCACTCGACAGGCCCTGTGGGAGGCCATCGCCGCCGTCGCCCGTGCTGCAGCAGGGGAGGGGCGCGGACGCCAGCTGTGCCTCAACGCGGTCGGCGACGCTGTCGAGGCCGTTGTTGCGGACGTGGCCGAGCGGGAGGGCTACGAGCTGGGGATCCTCCAGGAGTACGTCGGCCATGGCATCGGCACGAGCATGCACATGGCCCCCGACGTCCTCAACTACTCCGTCAAACGGCGCGGCCCCCGCCTGCGTCCGGCATGGTGCTGGCCATCGAGCCCATGCTCACCGCCGGCAGCCCGGCCACCCGCGAGCTCGACGACGGCTGGACCGTCGTCACCCGGGACGGCTCCCACGCCGCCCAGTGGGAGCACACCGTGGCCATCGTCCCCGGCGGCGTGTGGGTCCTCACCGCGCCCGACGGCGGAGCTGAGGGCCTGGCACCCTACGGTATCGAGCCCAAGGCGCTGGGCTGAGTCGCTGATGCGGGAACTGCTGCGGGGGGTGCGTCCTCGACGACGCACGCGCCTGCGGTGTGTCAGGAAACACCGCGTGATCGCGCCATCTGGCATGGTGGAGCCCGGGCCGTCTGCCGTAAAGTTATCCGCTGGACGCGCGTCCGTCGATGACGCATGCCCTCATGCCGCATTCACGTCCCTGGCAACGGGGACCCGCCTGCGGTGGGCCAGCGCAGCGGCGACCGCGGCTGCCCGGCGGCGACGTCGTCGGGGTGAACTCGAGCGAGAAAGCACCGATGGAGGAACATGGCTAAGAAGGACGGAGTCATCGAGGTCGAGGGATCGGTCGTCGAGGCCCTTCCGAACGCGATGTTCCGGGTGGAGCTGAGCAACGGGCACGTCGTGCTCGCGCACATCTCCGGAAAGATGCGGCAGCACTACATCCGCATCCTCCCCGAGGACCGGGTGGTCGTGGAGCTGAGCCCCTACGACCTGTCCCGCGGCCGAATCGTCTACCGGTACAAGTGACATGTCGGCTCTCAGAGCCGGCGGAGGAACATCATGAAGGTCAAGCCGAGCGTCAAGAAGATCTGTGACAGCTGCAAGGTGATTCGTCGCCACGGCCGCGTCATGGTCATCTGCGAGAACCCGCGGCACAAGCAGCGTCAGGGCTGAGTCCCCGGCGCCGGGCCGCCCAGTAAGCTGGACGGCCCTTTCCAGCACCCATCCCAGCGCACCCGCACCGCGGGTCCGCAACCCCCGGTTCTCGGAGGCCGGGGCCACCAGGCGAGGTGGGGGAGATGGGTGACGACCTCCGGGAGCACACAGGAGAACCACACCGTGGCACGCATTTCCGGTGTCGACCTGCCTCGCGAGAAGCGAGTCGAGATCGCACTCACCTACATCTTCGGGATCGGACGCACCCGCGCGGACGAGACCCTGAGGCGACGGGCGTCAACCCCGATACCCGCGTCAAGGACCTCACAGAGGAGGAGCTGGTCAAGCTCCGCACCCACATCGACGGCAACTACCAGGTTGAGGGTGACCTGCGTCGTGAGGTTCAGGCGGACATCCGCCGCAAGATCGAGATCGGCTGCTACCAGGGCCTGCGCCACCGCCGCCACCTGCCGGTGCACGGTCAGCGCACCAAGACCAACGCGCGCACCCGCAAGGGTCCCAAGCGCACCGTGGCCGGTAAGAAGAAGGCCAAGTAAGCAGCAGCTCGCGCCTGCCTAGCTCAGGGCGCAGTGACGACCTCATCACGAAGAAGGAAGAATGCCTCCCAAGACCCGCGCCGCCGCGCGCAAGACGCGCCGCAAGGACCGCAAGAACGTTACCCACGGTCACGCCTACATCAAGTCCACCTTCAACAACACCATCGTCTCGCTGACGGACCCGCAGGGCGCCGTCATCGCCTGGTGCTCCTCCGGCCAGGTCGGCTTCAAGGGCTCGCGCAAGTCGACCCCCTACGCCGCCCAGCTCGCCGCCGAGGCCGCCGCCCGGCGCGCCCAGGAGCACGGCATGAAGAAGGTTGACGTCTTCGTCAAGGGTCCCGGCTCCGGCCGCGAGACCGCGATCCGCTCCCTCCAGGCCGCCGGCCTCGAGGTCGGCTCGATCACCGACGTCACCCCCCAGGCCTTCAACGGCTGCCGCCCGCCCAAGCGCCGTCGCGTCTGAGCTTTAAGGGGACGACGGCGCAGCCGGTTGCTGCGTCGTCGTCTCACCACGTTCCGCCCCCACGGCGGGACGCGGAGTAGGGCCGGCCCGGTCGGGCCGGCTGCTCCACCCATGAGGAACGGCGTCATATAGCGGGCGCCGCGACGAAAGGAAACCACGTGCTCATTGCACAGCGACCCACGCTCACCGAGGAGGTCGTGGTCGAGGACCGCCGCTCGCGCTTCGTGCTCGAGCCCCTCGAGCCCGGCTTCGGCTACACGCTCGGCAACTCCCTGCGCCGCACGCTGCTGTCCTCCATCCCGGGGGCGGCCGTGACCAGCGTCCGCATCGACGGGGTGCCCCACGAGTTCCGCACGATCCCCGGGGTCAAGGAGGATGTCGCCCAGATCATCCTCAACATCAAGGAGATCGTCCTGTCCTCGGAGAACGACGAGCCGGTCGTCATGTACCTGCGCAAGTCCGGTCCGAGCGAGGTCACTGCCGGTGACATCACCCCGCCGGCCGGCGTCGAGATCCACAACCCCGATCTGGTCATCGCCACTCTCAACGAGAAGGGCAAGCTGGAGATCGAGCTGACGGTCGAGCGCGGCCGCGGCTACGTCTCCGCCAACCAGAACAAGGACCCCAACGCGGAGATCTCCCGCATCCCGGTGGACTCGATCTACTCGCCGGTCAAGAAGGTCTCCTACTCCGTCGAGGCCACCCGTGTGGAGCAGCGCACCGACTTCGACCGTCTCATCGTCGACGTCGAGACCAAGTCCTCCATCACCCCGCGTGACGCCCTGGCCTCCGCCGGTAAGACGCTCGTGGAGCTCTTCGGCCTGGCCCGTGAGCTCAACGTCGAGGCGGAGGGCATTGAGGTCGGGCCCTCGCCGATCGACGAGGCCTTCCAGCAGGACCTGGCCCTCATGATCGACGAGCTCGACCTGCAGGCCCGCTCCTCCAACGCCCTCAAGCGCGAGGGCATCCACACCGTCGGTGAGCTCGTCTCGCGCAGCGAGGCCGACCTGCTCGACATCCGTAACTTCGGCGCCAAGTCCATCTCCGAGATCAAGGACAAGCTGGCCGAGCTGGGGCTCTCCCTCAAGGGCTCCCCGGTCGACTACGTCTCGGACGACGACTACGCCAACCCCACGTTCAGCGACGAGACCCAGGCCTGAGCCGGCTCGTTATTCACCTAGGAGACAACCATGCCTCGCCCCACTAAGGGTCCCCGTCTGGGCGGCAGTGCCCAGCACGAGCGTCACCTGCTCGCCAACCTGGCCACGCAGCTCATCGTTCACGAGTCGATCAAGACCACGGAGGCTCGCGCTCGTCGCCTGCGTCCCTACGTCGAGAAGCTCATCACCAAGGGCAAGCGCGGTGACCTGCACGCCCGCCGTACCGTGCTGAAGAAGGTGACGGACAAGTACGCCGTCTACCGCCTCTTCGAGGAGCTCGCCCCCAAGTTCGAGGGCCGCGAGGGCGGTTACACCCGCATCATCAAGACGACCCCCCGCAAGGGCGACAACGCCCCCATGGCGGTCATCTCCCTGGTGCTGGAGCCGGTTGCCCGCAAGGAGATCGTGGAGGACGCGGTCGCCACCGCCAAGAAGGCCGCCCAGAAGGCCGTCGCCGACGAGGACAAGGCCGAGAAGAAGGCCACGACCGAGAAGGCTGAGGAGAAGGCTGACAAGGCTGAGAAGGCTGACAAGGCCGAGTACGCCGGCGCGGTCCGCCTCGAGGAGGGAGCCACTGACGCTCCCGACGACGACCACCTGGTCAAGGGCAACGAGGACTCCATGAAGTACCACGTTCCTGGCTCGCGCTGGTACGACGCCACGGTCGCCGAGGTCTGGTTCGCCAGCGCCGAGGACGCCGAGGCCGCGGGCTTCGCCCCCGCCGGCGGCGCCGCCGCCCAGAAGGTCGAGAAGTGAGCCAGAGCTGACGCTCTGAGCAATACTCCGGGGAGGGCCGGTCACCCTGATGGTGACCGGCCCTCTCTGTTAGTCGGCAGATGGTGGCCGACGGCATCGGCACTGGCCGGGGCCTGGCACGCACCAGAGGAGAATGCGGCCTGCCCGTGTTGACTCCCCGCACTAGTAGACGATGAGCACCCAGGTATCCCGCGATGGGGTGGGGCTGACGGGGCAAGCGGGAAACTCAGGGCAGGCCGGTAGATCGGGGTCTTGTGCGTCGGACATCGTGATCGGGAACGTACTTTTCCGACGAGAACTGCGATGTCCTCCAGATCACTGGGGGCGGGCCGCAGTCGTGTGGAGGAAAGGTACGTTCTGGGCGCAGAACGCAGTTCCCGATCCGCCCGGCTTCGAGCCCACTACGTGCGCCAGCGCCGCCGGGCCGGCGCCGCTCCTCAGAATCCCCGGATGGAGTCCTCCAAGGCCGTTTCCTCCGTCATGGCTTCGCTCTCCTGGCGGATGCGGGCGGCGTCGGCCTTCCTGCCCGCCCACTCGAGGACTGACGCATAGGTGCCGAGCGCGCTGGCGAGCCCCCGGCTGAAGTCATCCGGGCGCCTGCGGGCCAGGCTCCGGTAGGCGGCGACCGTCTCCCGTGCGGTCTCCAGGGCCTCGCCTTGGTGACCGGCCTCGGCCAGGCGCTTGGTGAGCCGGTGCAGGCACGGGGCCAGCGCCGGGGCGTGCGTCGCTGGGTCGCGCACTGCCAGCTCCCGACGGAGCTCCGCCGTCTCCCGGATCGCGGCGAGCGCGGCAGAGCGGTCCCCGACGTCACCCAGGCACGTGGCTAGGTTGTGCAGGCATGCCGCTAGGTCCGGCTTGTAGGCGGTCGGATCGACCTGAGCCAGGCTCCGGTAGAAGGTGACCGCCTCCTGCACCGCAGCCAGGGCCTCGTGCGCACGCCCGGCCCGGCTGAGGTTCAAGGTGAGGATATTGAGCGCCCGAGCCAGGTCGGCGGTATGAGGGGCAGGGTTGGTACGGACCAGCTGCCGGTAGATGTCGATGGCCTCCCAGGCCATCGCGAAGGACTCCTGCAGCTGCCCGGCCGTGTACAGGTAGACGGCGAGGACGTACAGGGACTCAGCCAGGGCCGGGGTCTCAGTGCTGGGGCGGCTGTGCTCCAGAGTGCGTCGAATGCTGACGGCCTCCCGCGCCGAAGCCAGAGCGAGGTTCAGGCTGCTGCCATCACGCAGGCAGGCGGCCTGGACCGTGAGGGCGTCGGCCAGGTCAGGCAGGTGGCTGTCGGGGGCGCTGTGGGCCAGAGCACGAGCGAGGTGAACTGCCTCCTCGCCCGCGGCGAGTGCCTCGCGGTGCCGTCCCACGTCACTCAGGCGCCGAGCCAGTGTCGCCAGAGTGTGGGCGGCCTTCGGCGAGTAGAGCGCCGGAGTGCGGCGGGCCAGTCCCCGGTAGAGCGCAGCGGCCTCCTCCGCCGCCTCCAGGGCCTCGGTTCGGTGCCCGACGGCAGCCCCGCAGGCGGCCAGCACCTCCAGAGCTCCGGCAAGATCGCCGGTGCACGAACCGATCTCCTCCTCATCGAGGCGGCGGTAGAGACCCGCGGCTTCCCGGGCCATCTCGAGGGCCTCATCGGCATAGCCCACCGTGCGCAGTCTGGGAGCCAGACGTGCCAGGTCCGCTGCGAGTCGGGGCGTGTGTACATCCGGATCGGCCCGGACCAGACGCCGTCGGACGGTGAGGGCCTGCTGGGCGGTGACGAAAGCGGCGCTCGGCCGACCGGACTCACTCAGGCAGCAGGCGAGTGTGACCAGAGCCTGAGCCAACCCGGTCTCGTCGGTGACGGAATCATCCCGGCGCAGGCTCCGGTAGAGGTCCACGGACTCCCGAGCGCTGGCCAGGGCGTCACGCAGCTTGCCGGAAGAGCTCAGGTCGACGGCGAGGCGGCACAGAGCCTGCGCCAGGCCGGAGGCGTGGGCGTCGTAGTCGTGCCGGCTCAAGCGCCGTCGGAGCCGGACCGTCTCCTGCGAGACCGCAACCCCCTCACGCATGTGGCGGGCCTCGCGCAGGCGGTCCGCCATGACGGACAGCCCCTCGGCAAGATCTGGCAGGTACGTGCCTGAATCGAGCCGGGCCAGGTCCCGGAGAGCCTGGCAGGCCTCCCGTGCGGCATCCAGCGCCTCCCCCCGGCGGCCCGAGTCGGCCAGGCGCTCACTGAGCTCCAGCAGCCGACCGGCGCGAGCAGCTCCCTCGGAGGTGGCGCAGGGGGAGGGCAACACGTCTGACAAGCCTCAGGAACAGGGGGAAGATGGTGTGCTCACGGTAAACGGTGCCTGCGCGGCGCCGCGATGGGGAGACATCACCAAAGGCGCGCCCGGCCAGGGGCTCCTTTAGAATCGGCGCTGTGCCGGCAGCGGGCCGGCAGGGGGCCGGCGGCGGCCGGCAGGACAGGCACGGTGACGACGCGGAAAGGAGTCGGTGTGGACACGCTGTTCAGCCTGAACCACGTGGGGGTTCAGGTCGTCGCGATGCTCGCCACCTTCGTCCTGTGCCTGACGCTGGGCGCCGAGCGCCACCTGCGCCACAAGGACGCCGGCGTCAAGACGCACGTCCTGGTGGGACTGGGCTCGTGCCTGTTCACCCTGGTGTCCGCCTACGGCTTCGCCCCGATCACCGGCTCGGATGTCGCGGTGGACCCCAGCCGCGTGGCCGCGCAGATCGTCTCCGGTATCGGCTTCCTGGGAGCCGGGGTCATCTTCGTCAACAACGACACCGTCCGGGGCCTGACCACCGCCGCGACCGTCTGGCTCAGTGCCGCCATCGGCATGGCCTGCGGGGCGGGCATGATCCCCCTGGCGGCCACGGCGGTCGCGCTGGACTACATCGTCGTGCTGTTCCTGGGTCCCCTCACCTCGCGCCTGCAGCGCCGCCGCGGCGAGGTGACCGTGCGCATCGACTACGAGATCGGCAGCGCCGTCATGCCCGAGATCCTCCAGGTCGCCACCGCATCGGGCTTCACCGCCACCCTGGAGGAGACCGAGGTGACTCGCGGCGAGCACGGGCGCACCATGAACGCCGTCATGCGCTTCCACGGGCAGCGCCCCGCCGTCAACCTCATCGAGGCCCTCTCCGGGCTCGACGGCGTCGACGGCGTCGAGTGCCTCGAGGGAGGCCGGCTCGACTGAGCCCGCTCCGGGGAGGGTGCCGGCGACGGACGGAGTAACGGGAATCAGTGGCGGGCCATGTCCCAGCAGCGGGCGCCCCCGGTCATGCCGGCCTCGTTGGGGACCACGACGACGTCGTCGCCGATCTTGGCGAGCTGGGCCGCCGTGATCCGCCGCGAGTTGCCGCCGCCCAGGTAGAGGCGGTCCCACAGGTACATGGGGCGCAGGGCGTCGACGACGCGGCGCACTCGGCGCGACCAGTGGGCGTCGCCCAGGCGCAGGCGCTCGTGCTCGCCGATGTAGTCGTCGTATGTCAGTCCCCAGCGCACCGGCCCCTGGGAGACCTCCACGTGCGGGGCCAGGACTCCGTTGTCGAAGACGGCGTTGCCCAGGCCCGTGCCCAGGGTCACGATCATCTCCAGGCCGTGGCCCGTGACGACACCGGCCCCGGCGACCTCGGCGTCGTTGAGGACCAGGGAGGGGATTCCCAGGGCCCTGGAGACGGCGGCGCCCATGTCGAAGCGGCCCCAGGCCTCCACCAGGTCGGGCAGCACCTTGGATCGCGGGCCGTCCTTGGTGATGTAGTGCGGCGTGGCGACGACGACCCCGTGGCGGATCATGCCCGGCATCCCCACCGTCACCCGGTCCGCGCCCGGCAGCTGGGAGGCCAGCGAGGCGATGGTCTCCACCAGCTTCTCCGGCGGCAGCGGGTAGGGGGTCGGGGTGCGCACGGCGCGGGAGATGATGTTGCCCTCGCAGTCCAGCACCGAGGCCTTGATGCCGCCGCCTCCGCAGTCCACGGACAGAGTCGTTGTGCTCACGGCCGCGAGCCTAGTGGAAGCGCGAAGCCGGTGCGGTTCAATGGGGGCATGCCACGCATCCGCCTCGACCTGGCCTACGACGGCACCTTCTTCTCCGGCTGGGCCGCCCAGCCCGGGCTGCGCACCGTCGAGGGGGTCCTCACCTCCGCCCTGGCCACCGTGCTGCGTGAGCCCGTCCGCCTCACCGTGGCCGGACGCACCGACGCCGGCGTCCACGCCGCCGCCCAGGTGGTCCACCTCGATGTGAGCCCCGAGGCCTGGGCCGCACTGCCCGGACGCTCCCAGCGCCTCCCCGAGACCGCCCTGCTCACCCGGGTGGCGGGCGTCCTGGCCCGTGAGGCCCAGCAGAGCCTGGCGCGCACGCCGCGCGGGGCCGGCGACGTCGTCGTCACCGGGGCGCGCACCGTGCCGGAGGCCTTCGACGCCCGCTTCGGCGCCCTGAGCCGCCGCTACACCTACCGGATCGCCGACGCCGCCGCCCCGCGCGACCCCGCCCGGCGCGCCACCGTCCTGTGGCTGCCCGATGTGCTCGACGTCGAGGCCATGGACGCCTCCGCCCGCGCCCTGCTCGGTGAGCACGACTTCCTGTCCTACTGCAAGCCCCGCGAGGGTGCCACGACGATCCGCACCCTGCGCACCCTGCAGTGGCGACGGGCCGAGGCCGGGCCGGACTCGGGGCCGGACGCGGGGCTCGTGACCCTGAGCGTCGTCGCCGACGCCTTCTGCCACTCCATGGTCCGCTCCCTGGTGGGGGCCGGCCTGGCCGTCGGGCAGGGACGCAAGCCGGTCACCTGGCCGCGCGAGCTCCTGGACGCCCGCACGCGCCAGAGCGCCGCCCCCGTTGCCCCGCCGCACGGGCTGACCCTGGAGGAGGTCACCTACCCGGCCGACGACGAGCTCGCCGCCCAGGCCGAGCGGGCCCGCACCACCCGGCGTCTGAGCTGCTGATCGGCGGTCAGGAACCCACCGGGCCGCGTGGTGCGATTCACGGAACTGGGAAGCCGCACCTTTTGACCCTTCCGCAGGGCGCCCGGTACTGTTGGCAATCGTCGTGCAGCACACGTGTGCGTGTCCGCGGTGCCGTCCCACTCGCCCCGGATCGCCTGTGCTCCGACCACTCACCTGACCATGGTGGTCTCGCCGAACCGCGAACGCTTCACCGCGCTTCGGCGTGCCCACTCGCCAAGAGAAACGAAGGCAACGCCCGTGCGCACGTACACACCGAAGCCCGGCGACGTCGAGAAGAACTGGTACGTCATCGACGCCACCGACGTCGTCCTGGGTCGACTCGCGGCCCAGGCCGCCACCCTGCTCCGTGGGAAGCACAAGCCCCAGTTCGCCCCCAACGAGGACTGCGGCGACTACGTCGTCATCATCAATGCCGACAAGGTGGCTCTCACCAACGGCAAGGCTGACAAGAAGTTCGCCTACCGCCACTCCGGCCACCCGGGTGGCCTGACCGCCGTCTCCTACCGCGAGCTGCTGGCCACCCGCCCTGAGCGCGCCGTCGAGAAGGCCATCAAGGGCATGGTTCCCCACACCAAGCTCGGTCGCGCCCAGCTCAAGAAGCTCAAGGTCTACGCAGGTGCTGAGCACCCGCACGCCTCCCAGAGCCCGAAGACGTTCGAAATCACCCAGGTCGCCCAGTAAGCGCTCCAGCGCTCGGCACCCCGCGACAAGCAAAGGACATATCGTGGCTGAGACCACTGTCGACATTGACGCGCTGGACGAGGAGAACGCCCCTCCAGCTACACCACCGAGACCGAGGAGTCCGCTCCGGGTCGCGGCCAGTCCATCACCGCCCCCGGCTCCGGCCTGGGTCGCCGCAAGGAGGCCGTCGCTCGCGTGCGCCTCGTTCCCGGCACCGGCCAGTGGACGCTCAACGGCCGCTCCCTGGAGGACTACTTCCCCAACAAGCTGCACCAGCAGCTCGTGCGCGCCCCCTTCACCATCCTGGACCTCGAGGGCCGCTTCGACGTCGTCGCCCGCATCAACGGCGGTGGCGTCTCCGGCCAGGCCGGCGCCCTGCGTCTGGGCATCGCCCGCGCCCTCAACGAGATCGACCGTGAGGCCAACCGCGCCACCCTGAAGAAGGCCGGTTTCCTCACTCGCGACTCGCGCATCGTGGAGCGCAAGAAGGCCGGTCTGCACAAGGCCCGCCGCGCCCCCCAGTACTCCAAGCGCTGATCGGGTCAGGTCCTGGCCGAGCCGGCCGGGCCTCCCTTCCGCTACGACGGCGGTCGTCCCCTTCCCGGGGCGGCCGCCGTCGTCTGTGTCAGGGGTGGTGGGGAGCCTCCCGGGCGGCGGCGCATCAGTCGGTAGGCGGCCGACAGACGTCCGAGGCGCGGCGGTGAGGGGCGCGATCTCAGGCGCGAGCCGCCGGGCCGGGGTCGGCGCAGGACATCAGACCTTGTGCGCTGGCCGAAGGTTGGGCCCCGATGTTCGGCGCCCCGTGGCAGGATGGTGCTGTTTCGTCACCCTTCAGGAGGATTTCCATGGCTCGTCTCTTCGGAACCGACGGCGTACGCGGCCTGGCCAACGACCTGCTCACGCCCACCCTGGCCGTACAGCTCGGTGAGGCCGCGGCCCGCGTTCTGACCAAGGACACGTCCGCCGCACGGAGCTCACGCAGCGGCCGCCCCCGCGCGATCGTGGGCCGCGACACCCGCGCCTCCGGAGAGTTCCTCGACCACGCCATCAGCGCGGGCCTGGCCTCCTCCGGCATCGACGTCACCCGCGTGGGCGTCCTACCCACCCCGGCGATCGCCCACCTGACGGCCACCCAGGACATCGAGCTGGGCGTCATGATCTCCGCCTCCCACAACCCCTTCCCGGACAACGGCATCAAGTTCATCGCCCGTGGCGGCTACAAGCTCGCCGACGCCGTCGAGGACGAGATCGAGGCCCTCCTGGGCAAGGTCAACGACCGCCCCACCGGCGCCGACGTCGGCCGCGTCATCAAGGGGAGACCGTCGCCGACCAGAACTACATCAACCACCTCGTCGACTCCGTCGCCACTGACCTGTCCGGCCTGCGCATCGTCGTCGACGCCTCCAACGGCGCCGCCTCCGTCGTCGGCCCGGCCGCGCTGCGGGCCGCCGGCGCCGAGGTCATCGTCATCAACGCCTCCCCGGACGGCCTCAACATCAATGACAACTGCGGCTCCACCCACCCCGAGCAGCTGCAGAACTACGTCACGGCGGTCGGGGCGGACATGGGTGTGGCCTACGACGGCGACGCCGACCGCTGCCTGGCCGTGGACGCCGACGGCAAGCTCGTCGACGGTGACCAGATCATGGGCATGCTCGCCATCGGCATGAAGGCCGACGGCACTCTCGGCTCCGACACGCTCGTCGTGACCGTCATGAGCAACCTCGGCCTCATCCTGGCCATGCGTGAGCACGGCATCCGCACCGTCCAGACCGGCGTGGGCGACCGCTACGTGCTCGAGCGGATGCTCCAGGGCGGCTACACCCTGGGCGGCGAGCAGTCCGGGCACGTCATCGACACCGTCCACGCCACCACCGGTGACGGCGTGCTCACCTCCCTGCACGTGGCTGCGCGCGTCAAGCGCACCGGCAAGACGCTGGCCGAGCTCGCCAGCGTCGTCACCCGCCTGCCCCAGACCCTCATCAACGTCAAGAATGTCGACAAGGGCGCCGCCAGCACCAACAAGGCCGTGCAGGACGCCGTGGCCTCCGCGGAGAAGGACCTGGGCGAGACCGGCCGGGTCCTGCTACGCCCCTCGGGCACCGAGCCGCTCGTGCGCGTCATGGTCGAGGCCGCCACCCAGGAGGAGGCCGACCGCGTCGCCCGCTCCCTGGCCGACACCGTCAAGAACAACCTCAGCCTGTGAGCTGACGGCAGGTTCCTTCCCGGCCTTTAGAAGGCATCATGCCCGATCTATGTGCCCCGCCCAGAACCTATGGGCGGGGCACAGGGCACTGAAGGTTCTGGGACTGCAGGTGCACGGCGTGGCCGTGTAGTGGGTCAACGTATATGCCTCAGCCTCAATGTTATTGCCGATCTACTTCTGATATAACCGTTGGGATACAGCGTCTAACAAATCGAGCGGAGCGAGCATGGAGCTGCCCGATGGCGGATACCGTCCTCCGCCGATCCACGTATGTGAGGACGAGACCTATCCAATCGATGTCGGCGCGATCTCCGGGCCAGGGCGCCACCGGATAGTCATACGACTGAGGACCTACAGAGGGCGCGTGGTCGACTATGCGCTCCAGCATGAGTGGCGTTCCAGCCCGGATGACGGCTGGCAGCCCGTGTTTCGGATCGACACACGTCATGGTTGTATCCACTCTCACCAGTACCATCGGGACCGCGACCGTGAGACCCGTCCCATCCAAGTACTGGGGAGGAACGACCATGCCATACTGGGGGCGTCTTACGACGAGTCATACAAGCAGGTAATCGACTGGATGGAACAGCACTTCAGGAGCTGGCAGAGATGAGTGACACCAAGACGACGCGGCGAGATGCGGCGCGCGCTGTGGGGCTCTTCCTCGGTACGACTCAGGGGCGGGAGCTGTTCAGGCGCAACCACTACCTCAATGACACCAGGATCCTTGCGGTCCCTGAGTCCGAGCCCATCGACTCCGTGATCGCCGATCACCTCGACCACGGTGCCGACACGATCGTCGCCGTGTTCTTCCCCGATCGCCGGGGCAGCAAGCGCTTCGGATTTTTCAGGTGGGAGATGCCTTCAAAGCAGGCCCCCGAAGGTTGGTGTGCTGCCGAAGGGGTGACGCTTGGGGCCGGACCTCAGGGCCGCACATCGTCCATCGGCGCTGTCATGGATACGATGAAGGCTCAACGTTTTACTCTTTCTGATGACGGCCCTCACGATGACGTCCCGGATGTGTCTGCCCTGCTCAAGCGCATGTCGTCTCAAGCCTTTGCTGCTTCCTAGCACCTGAGCCTCACCTGAGGACCTCGCGACCGCCGCCACCAGGACGGTGGCCGGCGTCGCGACCGGCCCCGGCATGTGGAGCACCGCCTCACGGTGATGGGTGAGAATGGCCTCGTGACCTCCTCGTACCGCCTGGCTCTCCTGACGGAGCCGCCGACCTGGCAAGGCCGGGCCCTGAGCGGGAGGAGCCTTGACCTGCTTGCCGTGCTCGCAGGCAGCCAGGACGTCAGGGTGAGCGACGGCGCCCTCATTGAGGCCCTGTGGCCCGACGACGCCCCGGCCCGGCCGCTGCGGGCGCTTCACGTCGTCGTCTCCCGGCTGCGTGCCGTCGTGGGGGAGGGTGTCGTCGAGCGCAGCGGCGATGGCTACCGACTGGAGCTGGCGGAGGCGGAGGCTGATGTCCGGGATCTGTCGTATCGGGCGGAGCGCGCCCGAGCCTGCGCCGCCGCCGGCCAGTGGGAGCAGGTCCTCGATCTCACCGACCGACTGCCCCAGGTGCCCGTTCCCGACGAGGTCGATGACAACGGTGGAGCAGGAGCCGCCCCTATGGCCCTCTTGCGAGAGCGGGCTGCAGCCCTGACCGAGGGTGCCCGCCGCGACCGGGGGCTCGCCCTGGAGGCCACCGGTGAGCACGAGCGGGCCGTGGACCTGCTGCGTGAGGCCTCCCAGCGCGACGGCGGCGACGAGACCGTCCTGGCCGCCCTCATGCGCGCCGAGTCCTGGGTGCGCTCACCGGCTGCGGCCCTGGAGATCTACGAGCAGTACCGCCGTCGGCTGCGCGAGCTGGGAGCCGTGCCCGGACCGGCCGCGCGCGCCGCCCACGAGGCCGTCCTGGCCGCCGAGAGCCCTGTGCGCCACGGCCTGCAGCCCGAGCCCGAGCACTTCCTGGGGCGCGAGGCGGACGTGACCGGTGTTCTCAAGGCCCTGAGCACCCACCGTCTGGTGACGCTCACCGGCCCCGGTGGGGTCGGCAAGACCACCTTGGCCCAGGTGGTGGCGGCCCGCAGCCGCCGCCCCGCCGTCTACGTCGTCGCCCTCGCCGAGGTGTCACCCGGAGCCGATCTGGCCAGGGTCGTGCTCGACGCAATCGGAGGCTCCGCAGTCGTCAACGGTGACCCGCACCGCGATCTGGCCGCCGCCCTCTCCCAGCCCGGAACCGTCCTGGTGCTGGACAACTGCGAGCACCTTGCCGGCGAGGTGGCCGACCTCATCGGGCCGCTCCTGGTCGCCTGCCCCGACCTGCGCGTGCTGGCGACCTCGCGCCGCCCCCCTCGACCTGGCAGCGGAGCACGTCCACCGCCTTGAGGCCCTCGATGCCACCTCGTCGGCCGAGCTCTTCCGCGCCCGTGCTCTGGCCGCTCGCCCCGGCCAGGTCATCGACGATGACGACTTAGGCGAGCTCCTGAGCCGGTTGGAGGGCATCCCCTTGGCCATCGAGTTGGCCGCCGCGCGCACCCGCAGCCTGTCGGTCGGCCAGATCGCCGAGCGACTGCCCGGCAGGCCCGATCTGCTCACCGCCACCCGTGACGCCCCGGCCCGTCAACGCACCCTGACAGCGGTCATCGAGTGGTCCTGGAACCTGCTCGACGCCGCCGAACGCCGCGCCCTGGCTCGGCTGGCCCTGCTCCCCGACGGCTTCACCCTCCTGCCCGCGGAGGCGCTCATCGGCGCGCAGGCCGCCGACCTCCTCGACGCCCTGGTCTCCCACTCCCTGCTCGTGGTGCGCGGCCACGGCCTGCCCCGCTTCCACATGCTCGTCACCGTCCGCTACTTCGCCCTGGAGCAGCTGTCCGCCTCCGGTGACGAGGCCGAGGCCCGCGCGGCCCTGCGCCAGTGGGCGGTGGACCTGTGCTCCCAGATCCGTTTTCCCGTGGACGCCGGCGACTTCGGCGACGCCCGTCACCCCGAGGCGCGCCGCCACGACCGCCTCTTCCGGCAGGTCGCCCACGATGAGGCCGTCATCCTTCAACAGCTCGACCGGCTCCTGGCACAGGCCGACGGCCACGGCACGGATCACCTGCCGGCGGAGCTGCGCGACGCCATCTGCCTCATCGGTGCCGCCCTCATGCGCCTGTGGAGCGTCACCTGGAGCTATGAGCGCATCGCCGACTACGGTGCGCGCCTCATCGCTGCCGCCGTCCAACCCGCCCAGGACTCACGCGGCAACGAGGCAGGCCTGAGCGTCCTGGCCCTGTGCGTCACCCTCTTCGGGCTCCTGAGCCACGTGCCCGAACAGGTCCGCTCCCTGCTGCCGGCCTCCTTCGACGGAGAGGGGCCGTTCAGCCGGGTCAGGCGCTTCCTGCGTGCGAGCGACGAGCAGTGGCCCGAGCTGACCGGCGACGCCGACCCCTGGGTCGCCTGGGCGGCGACCCGCTGCCTGGCCGCCCAGCAGGAGGACGACGGTGATCCTCAGGCCTCCCTGGAGACCATCGAGGCCCTCCTGGGGCGGCTCCATGGCCACGACCTGGCCGGCATTCACCTGCTCGAGCTGCACCTCCACCGGCTGCAGGTGCTCATGTCCCTGGGGCGTTACAGCCAGGTCGTCGACGCCTGCTCGCGCGCCCAGGTGCTCCTGGAACGGGTCCTGCCCAGCTGGGGCGAGTTCTTCCACACGACACTGCACATGGAGGGGGCCTACTGCGCGGTCTACCTCGATCCACGCCCCGAGACGGCGGGCAGGCTGCTGGAGAGCCTGGAACCGATCGACCTGCCGGGAACCATGCGCTTCATCGCCCGCTCCGTGCGCGGCGAGCTGGAGCTCACCCGCGGGAACGCGCGCACCGCCGCCCTCATCCAGCGCGTGAGCCTGCGCTACGCCGGGAACTGGCGCTCCATCCTGGGATCGGGCTCCCAGTGGGAGCTCTACATCCTGAGCATGTGCCTGGTCACCGACGTCGAGCTCAGCCCCGACGACGCCGTCGAGCTCGATGCCCGAGCCGTCCGTGCCCGAGCCACCTCCCTGCTGCGCGAGATCCTCTCCGATCCGGCTCCACGGCAGCGTGACATTCCCACGCTCATGGCTTTCGCGGCCGCCGTCGGCCTGTCCGCCGTGGCTGCTGAGGACGTGGGCTCCGACCGGCGGGCAGTAGGGGGCGAGCTGGTCGCCACCGCCCTGGCGGTGGGCACCAACCAGACCTGCCGCCTGCTCTCCCACGACTACCTGCGCAGCCGCACTGAGCGGCTGGACGCCCGGGCGCTGGCGCAGGCCGAGGAGAGGATTCGGTCCCTGGACCGCGGTGAGCTCGTGGCTCACGCCGCCGACCTCGCCGGCCGTCTGGCGGGCGAGGTCGGCTGAGTCCCTGAGGTGCGGCTCAGCGTTGCGCCGCTGGTAGCGCACGACCGTCAGGGGAGCCATGACGGCCAGGATCAGGAGCGAGCCGATGATCGCGGCACGCACGTCCCCGGCCGAGCCCGTCGTCCCATCCAACAGGTAGCGGCCGCCGTCGACGATGTGCGAGACCGGGTTGTGGCGCACGAAGGCCTTGAGCCAGCCCGGTAGCGTCGAGGTGGGCACCATGGCGTTGGACAAGAAGGTCAGCGGGAACAGGACGATCACCGTGAAGGAGGTGACCGCTTGGGCCGAGGAGAACACCGTCCCCAGGAAGAGGAAGATCCAGGCGATGGCCCAGGCGCAGCCCGCCGCCAGGGCGATGGCGCCAATCGTTCCCGACCAGCCGTTGGCAGGCCGGTAGCCCAGGATGTAGCCGGTGAGTACGGTCAGTGAGGTGCAGATGAGGTAACGCAGCACGTCGGAGACCATGGGCCCCAGGACCGGCGCGATACGGGACATCGGCATGGTGCGGAAGCGGTCGAAGACGCCCTTGTCCATGTCCTCGCGCAGGTCCACGCCCACGCTCTGGCTCGTGGTCAAGGCATTCATGATGATGAGACCCGGGACGACCGTGGGCAGGTAGGCCTTGACGTCGCCGGCGATGGCGCCGCCGAAGAGCTCGCCGAACAGGACAGTGAACATGACCGGCTGGATGAGGATGTCGTAGAACTCCCCGGGGTTGCGCATCATGGTGATGAGTGAGCGCCAGGCCATGGTCAGGGTGTCCGGGACGAGCCGGGCCTCGCTGAAACGCCAGACGCCGGGGGAGAGGGAGCTACTGGTCGGTGCGGTCGCGGTGGTAGGGACGGTCATGACTGCTCCTGAGAGTCTGCGGGACGGGAGGACGAGGAAGCGGGTGATGGCGCCGACGGCGCGGCGGCATCAGGTGAGGCCGCGTCATCGTGCTTCGTGGGCTGCCCGGTCAGGGCCATGAAGACCGAGTCCATGCTGGGGCGGTCCACCGAGACGGTTCTGGGCGACAATCCGGCGTCGCGTAGGGCCACGAGCACCTCGGTGGCCACCGAGGCCTCGCTCAGCGGCGCCTGCAGGTGGGTGCCCTGGTCGACGGTCGCCGGGGCGTGACCGGTCACCCGCTCGATGATCGCCGCGGTGGCCCCCTGGTCCTCGGGGGTCGCCGGCGTCAGCACGAGGGAGCTGCTGCCCACCCGGTCCTTGAGCTCATCGGGGGTGCCCTCGGCGATGAGCCGTCCGGCATCGATGATGCCGACCCGGTGAGCCAGACGGTCGGCCTCCTCCAGGTACTGAGTGGTCAGCAGGATCGTCGAGCCGCCCTCCACCAGGGAACGGATAATGTCCCACATCTGCTCACGCGTACGCGGGTCCAGACCAGTGGTGGGCTCGTCGAGGAAGATGAGCGGGGGACGGGAGATGAGCGAGACCGCCAGGTCCAGTCGCCGCCGCATCCCACCGGAGTAACCGCTCACCCGCTTGCCGCCTGCCTCGGTCAGGCTGAAGGCGGCCAGCAGCTCCTCGGCCCGCTCCCGCGCCCGACGCCGGCCAAGGCCCAGAAGACGCCCGAAGAGGCGCAGGTTCTCCGAGCCGGTGAGCGTCTCATCGACGCTGGCGTACTGTCCCGTCACCCCGATGAGGCTGCGCACCGCGTGGCGCTCGCGGACGACGTCGTGCCCCAGGACCATCGCTCGGCCCCGGGTGGGGGCCAACAGGGTGGTCATCATGCGCAGCGCCGTCGACTTGCCGGCACCGTTGGGGCCGAGCAGGCCGTAGACGATGCCGGTGGGGATCTCCAGGTCCAGGCGGTCGACGGCGGTGAAGGAGCCGAAGGTGCGGGTCAGGCCATCGGTCCTAATGGCCGGTGCCTCGCCCGGTGAGAGCGATTCGCTTACTGTTCGTGTTGCCATGCCGCCAAGGCTGGACCCCGGCGGTTTCACAGCGGCTTCACCGCGACGCCACTCGGTTTCACGCCGTTTCGTTCCGTCCACGGACCATGCCAGGTAGGTGCAGATCGTGGCGGGTGGCCTTGTCTTGGGCCGCCTCGTAGCTTCTGTAGAAGATGGGAGCAGAGACGCCGTTGGCCCGGCCCTGCTCGTAGACGGTCCGGCACACGAACAACAGGTCAGCGGTGTTGCCATGCAGCGTCATGATCCGTCGGGTGAGGAGATTCCTGGCGAACATCCGCTTCATGAGGGGTGCGGACGCGGCGGTCGGCAGCCGGTAGACGAGCATCTCGCCGCGGTAGTGCCTCAGATCAACGCCGCGCGAGGCTACGATCCTCGATGCTTCCCGGATTGCCTTGACCACCCGGGCGAGCATCCTGGTAGAGCCCATGAGCTGCTCGGCGGCGCGCGTCGTGTCCTCGACGTCGCCGTACATTGCTGCCACGGCACCGACACCGGCGTTGATCGCCATATGCAGCCAGATCCACTCGAGCATGTCATGGGGGCGCTCGAGGCTGATACCGCAGGAGCCGAACAGTGCCTCCACCCTCTCGTAGCCCGGGAAACGGGCTTTGTCGCGCCGCTCCAGCATGACGTAGTCGAAGACGCAGCAGGCGAGCCGTTCTCCCGTGATGCTCCCGCCCGCCACCGGGTACCCCAGGAGGACATTGCGGCCGGCCATCAAACGGTCGAGCTCCTCGCGTTCTCCCCAGAACCCGCAGAATAGAAGCGCAGGTCCCTCGATCCCACCCGTACGGAGGTCGGCCATTGCCTCGGCGATCCTGCCCTGCGGCACTGAGACCATGATGAGGTCGTAGCTCGTGTGTCCCCGGTGGTGAACGGTGTACTGGTCCTGGGACGGCGAGCTTTTCGGGTCACGTCTGCCATCGAGGATCTCGACCTCGAGCGAGCTGACTGAGGCCCTCGTGCTGCTTTGTCGCACCAGGTGCTCGACGTGGTGACCGGCCTTCTGAAAGAGGTATCCGTACGTCGTCCCGATGACTCCGAGGCCGACGACGAGGACGTTCATGGGATCTGTAGGTGTTGCCTGGGTTGTCATGACCGTGAGCCTGTGGCCCTCCGGTTTCAGACCGGTTTCAGTGTCTGGTGCTCAAGGTCCGCTCAGGACTTGCGCCGCAGGACCCGGCTCATGCGGTGCTCGGCGTCCTTGGCCGGGACCAGGGCTGCCCGCCCCGGGAAGGTCATCAGATCAGGATCGGTGAAGGGCGGGTTCTGGTGTGATTCAAACAGGCGTGGATGCCACTATTTTTAACATGTAAACCTCATCGTGTCTGTTTTGTTTGATTGACGACCACAGTGTGTCGTTTTATCATTCATTTATGATTAGTAGTAACATCGCCGCCTTGCGTAAAAAGCATCGCTGGACTCAGGAAGCATTGGCAAACAAGGTTGGCGTCTCTCGGCAGACCATTGCCAAGTGGGAGGCTCCGGGTGGTAATCCCGACATTTCCTCATGTATCCGGCTAGCGCAGGCGTTCGATGTTGCGATCGACGATCTTGTCAACGGTGACACTTCATTTGTTTCCATGCTTGATCGCCCCGGCAAATACATATTTGGCACCGTTGTGATCGATCAGGATGGGAGACTCACGCTTCCAGTGCGAGCCAGAAAGGTATTCAATATCAAGTCTGGCGACGAGCTCCTACTTATTGGCGACATCGATCAGGGGCTCGCTTTGATGGATGCGCAGTTCTTTGTGCAGGCTGCTCGTCACGTGGAGGGAGATCATCGTGCGGCACATGATAATACTGAAAACTAAGCGAAAGAGGGTGTGTGTGCTGATAATCATTTGCGCCGTGCTTGGTCTGCTTGGGGAGGTGTGACTTATTATGCTCATCGAAATATGACCTATAATCGGGCAGCGGAGGCGGTTGTTCGTCGTGCTGGTTTTGTTGAAAGGCGTGTAACGTTGCCGAGCGGTGCAATCATTCACTATGGTGAGGGGCCGAACAATGGTTCACCGCTCATGTTGGTTCACGGTCAGCAAACAGCGTGGAGGGACTATAGTGCGGTGCTTGGAGAGCTATCTCAACGCTATCACGTGTTTGCGGTCGACTGTTATGGCCATGGTGGATCGAGTAAAAATCCGGCAGATTATACGGCGATCAAGAATGCAGTTGATTTCGTGTGGTTTATCCAGCACGTTGTCAAGTCTCCAGTCTTGATCTCCGGTCACTCTTCGGGAGGTCTGTTGGCGACCATCGTTGCCGCCAAGGCTCCACAGCTTGTCACTGGTTATTGATTGAGGATGCGCCATTTTTTGCGACTGAACCTGGAAGGGCCGAGAAGACATTTGCCTGGCTCGGGTTTCGTGACATGCATCATTTCTTGCACGGTGGTGAACGAAATTTCACCCGCTACTCGCTTGAGCACACCTATCTTGCGCAGGTTCTTGGGAAAAAGAACTTTGATGTGTTCGTTAAGCGGCCTGCCCTCGATTACATGAGGCGTCATCCTGGCGAAATACCGCGTCTTTGGTACTACCCTCCTGAGCTGCATGTCAATGAGTTCTTCGACTTGACGGCGAACTTGCAGGATGGTACGGGCTCCTATGACTTACGATTTGGTGAGACCTTTTATGATTTCTCATGGTTTGCAGGTTTTGATCAGGTGGAGATGTTGAAGGCTGTGCGCTGTCCGTCAATTCTTTTGCATGCTGCTCATCCGTCGAATATGCGGGGCTACTATGATGATCGTGGGGTACTGCTCGGTGCTATGGATGATCGTGACGCGTCGCGTGTCCACTCGCTTCTCTCTCGTAACACTCTAGTCGACAACGTCAAAAGTGGTCATGATATTCATTCTGAACGGCCTGAGGTTTTTGTCAAGGCCGTCGATGATCTTCGTTAACCTTGTTGCAGGGGTGGGATAGGAGTGTTGTCTGAAAATTAAATTCGGTGCCGACACCACGGTGTTAACGCTGGGTGCTGCACTGGACTCTTCGGGGAATCGGCCTGTTGGTGTCCATATCGGTGACAAAGGGATGTTCGAACTCCAGGTCGCGTGAACGAGAACCTTGAAATCATGCGGTTTTGCTTCGTCACCACGAGAACGGTCTGGGCCTTTTGTCACCGATGTGGACATCCTTGGCCCCTCTTCGGGTTGCAGACGGTGCATGTCTGATGCCGGTTCGGGCATGTCCCTCTTCTGGTGCGGTCTACTCCACGAGTGTGGGGAGCTCCTGGCCGGGGGTTGTGCGCACTGCACGAAGGTCCTACCTACCTGGAGTACACCCGCCCCTCCCGCACTAGCACCCAACCCTCGTGCAGTGCACGCCCAAGGCTGGCAAGGCGGCTACGGGCGACCGCGTCCGCTATGTCCGGTGAACCGGCTGATGACTTCACCCCAGGCAGCTCACCCCGCTGGAGTCTCAGCGCGAGGACGAGGGGGACGGGCGCTCAGGGCTTGCGCAGCAGGACCCGGCTCATGCGGTGCTCGGCGTCCTTGGTCAGGACCAGGGTGGCCCGCCCTCGGGTGGGGGCGATGTTCTCGCGCAGGTTGACCAGGTTGACGCTTTCCCAGATCTCGTTTGCTCCAGCCAGGGCCACGTCGTCGGGGATCTCGGCGAAGCGGCGGAAGTAGGAGCCCGGCTGGGTGAAGGCCGTGTGCTTGAGGGTGAGGAACCGGTCCAGGTACCAGCGGCGGATGTCGCCGGGGTCGGCGTCGACGTAGATCGAGAAGTCGATGAAGTCGCTCACCGCCAGCGCCGAGGCCCCCGGCCGCGACCCCCGCGGGGCGGGCTGGAGCACGTTGAGTCCCTCCAGCACGAGAATGTCGGGGCGCTCCACCGTCACGTGCCGGTCCGGGACGATGTCGTAGACCGTGTGGGAGTAGACGGGCGCCTGGACGCACTCGCTGCCGGACTTCACCGCCGCGACGAACTCCAGCAGGGCGCGACGGTCGTAGGACTCGGGGAATCCCTTGCGGGCCATGAGTCCGCGCTCCTCAAGGACCCGGTTGGGCAGCAGGAAGCCGTCGGTGGTCACCAGGTCCACCCTGGGCGTATCCGGGAAACGGCCGAGCAAGTGGGCGATGAGGCGCGCCGTCGTCGACTTGCCCACGGCGACCGACCCGGCCACCGCGACAATGAAGGGCGTGGGCGGCTCGCTCACCCCCAGGAAGGCGGCGGTGCGGTGCGCCCGCTCCCGCGAGGTGGCGATGTAGTCCTCCAGCAGAGCGGTCAGGGGCCGGTAGACGGCGTCGACCTCGGCCAGGTCGATGGGGTCGCCCAGTCCCCGCAGCTTCTCGACATCGGCCTGGGTCAGCGGCAGTGGCGCCGAGGACGCCAGGGCGGACCACTGGTCCCGGTCCAGCTCGATGTAGGGCGAGGCGCCCGGAATACCCAGGTCGCTTGGGTCGCTCAGCTCGGATGTCACTGACACAGTGTCGCAAATGAAGACGCCTGGCGGACAATCCCTGAGGAATGAACAGGACCCCTCGGGGCGCCGGTGGGACACCGGCGAGGGGTGGGATCACACTGAGATCACGCCGAGATCACATCGACGTGTCCCTGCGCTCGTTGTCAACGCCGCGCCGGCATGATTCGATCGGAGCATGTGTGGAATTGTCGGCCACGTCGGCCCTCTGAGTGAAACTGGTTCCTCCCGTTCCCTGACTGTTCTCATGGATGGCCTCGGCCGTCTGGAGTACCGCGGCTACGACTCTGCGGGCGTCGCGCTGGTGGGCCCCTCCGGCCTGGATGTCATCAAGGAGGCGGGCAAGCTCTCGGGGCTGCGCGCCATCCTTGAGGCCACCCCGCCGGCTCCCGCCACCGCGGGCATCGGCACACCCGCTGGGCCACCCACGGCGGCCCGACGACGGCCAACGCCCACCCCCACCGCGCCGGCCACCTCGCCGTGGTCCACAACGGCATCATCGAGAACTTCCGCCCGCTGCGCGAGGAGGTCGAGGCCGCCGGGCGTGAGCTCGTCTCCGACACCGACACCGAGGTCGTCGCCCACGTCCTGGACATCGACTTCACCTCCCGTCTGCGCCAGGACCCGTCCGCCGCCTCCGACCCGACCCGGGTCGCCGACCTCCTGGTCGCCTCGATGCAGGCCGTCACCGCCCGCCTCGAGGGCGCCTTCGCGCTGCTGGCCGTCACCGACCTGGCCCCCGCGGCGATCGTCGCCGCCCGCCGCTCCAGCCCCCTGGTCATCGGCCTGGGCGAGGGCGAGAACTTCCTGGGCAGCGACGTCGCCGCCTTCGTCGCCTTCACCAAGAAGGCCGCCGAGGTCGACGACGACCAGGTCCTCCTGCTGACCGCCGACGCCGTCCACGTCTGGGACAAGGACGGTAACGCCGTCGAGCCCAAGACCTGGGAGGTCTCCTGGGACGCCTCCGCAGCCGTCAAGGGCGGCTACGACACCTTCATGGACAAGGAGATCCACGAGCAGCCCACCGCCGTGGCCGACACCCTGCGCGGCCGCGTCGACGAGCGCGGTGAGCTCCAGCTCGACGAGATGCGCATCGACCCCGCCGTTCTGCGCAGCGTCGACAAGATCGTCGTCATCGCCTGCGGCACCGCCGCCTACGCCGGGCACGTCGCCAAGTACGCCATCGAGCACTGGTGCCGTATCCCCGTGGAGGTCGAGCTCGCCCACGAGTTCCGCTACCGCGACCCGGTCGTCAGCGAGAAGACCCTGACCGTGGCCATCTCCCAGTCCGGCGAGACCATGGACACGATCCAGGCCGTGCGTCACGCCCGCGAGCAGGGCAGCAAGGTCCTGGCCATTGTCAACACCTACGGCTCGACCATCGCCCGCGAGGCCGATGCCGTCCTCTACACCCATGCCGGCCCGGAGGTCGCCGTGGCCTCCACCAAGGCCTTCCTCGCCCAGATCACCGCCTGCTACCTGCTGGGGCTCTACCTGGCCCAGCTGCGTGGCAACAAGTGGCCCGACGAGGTCGCCGAGTACCTGGACAACCTCGCCGCCATGCCGGACCGCATCCAGCACGTCCTGGACCATGAGGAGACTCGCGTGCGTGAGCTGGGCACCGAGCTGGCGGACAAGTCCTCCTTCCTGTTCCTGGGCCGCCACGTCGGCTTCCCGGTGGCGCTGGAAGGGGCGCTCAAGCTCAAGGAGCTCGCCTACGTCCACGCGGAGGGCTTCGCCGCCGGTGAGCTCAAGCACGGCCCGATCGCGCTCATCGAGGAGGGCCTTCCGGTCTTCGTCATCGTGCCCACCCCGCGCCGCCCCGTCCTGCACGACAAGGTCATCTCCAACATCCAGGAGATCCGGGCCCGTGGCGCGCGCACCATCGTCATCGCGGAGGAGGGGGATACCGACGTCGAGCCCTTCGCCGACCACATCATCCGGATGCCCGTCACCCCCACGATCCTGTGGCCGCTGCTGACCGTGGTGCCGCTGCAGATCTTCGCCGCTGCGCTGGCCGGGGCCAAGGGGCTGGACATCGACCAGCCGCGCAACCTGGCCAAGTCCGTCACCGTCGAGTAGGACCGACGCCGAGACGTCGACTCGCCCCGCGACGGCGCCGAGCCCGCAGCCCGGGCTCGGCGCCGTCGTCCACCGTCTACAGGGCGGGACGCAAGGCCTTGATCTGCCGCTTCGTGCGGGCCTGTGAACGCTGGGAGGACAGGGTCAGGTCGTCGTCGTTGTCGACGTGGTCGGCCTGGGCGACGACGAAGGCCTGGGCCATACCGCCGTCGTGCGCCAGGGAGATGTGCCAGTGGCCGATGCCGGCCTGGCGCGCCGCCATCGCGGCCGCCCCGGTCAGGCGCAGGCGCGGTGGCGTGCCGGGCGTGGAGGTCACCTCGATGTCCTGGTACTCCCACCCCTGGGGCGCGTCCAGCCCGAGCTCGGCGTAGGCCGACCCCAGGGCCTTGAGAACCGCCTCCTTGGCCGCCAGGCGCGCCCCGAGTGAGGCGGCCCGTTTCTGGCAGGCGGCCAGTTCGGCGGGGGTGAAGAGCCGCTCGCGCAGGCCGGGTACCCGGTCCATGTAGCCTTCGAGGCGGGGGATATCAACCAGGTCGGTCCCTACAGCGCGGATCACTCGGCCATTGTGCCGGGTGAGCGGGCAGCGCGAGGGGCGAACGCGCCACCAATTCTGGAAGAGACAACTTCTTGGCGCTTGGCCGCGGACGGGCAATGCGGACCGGCGGCCACCCGCGAGGTCTTGCTCTGTGAAACTGCCCGTCTCAAAGCCGTGTTGGAGGGGCGAGGAGAGCGGAGCGGAGGACAATGGGACGGATGAGTGACCTCAACGACCTCCCGCGTTCCCACGACGTCACCGACCCCACCACCTGCGCCTGGCCCGCTCAGGAGATAGCGGCCGCGGAGGCCCCTGTCACCGCAGGCACCGACCGCTACATGAGAGCCGCCGCCCACGCGGTGGCCCGGGCGGCGCTGCGCGAGCTGCGCCAAGGAACCGGCAATGCGGGCGCCGCGGTGGCCCCCGCCCGGCCGGTTCCGGCGCCGTTGACCTCGATGAGCCCCATGGGGGTGGCCGCCACCCCAGCCTCACCGCTGTCCCCGGCGACGCCGCTGGGAGGAGCAGGTGAGGCGGCGGGGACGCAGACCGGCCCCGGATGGATCTCCGGGGCCCCGGTACTCCTCTTAGTCGGCGGCGGCCACAACGGGGCCGACACCCTCCTGGCTGGAGGTCTGCTCGCCCACAGCGGCTGCGCGGTCAGCGCCGTGCTCGCCACCGAGCACCCCCATCCCGTCGCCCTGGAGGAGGCCCGCGGCCACGGCGTCACCATTCACGGCGGCGGCTACCGCAGCGACGACGGAACCGGCCAGGACTCCGCCGAGGCCATGGCCGCTATCGAGGCCTTCCTCGTCCACGGCGGACTCGTCCTGGACGGACTGACCGGCATCGGCGCCACCGGGGCGCTGCGGCCCGACGCCGCCGCCCTCATCGCCCCGCTCATCGCCGCCGGGCAGCCGGGGCGTCGCCCGCTGCGCGTCATTGCCGTCGACCTGCCCAGCGGAACCGGCGTCGACGACGGCACGGTGGACGGTCCGGTCTTGGCCGCCGACCGTACCGTCACCTTCACCTGCCTCAAGGGGTGCCAGTGCCTGCCCCCGGCCCGGCACCTGTGTGGCGTCGTCGAGGTCGTCCCCCTCGGGCTGCCCGCGCCCACGAGCCGGCCCCTGGCCCGCCGCCCCGTCGACGGCGCCCTGGGCGACTACCTGACCCGCGCCGTTGGCGAGCCCGGCCCCGATGACCACAAGTACACCCGCGGCGTGGTCGGCCTGTGGGCCGGCAGCGAGTCCTACCCCGGCGCCGCCGTCCTGGCCGCCAGCGGTGCGGTACGCGCCGGCGCCGGCATGGTGCGCCTGTCCGCCCCCAGACGCGTGGAGGACCTCGTCCTGGCCGCCCGCCCCGAGGTGGTCCCCGCCGCCGGACGCGTTCAGGCGCTCGTCCTGGGGCCGGGCATCGACCCCGCTGACACCACCAGGGCCGATGAGGTGCGGACCGTACTCGCCTCCACCCTGGGTCCCTGCGGCAAAGACCGGCAGTGCCCCACCCGGATCCCCACCGTCGTCGACGCCGGCGCCCTGAGCATCCTGGCCCAGTTCCTCACCGAGGATCTGAGCTGCACGCCGCTGCACGTGCTGACCCCGCATGCCGGAGAGGCCGCCGCGCTGCTGAGCGCGCTGGAGGATCAGGGGACGCCGGCACAGAAGACTCGTCGCTGGAGCCGCGAGCGCGTCGAGGCCCACCCGGGGCTCGCCGCCCGCGAGATCTGCCGCCTCACCGGCGCCACCGTCCTGCTCAAAGGAGCCACCACCCTCATCGCCGCGCCGCAGCGCCCCCTGGTCAGTGTGGACGGAGGACCCGGTTGGATGGCGAGCGCCGGAAGCGGGGACGTGCTGGCCGGGATCCTCGGAGCCGTCCTGGCCGGCGCGACCGCCCGCTGGGAGCAGGGCGCGCCGGACGCCTCGGGGCCGGCCTCGGTCCTGGACGCGCTGGTCGACTCGGTGGCCGCCGGCGTCAGGCTGCACGCGCTCGCGGGGGCCTATGCCGCAGCAAGCCCGCAGAGCGCCGGGGGAGCGCGGACCGGCGGGTACCCGATCGCCGCCCTGGATATCGCCGCTGCCCTCGGTCCGGCCCGCCTCGAGCTCAACTGGCTCCAGGCGGTGCCCCACGCCTGAGAGGCGTCAGCCACGCGGTATCCGTCAGGACTCCTGACCGGAGGCGTGCGCCAGGAAACAGCGGCGCTACCGGCCCCAGTGCGACAATCGCGCCGTGACCACCTCCTTGGACTCAGCCGCAATGCCCCCGTCCGCCGCTCCGCGCCCGGCAGTCGCCCAGTGCGCGCCACCGCCGGCGGCCACTACCTCGCGGGCCGTCGTCGACCTGGCGGCCGTGGCTCACAACGGGCGGCGCCTGGCACAGGTGGCGGGCGTGCCGTGGATGGCCGTGGTCAAGGCCGACGCCTACGGTCACGGGCTGGGGCCGGTCGCTCTGACCGCCCTGTCAGCAGGAGCCACCTGGCTGGGGGTGGCCCAGCTCGCCGAGGCCCTGAGTCTGCGTGCCCTTCTGGACGAGGCCGGTGTGAGACGCCCGGTGGGGGAGCCCACCTCGCAGGCCCCCCGGCTCCTCACCTGGCTCCTGCCCGTCATGGAGCCTGATCGGGCGGCCGCCGAGGACTCGCCACTGCGCGCCGCCCTGGCGGCCGACCTGGACCTGTCGGTCTCCACCCTGTACCAGCTCGAGGCCCTGTCGGCGGCGGCCCGGGCTCAGGGGAGGGCGGCGCGTCTCCACCTCAAGGTCGACACCGGCATGTCGCGCGGCGGCGCCACCGTCGAGGAGCTGCCCGCCCTGGCCGCCGCTCTGAAGCGGGCCGCGGATGAGGGAACGGTCGACGTCGTCGGCCTGTGGTCGCACCTCTCGCGCGCCGATGAGCCGGCCAGCGGCTCCACCGAGGAGCACCTGGAGCGCTACCGGCAGGCCGAGCAGGTCGTACGAGACGCCGGCCTCAATCCGCCCACTCACCACCTCGCTGCCACCGGAGGACTCCTGTGGCACCCGCAGGCCCGCATGGACCTGGTGCGTGTGGGGATCGGCCTGTACGGGCTGAGTCCCGACCCCGCCGTGGCCACCGGCGCCGAGCTCGGGCTGCGGCCCGCCATGCGCCTGGAGTCCCCGCTGGCGCAGGTCAAGCGCATCGAGGCCGGGCAGGCCGTCTCCTACGGGGGGACCTGGAGCGCCCCCACTGATCGCTGGGTGGGGCTCGTGCCCCTGGGCTACTCCGACGGCATCCCGCGCGCCGCCAGCTCCGCCGGTCCCGTGGGAGTCGGCAGCCTCATGACCTCCGTCGTGGGGCGCGTGTGCATGGACCAGGTGGTTATCGACCTCGGCCCGGCTGTGGACGAGACCGGCGCGCCCCTGCCGGCAGCGGCCCGGGTCGGGGACACCGCCGTGCTCTGGGGAGCCCCCGCGGTATCAGACCAGGAGGCCGTCCCCACCGCGGATGAGTGGGCGCAGGCCTGCGGCACCATCAACTACGAGATCGTGACCCGGTTGGGAGCTCGTGTCCCGCGCTGCTACGTCGGGGAATCCGGCACCGGCGACTACTCTCGACCCTAGACAGCAGACGTCGGATATCGCCGGTCCCCGCCGGGCCGACCGGTTCCACCATCGGAGCCATGCATGGAAGAGGAGGGAATATGAGCCCAGCGCCGCACACACCGCAGACCGCACCCGGGATCACCGTCGCCACCGGCGACGCCGACGAGACCCGGGCGCTGGGGGCCCGCCTGGCCCGCCTGCTGCGTGCCGGTGACCTCGTGATGCTCTCCGGGGGGCTGGGGGCCGGCAAGACCACGCTCGCCCAGGGCATCGGCGCAGCCCTCCAGGTGCGTGGCCGGGTCTCCTCACCCACCTTCATCATCGCCCGCGTGCATCCCCGCCCCTGTCCGACGGCCCCGACCTCATCCACGTGGACGCCTACCGGATCACCTCCCTGGAGGAGATCGACGCCCCTCGACCTGGACTCCTCCCTGGAACGGGCCGTCACCCTGGTCGAGTGGGGCGAGGAGAAGGTGGAGGCCCTGAGCCCCGACCGCCTGGAGATCCAGGTGATGCGCCCCCACGGAGCCGTGCGCGCCGAGCACCCGCAGCCCGACGACGCCCCCGCCGGGGCAGGTCTCCCGCCGCCTCGGCGACGGGGCAGCCGGTCGTGGACCTCGGCGAGGTCGACGACGGCAACCGGACGATCATCGTGCGCGCCGTCGGTCCGCGCTGGGCCGACGTCGACCTGAGCCCACTGGGAGCAGACGCCTCCTGCCAGCCGGGAGTGCCGCTGTGAACACTCCCGCCACCGTGGCACCGGTCCGCAACGCCATCCCCATCCGGGCTGCTCAGCGCTCCCGGCGTCCCCGGCGTCTGCTCCTGCCGGCTGCGGCGGCGACGCTCCTGGGTGTCTGTCTCCTGGTCCCGGGGCCGGCCCGCGCCGTTGCCGACACCGGCCCCCACCCCGTGCCGATCACGTCGGCCGGCGGCGTGGCGGGTGTCGCGGCCGATGCCGACTCGCGCGATCAGGCCAAGGCGCTCATGGAGAGCGAGTGCGTGGCGCAGGTGCGTCAGAGCACCGGCGAGCAGGGCGAGATCACGGTGGGTGACCCGCGCAGCGTCTACACCTGGGCCTCCGGCTTCCTCGACGGCTCCCAGCCCTCCGCGCAACCCGTCGACACCGGCGACTGGGCCGCGACCGTCTCCTCGGGCGGCAAGCCCGTCGGTCTTCTCGAGGTGGTCCATGACAAGGGGCACGCCACCTGCACCCCCGTCTTTGACGACGACCTGGCCACCGATGTCGACCAGATGGGCGAGGCCCACCTCGTCCACGACCGCAACGCCAACGCCTGGTACTCGCTGAGTGGCACCACGGTGACGGCGATGGGGGAGGCCGCTACGCGGCGCCTGGCCGGCCCCATCGAGCTGCGCGACTACGGAGAGATCCTGCGTGAGCGCGCCGGGTCCAAGCCCAAGACCTCCACCGCTCAGGGCGAGGAGCGCTCCACCACGGGGGGTTGGGCGATCTGGGGGCCGGTCCTGGCGGTCGTCGTCGTCGGGATCGTCACCGTCATCATCACGGTGCGTCACGAGCGCAAAGTGACCGCCCCACTGCGCCAGGCCCGCAACCGCGCCGACATGGCCGAGCGCGCCGACCAGCTCAGCCGGGACGAGTCCGACACTCAGGGCGCCGCAGTACGCCGGGGCATCCCCCGCGCCGCCATCGACCTGTCCCTCCTGGGGGATGGGGCCGAGGACGACGCCGATGCGACCGCCGGTGAGACCCTGGGGGACACGATCCCTGAGAGCCGCGTCAACCTGCCACGAGACCCGAGGGCATAGGCTGGTCCGGTGCGAATCCTCTCCATCGACTCCTCCCTGGGGACTCAGGTCGCCGTCGTCGACGCCGCCCCCCGCCGCCGGCGCACGCGCCCTGCGGGTGCTGAGCCAGGACGAACAGGCCGATACCCGCCGTCACGCCGAGTCCCTCGGACAGATGCTCTCCCGGGCCATGTCTGCTCCCGAGGCGGCTGAGTGCCCGCTGGACGCCGTGGTCGCCGCCACCGGGCCGGCCCCCTTCACCGGACTGCGGGCCGGACTGGTGACGGCCGGGGTCGTCGGGCGCACCCGGGGCGTCCCCGTCCACGGGGTCTCCAGCCTCGACGCCGTCGCCCGCCGTGCCCTGGATGAGCTCGGGGCCCAGGAGGGGCAGGCGGATCCGGTCGTCCTGGTCGCCACCGACGCCCGCAGGCGCGAGGTCTATACAGCACTCTTCCGCGCCAACGGTCCCGACGACGTCACCCGCCTGACCGAGATCATCGTCTGCTCCCCGGCCCAGGTCGCCCAGCGCCTCGCCGAGCAGGCACCGGGGCAGGACAAGGGGAGTGGAGGCATCGACGTCGTGGCCGGCTCCGGTGCCTCTCTCTACCCCGAGCTGGCGGAGATGGCCTCCTGCCAGAAGGCCCTGGCTCCCGTCTCCGGTGACGTCCTGACCCAGGTGCGCATCGCCCTGGCCCGTCTCGAGCGCGGCGAGGAGCTGAGCACGCAGCCGCTCTACCTGCGCCACGCCGACGTGCAGATGCCTGCCGCTCGCAAGCGCGTGCGCTGACCTCGGGGCGAAGAAGGACACTGAGGTGCCCGAGGCGACGGGAGCGGGCCGGGCCCCCGGTCTGCGGGAGATGGCGGCGGGGGACCTGGAGGCCGTCGCCCGACTCGAGGGTGAGCTCTTCGGAGCCGAGGCCTGGAGCCGTGACCTGCTGGCCGCCGAGCTGGCGGCCTCCCACGGGCCGATGGCGGACCGTCGCTACGTCGTCGTCGAGTCCGAAGAGCCCGACGACGATGCAGGCGCCCATGAAGCCGCGGATCGCGCTGCCGGGGCCGGGCCGCACGGGCCACGGCTCCTGGGCTACGCCGGGCTCTACCACGCCGGTGGGCTGACCAGTGCGGACCTGCTGACCATCGCCACCATCCCGGCCGCGCGCGGACGAGGGGATCGCCTCCCTCATGCTCACCGAGCTTGTTGTCACCGCCCGAGAGATGAGCTGCCCCGATGTCCTGCTGGAGGTGCGCCAGTCCAACGAGACCGCCCAGCGGCTCTACACCAGGCACGGCTTCGTCCCCATCGGCCGGCGCCGCCGCTACTACCAGGCGCCTCCGGAGGACGCCGTGGTCATGCGTCTGACCCTGCGCCCGCGCCCGGGGCCGGTGGGGGCCGAGGCCGGTGAGTCGAGCCCGGTCTGAGCCCGAGGGACGACTCACCGGTAGCGAGCCCCGGTGTCCGACTGGACGGATTGCGCTGGGCCTTAAGAAGCAGATGGATGCTGCAGCGACTGGAGATAAACACGGGCCGCGGGAGGACAAGCGGCGAGTGTAGGCCACTTCACAGATTTGTCTGACGCCCCCGTGACGAAAAGGCAGCCTCAGGTGGCGGCGTCAGCATATTCCGCGGCGTTGAATGACGAATCGAGACCCGGCGAGATTCCCAGGATTCCGCGGATCGTCTCCCCAACATCGCTGGTGGAGCGCAGATCGCGCCTACGGGAGCCGGTGCCCGGCTAGCCTTTTGCCGTGGCCAAAACATCTGCTCCTTCCTTGAAGAGGCGGACCGCCTTCTCCACGACCGTCTTCATGAAGCGCATGATGGCGATCTCGGGACTGGTGTTCCTGTTCTTCGTCCTCTTCCACGCCTACGGCAACCTGCACTACTTCGAGGGTGAGGTCGCCTACGATCACTACGCCGTGTTCCTGCGAGCACTGCTTGTACCGATCATGCCCTACGGCGGTGTCCTGTGGATCCTCCGTCTGGCTCTCATGGCCTGCCTCCTGGCTCACGCCGGCAGCGCCTTCCACTGTGGGCGCGCAACAAGCGGGCCCGTGGCAACGACAAGTACGCCGTCAAGAAGCCCGGCGCCGAGTACTTCGCCTCCCGCTACGCCATGCGCACCATGCGCTGGGGCGGCGTCATCCTCCTGCTGTTCATCATCTGGCACCTCCTGCAGTACACCACCCTGTCACTGACGCCGGGGGGGACACTACGTGCACGGACGGGCCTACCTCAACATGTACTACGGCTTCCAGCTGTGGTGGGTGTGGCTCATCTACGCGGTTGCGCTGGCAGCCCTGTGCCTGCACGTGTGGCACGGCGTGTGGTCCGCCCTGCAGACGCTGGGCGCGGTGCGAGGAAACACCATCCCCTTCATCCGGCTGATCGCCTTCGTGCTGGCCTTCGCGCTGTTCGCCGCCTTCATGGCTGTTCCGACGGCGATCCTCTTCGGCTATGTCGATGCCCCCATGGCCGTTGGCGACTACTACCCGCAGTTCTGTGACGCGATCGGCTCCTCCGCCGAGCACTTCGCCGAGTGTGCTACGGCGACCCACTGAGAGTGAACGACTATGACTGAACTCATCGACGGCCTGTACTACGAGGGCGACAAGATCGCCGACACCAAGGCCCCCCACTCCGTCCCGATCGACCGGCGCTGGGAGCAGCGCAAGTTCGAGGCCAAGCTGGTCAACCCCGCCAACCGCCGCAAGCTGGACATCATCGTCGTCGGCTCCGGCCTGGCCGGTGGTGCCGCGGCCGCCTCCCTGGGCGAGCAGGGCTACAACGTCAAGGTCTTCTTCTATCAGGACTCGGCGCGCCGGGCGCACTCCATCGCCGCCCAGGGCGGCATCAACGCCGCGAAGAACTACCGCAATGACGGGTGACTCCGTCTACCGGCTCTTCTACGACACGGTCAAGGGCGGTGACTACCGCGCCCGCGAGGACAACGTCTACCGCCTGGCGGAGGTCAGCGCCAACATCATCGACCAGTGCGTGGCCCAGGGAGTCCCCTTCGCCCGTGAGTACGGCGGCCTGCTGGACAACCGCTCCTTCGGTGGTGTGCAGGTCTCGCGTACCTTCTACGCCCGCGGTCAGACCGGTCAGCAGCTCCTCATCGGTGCCTACCAGGCCCTCGAGCGTCAGGTGCACGCCGGCACGGTCAAGGAGTTCCGTCGCCACGAGATGGTCGAGCTCATCATCGTCGACGGTCGCGCCCGTGGCATCGTCACCCGCGACATGGTCTCCGGGAAGATCGAGACCCACCTGGCCGACGCCGTCGTGCTGGCCAGTGGCGGCTACGGCAACGTGTTCTTCCTGTCGACCAACGCGATGGGTTGCAATGCCACCGCCGTGTGGCGCGCGCACCGCAAGGGCGCCTACTTCGCCAACCCCTGCTACACGCAGATCCACCCCACCTGCATCCCGCAGTCCGGGGACTTCCAGTCCAAGCTCACCCTCATGAGTGAGTCCCTGCGCAACGACGGACGCATCTGGGTGCCCAAGAAGGCTGAGGACTGCGACAAGGACCCGCGCGACATCCCCGAGGAGGCGCGCGACTACTACCTCGAGCGTATCTACCCGGCCTTCGGCAACCTCGTGCCGCGCGACATCGCCTCCCGCCAGGCCAAGAACATGTGCGACGAGGGTCGCGGCGTGGGGCCGGCCATCAAGGAGCGCGACGCCAACGGCAACGAGCGGATGATGCGTCGCGGCGTCTACCTGGACTTCTCCGAGGCCATCAACCGCCTGGGCAAGGACGCCGTCTCTGCCCGCTACGGCAACCTGTTCGAGATGTACCAGCGCATCACCGGGGACGACCCCTACGAGGTCCCCATGCGCATCTACCCCGCCGTGCACTACACGATGGGTGGCCTGTGGGTGGACTACGACCTGGAGTCCAACGTTCCGGGCCTCTACATCGCCGGAGAGGCCAACTTCTCCGACCACGGCGCCAACCGCCTGGGTGCCTCCGCCCTCATGCAGGGGCTGGCCGACGGCTACTTCGTCCTGCCCGACACCATGAACGACTACCTGGCGGACATGCTGCGCCTGGGCAAGGTCGACCCCAACGCCCCGGAGATCGCCGAGGCCAAGCGTTCCGTCGAGGAGCGCGTCGCCCGCCTCATGGCTCTTCGCGGCACCCGCAGTGTGGACGACTTCCACATGGCCCTGGGCCGCATCATGTGGGAGTACTGCGGCATGGAACGGCGCGATGCCGGGCTGCGCGACGCCATTGGGCAGATCCGGGCCCTCAAGGAGGAGTTCTGGCGCGACGCCCGCATCATGGGCCAGGCCGATGAGCTCAACCAGGCCCTGGAGAAGGCCGGCCGACTGCTGGACTTCTTCGAGCTGGCCGAGCTCATGTGCATCGACGCCCTGCACCGGAGGGAGTCCTGCGGTGGCCACTTCCGGGCGGAGTCCCAGACTCCCGAGGGTGAGGCCCTGCGGCACGACGACGAGTTCCTCTACGTCGCCGCCTGGGAGTGGGGCGGGGAGAACCAGCCGCCGATCCTCCACAAGGAGGACCTCGTCTACAAGGACATCGAGCTCAAGCAGCGGAGTTACAAGTGAACATCAAGCTCAAGATCTGGCGCCAGAAGAACCAGGACTCGAAGGGCCACTTCGAGGAGTACGCCATGAGCGGGATCGAGGAGCACATGAGCTTCCTCGAGGTCCTCGACCTGCTCAACGAGCAGCTCTTCGCCGAGGGCAAGGAGCCGGTGGCCTTCGACTCCGACTGCCGCGAGGGCATCTGCGGTCAGTGCGGTGTGGTCATCAACGGGCAGGCCCACGGGCCCATCCGCTCGACCACTGCCAGCTGCACATGCGCCACCTGGCGGAGGACCCCTCCTTCAAGGACGGCTCCACCATCACGATCGAACCGTGGCGCTCCACCGGCTTCCCGGTGCTGCGTGACCTCATCGTGGACCGCTCCGCCCTGGACCGCATCGTTCAGGCCGGTGGCTACATCTCGGTCAACACCGGTGGGGCCCCGGAGGCCCACTCGGTGCCCGTGCAGAAGGAGAAGGCCGACGCCGCCTTCGAGGCGGCTGCTTGCATCGGCTGCGGTGCCTGCGTGGCGGCGTGCCCCAACGCCTCGGCCATGCTGTTCACCGGTGCGAAGATCTCGCACCTGGGTCTGCTGCCGCAGGGTCAGCCCGAGCGCCTGGCTCGCGTGGTGAGCATGCTCAACCAGCACGACGCCGAAGGCTTCGGCGGCTGCACCAACATCGGTGAGTGCGCGGCCGTGTGCCCCAAGTCGGTTCCGCTCGAGGTCATCTCTCGCCTCAACCGGGATCTCGGCCACGCCCTGTGGAAGGGACAGCATGCCCACTGATCCATCCGCCTTACTCCATACCGAGCCGGGCACGTCTCGCGTCGTCCTCCAGACATTCTGTCGGGGGTCGCGAGACGTGCCCGGCTCGGCGTGTTCTACCAGTGCATACCTTCCACCAGCCCACGCCGGTGGGGACTTTCTGCGCGTGCGGGGGCATTCTCTTCCGGGCGGGGGCATGTTGCGCGTACGGTGACAGGATTGCTGTCCCCGACGGCGTCGAATGGCCCCGCCCGGAACGACACGCGCCCGGCCGCGTGGAATGTCCCCGTCCGAGGCCTCGGTGGGCTCCTGTTCGGCGTCCGTCTCTCCAGGCGATAGTCTGGCCCCGTGAGCGACCCTCTCATTCTCGGTATCGAGTCCACCTGCGACGAGACTGGCGTGGCCCTCGTGCGCGGCCGCGAGCTCCTCGCCGACGTCACTGCCACCTCCATGGACCAGTACGCGCGCTTCGGCGGCATCATCCCCGAGATCGCCTCACGCGCCCACCTGGAGTCCTTCCTGCCGACCCTCGACGCTGCGCTGGAGAAGGCCGGTGTCGACCTCAGCGAGGTCGATGCCGTCGCCGTGTGCGCCGGCCCGGACTCATCGGCTCCCTGACCGTCGGCATCTCCGCCGCCAAGGCCCTGGCCGCGAGCCTGAACCGGCCGATCTACGGCGTCAACCACGTCATCGGGCACCTGGCGGTCGATGAGCTGGTCGACGGTCCCCTGCCGGAGCGTTTCGTCGGACTCATCGTCTCCGGCGGCCACTCCAACCTCCTGAGCATCCGCAACGTCGCCACCGACGTCGTCGAGCTCGGCGGCACTCTCGACGACGCCGCCGGTGAGGCCTTCGACAAGGTCGGCCGACTCCTGGGCCTGCCCTACCCCGGTGGCCCGCACGTGGACCGGCTCTCCCAGGAGGGTGACCGCGGTGCCATCCGCTTCCCCCGGGGGCTGGCCGCGGGCAAGGACAAGGAGCGTCATCGCTACGACTTCTCCTTCTCCGGCCTCAAGACCGCCGTGGCCCGCTACGTGGAGTCCCTGGAGGACTCCGACCAGGAGGTGCCCAGTGCCGACGTCTGCGCCGCCTTCTCCGAGGCCGTCAACGACTCCCTGACGGCCAAGGCGGTCCAGGCCTGCCTGGACACCGGCTGCGGCACGCTCGTCGTCGGGGGAGGGTACTCGGCCAACTCCCGCCTGCGCTCCCTGGCCGCCGAGCGCTGCGAGGAGGCCGGCATCACCCTGCGCCTGCCACCACTGCGCTTCTGCACCGACAACGGCGCCCAGATCGCAGCCCTGGGGTCAGCGGCCGTGCGGGCCGGCGTCGCCCCCAGCCCCATGGACTTCGCCCCGGACTCGGGGATGCCGCTGGACGTCAGCGTCGCCCACTGACGTCGCCCCCTGACGCCGACTTCCCTCCCGTATCCGTTGCGCCCGGGGGCAGGCCCGCGGCCACTCCCCGGATGATGATCTCGATCTTTCGGTCCAGGCCGCCGCGCTCCAGCCAGCTCTCGTTGGGCGTCAGCGCCTCGGGCAGGGGAGGGTTCCCGGCGGCGGCCGCGAACCGGCTGGTCTCCTCCAGTCCCGTGGGGCCGCCCTGCCCCGAGGAGGCCACGGGGGAGCGCATGACCTCGATTTGCGCGTGCGTGGAGATGACGGTGTCGCCGACGAAGTCCAGGACCACCCCGGCCTCCTCGGCCCCCAGGCCGCCGTCGACCAGGGCCTGGCACGCCTGAGCCACGGGGGCGGCGAAGAGCTGGTGGGCCCACGGCACCCCCATGATGACCCCGGCCAGGCCGGGGTAGCGCTCCAGCATCGCCCAGATGGCCTCGGCGTGGGCCCGCACCGCATCGGGCCAGCGCCTCCCGGTGCCCGGGACGTCCACCTCGGCAACGATCCTCTCCAGGCAGGCAGCCAGCAGATCCTCGCGTGAGGAGATTGTTCGGTACAGCCCGGAGACCGCCACCCCCAGATGCTTGGCCACCGCCGTGAGCGTGAAGTCCGCGATGCCGATCTCGAGGGCGGCATCGACGACGTCGTCGCGCGAGAAGCCCGGTCTCGGTCCGGTCGGTCGGCCCAGTCGCGCAGGTCGTGTCATGGCAGCACCGTAATGGTGCCTGGGGGCTGTTGCCTGTGGTTCAGCGGCGAGAGTAAGGTGGACCTTACTGAGTTCTGAAAGCCATTCAGAATTAGGGTCGACGGAAGGTAGGGACACCTGATGGAGCACGCGGACACAGTCGTCAGCTCCGGGAGCCTCGCCGCATCCATCGCCCGCGCCGTCGTCGCCGCCCTCAGCCGGCGCGGCAGTACCTGACGACGCAGCTGAGGCGACCCCGCAGGGCAACGTTCAGCGCTCGCGCGAGGGGCAGGCAGCCATCGCCCGCCTCGGTGCCCCCGTGCGCACCCGGCTGCGGATCGGTCAGGCCCTCGTCCTGCTCTCCGCGATCCTGGCCGTGGCCCCCTACATCGCACTGGTCCAGCTCGGCGATATCCTGCTGCGCGCCTACCGGGCGGGCCTGAGCCCGGATCCCCAGCAGGTGTCAGGCACGGTCATGGTGCTTGTGAGTGCCTACTCCACCCGCCTGCTGCTGTACTTCCTGGCGCTGCTCATCACCCACCTGGCCGACCTGTCCCTGCGCGACCGCCTGCGCCGCGACATCGTTGCGCGTATCTCCCATGCCCCGCTGTCCTGGTTCACCGCCTCCACCTCCGGGCGCCTGCGCAAGGCCGTCCAGGACGACACGACCCTCGTCCACACCGTCATCGCTCACGGTCCCGTCGAGCGCCTCAACGCCATCGTCACCCCGCTGGCCCTGCTGGGCTGCGCCTTCTGGATCGACTGGCGCCTGGCCCTGCTGGCCGTCTCCACACTCGTCCTCTACGTGCTCACCTACTCGGTGTCCATGCGCGGCATGAACGAGAAGACCGTGGAGATGGACCGCAAGCTGGCAGCCATCTCCTCAGCCATGGTCGAGTTCGTCTCCGGGATCGGCGTGGTCAAGGCCTTCGGACGCGTGGGACGCGCCCACTCGGCCTACCTCACCGCCGCGGACGAGTTCTCCGCCTTCTACCGCGCCTGGGCGATGCCCCTGGTGACCGTCACCTGCCTGTCCTTCACCTGGGTCTCCATCCCCGTACTGCTCCTGGTCAACCTCGGCGGTGGGGCACTGCTCATCCACGCCGGGGCCGTCACCCTGCCCCAAGTCCTGGCCACGACCCTCGTCGCCCTGGTCCTTCCCGCCGCCCTCATCACCATCGCCTCGATCTCCTGGTCCTACCAGCTCGCCGGCGCGGCGGCCCTGCGCCTGTGCGAGGTCCTCGACACCCCCGTCCTTCCCGCCGCCGACCGGCCCGAACAGCCACGCGCGGCGCGAGTCGAGATCGACCACGTCTCCTTCTCCTACGGGGAGGTCCTCGCCGTCGACGACGCCTGCCTGACCCTGGAACCGGGAACCGTGACCGCGTTGCTGGGCCCCTCCGGCTCGGGCAAGTCGACACTGGCCACCCTCATCGCCCGCTTCGCCGACCCCGACGCCGGAGCCGTCCGCATCGGCGGGGTGGACCTGCGGGACATGGACGAGTCCACCCTGTACTCCACCGTCTCCTTCGTCCTCCAGGACGCCCAGCTGCTTGCCACCACCGTGCGCGAGAACATCGCCCTCGGGCGCCCCGAGGCCGATCTGGCGCAGGTGCGCGCCGCCGCCCGCGTGGCCCGCATCCACGAGGAGATCATGGCGCTGCCACAGGGCTACGACACCGTCCTGGGGCAGGACACGGCACTGTCGGGTGGTCAGGAGCAGCGCATCGCCATCGCCCGCGCCATCCTGCTGAACACCCCCGTCATCGTGCTCGACGAGGCCACCGCCATGGCCGACCCCGAGTCCGAGGCCGAGATCCAGCAGGCACTGAGCGCCCTGGTCAAAGGACCGCACCGTCCTGGTCATCGCCCACCGGCCGGCTGCCGTGCGCGGCGCCGACCGCATCGCCGTCATGGACGGCGGACGCATCGTCGCCGCCGGCTCCCACGATGACCTGGCAGATGAGCCCCACTACCGGGCTCTGCTGCGCCAGGCCGGCGAGATCGAAGGTGCCACGGAGGTGGACGGTGACGAGACCGCCACCAGGACGGAGGGCCCCGCACTCGCCGACGGCGCGGCCGACAGTCCGGACGACGGTGGGCGACAGTGGGGCTGACGGCGGTGCCCCGGCAGCAGTGGCCTCCCACATCGATGACCGGGGCGGGCGGACGGGGGCCGCGCGTCCGGAGCCCTCGGCTCCCGGTGGGTCCTCCCAGCCGGCGGACTCCCTGCTGTCCCGCTTCCGCCGACTCATGACCGACTCCTCTTGGAGGCAGACCCGAGGGTGCATCGCCCTGGCGGGAGTCAACGGGGTCCTGGTGGGACTCGCGCTGCTGGTGCTGCTGCCCGCCTCAGTGGCTCTGGCGACCGGTGCGCCCCGATGGGGGCTGTCCTTCGGCGGCTGGCTCGTCGTACTGGTCATTCTCGGTCTCGGCGCGGCCGTCTGCGACTTCCAGGGACGGCGCATGGGCATGTCGGGGGCGCTGGGCTTCATGCACGACGTCCATCACGCGGTGGGTGACCGGATCGCGCGCCTGCCCCTGCGCTGGTTCACTGCCGACTCCGCCGGCACCTGTCCCGGGCCGTGAGCCAGGAGATGGTGGCCCTGGGGGAGTCCGCCGCCCACTTCATGTACCTGCTCACCTCCACTGCTGCTGCATGCGTGGTCGTCGGGGTCGGCTCCTGGGCCTGGGATTGGCGCCTGGGAGTCCTGCTGACGCTGGCTGCGCCCCTGTTCGCCGGACTCGTGCGCCTCTCGCGCCGTCTGCTGGACCGCGGTAAGTCCATCTCCGAGCCCGCCGAGCGTGAGCTCGCCACCCGCATCGTCGAGATTGCCCGCTGCCAGGGCGCCCTGCGATCCTGTCGGGCAGCCTCCGGCTACAGCCGCCTGACCGCCGCCTTCGACGACGGGGCCCGCGCCTCCAGGCGAGCCCTGTGGTGGGAGTCCGCCGGCAACCTCGTCAACGGCGCGCTGAGCCAGATCGTCGTCGTCGCCATGATCGTCCTGACCTCCTCACTGGCCGCCTCCGGCACCATGGAGCCGCTGGTGGCCATCGCCGTCATCGGCATGTGCCTGCGTTTCACCACCATGCTCGACGACATCGGGGCAGCCGTCATGGGCGTGGAGGAGCGGCGCCAGATGATGAACCACCTCGATGCCGTCATGGACGCCGAGCTCATGGCCGAGCCGCAGGAGCCCAGTGCGCTGCCCGAGCCGGGGGCCGTCGAGCTCGACGACGTTGCCTTCGGCTACCGCCCCGACGAGCCCGTCCTGACCGGGGTCTCGATGAGGGTGCCCGCGCGCACCATGTGCGCGATCGTGGGCCCCTCCGGCAGCGGCAAGACGACCATCGCCCGCCTCGTCGCCCGCTTCTGGGATGTGGACTCGGGAACCGTGCGTGTCGGAGGCACCGACGTGCGCGACATGCCGACATCCCAGCTCATGGAACAACTCTCCATGGTCTTCCAGGACGTCTACCTCTTCGACGACACCCTGGCCGCCAACATCTGTATCGGCAACCCCGCGGCCGACGACGCCCAGGTGCGCTGGGCCGCAGGGCTCGCCGGCGTCACGGAGATCATCCACCGCCTGCCCCATGGATGGGACACGCGCGTGGGAGAGGGCGGACGGGCCCTGTCCGGTGGTGAGCGCCAGCGCGTCTCCATCGCCCGCGCCCTGCTCAAACGAGCCCCGATCGTCCTGCTCGATGAGGCCACCAGCGCGCTGGACGCCGAGAACGAGGCGAATATCGTCGCCGCGATGGAGGAGCTGCGGCGCACCTCGACCCTCATCGTCATCGCCCACAAGCTGGAGACGATTGCCGCCGCCGACCAGGTCGTCGTCCTCGACGACGCCGGGCGCATCGCCCAGCGGGGACATCACGATGAGCTCGTGGCCGTCGAGGGGCCCTACCGCAGCTTCTGGGAGCAGCGCACCCGGGCGCGCGGTTGGGCACTCGTCTAGAGGACAAGCGCGAGGGAGGTGCGGCTCAGGACTTGGCCGCCAGCGAGAGCACCTCTGTAGGGCGGAGGGGCCTGCCCGCCCGGGCCTCGGCCAGCAGCAGCCTGACGGCCGCCTCCCGCTGCCCTCCATAGGCCCCGACGGCGGCGATCTGACGCTGATAGGAGGCCCCCGTCTCCAGCGTGGTGCGCACGGACTCCAGCTCCGCGGCGCACCCGAGATCCTCGGCGACGGGAGCGAGCTCGGTGAGCATCCGCTCAACCGTGTCTCCCACCAGCTCCTCCTCACCGGCAGAGTTGACGATGAGGATCGCGTCCATGCCGTAGCGGGCGGAGCGCCACTTGTTCTCGGCGACGTACCAGTCTGGCAACGCATCGAGCTCCTCACCCCGGTCCAGGGTGCGGGAGAAGGACTCCACGAGGCACTGGGTCAGCGCCGCCATGCCGGCCAGCTCGGTCAGGTTCGTGGCGGCGTCGCAGGCCCGCACCTCGATGGTTCCCCAGGCGCGGCGAGGGGCGCACGTCCCAGCGGATCTCGGTGAAGTCCTCGATGACGCCGGTGTGGACCAGGTCCCCGGTGTAGCTCTCCAGCTGCTCCCAGGTGCTGAACTGCTCGGGGGCGCCGGCGGTGGGCAGCTGCTGGAACATCATGGCGCGGTTGTCCGCGTAGCCCGTGTCCGCCCCCGCCCAGAAGGGTGAGGAGGCGCTCAGGCACTGCAGGTGGGCGGTGCGCGTGAGCAGGGCCTTGAGGATCGGCAGGACCTTGCTCCGGTCCTCGACGCCGACGTGGACGTGGGTGCCGAAGATGAGCATCTGGTGGCCCCACAGCCGGGTGCGGTCCACCAGGCGTGCGTAGCGCTCGGCGTTGGTCACCTTCTGCACCAGCGGGTCGGCGAAGGGGTGGGTCCCGGCCGAGGCCAGGTCCACGCGCAGGGGATCGGTGACGGGAAGGACCCGGTCGAAGGCGAAGGCGATGTCCTCCATGCACTCGGCCACGGTCTCGCGTGCGCCCGAGACCAGCTCGATGGTGTTGAGCATCATCTCGCCGTGCACGTGCGGGTCCGGGCCCACCTTCTGGAGGATCTCCTCGGCGCACTGGCGCAGGTCGAGGCTGTCGCGGTCGATGAGGGCCAGCTCCCACTCCACCCCCAGCGTGGAGCGGGCCGAGCTGGCGAAGTGGGAGGGACTGGGGGCGGTGGGCCGGCGACAGCTGAGCGTCGGCGGACGCGGCGATCGGGCTCGTCGTGTCAGTCGTGTCCTGCATGTCCTGGTCTCCTCGGGTTCCTCGGGGCTCTCGTGGGTGGTGACAGGGGTCTGTTGTCGCGGGAAGGAGCTGTTACGTCGGTGAGTGAGCCGACGAGACGCCGGTGATCGGTTCGACGACGAGAACGGCGCCCTTCGCCTTGTCTCCCACCCGGGTCAGGATCCAGGTCTCCGACTCCTGACCGCTGAGCCTCAGCGAGGCGCGCAGGGCGTCGGGGGAGACGTCGACTCCGCGCTTGAGGATCTCCAGACGCCCGATACCGAGCTCGCGGCCACGGGAGCGCAGGGCCTTGAGCCGTAGCGGCAGGACCTCGGTGAGACGGAAGGAGCGCACGAAGGGGGCAGTCGCCTCATCGGGCAGGCGCTCGCCGGTGAGGTAGCCGATCCGGGGCCCCACCGGCCTGGCGTCCAGGGTCTCGCACAGGTGGGCGATGAGTCCGGCGCGTACGGCGGCGCCGTCGGGAACGTGGATGATGCTGCCCAGTTCCTCGGGCGAGCCGATCGGGTCGACCTGGACCGGCGGCTGTGAGGGGTCGGTGGTGCTGGGATCGACCAGTGTGCAGGCGGCTGGGCCCTGCGCCCCCGAGCGCAGGATCAGTGCGGAGCGCCCGGGCCCCTCCGGTGCCAGCGGACCGCACCAGATGGCCGCCTCGACGACGTCGCCGTCCACGCTCACCCACTGGGTGTGGGCGTCGGCCGGCAGAGCGGCGTGGTCGATGCCGGGAGCGACCTTGACTCCCAGGGCGGGCACGGTCTCGCGCAGCGCGAGCACCTGCGACAGAGCCGGGACCACTGCTCCGGGTCGGTGATGCGCCGTCCCTCGGCGCGGCGGGCGGGGTCGGCGAAGACGGCGTCCACCCCCGCTCGACCAGGTCGATCTCCAGGGCGTCGGCGCACTCGACGCTCGCGTGGGGGAAGGGCATGAGGTTGATGGTGGCCAGGGCGGCTGCGGCCTCATCTCGGTCCACGGCGAGTACCGGCAGATCGAGCCCTGCCAGGGCGACGGCGTCGCCCCCGATCCCGCAACCCAGGTCCGCGACCTTCGTCACGCCCGCGGCCGCGTAACGGGCCGCATGGTGGGCCGAGACCGTCAGGCGGGTGGCCTGCTCCAGGCCGTCGGCGGTGAAGAGCATCTGCTGGGCGAAGGGTCCGAACTTCGCTGCGGCCCGCTCGCGCAGGCGCTGCTGCGTCAGCGCAGCCGCCACCAGGGCAGGGGAGTGGCCCTCCTCGCGCAGGGAGCGCCCCAGGGACAGGGCCTCGGAGGGGTCGTAGGGGGCAGGGAGGACAGAAGCTCCCAGCCCTCGGGGGTCAGGAGGAGCGCAACGTGGTTCTCAGCCATCACCCCCGATCATTCCATGCAGAACCTGCCAGTGGGCGTGATGTTCACTGGGCGGGAGCGGGAAAGGCGGGTCCAGGCAGGGGAGGCCGGGTGGGGGCTGAGGGACCCTCAGACCCCTGAGTGCTGCGCCTGGCAGGTGGTGAGTAGGGGTTGTGGCCGAGGCCCCGCGCGCAGGCAGGGCCGAAAGGTGCTGGACGGGAAGGCGGGTGGGTGGCTGATGGCTGAGGAGGAGTCCCGGCTCGGTGCCGGTCAGGGGACTGGCGCCGCTTTAGGGCGCGAGGACGACGGCGTGAGCACAGCCCCAGTCCAGGGGCCTGACGCTGTGGGACACCTCCGGTCGCTTCTGCGTCCACTGGTACGGATCTGTGTGGCAGTCATGGGGGTCGTGGCCCTTTTGGCGGCCGGGGCCAGTATCTGGGCGTGGACCGTCAGTGCCGGGCATATCGAGACCGCCGGTGAAAGGCCTGGCGACGGCGAAGCGGCCAGGGCACCGGTGGCGATCGTCCTGGGGGCGGCGGTTCACGCCGACGGGCAGCCCTCACCCTGGCTGGCCCACCGCCTCGACGCCGCCGCCGAGCTCTACACCAGCGGCCGCGTCGAGGCGATCCTGGTCTCCGGGGACAACCGGCGCGCCGGCTACGACGAGCCCACCGTCATGCGCAGCTACCTCCTCTCCCGGGGGATCCCCGAGCAGGCGATCGCCTTGGACTACGCGGGCTTCGACACCTACGACACCTGCGTGCGGGCACGCAGGATTTTCGGGATCGAGCGGGCTCTGCTCGTGACCCAAGACTTCCATGAGCCGCGCGCAGTCGCCATCTGCCGCTCAGTCGGACTCGACGTTGACGGTGTCGGAGACTCGCGGGCCCGCAGCGACCGCATCGGGTGGACGGTCAGCTGGATGCGCGAGCGAGCGGCGGCGATCAAGGCCGTCGTCGATGTCGTCTCTCGACGAGAGCCGACCCTGGGGCGCCAGGAGACGAGCGTCAAGGAGGCTGTCGCCTGGACCCGGGAGCACCGGCGCTGACGAGGGCTGACGCCCACGGCGAAACCGCCGCCACGCTTTGGCACTCGCGTTGACTGAGTGCTAACGCCGTCGTAGATTCTCCGTCAGGCGCAGCGGAGTGCTCGCCCGGTCCTGGGACGCAGGGGCGGGCACCTTCTGCGACTCGCACTCCTGCATCGTGCCGGACCGACCCCCGCGACGGCGGTCGGGCACGTCTGGGGAGGGCGAACAAGCCGTTCTACTGCACGTTGAAGAGAAGGAGGAGGTCTCCAATGTCGATCTCCATCAAGCCGCTCGAGGACCGTATCGTCGTCCAGACCGCTGAGGCCGAGCAGACCACCGCATCCGGCCTGGTCATCCCCGACACCGCCAAGGAGAAGCCCCAGGAGGGCAAGGTCGTGGCCGTGGGCCCGGGTCGCATTGACGACTCCGGCAACCGCGTGCCCGTCGACGTCGCCGAGGGCGACGTCGTCATCTACTCCAAGTACGGGGGCACCGAGGTCAGCTACGCCGGTGAGGACTACCTCATCCTGTCGGCGCGCGACGTCCTGGCGGTCGTCACCAGTGAGCCGTTGAGGTCGTGTGCGCCGCCCGGCGCCACGGCATGGTGAAGGGGAGGCACCTCAGGTGCCTCCCCTTCACCATGCGCGCAGTGCCTGCTTCATTGAGCACTCTCATTGAAGCACTGTGTCTGGATGATTGTCGTGAGTTGGGAATGTCCGTGCTGTCGATTCCCTGATGCAGGGGCGGAGCGTTAGGCCGGTTCGTCGGCGAAACGGCGTGCCTGTCGCTCGTAGTAAGCGCGCCGCTCCTCCTCGCTCATGCCTCCCCAGACGCCATAGGGTTCGCGAGTGCTCAGGGCGTGGTCCCGGCACTCCTCCAGGACGGGGCAGTCCTGACAAATGGCCTTTGCTCGTTCGTCCCGCCGTCGACGGGAACCGCCTCTCTCTCCTTCGGGATGGAAGAAAACCGAGGAGTCCATGCCGAGGCAGGCCCCCCGGTACTGCCACTCCCAGAGGGTGGAGATCGGACCGGGCAGACGCGATGAGTCGTGCATTGCCTCCCTCCCCTCCTTTGGATATGGCGGTCGGGCACACCGAACGTGGTGCGCTATATCTAACGATAAGATCGCGCGGTGCGTTAATCAAGAAGAATCATTCTATCTCACAATGAAATTTTCTCCAGATTTGCTGGATGTCTGCGTTCTGACTGTCTGAAAACGTGCGCCAGAATATGGCGTTCGAATAGCAGAAACGTTTTGTGAATGATGTATGTCTGAAGAGCATCTTTTTTCTGAAACGTTCCGCATTCATTGTTGCTTTATTTCTGGGACGCTCGTCACCTCGGCGAGGGGGCGGCTCTGCTCCGCCGGGCGCTTCGGTGTCGGGGTCGGTGCCGGTGTCTGGTGGGGTGGACAGGCCGGTGCTGGCGGATATGCACAGGGAGGTCAGGTCGTCCTACGATGGCCCCGTGAGCGACTCGATCACCAGCCCTGACGTCTTTGCCCCCACCGGACTCACTTACGACGACGTTCTCCTGCTGCCCAGGCTGACCGACGTCATCCCCTCCGAGGTCGATACGACCTCCAGACTGACCCCGAGGATCAGCCTGGCCACCCCGCTGCTCTCGGCCGCGATGGACACGGTCACCGAGTCGGACATGGCCATTGCCATGGCTCGTCAGGGTGGTATCGGCATCCTGCACCGCAACCTGTCCATCGAGGACCAGGCCCAGCAGGTGCGACGCGTCAAACGCTCGAGTCCGGCATGGTCACCGACCCGGTGACCGTCGGGCCCGGATGCCACCATCGCCCAGCTCGACGAGCTCTGCGGCCACTACAAGGTTTCCGGCCTGCCCGTCGTCGATGCGGGAGGCAACCTTCAGGGGATCATCACCAACCGCGACCTGCGCTTCGTCCCCCGGAGCGCTGGGCGAGCCTGACCGTGCGCGAGTGCATGACGCCGCGTGATCGCCTCATCACCGGCGAGACCGGCATCTCTCGGGAGGACGCCAAAGCGCTCCTGGCTGAGCACCGCATCGAGAAGCTGCCCCTGGTCGATGCCGAGGGGCGCCTCACCGGTCTCATCACCGTCAAGGACTTCGTCAAGACCGAGCAGTACCCCCACGCCACCAAGGACGCCGAGGGGCGCCTCGTGGTGGGCGCCGCCGTCGGCTACTGGGGAGACACGTGGGAGCGTGCCAGTGCCCTGGCTGAGGCCGGCGTGGATGTCCTCATCGTCGACACCGCTAACGGCGGTGCCAAGCTGGCCCTGGAGATGATCTCCCGCCTCAAGTCCGATTCCGCCTTCGACGGCATCGAGGTCATCGGCGGAAACGTCGCTACCCGTGAGGGGGCTCAGGCGCTCATCGACGCCGGAGCCGACGCCGTCAAGGTCGGGGTGGGGCCGGGCTCGATCTGCACCACGCGCGTTGTCGCCGGCGTGGGTGTGCCCCAGGTGACGGCCATCTACGAGGCGGCTCGCGCCTGCAAGCCCGCCGGGGTCCCCCTCATCGCCGACGGCGGCCTGCAGTACTCCGGTGACATCGCCAAGGCCCTGGTGGCCGGGGCGGAGACGGTCATGCTCGGCTCTCTGCTGGCGGGCTGCACGGAGTCTCCCGGCGACCTTGTCTTCGTCAACGGTAAGCAGTGGAAGCGCTACCGCGGCATGGGGTCACTGGGCGCCATGAGCTCGCGCGGGCGCACCTCCTACTCCAAGGACCGCTACTTCCAGGCCGACGTCTCCTCGGACTCCAAGATCGTCCCCGAGGGCATTGAGGGGCAGGTCCCCTACTCCGGAGCGCTGGGCGATGTCGTCTACCAGCTCATGGGCGGCCTGCACCAGTCCATGTTCTACGTGGGGGCGCGCACGATCCCCGAGCTCAAGGAGCGCGGGCAGTTCGTGCGGATCACGAGCGCGGGCCTCAAGGAGTCCCACCCCCACGACGTCAAGATGACCGTCGAGGCCCCCAACTACACCGGCCGCGACGGGGTCTGAAAGCGTCGGAGTCCCAGCTGACCAGACAGGCTCAGCAGAACGTTGCCGCGCAGGGAGCCGGCCGGAGTGATCCGGCCGGCTCCCTGTGATGAGCGTGCCTGCCGTTTGTGCGGCAGGGGTGCTTGGAGGGGCTCAGTGCGTGGGGGAGTCCGGCAGCGGCCAGGCGGTCTGGGCCGGGGTCCGCGAGGGGTTCTTGCGCGCCAGCCACTCGTTGAAGGACTCCGCCCAGGTGCGGTGGGCGCGGGCCTGGAAGGCCACGAGCTCATCGGGGCTGAGCTCTGAGAGCTGCGGGTGGGCCGCGGCCAGGGCCTCGAGCACATCGAGTGTGGCGGCCACGTCCACCTCCGCGGTGTGCAGGGCCTCATCGACGTGCACGCCGTAGACCTCGCAGAGGTCGCCCAGGCGGCGTTTGCCGCGGCGGTAGCGGTCCACGGCCCGGTCCAGGACCAGCGGGTCGGCGATGGGCCCCAGCTCTCGGCCAAGGCGCGAGCGCATCGTGGGCAGCCCGTGGCGAGCGAGCTCGGCCTCCATGAGTGTCAGGTCGTAGGAGGCGTTGAAGGCGACGACCGGGGTGCCGGCCGCCATCGCCGCCACCAGGTGCTCACTGACCTCTGCCAGTACCTCGGTCACCGGCCGACCCTCGGCGCGGGCCCGCTCGGTGGTCACGCCGTGGACCGCCGCGGCGGCCTCGGGGATCTCCACGCCGGGGTCGGCGAGCCACGTGGTCACCGACTGCGGCCGGACGCCGTCGGCCCGAGGAGCCGCCCGCCAGACGAGCGCCGCCGTGACCAGACGGTCGCCGGAAGGGTCCACTCCGGTGGTCTCGGTGTCGAAGCCGAGCAGGGGGCCCGAAGGGCCAGGCGGAGGGAACGGTGGCGGCGGCGTCGGACATGGAGGAGGAGTGCGGGGTGCTCATGGGGCCAGCATGCCACCGGGCTGCGACATCAATGCGCCGGTGCCAGTGCGCCTCGGCCGGTGTCCGGTGCCCCCGTGCGCGTGGCCGCCCCGCCGGTCGCTCCGGTGGATACCGGACCGGCCCCACTAGGATCGGGCCATGAGCACAGAGGTCGAGATCGGACGCTCCAAGCGTGCCCTGCGCGCCTACTCCTTCGACGACATCGCCCTGGTGCCGGCGCGCCGCACCCGGGACACCTCCGAGGTGCGCGTGGGCTGGCAGATCGACGCCTACCACGTGGATCTGCCGGTCATGGCCTCCCCCCATGGACTCGGTGATGAGTCCCGAGACCGCCATTATGGTGGGGCGCCTGGGCGGCATCGGTGTGCTGGACCTGGAGGGCCTGTGGACCCGCTACGAGGACCCCACCGAGGCCCTCGAGCGCATCCGCCGGGCCGATCCGTCCCGGGCCACCAGCGTCCTGCAGGAGGTCTACCGCGCCCCGGTCAGACCCGAGCTCATCACTGAGCGGCTCACCCAGATCCGTGCCTCCGGCGTCGTCGTGGCAGGGCGACTCAGCCCCGCCCAGACACAGCGTCACTGGCGCACCGTGGTCGAGGCGGGGGTGGACCTCATGGTCATCCGCGGCTCCTTCGTGTCGGCCGAGCACGTCTCCGGATCCGTCGAGCCCCTCAACCTCAAGCGCTTCATCTACGAGCTCGACGTGCCCGTGGTGGTCGGCGGGGTGACCACCTACACCGCTGCCCTCCACCTCATGCGCACCGGCGCGGCCGGAGTCCTCGTGGGGCAGGGTGGCGGAGCCTCCTCCTCCGTGCGCCAGGTCCTGGGACTGCACATGCCCATGGCCACCGCCGTGGCCGACGTTGCCGGGGCCCGGCGCGACTACCTCGACGAGTCCGGGGGTCGCTACGTCCATGTCATCGCCGACGGCTCGGTGGGCAACTCCGGCGACGTCGTCAAGGCCATCGCCTGCGGCGCGGACGCCGTCATGCTCGGGGCCGCCCTGGCCCGGGCCGAGGAGGCTCCCGGCGGCGGTTACCACTGGGGCGCCGAGGCCCGCCATGAGCGCCTGCCGCGGGGCTTCCGCAGCCACGTGGGCACAGTGGGCACCATGGCCGAGATCCTCAACGGCCCCTCCGACCGCGCCGACGGCACGCTCAACCTCATGGGCGCCCTGCGCCGCACCCTGGCCACCACCGGCTACGCGGACGTCAAGGAGCTCCAGCGGGTCGAGGTCGTCCTGGCGCCCTACACCGGTTCTTGAGGACGCCTCCACGGCAAACCGTGTTTTTGACGGGAGGAACAGTGCAACAGAGCCGTGATCTCGGGTAGTCTCGGCCGTGACGGCAGCCGCTGCGCTGCTCAGATCGGTGCGGGGGCATGATCCGGTTCCCGCGCCGCTAGCCCCCACATGTCACAAGGAGCTTCACATGGCCCAGGTCACCGCCACCATCGCTTCCAAGGTCGGTCTGCACGCCCGTCCCGCTGCCACCTTCGTCAAGGCCGTCGCCGAGAAGGGCGTCCCGGTCACCATCGCCAAGGAGGGCGGCGCTGCGGTTGACGCCTCCTCCATCCTCGGTGTGATGACCCTGGGCGCCGGCTTCGGCGACGTCGTCACCCTGGCCTCCGACGCCGCCGGCGCCGAGGCGGCCCTCGAGGACCTCAAGGCCCTCCTGGAGACCGACCTGGACGCCTGAGAACAGGCCCAGCCGGACGGGGCGCGCTCCACTGCGGGGCGCGCCCCGTCCGCGTTGAGACGCAGACAAGTACCCGTGTCGAAGAGCGTTGCGGACCCGCCATGAGCATTGCCATCGCCCTCGTGCCCTCCCTGCTGTTCGGGGCACTGTCCCTTCTTCTCGGAGCCTTCCCCACCGACATCCGCCGCCAGAACACCGCGGTCATGGTGGGAGCCGGGAGCCGTCTCGCTCGGATGCGCCGCCATGCTCGGCTCGTCCTGGTCCCTGAGCGCCACCGTGTGGGGCGTGGCCTGCGGACTCATGTGGACCGGCGGGCAGGTCTTCGTCCTGTGGGCCTTCCGCGCCTGGGGCGTCAGTCGCACCATGCCTCTGACCACGGCCCTCCAGCTCCTGCTCAACGCCACCCTGGGCGTGAGCCTCTTCGGTGAGTGGCGCGCTCCCGGGGCCCTGATCCTGGGGAGTGGTGGCGCTCGCGCTCATCATGCTCGGCGCCGCCGCTTGCTCCTGGCAGGAGCGCACCGGCCCCGGTCCCACGGCCGCGCAGCGACGTGACGGTCTGCTGGCCACCGCGGCCTCAGCCGTCCTCTACGGCTCCTACCCCTCGCTGCTGCGCGCCGTGAGGTGCCCCCGGCCCACGCCGTCGGCCCCATGGGGCTGGGACTGCTGGCTGGTGCCGGACTGTGCGCTCTCATCCTGCCGCGGCGCGCGCCCCTACGAGGCCCGAGGATCGTTCCGGCCGCGCTCGCCGGGGGCCTGTGGGCGGTCGGTAACGCCCTCATGCTGCGCTCGACGGCGGCCGTTGGGGTGGCCTCCGGCTTCACCCTCTCCCAGCTTGGCTTCGTCCTGGCCACCATCGGTGGTCTGACCATCCTGGGGGAGGAGCGCACCGGTCGGGAACGCACGGTGGTGGCTGCCGGCGTCGCGGCAGCCGTCGTCGGCCTGGTCCTCATGGGCCTGGCGACCAGCATGGACACCGGCGCGTCCCCCTCACAGTAGCCGGCGCTCGGCAGACGGCTCGCCTGACCGTGCGAGGTCACGACGACGGCGCCGTCGCAGCGCGAGGCTGCGGCGACGCCGTCGATCGGATGGGACGTGATGGGCAGGGGGCCCTCACTGGTACAGGCCCAGTGCGGCCCTGGCCAGTCTCCGCCCTACTCGCCCCCGGAGGGATTCGGCTTGATCCACCACCACAGGCCCATGCCCGCGGCGATGGCCAACAGACCCAGACCCGACCACAGGTTGGCGTTGATGCCGCCGGTCTTGCTCATCTCCTCGGCGCTGTTGAACAGGACCGAGCACACCACCAGGTAGAGGCCGATGAGCCCCAGAGCCCCGGTGATGACCGCCCGGATGTCCGTGAGTGAACGATTGTTCATGAGTGTTCTCCTTCGTGTGTCCGGGCGGGTCTAGTGGAAGATGCTGTTGAGGGCGATGACCAGGACCCCGGCGATGATCCCCAGCGGGATCGGACGGCGGTACCAGGGCAGCTCGTGCAGGTGCGGGTCGGTGCGTTCGCTCTTGGGGGTCAGGGCGTAGACGAAGCCCTTGAGCTCGGAGTCGGGCTTCGGCTTCGTGGCCATGGAGACCAGCACCGTGATGACGACGTCGACCGTGAAGGCCACTCCCGCCGCCAGGAAGGCGCCGCCCTGTCCCGGCATGACCAGGTGCTCGGTCCAGATGAGGATGTTGACCCCAGGGCGCCCAGGGTTCCGCTGATGAGGCCGATCCAACCGGCGTGCGGGGTGGCCCGCTTCCAGAACATCCCGATGATGAAGGTCGCGAACAGCGGCGCGTTGAACATCGAGAACAGCGTCTGGAGGTAGTCCATGAGGTTGGAGTAGCTCGACGCGATGATCGCGGTGAGGATCGCGACCACGGAGGCCGTCAGGGTCGAGAGCTTGCCGACCATGAGGTAGTGGGCGTCGTCGGCGTTCTTCTTGAGGTAGTGCTGGTAGATGTCCACGCCCCACACGGTGTTGAAGGCGGAGATGTTCGCCGCCATGCCCGCCATGAAGGAGGCCAGCAGACCCGTGATCGCCAGACCCCAGCAGACCGTTGGGCAGCAGGTCGCGCATGAGGTAGAGGACCGCGTCGTTGAACTGGTATCCAGCCCCGGAATTTGCCTTGAGCTGTTGGATCTCCGAGACCATGACGCCGGCGACCATGCCCGGGACGATGACGAGGAAGGGCACGAACATCTTGACGAAGGTGCCGATGATCGGGGTCGACTGGGCCGAGGAGATCGAGTCCGAGGCCATGGCCCGCTGCACCTCGACGAAGTTCGTCGTCCAGTAGCCGAAGGACAGCACGAAGCCCAGACCGAAGACCAGGCCGACGACGGACAGCAGGTTGGAGTCGAAGCCGGAGATCGAGTTGCCGGGCCAGGAGTGCAGCTGCTGAGCCGCGACCTTGGCTGCCTCGCCGGCGTCGTCGGGGTGGGCGGCCGTGGCAGCGGCAGTGATCTTGCTGGTCAGGCCGTGCCAGCCGCCCACGCGGTGCAGGCCGATGAGGGTCAGGGGCAGCAGGGCCGCCACGATGACGAAGAACTGGAGGACCTCGTTGTAGATCGCCGCGGAGAGCCCACCCATGGTGATGTAGGAGAAGACGATGACGGCGGCCACGATGAGCCCCACCCACAGGGGCCAGCCCAGCAGCCAGTTCATGATCTTGCCCAGCAGGTACAGGTTGATGCCGGCGATGAGCAGCTGGGCCAGGGCGAAGCTGAGCGCGTTGACCAGGTGCGCGGCGGTGCCGTAGCGCTTGAGCATGAACTCGGGCACCGAGCGCACCTTGGAGCCGTAGTAGAAGGGCATCATGACCAGACCCAGGAAGATCATGGCCGAACCGCGCCGATCCAGAAGTAGTGGAAGGTCGGCATGCCGTACTCGGCGCCGTTGGCCGACATTCCCATGATCTCGACGGCGCCGAGGTTCGCCGAGACGAAGGCGATACCGGTCACCCAGGCCGGCAGGGAGCGGCCCGAGGTGAGGAAGCCATCGGCTGTGGCCGCCTTGGCGCGGGCGATGAGCCCGACGCCGATGACGAAGGCGAAGTAGATCGCGATGGGGATGTAGTCGTACCAGCGTGCTGCGATGAGTGTGCCGGGTGACGCTGACGAGGCTGACAGAGCGTTCAGCGTGGAGGACATCGGTGTACCTCTCAAGGGATAAGTGTTCACATGGGCAGGGTCGTTCATGCCCGCCCGGCAGGCTAACACAGTCCGTCCTGAGCAGGGCTTTTGCGGCTGGCTGCACGCCAGGGAAGATCGTGCGAGTTCGCTGAGTGGGGTGCGTGTCCCAGCCAGGCGCACCGGTACGTGAGCACGGCGGACGAGGACGGGTGACCGGCTGGTGGGCCCGCGGTGGGTAGAGTGCCCTCCATGACGCTGACTGCTGCTGCCGACGGCTCCTCCCTGGGCAACCCGGGACCGGCCGGCTGGGCCTGGTACGTGGACGATGACTGCTGGGCCGCCGGAGGCTGGGAGAGCTCGACCAACAACCGCGGCGAGCTCACCGCCGTCCTGGAGCTCCTGCGGGCCACCGAGGCCGCCGGGCTCGCCGGCGAGGAGCTCCTCATCCAGTGCGACTCCCAGTACGTCATCAACTCCCTGACCAAGTGGCGCCACGGCTGGAAGAAGCGCGGCTGGCGCAAGGCCGACGGCAAGCCCGTCCTCAACGCCGACCTCGTCAAGGACCTCGACGCCGCGCTCGCGGGCCGCACCGTGCGCTTCGAGTGGGTGCGCGGGCACGTCGGTCACCCCATGAACGAGGCCGCCGACTCCCGGGCCCGCGGCGCCGCCACCGCCTTCCAGCAGGGCCGCCCGGTGCCTGAGGGGCCGGGCTGGACCCGCGGCGGCCGGGCCCCGGGGAACCGGGAGGCGCAGCAGGCGCCTGGTGCGACGTCGTCGAGCGCCCCCACCAAGCCACAGACCGACGCCCTGTTCTGACGGCGGAGGAACGGGGCGCAGCGTCCGCAAGGCCCGGTGACCGTCTCTCACAGAAACGGCACAGGTCCGTCAAACACGTGGCATAAGGCCTCCCGCGAGGCTTACTGCCATGACGACGACGAGCCCCGCCCTCCCCGCTTCCCGCCCGACGATCCTGAGCCGCCTGGCCGGCCTGCGCCGCCGCATCCCCACGGTCGTCCTCTTCGCCGCCGTGTCCTTCACCGGTTGGAGCGTCGACTACGCGCTGGTCCTCATCCTCAACTCGCTGACCGACTCGGTCCTCTACGCCGTCGTCGGAGCCCGGATCGTCTCCTGCACCCTGGGCTTCCTGCTCAACCGGCGCCTGTTCGGGGCCGGCCCGGAGACCTTCTGGCGCTCGGCCGGCGGCTACGCGGCGGTCCAGGGCGGGGTCGCGGCGACGTCCTACGCCGGCATCGCGGTCCTCACCGGCGCCGGCGCGCCCCTGTGGCTGGCCAAGGTGCTGGTGGACTCCACGCTCTTCATCGTCAACTACCTGGCCCAGTCCCGCCTCGTCTATCGCGTCCCCGGCGCAGCAGCCGGTCCCGGCCCCGCCCTGGCCACCGCGGCCTGAGGGGACGGGGGCGGAGGCTCAGGACTGGGCGTCGCGCATGAGGATGACGAGCTGGACCCGGTCGCGCAGGTCCAGCTTGGTCAGGATCCGGGTGACGTTCTTCTTGACCGAGTCCGGGGCCAGGACGAGGCGCTGAGCGATCTCCGCGTTCGTCAGCCCCTGGGCCACCAGGTCGGCCACCTCGCGCTCGCGGGGGCTGAGATCGTCGAGGCGCTGGCGTGCCGCGCGCTGACGGGGTGAGGCCACGGGGCTGAGCATGTGCCGGTTGAGCAGCTCGCGGGTGATGCGCGGAGTGAGGATCGCGTCCCCGGAGCTGACCGCCCGCAGCGCCTGGTGGAGGTCGGCCGTGCGGGTGTCCTTGAGCAGGAACCCGGAGGCGCCGGCCGACAGCGCCCCGAAGGCGAACTCGTCCTGGTCGTAGGTGGTCAGCACCAGGACCCGGATCGAGGGGTAGAGCTGGGAGATGCGGGCCGTGGCATCGATCCCGTTGAGCACCGGCATGCGCACGTCCATGAGGACGACGTCGGGAAGCGGCCGGCGCTCCTCGAAGCAGGGCGGCGAGCTGGTCGAGGGCGTCCTGACCGTGGACGGCCTCGGCCGTGACCCTGCAGGTCGTCGGCCCGGTTGATGATGAGGGACAGGCCCATGCGGGTGGCTCGCTGGTCGTCGACGATCATCACCGTGATCGGCCTGAGGTCGCTCGACGAGCTCGCGGTGCCTGACCCTGAGGGGGCGGATGGACTCACCGTGATACACCTTCCGGGAAGGGGACGAGGGCGCGCACTACCCAGCCGGATGCACCCTCATCGGTCGTGGGGCCGGCGGACAGCGTGCCGCCGTGCCCACCGACCGCGGCGGCCAGGTTCGCCAGCCCGTGGCCGGCCGCCGCCGGTGCCTGAGACGAGTCCGGGAAGCCGTTTGCGTGGCCTGGCTGAGCGGCGCGACCGTCGTCGGACACGGTGATCCGGGTGGCGGCCTGATCGTGGTCCAGGGAGACGACGACGCGCGTGGCGCCCTCTGCGTGGCGCATGACATTGGTCAGGGCCTCCCGGACGACGACGTAGACGACCTCCCCGAGGGCCTGACTGTCCATGGCGTCGAGGGGGCGCCTGCCGGTCTCGGTGAGGGCCGCACTGATACCGGTGGCTCTCACCGTGGTCAGCAGGTCGGTGAGCCGGTCCCAGCCGGGTGCGCCCCCGGGGGCCTGCTGGTGCTCCGCGACCTGGCCGGTTGGGTGCTCGGCGGCCTCGACGTCGTCCGGGGAGGTGCCCGGTGCCGCCTGGAGTGAAGCGACGGCGCGCCGGGTGTCCGCCAGACCCTCGCGGGCCAGGGCGTTCATCATGTCAATGGCCTCGTCTGTCTGCGGGCTTCCTCCGGCCCCCTGCATCCCCTCGGACAGGGCGATGATCGCGGTCAGGGCGTGGCCCACGGAGTCGTGGAGCTCAGCGGCCACCCGGGCCTGGTGGCGGGCGGCGTCACGCTGAGCGACCAGCCGCTGCTCGGCGGACTGTGCCGCCAGCTGGGCGTCCCCATGCTCCAAGGCCTCCCGGCGTGAGCGGGAGATCGAGGCCACCGCGAGTACGAGGACCAGGGTGAGGATTCCCGGGCTCAACGCGCTCACCTGCGGCCACTTGGCCAGTGCCGTGGGGACGAGGGTGCACAGCGCGCTGATGCTGAAGCCGATGACTCGGTCGCGGGTGGAGGCGGCCACGAGCAGGGCGTAGAGGGCCAGCATGGACAGCAGGTTGAGTCCGCCGCGCGGCCCCCACAGGTCGACGGCGCCCGAGGCCAGGCTCGTGACAATGACGACGGCGAGGGGCCAGCGGCGTCGGGCCAGCAGCGATCCGGCGAGCAGCAGGGCGACGATCACCCAGCCTCGCAGGGTCAGGTGCGGGTAGGTGTACGAGGCCACGTTCAGCACCATCAGCTGGAAGAGGCACGCGGCCCCGGTCACCGCCCACAGGGTCAGGGTGCTGGTACGCCACCACTGAGCCACCCGGTCCAGGAGGGTCCGTGGGACCCGGGAGACGTGTGCCGCCTCGGGCACTGCGGGAACGTAGCTCATGACTGACGCCTCACTGCTCGGCGCAGAGCCAGGGCCAGCAGGGCCACCCACACCAGGCAGATGACGCCCTCGAATGCTGCGGCGCCCGGTGAGGTCACGTAGCCCGGGCTCATGGCCGACGTGGTTCGGGTCAGTGAGGCTGCGGGGTTGAGGACACTCAGCGGTCGGGCCGCGAGAAGCATCGCCATCCCCGCAATGGTGCTCAGCAGCACCGTGGACATCGTGGTGGCGAAGGACGTCATGACCGCGCCCAGCCAGGTGACGAAGGTGAGGATGACCCACATTCCCAGCGCGACGACGGCGAAGCGCGGCAGGTAGGCGACCAGACCCACCAGGTTGAAGCCCAGGGCGAGGCCCGTCACCGCGGTGGTCAGGGCCAGGACCGCGGTGGTGAGAGCCGCGACCTGGAGCCCGTGCAACAGCTTGCCCGCAACCATGGCGGTCTCCAGCCCGGTGGCGCTCATTCTCTGCCAGTTTCTTCCCTGGTGCTCACTGCTGGCGATCTGCGCGGCGAAGGCACCCAGCGCCAGCGGCAGGAACAGCATCGAGAGCAGGAGCGTGGACTGGGACCACGTGATCTCCCAGGTGGCGCCCTGAGCCTCGAACTGGCTGCGGTAGGTGCGGTACTGCAGGTAGCCGGACAGGGAGCCCAGGGAGCACAGGATGGTGACGGCGACCCAGTACCACCGGTTGGGGGCCTTGCGGTTCTCCCAGTACCAGGCGGCTCGCACCGACGGGCGGGACTGGGGAGCGGGTGGAGCAGACCGGCTCAGGCTAGTCGGTTGCGGCGTCGTGGATGGGTCGGAGGGACCGGGGAGCGTTGACGGGTGCTGAGCGGGCCGGAGGGGCCGGCCTGCCGTGGAACGTGTGACTGGTGCGGTGGTGCTCATCGGTGATTCTCCTGGTGGACGATAACGAGGTGGGCGGCGACGGTCCACCCGACCGCGACCAGCGCGGCGAGCGCCGCCAGGGTCCACGGCTGGGACGCGAGCGTCATGTCGCCGATTTCCCGCATGGACTTGTAGGAGGCGACCGTGTCAATGGGGGTGGCGGCCGGAACGATGCCCCAGGGCAGCAGCCATGAGAACTTCCCGAGGTAGGCGTAGGGCAGGCTCTCGGCGATGAGACCGCCGATGGCCGCCACCCCCAGGCCGATGCCCTGCTTGTCGAAGCAGGTGGACAGCGTCAGCTGGACCGCGGAGATGGCCAGCGTTGAGCATGCCACCACCACTAGGGCAGGAGGCAGCGTGCGCCAGTAGGAGTCGGTGACGGTCAGCCCGATCGGGCCGGCCAGCACGGTGACAAGTGTGAAGAGGGCCGTCTCCATGCACAGGACCGTGAGGATCACGATGACCAGCTTGCCCCGGTAGCGGGTCAGGGGGCTCTGCCCCAGCGCCGTCATCAGCTGCCCCATGCGCTCCTCGGTGTCCACGGTGACGATGCGCGAGGCCAGGACCGCGGTGATGATGGGCATGAGGAAGGCGATGATCTGGATGAACTCATCCAGGGCGAGCGTGGCGTGGCGTGCGGCAACCGGGCCGCTCGCCCGATGGGTGATGAGCATGCTGCACCATGCCAGGCACACGGCGGTGGCGCTGGCGGCGATGAGCCAGTAGCGCTTGCGGCGCAGCTTGCCCAGCTCGAGGGCCAGGGTGGTCCACGCCCTGCTCAGCGGGGAGAGGGTGAGTGCGCGCGGCGCCGCCGGTCGCGTCGGGGGCTGTGTCAGGTGCTGTGTCGGTGGTGTTGGCTGCGCGGCCGTGGTGGCCGCCGGGCCCGCTGTACTCACTGGGGTGCTCATCGGTTCATCTCCTGAGAGGCGAGGGGCGGCTGGGCGGCCAGGACCGGCTCGGTCAGCTCCAGGAAGGCCTGCTCGAGGGTCTTGCGCACGGTCTGGACCCGGTAGACGGTCGTCCCGGAGGAGACGATGCGGGTGATGAGTTCGCCGACGACGTCGTCGGGCATCATGGGGGTGCGCACGGCGCCGTCCCGCACCTCGTGGGTCACCCCGAGGGAGGCCAGGAGCGCGGCGACGGCCGTGGGCGAGGAGACGAGCAGCTCGATGACCCCCTCGTCGCGCAGTCCGGCCAGGGCGCCCTGATAGCGCAGGCGTCCGGCGCAGATGATGCCGACGGTGTCGGCCATCTGCTCGATCTCGGACAGGATGTGGGAGGAGACGATGATCGTCACGCCCTCCTGGCGGGCCAGGGTGACGATGAGCTGGCGGATCTCGGCCACCCCGGCGGGGTCGAGCCCGTTGGTCGGCTCGTCCAGGAGCATGAGGGCCGGGTTCGACAGCAGCGCCATGGCCAGTCCCAGGCGCTGCTTCATGCCCATGGAGTAGTGCTTGACCTGCTTGTTCTCCTGCCCGACGAGGTTGACGGTGGCCAGGGCGTGCTGGACGCGGTTGGAGGCCAGCCCCAGGTAGGAGGCCACCATGGCCAGGTTCTCCTTGCCGGTCAGGCTCGGGTAGTAGGAGGGGCCCTCGATGAGGGAGCCGATGGTTCCCGGCGGCAGGGGGTGGCGCTGGCTGACTGGGCGTCCCAGGACGCTCATGCTGCCCGACGTCGGGCGGGTCAGTCCCAGCAGGAGCTTCATCGTGGTGGACTTGCCGGCGCCGTTGGGGCCCAGGAAGCCGTAGATGCCGCCGGCGGGCACGGACAGGTTCAAGCCGTCGACGGCGTTGACACCGTTGTAGGTGCGGGTGAGTCCCTCCGTGACCACCACGAGTCCCTCCGAGGGGAGGGAGGCGGCTGGGGCGGGCACGGCGCCGAGTGCTGCTGGGGAGGCCGTGGCCGGAACGAAGGGCGCGGCCGGTTGCCGAGCCGGTGCGGGGACAGGTGTGCCCCCGTTCATGGCTGCGGTCTGGGGCAGGGGTGTTGTGGGAGGGGCGGGGGGCCTTGGTGTGCTGGTGACAGGTGCGTTTGCTCATGACTCCATGGAAGCCCCCAGGGCCTCGCGCGCGCACCGCCGTCGGCCGGTTTGTCCCCCTTGGGGGACGACGACGGTGCCGCAGCCTCCCCTGGTGGGGCGGCTGCGGCACCGCGTGATCGTCCTGGCCCGGCAGTGCTGGGCGTCAGATTCCTGTGCGCACTTCCGGGAGCGGCTCAGATGAGGGTGAGCGCCTGGCGTGCGATGGCGAGCTCCTCGTTGGTGGGCACCACGAGCACGGTGACCTTCGAGTCCGGGGTGGAGATGACGCGCGGCTCGTCGGAGCGGGTCTCGTTGACCCCCTGGTCGATCTTGACACCCATGAAGCCCAGGCGCTCGCCGAGCTCACGGCGCAGGTTCGCGTCGTTCTCGCCGATACCGGCGGTGAAGGTCAGGGCGTCCAGACCACCCATGACGGCGGTGTAGGCGCCCACGTACTTCACGAGGCGGTGCAGGTAGATGTCCATGGCTTCGCGGGCCTCCTGCTCACCGGCGCCGATGCGCTTCCACACCTCGCGCATGTCGTTGTCCCCGGCCAGGCCCTTCATGCCCGAGCCTCGGTTGAACAGGTGGTCGATCTCGTCGATGGACATGCCGGCCACGCGTGCCAGGTGGAAGACGGCGGCCGGGTCGATGTCGCCGGTGCGCCCGCCCATGACCAGGCCCTCCAGCGGGGTCAGGCCCATGGAGGTGTCCACGGCGTGCCCGGCCACGACCGCCGAGGCCGAGGCCCCGTTGCCCAGGTGCAGGACGACCTGCTTGAGGTCGTCGCGCCCCAGGAGCTCGGAGACCGCCCCGGAGACGAACTGGTGGCTGGTGCCGTGAGCCCCGTAGCGGCGGATGGAGTAGGTGTCGGCGACCTCGCGGTCCAGGGCGTAGCGGGCGGCCTCCTCGGGCAGGTCCTGGAAGAAGGCGGTGTCGAAGACGGCCACGTGCGGCACGTCGGACAGGAGGCGGCGCCCCACCTCGATGCCCTTGAGGTGGGCGGGGTTGTGCAGCGGGCCCAGCGGCACGAGCTGCTCGATACGGGCCACGACGTCGTCGTCGATGAGGGCCGGGCCGGAGAAGTAGCGCCCGCCCTGGACGACCCGGTGGCCCACGGCCACGATGTGGGCGTCGGCCAGCGAGGGGCCCTGCTCCTCGAACAGGCGCAGCACCTCGGACAGGCCGAAGCCGTGGTCGGGGACCGGCTCGGTGATCTCGGTGCGCTCCTCGCCGTGCTTGTGGGTGATGGCGCCGGTCTCCTCGCCGATGCGCTCCACCAGGCCGGAGGCGAGCGAGGCGCCCGAGTCAGGGGTCGACCAGCTGGTACTTGATGGAGGAGGAGCCGGAGTTGATAACGAGGACGGTGCGCTGAGTCACGGGGTGCCTTTCAAGAACGGTCGGGGATGAACGCAGGGGATGACTGGATGACTGATGCGGGTCCCGGGTGGGCCTCAGCGGCGTGGGGCCGGGTCCCGGCCCCACGCCGCTGAAGGGCTCAGCCCTGGGCCTGGACGGCGGTGATGGCGACGGTGTTGATGATGTCCTCCACCAGGGCGCCGCGCGAGAGGTCGTTGACCGGCTTGTTGAGGCCCTGGAGGACCGGGCCGATGGCGATGGCGCCCGAGGAGCGCTGGACCGCCTTGTAGCCGATGTTGCCGCTGGACAGGTCCGGGAAGATGAAGACGTTGGCCCGTCCCGGCCACGAGCGAGTCCGGGGCCTTCTTGGCGGCCACGGTCGGGTCGATGGCGGCGTCGTACTGGATGGGGCCCTCCACGGCGAGGTCGGGCTCCTTGGCCCGCACCAGCTCGGTGGCCTCACGGACCTTGTCCACGTCCGCACCCTTGCCGGAGGTCCCGGTGGAGAAGGACAGCATCGCCACGCGCGGCTCGACGCCGAACTGGCGGGCCGTGGCGGCCGAGGAGATGGCGATGTCGGCCAGCTCGGCGGCGTTGGGCTCGGGGTTGACGGCGCAGTCGCCGTAGACGAGCACCCGGTCCTCCAGGAGCATGAGGAAGACCGAGGAGACGATGGAGGTCCCCGGCTTGGTCTTGATGATCTGGAAGGAGGGGACGATCGTGTGGGCGGTGGTGTGGGCGGCGCCCGAGACCATGCCGTCGGCGTCCCCCATGTGGACCATCATCGTGCCGAAGTAGGACACGTCCTGGACCTTCTCGCGGGCCTGCTCCAGGGTGACGCCCTTCTTGGCGCGCAGGCGGGCGAACTCCTCGGCGTACTTCTCCAGCAGCTCGGGGTCGTTGGTGGCGACGACCCGGGCGGCGGCGATGTCCAGGCCCAGCTCGGTGGCGCGGGCCCGCACCGTGGTCTCGTCACCCAGCAGCACCAGGTCGGCGATGCCGCGGCGCAGGATGGCGTCGGCGGCCCGCAGGACCCGGTCGTCGTCGGGCTCGGGCAGGACGATCGTCTTGCGGTTGGTGCGCGAGCGCTCCACCAGCTCGGCCTGGAACATGATGGGGGTGACGACCTCGGAGGGCTCGACCTCCAGGGCCGACAGGAGGGCCTCGACGTCGGCCTCCTGCTCGAAGGTGGTCACGGCGACGTCGATCTTGCGCTCGGAGCCGTGTGCGAGCAGGCCCTGCAGGGAGCCGGCCGCGGAGGCGGCGGTGAAGGTGTCCAGCGGGGAGGTGATGACCGGGATGTTGACGTCCAGCCCCTCCAGGAGGCGCAGCGCGTGGGGCGCCACCTCGAAGCCGCCGTTGAGGACGAGACCCGACAGGATCGGGAAGCTCGAGGAGGCCTGGGCCGCCATGAGGGAGATGAGCATGGCGGAGCGGTCGGCCGGGACGATGGCGAGCTGGCCCGCGGTCAGGCGCTCCAGGACGTGGGCGACGTCCATGGCGCACACGAGGACGGACTCGGCCTCACGGTCGAGCAGCGCCTCGTCGCCGGCGATGAGAGTGCCCTCGACGGCGTCGAGCACCTCGCGCACCACCGGGGCCGCCAGCAGCGGCACCTCGGGCAGCGTGGTGGAGGTGATGCCCTCGATGGCGGTCAGTGCCTCGCCGACGGCCTGGCGGGTCTCGGGCAGGCACTTGTTGGCCACGACCGCGACGGTGCGGGCGTGGTTGTCGGCGATCTCGGCCATGGAGACCTCCACGGAGGCGACGACGTCCTCCACGTCATTCTGCCCGGAGACCACCAGCAGCACCGGGACGCCGATGTTGGCCGCTACCCGGGCGTTGAGGGCCAGCTCGGGGTTGCCGGCGACGTCGGTGAAGTCCGAGCCGTCGATGATGACGACGTCGTGCTCGCGCGCCATGGCCCGGTAGGCGTCGACGATGCGTGCCAGGGCCTCCTCGGGGTCGGCGTGGAACTCGTCCCAGGTCGCGCCGACGCACTGCTCGGGGGGGCGTGGTGGAGCCGGCACGGTTCAGCAGGAGGCTGAGGAAGGCATCGCCCTCACGGCTCTCCACGAAGGGGCGGAAGACGCCGACCTTGGCGACCACCTTGGTCAGACAGGAGACCAGCCCGAGGGCCACCGTTGACTTCCCGGTTCCGGCGTTGGGTGAGGCGATGTAGATACTGCGCGCCACGTTAGGTCCTTCTCGCGTTGTCTTGGAGTCAGGGGCGCCGGCTCATTCCGGTGCCGTACGGGTCCGATTGTGCCCCTACCTGCGGGTCGTCTGCGACCAAAGGCCCGATCTCCGTCCGTCTTGTGATGTGGGAACGGGCACATACTCAGGGGTCGGCATAGGTGTCATAGGCGCTAGTCCGCCCGTGTGGTCGGCCTGTGGCCGGGCGCGGAGGGGAGCATGGTCCGTCCGGTCTCGGGGTCGACATTCACTGCGATGCTCACCGCGACATCGTCGGGGGACTTCCGGGGGGCGAACCGTGCTCCTTGAGAGATCCAGACCGTGTAGGTCGACGACGGGTCGCCCGGCTGAGGCAGGAACAGGGCGACCGCCTGTCCGCCGCCCGCTTCCTGCGCTGCAGCGACGGCGCGATGCGGCCCGATGTCCTGGGCCCGGCCCGTGCTGGTCGGTTCCGCCGGGGACTGGTGAGCGGTCATGGAGACCGGTGAGGCCGGTTGGGTGGGGCGGATACTGAACGCGCTGGCGTAGTAGCCCCACAGGAACAGCAGGGGGAGAAGGACCAGTCCGGCCGCCTTGAGCAGGTCGGTGTCCCGGGAGAGGCGCTGAGTGCGCCAGTGGGAGGACAGAGTGGTGCGTCGATGGCGCTGCAGCGGCCACCATGTGCGCAGCCCGCTGACGGTCAGGACCACGAGGACCACGCCAGCGGTGGCCACGACCAGGCCCCCGACGGTCAGGCTCCGCCGGCCGGCCCACCAGCCGGTGTGGGGGGATCTCCTGGGACATCCAGTGCACGTGGCCGGGCCCCCGACAGGACAGCAGGCAGCGGTGCAGGTTGTCCAGGACGGCGACCCAGACCGGTGCCGCCGACGCCCTGCTGATCTCATGTCCGGTGGAGGGATCAATCGCGTAGGTGCCTTGCTCGGTACGCACCTCGACGACGTCGGTGTCCCACGTTGCCGACAGGACCGGCTCGTCGGGATGGCGGTTCTTGATCGTCTCGACCGCCTGTGGCAGCGAGACCTGGCTGGAGTCGGCGGCGCTGCCGGAGGCGGCTGGGCTCAGTGAACGCAGAATCTCGGTCTGGTGCGGCAGGAGCGTGCCGCTGAGAGTGATGACCAGCAGTCCCAGGCTGGCCGCCGCCGACAGCCAGCGGCGCACGTGGGCCATCGCCCGGCGGGTGCGAGAGGGTGGGGAGGGAGGGGCGACCGAGGGATCCATGGCAGTCTTCACCGGGGAGGGCTAGGACCCGGCGGGGGCCAGCAGGGCGGCCACGGCGCACAGGCAGGTCAGGGACCGCAATGAGGGCGTAGACGCGGTAGCCGCGCTCGCGCCGCCGCCACAGGGAACAGGCGCCACTGACGCTGATTGCGGTGCCGGCGACCTGGATGACCAGGGCGGCGCCGACGGCCAGCGGGCCCGCGGCGCCGATGACGGGAGCCAGGGCGTAGACGATGACGCACCTGAGGCCCGAGGCCCACAGTCCCAGCATGACGGCATGGATATCGGCGCTGACCAGGAAGGGGGCTGCCGCCTCGTCCTGCGTGACGGGGGAGGTGGTCGGGGGTGCGACAGCGTCGACGTCGTCGCCGGCCACCTCGCCGGGCGAAACGTCAACATAATCAATACTGGCCGTACTCTTCATACTGATGAATACGGTAACGGTCAGGATAAATCGCGTCAACGCTCCGCCATGGGCTGGCGATGTGATGTCAGACAGGCGTGTTTGAGGGAAATAACCGCTGGTGGGAGCCTGTTTTGTGGGCCGGAGAAATAGGGGCTGCTCGGCTGCGTGCTGGACGCGGCCCGGCAGCCGGACCGGGCTAGCGCAGCAGGGGCAGTGCTGAGATGACGGTCAGGACGACGATGATCGGCTCGAAGACCCGCTGATCCATGTGCTCGGCGAGGCGTCGGCCGGCCAGGGCCGAGGCGATGACGACCGGTGCGGCGATCGCCACCAGCGACAGGGTCGTGGGGTTGACCAGGCCGGCTGAGACGGAGAAGGGCAGCTTGACCAGGTTGACCAGGAAGAAGAACCAGGCCGTCGTTCCCAGGAAGGCCTTGACCGGATAGCGGCAGGCCAGGAAGTACATGGAGGTCACCGGTCCGCCGGCGTTGGCGACCATCGTGGTGAAGCCGGCCAGGCTGCCGTAGACCAGTCGGGCCAGGCGGCTGCCGGCCGGGGTTGGGAGGACGGCCTCAGGTGCGTCGTCGGACCTGTTCCTGGTGGCCGAGCGGCGCTGGTACAGCGTGACGGCGACCAGGATCAGCAGGATGGCGCCGATGAGGCGGCGAGTGGAGTCGTTGGAGGCCAGGTGCAGGAACAGGGCGCCGGCGCCGACGCCGGCCAGGACCGCCGGGACGAGCCTGCGCAGCATGCGGAAGTCCGCGTCGCCGCGATAGCTCCACACGGCCAGCAGGTCGCCGGTCATGAGCATGAGCAGGATGGCGCCGGTGGACTCCTTGGCCGGCAGTGCCGCGGTGCACAGGGCCACGGCGATGGTGGCAGCCCCGGGCAGGGCAGTCTTGGCGATGCCGCACAGGGCCGCCACGACCACGAGCAGGATCCAGGCGGTGGTGGTCAAGGTGGGGAGCACGGGACCTCTCAGCGGTGAGAAGAGTCGGAGTCTGGTCTGAACTTTGTCCGGACTAATCATAGCCATCGACGGCGAGGGCCGGTGGGGTCCTCGCCGTCGATGGTGGCCTGTGTGAGTGCCGCCGGGGGCTGCGTCAACGGGGTGCCGCAGCGGTGCGCAGCAGCGTGGCGATCCCAGAGACGCCTAGGAAGATGAGTGCCGTTGCGGGCAGGGATGCGCTGAGCAGGTGGTCCCAAAATGCAGCGCGCTGGGTCGTCAGTCCGATCCCGTGAAGCAGGCCGAGAGCGGCTGCTCCTGCGCTGATCGAGAGGATCGAGACCGTGGCCCGCAGTGCCCGTCTGACAGCCTGCCAGGGGGTGATGAGCTGCAGCGCGGGCAGGGCCGCCCAGGCCGTGATCCCGGTGATGCCGCAGACAAGTGCGCTCGAGGCGGGTGAGGCGTCATGGAGGAGGTGGTCGATCATTCCCTGGACCGCGACGAACCAGAAGAGGGCGCAGTAGGCGACCAGCAGGGCGTCGCTCCAGGTGAGGCGGTGATCCGTGCGCTCCCAGCGGCGGACATCGGAGAAGAACCCATGCACTGTGCCTGGAACCTGTGACGAGGACATGACCTCTCCTCCTGTGCGTCATCGCGGTCAAGAGTGCCCTTTTCAGAATAAACCCGCCGGTGCGCATGAGTGAAGGGTGATGGTCGTCGGGCCTCAGCGGGGGTGGGCGGCTCGCCCCGGGCGGTTGCCTGTGGCACCCCGGGAACGACGACGCTCCCGACCATCACTGGTCGGGAGCGTCGAGGTGAGACGTCAGCCGGTGGGGCCCGCCTGGAGGGGGAGTCCGCGCGAACCCCGCGACGTCTCAGGCCTTGAAGAGGGTTCCCTCAAGGTAGGCGCGTGCCTTGCGGGCGTACTCCAGGGGGTTGGCGATGGCCGGGTCCTGCTCGGCCTCCACCAGGATCCACTCGGAGTAGCCGTGGTCCACGAGGAACTTGTAGGGGACGGTGAAGTCGATTGTGCCGTCGCCGGGGACGGTGAACATGCCGGCCAGGAAGGAGTCGAGGAAGGAACGCTCGGCAGCCTTGGACTCCTCCATCTTCTCGGGACGCACGTCCTTGAAGTGGACGTGCTTGACGCGGTCGATGGTGGCCTCCAGCAGGCCCATGACGTCGCCGTCACCCACGTAGGCGTGGCCGGTGTCGAACAGGAGGGAGACCTTGGCCGGGTCGGTCAGCTCCATGAGGCGGATGGTCTCCTCCTTGGTCTGAATGACCGTGCCCAGGTGGTGGTGGTAGACGAGCTCCAGGCCGTGGGCGTGGGCGACGTCGCCCAGCCGGTTGAGGCCCTCGGCCAGCACCGGCCACTGCTCCTCGGTGAGCACCGGCTTGTTGGTGAAGATGCAGACGTCGCGGATGCCCTGGACCGAGCCGGTCTGCTCGGAGACGACGACGCGGGTGGCGCCCAGGTACTCCAGGTAGGCGCAGGTGGCCTCGAAGTCGGGGATGACGGCCTCGACGCCGTCGCGCAGGATGAAGGAGGAGAACCACTGGGCGACGATCTTGATGCCTCGGGCATCGGCGGCGGCCTTGACCTCCTCCTTGGGCGGGAAGAAGCCGGCGCACTCGGTGCCCGCGTAGCCGGTGTCGGCCAGGTCCAGGAGCATGTCCTCCAGGGTGTTGAAGGCGCCGACCTCGGGGATGTCGTCATTGCGCCAGGTGATCGGGTGCATGCCCCAGGAGATGCCGTGGGGGTCGGAGATGGCGGTTGCAGGGTCGAGGGTGAAGGACATCGTTGCTCCGTGTTCTCGCTCGGGTGGTGATGTGCGGTGGTGAGTGGGGTGGGTGGTGGTGAGGTGGCGGTGAGGCGCGGGCGGCTGCTGCGCCGTCGGCTCGGGGCCGCCAGTGGTGCGCTCCCGGGAGGAGGGGGCCGGCGTCGGTGCCGGGCGGTGGGCCCGTACCTCGAACCCAGCAACAGGACTTTGTCCTGATAAGCCCTTCTCGGGTCCTCCCGGGAGCGCATGTGCTGTGGGTGGGGTCAGGAGTAGAGCTTCTCCATCTCGACCTCGATCTCCTCCAGGGACTTGTCCTTGGTCTCCGGCATGATCTTGAACAGGACGACGGCGACGACCAGGTTGAGCACGCCGTAGATGGTGTAGGTGATGCCGCCGCCCAGCGTCTCCATCATGGGCGGGAAGGTCCAGGTGATGATGGCGTTGGCGGTCCACATGCAGAAGATCGCCGTGCCGTTCATGATGCCGCGGACGTTGGCCGGGAAGATCTCACCCATCATCGTCCACACGATCGTGCCGTTGGAGGACTGCACGATGAGCATGAAGACCGACATGAGCCCGAGGATGAGGTAGGCGGCCCAGGTGGGCGGAGTGGTGTGGTTGGCCATGTGCGGGGCGATGAAGAACTGGAAGGTCGCTGCGATGCCCAGCAGGGTGAAGCCCACGCCGATGACGTCGCCGATGAGGACCTGGCGTCGCCGGAACTTCAGGATGAGCCAGATGCCGATGGCGGAGCCGATGACCGACATGACGCCGTTGGCCACCTGCGCGGTGATGGAGGCCGAGGTGGACATGCCGGCGTACTCCAGCACCTTGGGGGCGTAGTACATGACGGTGTTGACGCCGGTGGTCTGGTTGACCACGGCCAGGAAGATGCCGACCAGCAGCAGCTTGCGCAGCCAGGGCGTGGCCATGACGTGGCTGAAGCCCTTGCGCTGGGACTCCTCGTCCTTCTCGTGCTGGCGGGCCTCGACCATCTCCATGATCTCGTCCTCGATGGAGCCGTCCTTCTCCGGGACGCGCACGCGCTTGAGGGCGCCGATGGCGTCGTAGAGGCGCTCCTTGGCCAAGTACCAGCGCGAGGACTCGGGCATGAGGCGGATGCCGATCCACAGGGCCACGGCCGGGATGGAGCACAGGACCAGCATGTAGCGCCAGGCCTCACCGTTACCGGCGCTGATACTGAGCTGGTCGAGGAAGGCGTGGTACTGCTCGGCGTTCATCGGGCCGCCCTTGGAGGACTGGAGCTTGGCGATCTCGTCGAAGACGTACTGGCCCGGGGCGAAGTGTCCCGCTGGGGTCCTCGGCGATGGTGATCCCGCGGGCCGCCCTGGAGGGAGTTGATGATGGCGTTCATCGAGAAGGCGAGCAGCTGGCCGGTGACGATCATGAGCTGGTCGATGGCCACGATGGAGCCGCGGATGCGTTTGGGTGCCGTCTCCGCCAGGTAGACGGGGAACCGTCGCGGAGGCGGCTCCGACGGCGAAGCCCAGGACGACGCGGAAGGGGTACATGACCCAGACGTTGGGGGCGATGGTGGTGCCGATCGCGCCGGCGAAGAACAGGAAGGCCAGGAAGGTGATGTTGTGGCGCCGGCCCCAGCGGTCCGACATGAGGCCGCCCAGCAGTGCACCCAGCGCCGCGCCGACCAGCAGGGTGCCGCCGATGGCGCCCTCCTCGAAGGAGGTCAGCTGGAGGCCCTTGGCGTCGAAGGGCATGTACATGTACGGCAGGGCGCCGGAGATGACGCCGGTGTCGTAGCCGAAGAGCAGTGAGCCGAGCGTGGCCACGGCGGCGATGGCGATGACGCCGCGGTGCTTGCCCGAAGGCGGCGTCTCGGCCACCGCCTTGTTGAGCTCTTCCCTGGTGAGTCCACGCAGGGACGTCGTGACTCCCTGAGACATAGGGGGTCTCCTCTCAGTCCTGCGGCGACGATGCCGCAGGGGTTGTTGTGATGGGTGGGTGGTGGAGTGAAGAGAAAGGTGCGGTGTGGGGCGGTTCAGGCGTCGAAGGTGGTGCGTCCCTCGACACTGGGGACCTCGTGCCACTGGCCGTCGGCCGCCGAGGCGACGACGGCCTCGTCGACCTCCGCGGCGCACCAGGCGTCGGCGGCCGAGGGGGCCACCTGTTTGCCGGTGAGGATCGACTCGATGAACTGCGCGGCCTCGATGGCCTTCATGTCGTCGAAGCCCATGGAGGTGCCGATGGCCGGCTGGAAGCGCTGCCACTGGCCCCACTGGGGGCCGGCCATGGCGCGGGTGTAGCCGTGGGAGGCCCCGCCGTCGAGCACGGGGCAGATCTCCAGCTCGTTGAGGCGCTCGAAGTTCCAGCGGGCCGAGCCCTGCGTGCCGTAGACCTCGACGACGTACTCGGCGCGCGGTCCCACGCTGACGCGGGAGGACTCCATGGTGCCGACGGTGCCGTTCTCGAAACGCACGAGCATGGAGACGTAGTCCTCGTTCTCCACCGGGCGACCTCGTCGCCGATCTCGAAGCCCGAGTGGCCGATACCCATCTTGGTGGGGATGGGGCGCTCCGTGATGAAGGTGTCGGTGACTGCGGTGACTGAGGCGATGCGCCCCACGATGTACTGGGCCAGGTCCGCCCCGTGGCTCATGAGATCGGGCACGACGCCGGCCCCGGCCTTCTCCTTCGAGGCCCGCCAGGTCAACGGTCCCAGGGGGGAGGAGTTGTAGTCGGCGATGAACCACACGCGCACATTCGTGATCCGGCCCAGCTCGCCGCCGCGCACCAGGGAGCGCAGGTACTCGATGGCCGGGGTGTGGCGGTAGTTGAAGCCGACGGCGGTCATCAGCCCCGCCTTCTCGGCGGCCTGGGCGATCTGCCGGGACTGCTCGGCGCTGACCCCCATGGGTTTCTCGATCCAGAAGGGCTTGCCGGCCTCGATGGCGGCCAGGGCCATCTCGTGGTGGAGGAAGTTGGGGGCGCAGATGGAGACGGCCTCCACCTCGGGGTCGGCCAGCAGGTCGCGGTAGTCGGCGTAGGCGCGCTCGAAGCCCAGGTTGTCCACCGCCTCCTGGCGTACCTCGTCCACGGGGTCCGCGGCGGCGACCAGGCGTGGGGTCACCCCCAGCTCGGGGAAGCGCTCGGCAATGGCGCGGTAGCTGCGGGAGTGAAGCCGTCCCATCCAGCCCAGGGAGATGACTCCGATGCCCAGTATTGACTCATTGGCCATAACGGTCCTTCCCGACAACATTGTCGGCTGCTGCGTGTGTGGAGGTGTCTCCGGAAGCCCCAGGAAACACCCGTCGTTAATGACGTCACAGGAAGATATCAGAGCACCTTTGTCCTGACAAGAGGGAAGTATGAGGTCTGATGACCTCTCTGAGCAGGGCCTCGTGCTCACCGGTGTTGTCGGATAGGATGTGTTCAACCGGTGTCCAAGGATGGACTCCGGATCCCGCGGATCGTGCCGATCCGTGAGGCACAACGGCGTGGAAGGGGAGACGTCTGCCGTGGAAGGACCTCGAGGACGAGGCGGGCGGGTCACGATCAGGACCGTCGCCGAACGTGCCGGTCGCTCCATCTCCACCGTCTCGGCGGCTCTCAACGGCTCCGACGGCGTCGCCGAGAAGACCCGTGGCGAGATCCTGAGCATCGCCTCCGAGCTCGGTTACCAGGCCGACCCGCGCGCCCAGTTCCTGCGCCGTAGCCACACCGGGCTCATCGGTGCCAGCTTCGCCATTGGGCAGGCCTACCAGGGCCTCATTGTGGACGGGCTCTTCCAGGCGGCCTCCGCCCTGGAGCACGCGCTGGTGCTGGCCACCTCCACCCCGCACCGCGATGTGGCCGACGGGCTGCGCTCACTGCTGCTCCAGCGCTGCGAGGGCCTCATCCTGGTCGACCCCGACCTCTCCGTGGACGCCCTGGCCGGCATCGGGGACCGTCCGCCGGCGGTCCTCATCGGGACCAGTGTCGAGATGGAGGACGTCGATGAGGTCCACTCACGTGACGACGTCGGTATCCAGATGCTCGTCGATCACCTGGTCGACACCGGGAGGCGCTGCATCACCCACGTGGACGGCGGGAGTCAGACCGCCGCGGGGCGACGTATCCAGAGGTTCGGCCAGGCCATGGAGAGCCGGGGGCTGGGGCGAGGCGCGCGGGTGGTGCCCGGGGGAGGTGATGAGGACAGCGGCGCCAGGGCGGTCCGCCACCTCATCGAGGCCGGTGAGCTGCCCGAGGCGCTCCTGTGCTTCAACGACCACTGCGCCGTCGGGGCTCTCATGGAGCTGCGCCGTCAAGGGGTGAGGGTGCCGCAGGACCTGGCCGTCACCGGCTACGACGGCATCCCGGTCACGGCCTCCTCGGCCTTCTCCCTGACCACGGTGCGTCAGGACGCCCGCCTCATCGCCGAGGTGGCGGTCCGGGCGCTGCTGGCCCGGATGCACCCGGGTCAGGATGGCAAGATTCCGGCGGAGGTGGCCGGTGAGGACCGGCCTCTGGGGGGCCGCCTCTACCGGGTGGTCCCCGAGCTCGTTGTCCGCGACACGACGGCCCTGCCGTGCGAGCGTCGGGATGAGGCCTGTGCCTGATGCGGCACGCGGCTACGGTAAACCTCACCGAGGAACGAGGAAGCCATAACCGAGGGGCGCACGCCCCGCACACTGGGACAGGAACCATGATTAACGGAGAACTCATCGACCTGGTCGCCGGCGACTACGAGGCGCGTATCGCCTCATCGGGTGCCATGCTCGTCCACCTGCGCCGCCAGGGGCGCGACCTCATCATGCCCTTCGACGCCGAGGCCACGCTGCCCGCCGGCTGGCAGGGCAAGACCCTGTTGCCGTGGGCCAACCGCATCGCCGGGTCTCGCTACGACTACGCGGGCACCGAGTTCCTCGTGGGCTGCAACGAGCCGGCCAGCGGCTCGGCCCTCCACGGCCTGGCCGGCTGGATGGACTGGCAGGTCGCCGACGACGACCCCTCCGGCCCCGACGACGGCGCCCCCCGCAGCCGCGTCGTCCTGGAGCTGAGCCTGCTGGCCTCCTACGGCTACCCCTGGAGCCTGGAGGCCAGCGCCTGCTTCGAGCTCGACGCCGAGCGCGGACTGAGCGTGACCGTGACCGCCACCAACGTCGGCGCGGCCCGCCCCGCCCGCCGGTCCCCGGCGCGCCGGAGGTCAAGGGTGAGCCCGCCCCCGCTCCCTACGGCGTGTCCTGCCACCCCTACCTGACGCGCTCGGTACCCCTGGACGACTGCGTCCTGACGATCCCGGCGGCCGAGGTCCTCGACGTCGATGAGAACATGGCGCCCACGAGCCTGCGCAGCGTGGAGGGCACCGACTGGGACTGGCGGGGCGGCCGGCTCGTCGGGGCCACCCAGACGGACAACGCCTACACCGCCCTGCCCGAGGGCACCTGGGAGGTGAGCCTGCGCGGCGGGCAGGGGGACCGCGCCGTCGTCATGAGCTCGGACGTCCCCTGGGTGCAGGCCTACACCGCCGACGAGCTCTCCCGGCCCGGCGTGGCCATCGAGCCCATGACCTGCCCGCCCAACGCCTTCAACAGCGGGGAGGACCTCATCGCCCTCAAGGTGGGGCAGTCCCACTCCTTCACCTACCGCCTCCACGAGGAGGACTGAGCGCGCACGCGGCCTGTACCGAGTGTCTTGTCGCCTCACTTCTGAGGTGCGGCGGGTTGCTTGCCCTGGAACTGACGGCGGCGGGGTCGAAGGGAAGGGGGCTGGTGGGGCGTCAGTGTCCATGGTGCTGACATCAACCCCGCTCTGGCGCTGCACACCGGAGAGAAACCGCAGTATTCCAACGATTTCATGGGGATGCTTCGACGTCGGGCCCGTTATTGAGCGCTGTGGACACCGGGCTGCCTGAGGGACCGACTTTGCGGGGGCACGGTGGCGGGGCTGGGCTCCCTTATCCAGGGGTCTGCCTTACTTTTCCCGTCCTGGCCCTGGCTCCTGCTCAGGTGCCCGAAGGTCGTGGTTCAGCGTCGGCTCCGGCCCGAGTCCTGCCCTGAGTCTGTCTGGTCCACGAGGGTGGGGATCCACTGGTCGGGGGTCGTGCGTACTGCACGAAGGCCCCACCTACCTGGAGTGCACCCGACCTCCTCCAGTGGTCCCCGCCCCTCGTGCAGTACAGGTCAGGCGCCACCCGAGCGGCTGAGATCAGCGGAGCCAGCCCCGGACAGCACAGCGGAGTGGCTGAGGCCGCAACGGCTCTGCGGGCGCTGAGAACACCGGTGGGCGTCGTCGAGACGGAATGCTCGACGACGCCCACCAGCGCGTCAGAGGGGCGGTGCTCAGCTCAGACGCACCGGCTGCCCGGAGTGAGCCGACTCCGTGGCGGCCTCGGCCAGGCGCAGGGCGGCGATGGCGTCCCTCGATGCCGGTGGGAGGCGTGGTGTCGGCCTCAACGGCCTCGATGAAGGCGCTCAGCTCGATGCGGTAGGCGTCGGTGTAGCGCTCCAGGAAGAAGTCGAGGTAGGGCTCCTGGGCGTCGGTGACCTCGCCGTTGGACAGGCGCACCGTGGTGGCGCGGATGTTCTCGGCGAACAGGGCGCCCTCGCGGCCCGAGGCCTCGAGGCGCTGGTCGTAGCCGGAGGAGCAGTGGCGGTTGTTGATGATCGTGGCCACGGCGCCCGAGGCGGCCTTGAGGGTGACGACGGCGGCGTCGAAGTCGCCGGTGTCCTTCAGGGCCGGGTCGAGGTTCTGTCCGGCGGCGTAGACCTCCTCGATCTCACCCAGGAAGAAGCGGGCGGTGTCGAAGTCGTGGATGGTCATGTCGCGGAAGATGCCGCCGGAGACCTTGATGTACTCCGCCGGCGGGGCGGCCGGGTCGCGGCTGATGATGGTCAGCTGCTCGATGTCGCCGATCCTGCCGGCCTCGACCGCGGCGCGGGCGGCGGCGAAACTGGGGTCGAAGCGGCGGTTGAAGCCGAACATGACGGGGACCGTGACGGCATCGAGCTCGGCCTGGGCGGCCTCGACGTCCTTCATGTCCAGGGCGATCGGCTTCTCGCACAGCACCGCCTTGCCCGCCTTGGCGGCGGCCAGCAGGTGGGGGATGTGCAGCGGCGTGGGGGAGCCGACGATGACGGCGTCGATCTCGGGGTCGGCGAAGACCTCCTCGGCGTCCTTGCAGGACCGGGCCCCGTAGGTGGCGGCGAGCTTCTCGGCCGCGTCCTCGAAGGGGTCGCAGACCAGGGCGAGCTCGGCCTGGGGGTGGGCGGCGATGGTCTTGGCGTGGACGTGGCCGATGCGGCCGGCACCGATGACGGCGATGGAGAGCATCCTTGCTCCTTCTGCGTGTGAGTGGGTGTGTGGGGTGGTGTCTGAACTGCGGACAGTGGTGGGGTGGGCGGTTCGACGGCGCGGAACGTGTGGATGTGACCGAACATGCCGTGGACCCGCCCGGTGCGGCGGGTGCCGCTGCGGTCGTCCGGGCCCCCACCGGGACCCGGACGATCCCGGCTGGAGCCGATCAGGGGCTGGGGCATGATGACGTCGCGCACCAGGGCGTCCAGGTCGGCGTCGGCCTGGAGGAAGCCGCGCAGGGGTGCGGCGGGTCGCGCCGAAGGTGTCGAACTCCTCGGGCGTCATGCCGTCGGGCTCGTAGGCGCGCACGAACTCGGGGATCGACAGGAGCGTCTCCATGATCTCGGGGGCCACGGGCTCGTTGATGCGCTCGACGACCTTGTAGTCGGAGTCGTTGATGAGCTTCTGCCAGGCGAAGGGCGGGGAGACAACCAGGTCGCCGCCGACCAGCTCGGACCACTGCAGCACGTTGCGGAAGGCGGCCGACAGCACGCGGGCGCGCAGGCCCCGGGCCTGGAACTCCTGGTAGGCGCGCTTGAGGGCGGCCACGCCGCCCCACTCCAGGTGACCGGGGTCGATGAAGAGCTTGTCCCGCTTGGCCACGATCTTGAGCCAGTCGTCCAGGCGGCCGCCCATGAGGGTGACGACCGGACCCATGGTGGAGACGTCCTTGCCCTCGGCCTCGCGGCGCTTGAGGCCGCGCTCGATGGCCTCACCGGTGGCCACGGCCTGGGGCACGGAGAAGGAGACGGTGACGTTGACCGACACACCCCGGTAGGTGGCGTCCTCGATGGCCTTGACGCCCACGGAGGTGGCGGGGATCTTGACGATGATGTTCTTGGCCAGGTTGGAGAACTCCTCGGCCTGGTCGGCCAGGGCCTTGGCGCTGCGGGCCAGGCGCGGGTCGGTCTGCATCGACAGGCGGCCGTTGCGGCCCTGTGCTCCTCGAAGATGGGCTCGAGCAGCGTGGCGGCCTCGATGCTCATCTCGCGCACGATCTGCCAGCCGATCTCGGACTCGGTGGCCTCGGGCATCTCCTCAGCCAGCCTCGGCGATGCGGGGAGCCACACGTCCTTGCGCTGGTTGATGCAGGGTGTAGGCGATGGTGGGGTTGCAGGTGGCGCCGACGCCGCCGAAGGAGATGGACTGGCGCAGCTCGTCGGGGTCGGCTGAGTCGTTCCACAGGGCGGTGGGCGTGTTGCGGGCGGCGTCGAGAAGGGGTCCTGGGGTGTAGTCGATGCTCATCGGTTCTGTGCTCTCTTTCGGGTTCATCCGCGCAGGCGTCCTTGCAGCCGCGGTCCGGTAGCCCCTATTGAAGTGTGCTCGACGGCATCTGTCAATAAAATGTCAGGACAAAGATTCCTGGGAGTGGTGGTGGCTCCTGTGTCGGGGTGAGAGCTAGCTGGAGAACAGCGAGGTCTCGAAGGTGTAGCGCGAGGCCCGATAGATGTGCTGTCCGTACTCGATGATGCGGCCCGACTGGTCGTAGGTGATGCGGGTGGCGGTCATGAGGGCGGCGCGGCGTCGCTCGTGGAGGAGTTCGGCCTCGCGGGCGGTGGCGTTGCGGGCCCCGATGATCTGCTTGGCCGTCGTGGGGGTGACGTCCTGGGCGCGCAGCAGGTCGTAGAGGCCTCCGGCCTCCAGCTCCTCGCGGGTGGGGGCGATGGCCGCCGGCATGAGATTGGACAGCACCGCGATCGGCTCGCCGTCGGCGCAGCGGATGCGGGTGCAGGTCACGACGGCGGTGCCCTCCTCGACCTCGAGGTGCTCGGCGGCCTCGGCGTCGGCCTCGTGCTCGACGTAGTCCAGCACGCTCGTGGAGGTCGTGTGGCCGGCAGCGGACAGGTCTGACAGCAGGCTCGTCAGCCGCATCGGGCGGTGGACATGCATGGGGAGACGATCGTGCCCACGCCCCGACGGCGCTTGACCAGGCCGCGGTCCACCAGGTGCTGAAGGGCCTGGCGCGCCGTGGGGCGGGAGACCTTCAGTCGCTTGGCCATCGAGAGCTCGTCCTCCAGGCGGCTACCGGCCGGGCAGCGTGCCGTCAGGATGAGTGCGGCCAGGGGCTCAGAAATTTGTGTGTGCAGCGGCGTCTTGGACTCGCGGTCGATCGTGATGTCGAGGGCGAAAGGGGATGTTGAATCGGGCATGAGATGAGCCTGTGTCAGACGTGATAATGCCTCGAGCATACGGATGCTGTGTGCTGATGTCACGCACTGTCGCCATCCTGTGGCCGCGGTTCGAGGAGATGGGCCCTCAAATGTTCTGACAAATGCTTGACCTGGAGCGGTCCAGTGGGGCAGGCTTCGCAGTGACGCCCGACGCAGACCCTCCGTTCCGCAGGCCTGCAGGCCCCAAGGATGTGGAGACGCGATCACCGTGACGACAGCAACGACGGCAACGACCCAGGTGACCGAGGCGGTCGCGCCCGAGAGCTCGCCCGCAGCCGCCGGAGACGCCGACCGGCTCGACGTGCTCACCATCGGGCGCTGCGGCATCGACATCTACCCCCTTCAGGTCGGCGTCGGGCTGGAGGACGTGGAGAGCTTCGGCAAGTTCCTGGGCGGGAGCCCCACCAACGTGGCGGTGGCCGCCGCCCGCTACGGGCACCGCTCCGCCGTTGTCACCGGCGTGGGAAACGACCCCTTCGGGCGCTTCGTGCGCACCGAGATGCGCCGCCTCGGGGTCGACGACCGCCACGTCGTCACCAAGGCCGCCTACAACACCCCGGTCACCTTCTGCGAGATCTTCCCTCCGGATGACTTCCCCCTCTACTTCTACCGCGAGCCCTCGGCGCCCGACCTGGAGCTGACCTGGGAGGACCTGCCGCTGGAGGCCATTCGCGACGCCTCGATCTTCTGGATCTCGGTGACCGGGCTGAGTAAGGAGCCCTCGCGCTCGGCCCACCACGCGGCCCTGGGCACGCGCGACCGGCGGCGCTTCACGATCGCCGACCTCGACTACCGCCCCATGTTCTGGAAGGACAAGGAGACGGCCCACCGGGAGGTCTCCAGGATCCTTCCCAAGGTCACCGTCGCCATCGGCAACCGGGAGGAGTGCGAGGTCGCCGTCGGCGAGCGCGACCCCGAGCGGGCGGCCGACGCCCTCCTGGAGGCCGGCGTCGAGCTGGCCATTGTCAAGCAGGGCCTGGAGGGGACACTGGCCAAGACCCGCACCGAGCGGGTGGAGATGCCCGTGACCTCAGTGGAGACGAAGAACGGCCTGGGGAGCCGGGCGACGCCTTCGGCGGGGCCATCTGCCACGGCCTGCTGTCAGGGCTGGTCGCTGGAAGACCATCTTCGCCGCCTCCACCGCAGGAGCGATCGTCTCCTCGCGACTGGAGTGCTCCACCGCCATGCCCACCGAGCCCGAGCTGCTCGAGCTCATGCGCGCCCGCCGCGACGAGGTCGCCCGGGGCTGACGGACCTGTGAGGAGTCCCCGATGAACGCATCATCCACCCTGCCGCCTCCGCCCTCGAGGGCCGCGGCCGCTGACCGACGCCGTTACCGAGATCCGGGCGACCGACCCCGACCGCATCGGCCGGGCCCTGGCCCAGCGCCCCGCGCCGACCTGTCCGGGCCGGGCGCCTGCATGGTCATCTGCCTGCGACCACCCGGCCCGCGGGGCCCTGGGGGCCGGCGAGAGGCCCCCTGGCGATGGCCGACCGCGAGGACCTCCTGCGGCGCTGCGCGGCAGCCCTGTCCCGCCCCGGCGTCAACGGGTTCCTGGGAACCGCCGAGATCATCGAGGACCTGACCCTCCTGGGCGCCCTGGACGGCAAGCTCGTGTGGGGCTCGATGAACCGGGTCGGCCTCCAAGGGGCCTCCTTCGAGATGGACGACCGCTTCGGCGCCTACGACGCTGACGGCATCGAGGCCTCCCACCTCGACGGCGGCAAGATGCTCACCCGCATCAACTACGCCGACCCCGCCAGCGCCGCCACCCTCGAGGCCAGCGCCAAGGCCATCGACTCCCTGTCCGAGCGCGGCCTGAACGCCATGATCGAGCCCTTCATCTCGCGGTGGGAGGGCGGCCGGATCGTCAACGACCTCAGCGAGGAGGCCGTCATCCGCTCGATCTGCATCGCCCAGGCGCTGGGGCGCAGCTCGGCGCACACCTGGCTCAAGCTGCCCTGCGTCAGCGATCCCGCCTCGATGCGGCGCGTCATGGCCTCCACCTCCCTGCCCAGCCTCATCCTGGGCGGCGAGGTCTCCACCGACCCCGAGGCCACCCGCGCCTCCTGGGCGGCGGCCCTGGAGCTGCCCAATGTCAGAGGACTGGTCGTGGGCCGCTCCCTGCTCTACCCGGGCAATGACGACGTCGAGGCCGCCGTCGACGCCGCCGTCGCCCTGCTATGAGCACCTGACACGTCCCGCCAACGGACCCACCGCCGCGGTCCGTACCGCAACCGCCGCTACCGCTGCAACCACCGTCAATCGGCCCCGGCCAGCCACCCCATACGAGACAATCCCCACGAGTACCCCAGGAGCTGAAGGAGCACCACCATGGGCCACACCGACCGCACCGCCCAGTCCGAGACGTCGGACCAGTCCCGCTACGTCATCCGCGCCGGCGAGCCTCGCCCACGACAGCTACGAGCTGGACCTCACCCCCGGAGCGGGCCGGCTGGGAGTGGTCCTCCTGCGCGTGGTGGCGCTCGCCCCTGGGAAAGCCCCTGACCGTGCCCGCCGGTGAGCACGAGTACCTCGTCCTGCCCCTGTCGGGAGGCTGCACCGTCCAGTCCGGCAGCGAGCGCCCTCGAGGTGGCCGGGCGCGAGTCGGTCTCACCGACATCACCGACTACGTCTACGTTCCCCCGCCGCACCGAGGTGACGCTCACCAGCGCCGACGGCGCCCGCATCGCCCTTCCCGGCTCCAAGGCCACCACCGACAAGCTGCTGCGCTACTGCCCGCGCTCCGAGGTCGGCACCGGCCTGCGGGGGCCGGCCCCTCCTCGCGGCAGGTCAACAACTACGCCCTGGGCAACGACGTTGAGACCTCCCACCTGCTGGCCTGCGAGGTCCTGACCCCGGAGGCAACTGGTCCTCCCTACCCGCCCCCACAAGCACGACGAGCACACCGAGGTCGAGCGGGTCCTGGAGAGATCTACTACTACCAGGTCCGGCGCCGGCGAGGGCGACGCCGAGGGCTTCGCGCTCCAGCGCATCTACCCCTCGCCCGGCCACGACATCGACGTGTGCACCGAGGTGCGCGGCGGCGACGTCGTCGTCATGCCCTACGGCTACCACGGCCCCTCCGTGGCCGCCCCCGGCTACGACCTCTACTACCTCAACGTCATGGCCGGCCCCGCCGAGGACTCCGTGTGGCTCATGACCGACGACCCCACCACACCTGGGTGCGCCAGACCTGGGAGGCCAGGAGGTCGACCCGCGCCTGCCCACGACCCCCATGAACGACTAGCCGATCCGCCTTTCGACCGCCCCCACCACCTGAGAAGAGCAGAGAAGAACCACGATGAGCAACGAAGCCTACGCCGGCACGATCCGCCTGACGGTCGCCCAGGCCACCATCCGTTTCCTGTCCAACCAGTACTCCGAGCGCGACGGCGTCGAGCAGCGCCTCATCGCCGGGGCCTTCGGCATCTTCGGCCACGGCAACGTGGCCGGCATCGGCCAGGCCCTCCTGCAGAACGAGATCGCCCGCGCCGACGGCGAGCAGGGAGATGCCCTACATCATGCCCCGCAACGAGCAGGGGACAGGTGCACGCGGCAGCAGCCTTCGCCAAGACCACCAACCGTCTCCAGACCTACATGTGCACGGCCTCCATCGGCCCGGGCTCCCTCAACATGGTCACCGGGGCCGCCCTGGCCACCACCAACCGCCTGCCGGTGCTGCTCTTCCCCTCCGACCAGTTCGCCACCCGCGTCCCCCGACCCTGTGCTCCAGCAGCTGGAGGACCCCACCAGCCTGGACGTCAGCGTCAATGACGCCTTCCGCCCCGTCTCGCGCTTCTTCGACCGCATCAACCGGCCCGAGCAGCTCATCCCCTCGCTGCTGAGCGCCATGCGCGTGCTCACCGACCCCGCCGAGACCGGCGCGGTCACCATCGCCATGCCCCAGGACGTCCAGGCCGAGGTCTTCGACTGGCCCGTGGAGCTGTTCCGCAAGCGCGTGTGGCACGTGCGCCGCCCGGTGCCCGAGCCCGCCGCCCTGGAGCGCGCCGTCGCCCTCATCAAGGCCGCCAAGCGGCCCCTCATCATCGCCGGCGGAGGCACCATCTACGCCGGCGCCAGCGAGGGACTGCGCGCCCTGGCCACCGCCACCGGCATCCCGGTGGGCGACACCCAGGCCGGCAAGGGCGCCATCAACTCGACCACCCCAGCGCCGTGGGCGGCGTGGGCTCCACCGGCTGCGACTCCGGCAGCCACATCGCCGACAAGGCCGACCTCATCATCGGCGTGGGCACCCGCTACTCCGACTTCACCACGGCCTCCAAGACCCAGTTCAAGAACCCCGACGTGAAGTTCGTGAACATCAACGTCACCCCTTCGACGCCGCCAGGAGAGCGCCGAGATGGTGGTGGCCGACGCCCGCGAGGCCCTGGCGGCCCTGACAGAGGCGCTCGCGGACTACCGCGTCGAGGCGGCCTACTCGAGGAGATCACCGCGGAGAAGGAGGCCTGGCTCAAGGCCACCGAGCGCTGTTACCACCTGGACCACGGGCCCCCTGCCCGCCCAGACCGAGGTCTTCGGCGCCCTCAACGAGCTCATGGGGGAGGAGGACGTGGTCATCAACGCCGCCGGCTCCATGCCCGGTGACCTCCAGGCCCTGTGGCAGGCCCGCAGCCCGCTGCAGTACCACGTGGAGTACGCCTTCTCCTGCATGGGCTACGAGGGTGCCCGCCGCCATGGGCGTCAAGCTCGCCCGCCCCTGAGGCCGAGGTGGTCTCCATCGTGGGCGACGGCACCTACCAGATGCTCCCCATGGAGCTGGCCACCGTGGTCAGGAGAACATCAAGGTCATCTACGTCCTGCTGCAGAACTACGGCTTCTGCTCCATCGGTGCTCTCTCGGGTCCGCGGCTCCCAGCGCTTCGGCACCGAGTACCGCCGGCGCGGCGAGGGCAGCCACCTGGCCGACGAGCAGGTCATCGACGGCGTCGACATCGCCGCCAACGCCCGCTCCTGGGGCCTGGACGTCCTCGAGGTCCACACCATCGCGGGAGTTCAGGAGGCCTACCGCCAGGCCGAGGCCTCCGACCGTCCCCACGATGATCCACATCGAGACCGACCTCTACGGCCCCAACCCGCCCGGCTCGAGCTGGTGGGACGTCCCGGTCTCGGGGTCTCCGAGCTGGAGTCCACGCAGCGCGCCTATGAGGAGTACCTGCGTGACCGCAAGCCCTCAGCGTCACTACCTGTAAGGCCTACTACCTGAAGGGATCGCAGGTAGGACGCGGATGACGGCGCGCTCCTGCGCCGACCGCGACGGCGGGGTCCACGGCCGATGGTGCCGTGGACCCCCGCCGTCGCGTGCCCCGTCCGGTGATGGGCGTCGCCGGTCGCTGTACAGCGGCGCTGCGGAGGGGATGCCAAGATCACGATGTGGTCAACGCCCCGATTGTGTTCTGACAAAACGGCGCCATCGCCGTCTGGGACGTTAGGCTGGGGGCACATGCAAGGCGCTGGGCGCCCGGCCGGTCCGCCACTGAGACCTTGGTCTGAGTCCGGCCCTACCCACCCCATAGGCGGGGCGGGTCCGCGAAACCGACAATCAGGAGTCGATAACGATGAGAACCATTGCGCACTGGGTTGACGGAAAGTACTACGAGGAAACCCGATCGGGCGCTTCGCCGTCGAGAACCCGGGAACCGGTGAGGTCGAGGCTGAGCTGCTCCAGGCCTCCGACGCCGACCTCGACCACGCCGTCGAGGTGGCCCGCCGTGCCCAGAAGGAGTGGGCGAAGGTCTCGCTGGCCAAGCGCACCGCCATCATGTTCCGCATGCGCCAGCTGGTCCTGGACCACCAGGACGAGATGGCCAAGATGATCGTGGCCGAGCACGGCAAGAACTACTCCGACGCCGTCGGCGAGATCCAGCGCGGGCGCGAGACCCTCGACTTCGCCACCGCCATCAACCTGGCCCTCAAGGGCGAGCACTCCTTCGACATCTCCACCGGCGTGGACATCCACACCCTGCGCCAGCCGGTCGGCGTCGTCGCCGGCATCTGCCCCTTCAACTTCCCGGCCATGGTGCCCAGTGGATGCACCCCATCGCCATCGCCACCGGTAACGCCTTCGTCCTCAAGCCGGCCTCGGCCACGCCGTCTGCGGCCCTGCTGACAGCCGAGCTCTGCAAGGAGGCCGGCCCTGCCCGACGGCGTCTTCAACGTCGTCTCCGGCAACCGCATCATGGTCTCCAAGGTCCTTGAGCACCCCGGCATTGACGCGATCTCCTTCGTGGGCTCCACCCCGGTGGCTCACATCGTCCAGAACACTGGCGTCACCCACGGCAAGCGCGTCCAGGCCCTGGGCGGGGCGAACAACCACGCCATCGTCATGCCCGACTCCGACCTGGACTTCGCCGCCCAGCACATCTCCGCCGCCGCCTTCGGCGCCGCCGGCGAGCGCTCGTAGCCCTGCCCGTCGTCGTGGCCGTGGGCGGCTGCGGCCCGGATCTGGCCCGCCGCGTCAAGGCCCACGCCGAGAAGATCAAGGTCGGCTACGGCATGGACGAGGGGCGTCGAGATGGGCCCGGTCATCGACGCCAAGTCCAGGAGTTCATCACCGGCCTCATCGACGACGCCGAGGCCAAGGGCGCAGAGGTCGTCCTCGACGGCCGTCCGCTGGTCATCCCCGGACACGAGAAGGGTCACTTCCTCGGCCCGACCATCGTGGACAACGTCTCCCTGGAGTCCTCGCTCTACACCGAGGAGGTCTTCGGGCCGGTGCTCGCCATCGTCACGCCGACACCTACGAGGAGGCCATCAAAGCAGGTCAACTCCTCGCCCTTCGGCAACGGCGCGGCCATCTTCACCAATGACGGCGGCGTGGCCCGTCGCTTCGAGCTCGACGTCGAGGCCGGCATGGTGGGCATCAACGTGCCGATCCCGACGCCGGTGGCCTACTACTCCTTCGGCGGCTGGAAGGAGTCGCTCCTGGGCGACACCCACATCCACGGCCCCGAGGGCGTGCGGTTCTACACCCGCGCCAAGGCGGTGACCACCCGCTGGCCCTCGGAAGACCCTACGCCGCGACCATGTCCTTCCAGCGCGAGGTGAGGCCGGCTGCTCCGCCACCATCACCGCGGACGCACCATAGACCTTTGAGGACCGATCCTTCAGAATGAGTCCGTGGGCCCTATGGTGCGTCCGTGCCTTGATGGGGTAAGGGCGCCCTACTTCCAGACCCTGTCACCGGGTGCCGGCGGAGCGTGGACGCCTGCTGGGGCCTTGAGGCTGCTGCGTGCTGGCAGGCGTTCAGGTGGTGTCATCGGGAGAGTGGTGACTGAAGTCGCCCGCCATATTCGTCTGGTGGGACCTGCGCCTCATCCCCGCGGATGATGACTTTTTCGGTGGCAAACAGCATATTCCCGGGGTGTCGTCCAAGGGTCTGAAAATGCCTGACGTCACCACTTTCCCCAGAGGCTATTGTCATGACATTATGTGTATGTCGACGTGGATGTCGGTGCCGCCCCTGCGCTGCGGGCAGTGACCGGCGGACCGGGCCATCCGGTCCACTCAGCAGCGCTCTCTTTTCGCCTCCGCCAACGATGGCGGACGACCCAAGGAGTTCCTTCATGTCCACAACACCAAGTTCTGCGGTGCACTACACGCCGGAGAAGATCCGGGAGCTGGTCGACCAGACCCCGCCTCAGGGCCGAAGCGCTCGCTCGGACTCATCGCCCTGGTCGCCACCCCTCGGCTCGCTGCTCTTCGGATACGACACCGGCGTCATCTCCGGTGCCCTGCCCCTACATGTAGCCTGCCGCACGGCGCCGACGGCTCTGCAGATCACCTCCTGGGAGGAGGGCTGGATCAGCGGCCTGCTCTGCATCGGCGCCGCGCTCTGGCGCCTCGGTCGAGTGCAAGCTCTCCGACAAGTACGGGCGCCGGCACAACATCACTGCTCCTGGCCATCGTCTTCTTCATTGGGGCGCTGGGCTGCACGATCTCGCCCAACATCTGGGTCCTCTACTTCTTCCGGATCGTGCTGGGCTTCGCCGTCGGTGGTGCCTCGGCGATCGTTCCCGTCTTCCTCGGTGAGACGGCCCCCAAAGCGCATCCGCGGCACCCTGGTGGCCGTGGACCAGATGATGATCGTCTTCGGCCCAGTTCCTCGCCTTCTCCATGAACGCCGTCCTGGCCCGCATGCACGGCGGCCCGAGGTCACCCTGGCCAACGACGTCGTCAACAAGTCCGGTGAGGTCGTCGCCAAGGCCGGCGATAAGGTCGCCTGGGAGACCGTGCAGCACTTCAGCAACGTCGTGGTCGAGTCCGGCAACGGCATGACCTGGCGCTACATGCTCGTCCTGGCCACCCCTGCCCGCCGTGGCCCTGTGGTTCGGCATCCGCCTCATGCCGGAGTCCTCGCGCTGGTACGTCGCCAACCTGCGCATCGCCGAGGCCATCGGCTCCCTCAAGCGGATGCGCGACGGGTCCAAGGACGGCTCCATCGCCGAAGAGGTCGACGAGATGCCGGAGGATCCAGCGCAAGGAGGCCAACCAGGAGAAGTGGGGCCTGGCGCAGATCATGGGCGTCAAATGGACCCGCCACCTGCTCTTCATCGGCATCATCCTGGGTCTGGCCGACCAGGTCACCGGCATCAACACAGCTATGTACTACACGCCCAAAGGTGCTCTCCGCGGCCGGCCTGCCCATGAGTGATGCGATCTCCCTCAACGTCGTCTCCGGATTCGTCTCCTTCGTGGGCTCCGCCATCGGCCCTGTGGCTGGTCACCAAGTTCGCCCGCCGCCACGTCGGCATCTACCAGGAGGCCAGCATCGTGGTCTCCCCTCGGGCTCCTGGCAGCGGTCTTCTACTTCCTCATCCAGCCCTACCAGGACTCCGACGGCAACATCACGGGAGCCCCCGCCTTCGCTCACCTGGTGCTGCTCATCGTCTCGCTGTTTCGTGTTCGCCAAGCGGTCCGGAACAGTCACCTGGGTCCTCATCGCTGAAATCTACCCCGCCAAGGTGCGCGGTACAGCGATGGGCCTGGCTGTGGGCACTCTGTGGATCGGCAACGCGATCGTCGCCGCGGTCTTCCCGTCATGATGGAGAGGCTCGGAGGGGCGGGGACCTACCTCATCTTCTGCCTGCTGAACGTCCTGTCACTCATCTTCTACATGAAAGTTCGTGCCTGAGACGAAGTACCACTCCTTGGAGGAGCTCGAGGGTGCGCTTCGAGAAGGAGTACAGCTGAGGGCCAAGTGAGGGACTGCAGCAGTGGCCAGTGAAAGCTGAGCCGAGACGGTCGGATTGAAGCAACCGTCAGGCTCTGAGAAACTGCCGCAGTTCCCTCCCGACCTCTCCTTGTTCAGACAGCACTTCCTCCCAACTGAGCTCATCACATATCTGCCGCCTACTGACGTGCACGGTGACTGGTCCAGAACCCGCATCCGCCGCGCAGCGCTCACCCGCTCCGCTCCGCCTCCGCCTGTACGCATGGGCGGCAGGGTCTGTTCCTCGGCGCCTGGAAGGGGCGCTGGCTATCGCGGTCGCCGGCGCGCGCGGCGCCGCTCTGCCCTGCTCGGTGCCGTCGCTGCGGCGATGGTGCTGGGAACCTCATCGGCCGCCCCTCGCCCGAAACCTGGGGCGACGGCGAATGGCCCTGCTCATGGGGGCTCTGGCAGTGCTGGGCGCCGAGGGTCGCAGCCGGGCTCGGCAGCGTCGTCGGCCTGATCGGGGCGGGCCTGGTGGGCCTTGCCGTGGGTGGGGTGCTCGTTGTGGCGCCACTGGTGTGCCACGAGGCTCTCCTGCGCGGGCACAGCGACTCATGCCGCAGGCCATGGCTCTCGGCCCGGCCGCGGCCGGCGTCGTGATTCTGGCGGCCTGGTGGACGCCCTCGCCGCTCTTTCATCGCCTGGGCGATGGTAACGCCGTCGCCGCGCTGGTGTACCTGGCCTGCCCCTGCTCCTGCCCGAGCCCGGTCTGGCTGGTGCGGCAGGGGCGCGACGTCAGAGCCTTCGAGGCGCTGCGCCGCCTGCACCCGGGACCTGGAGGCCTCCCGTGGCCATCGACTGGACCCGGCTGGACGCGGAGATGATGGCCGAGCAGCAGGCCATGTCCCCGCTGAGCTGCGGAGTGCCCGAGGTGCGTGCCGCCGTGCTCACCCGGCGCCGTCCTCACTCATCGCCGGAGGCGCCCCTGGGGGCAGCGGCCTGGTCCTCGCTCCGCTGATCGCCACCGAGCTCGGCCTCGCATCCGTCGCGATCGCCGTGAGCGCCGCGACCTGGATGGGGTTTGCGCTCCTGGCCCTGGCGCTGGTGACCCGGGTCGAGCAGCTGCGCTTCCTGCGGGTGGTGCTGGGAACGGTCGTCGCCGTCCTGGGGGCCACCTTCCTGGTGACCGGCATGACCCTGGGGGGTGTGGGCGGCGCCTGGACGATCACCATCTCCTGACGATCCTGGTCGCCAGTCAGTCGGTCCTGGTCCTGCCCGCCTGCCGGGGGCGATCGACCCGCGGATCCCGCCCTGGCTGGTTGAGGCGCAGCGGCGCGCCTCGGCGACCGGAGGGAGTCCTGGCGCGCTGCCAGGTCCTCCTGGCCTCACTGCTCGTCGTGAGCAACCTCGGAACCCACGCCCTGTTCTGGGCGGCCTTCACGCTGTCGGTGCTCAGCGTCGCCGTCGTGCTCCTGCGCCTGCCGCGCGAGCTCAAGGTCTAGGGGATTGGCGTGCGGGGCATCTCTGAGGACCGCGCCCTGAGCATCCGACTTCAGACCTATGATTTGTCAGGGACAAATGTCGTATGGTGGAGGTGTGGCCGCAAAGGGGTCCACTCGGCGGCCCGACGTCGTCGACACCTGACGAGAGGCACCTGAGCATTGACGGCAACGGGCGGTCCAGGCCTCAGAGACGACCGCGTCCATCCCCGAGACCATTCCTGAAACCATGAAGGCCGCGGTCCTGCGGGACCTTGAGGCCGGCCTGAAGATCGAGACCCTGCGCACGCCCCGACCCAAGACCGGCGAGGGTCCTCATCAAGGTGGCCGCCTGCGGGCTGTGCCACTCCGACCTCCACGTCATCGGCGGCGCCATCGCCTTCCCGCTGCCAGCGGTGCTCGGCCCACGAGGTCTCCGGCACCATCGTGGAGCTCGGCCCCGGCAACGAGCACACCGGCCTGACGATCGGGCAGAAGGTGGCCGGCGGCTTCCTCATGCCCTGCAGCCAGTGCGACGCCTGCGCCTCGGGGCGCGACGAGCTGTGCGGCCCTTCTTCGACCTCAACCGCCTCACAGGGCGTCCTCTACGACGGCACCACCCGCCTGGCGACCCCGACGGTGAGCCGGTGGCCATGTACTCCATGGGCGGCCTGGCGGAGTACGCGGTCGTTCCTCCACCGCGGTGGCTCCCCGTGCCGGACACCATCGACATGGTGCCGGCGGCCATCCTGAGGCTGCGCGGCTATGACCGGTTATGGGGCCGTGCGCCGCGGCGCCGACCTGCGCTACAGGAGACCGTCGCCGTGGTCGCCACCGGCGGCGTGGGCACCAACATCGTCCAGATCGCCCGGGCCTTCGGCGCCAGCCAGGTCATCGCCATCGACGTTGATGACGAGAAGCTGGCCCCCATGCTCGACTACGGGGCCACGGCCGGTGGTCAACTCTGTCACCAGGACGCCCGTGAGGAGGTCTTCCGGCTTACCGGCGGCAAAGGGTGTTGACGTCTCTTCGAGGCTCTGGGCATCCGCCGCCACCTGGACCACCGCCCTGGATGTCCTGTCCGATGGTGGCCGCATGGTGCCGATCGGTCTGGGGGCCGGCGTGCAGACCGCCGGGTGGAGATCAACCGCACCGTGCGCCGTTCGCATGATCGATTCTCGGCTCCTACGGGGCGCGCACCCGCCAGGACCTGCCGGCTGTCGTCGACCTGGCCGACAAAGGGTGTCATCAACTACCGCGATGTCGTCTCGCGCCGCCTGCCGCTGGAGGAGGCCGGTGCCGGCTACCGCGCTGCGCAGCCAGCGAGATTCAGGGGCGCGCCGTTGTCGACATGTCGCTGTGATCCCAGGCGGGTCAGCCCCGGTCGCCGGGGCTTGACCGCGCTCGCGCTCTCGTCCTCGCGCCTCCTGCTCGGGCCCTGCCGCTCTGAGTGGGAGGCGCGATGCGTGATCCGAGACCGAGGCGGAGGGCGCGTCGTGTCCACATCGGAGACAAAGGGTCTGCGGCTCGATCAGGCCGCTGATGGAAACCGCGGAATCATGCGGTTTTCGTGTTTTGCGGTGTGGGCCTCGGATTCTGCCTTTGTGTCCGGTTGGACATCTTAACCGCTCTTGCGTCGCTCGGGGAGGTGGTGTCCGCTTTGCGGGGAGGGATGCACCAGTGGTGAGCGGAGTCGGCACGGGAGCTGGTTCCGTCTGCGTTGCGGGGAGGGTGGGCATGTGAAGAGGGGCGCCGCGTGCGGTGCCCCTCGAGTTCACCATGGCTGCGCGGGCTTCCTAGCCGCGCAGCCTCGTTGTCTGCGCCCTTGTCGGGCTGGGTCCGGGTCCTGCGTTGCTTGTGGTGCGTGGTCCGGATCCGGTGGAGCTTCAGTGAGCTCGTTGGAGTCGTCTACGCTCAGCGGGCCTCGAGGAGGTTGATGCCGGTGTAGATGCCCACGCCCCATGGTGATCGCGGCCAGGACGGAGGAGGCGAACATGAGGGGTCGGGGATGCCGGTGACGGCGCCGACGACCGACATGACCATGACGGCGAACATGACAGCGATCATGGCGACGGCGAAGGTCAGACGGTTGGCGTCGGTCTGCGTGCCGGCGGCGCTGGCCTGGGTGGTGGTGGCAGCAGCGGTGGTCTCGACGGTCTGGGTGGGGCGCTCGGTGATGGTGGCGGTCATGTGGTGTTCCTCTCGGTGTGTGTCGAGCAGGTCCGCCTGACCATGGTCGTGCGTCCCTGCACGACTGTGTGCAGCCCGTGGGCCGGACGGAGGTTTCTCCGTCACGTAGAACTCTAGGAAGCCCCCACCCGATTGTCTAGACAAAGGATCGTGACGTGCGTTGCGTCGATAACTCGTGGATCACAGGGGATCGCTGGGAGGGGGATGGTTTGTGCTCGGAGGGCTGTGGCCGAATCTGGCGCCATTGAGGGGATTCCTGGCTCCGGTGGGTTCTGGCGGTGTTGGCGGCGCAGAGGTTTTGACCCGGAGACGTGACCCGCGCGGCAGAAGTGCGACGTCAACCACTGGTCTAGTCATCCTGCGGTGGTGGGCAACGGCGGGAGACGGCGACGGCGCCGTTCGGCAGGGCGGAAGGCGGCTGGTTGCCGCCCCGGCTATTCTGTTCCGGTGACGACCAGCCAGACTTCTTCCAGCGCCGTCGGCCCTGTCCTCGTGGTGGACTTCGGTGCCCAGTACGCCCAGCTCATCGCCCGCCGCGTGCGCGAGGCCGGTGTCTACTCCGAGATCGTGCCCCACTCCATGGATGCCGCCGCCATGCTGGACAAGCAGCCATCGGCCATCATCCTCTCCGGCGGCCCCTCCTCGGTCTACGCCGACGGCGCCCCCTCCGTTGACCCGGCGCTCTTCGACGCTGGGTGCCGGTCCTGGGCATCTGCTACGGATTTCAGGCCATGGCCCGAGGCCCTGGGCGGAACGGTCAGGCGCACCGGCACACGCAGTGCGGGCACACCCCGCCCGCGTGGAGGGAGGGCTCGTGCCTGTTCGACGGCACCCCGGACGACCCGGTGGTGTGGATGAGTCACGGTGACGCGGTCCCAGCCGCCCCGAGGGCTTCACGGTCACCGCCTCCACCTCCCAGACGCCGGTGGCCGCCTTCGAGAACCCAGGCCGCCGCCTCTACGGACTGCAGTGGCACCCCGGGGTCCTTCACTCTGAGCACGGGCAGGCCGCCTGGTCAGCTTCCTGCACAAGGAGGCGGGACTGCCGGCCACCTGGACGCCGGACAACATCATTGACGAGCAGGTGGCCCGCATCCGCGAGCAGGTGGGCGACGCCCACGTCATCTGCGGCCTGAGCGGTGGCGTGGACTCCCTCCGTGGCCGCTGCCCTCGTCCACCCGCGCCATCGGCGACCAGGTACCACCTGCATCTTCGTCGACCACGGCCTGCTGCGCGCCGGCGAGCGCGAGCAGGTCGAGCACGACTACGCCGAAGGTATGGGCATCCGCGTCATCACGGTCGACGAGACCGAGCGCTTCCCTGAGCGCCCTGGCCCGGCGTCACCGAGCCGGAGGCCAGCGCAAGATCATCGGCGGGGTTCATCCGCTCCTTCGAGGCTGCCCAGCGCCGGGTCATCGAGGGCCGTGGGCGCTGAGGGCGGTGGATCCGCTTCCTGGTCCAGGGGACCCTGTATCCCGACGTCGTCGAGGTCCGGCGGGGGAGAGGCGCCGCCAACATCGAAACCACCACAATGTGGGAGGCCTGCCCGAGGACCTCGACTTCGAGCTCATCGAGCCGTTGCGCGAGCTGTTCAAGGATGAGGTGCGTGCCATTGGCCGCGAGCTGGGCGTGCCGGAGAAGATCGTCGCCCGCCAGCCCTTCCCCAGGCCGGGGCTGGGTGACTCGCGTCATCGGCGGTGACGGCCGAGAACCTGCGTGTGCTGCGGGCCGCCGACGCCATCGCCCGCGAGGCTCACCGCCGCCGGGCTCGACGACGGATCTGGCAGTGCCCGGTGGTGCTGCTGGCCGACGTGCGCTCCGTGGGAGGGTCAGGGCGACGGCGCACCTACAGCCACCCATTGTTCTGCGACCGGTCAGCGCGAGGACGCCATGACCGCGGACTGGACCCGCCTGCCCTACGACGTCCTGGCACGCATCTCAGCGGATCACCAACTCCGTGCCGGAGGTCAGCCGGGTGGTGCTCGACTGCACGAGCAAGCCCCCGGGCACCATCGAGTGGGAGTGACGGGCGAGTCAGACGATAGCCCGCCGCCTGCTGGGCCCGCCAGTGCAATGCGCCGGCGGGGCGCTGCTATGCCCGTGGGTGAGTGCGATCGGCGTGCTGCCGGCCCTGGTCGGGGCGGGGCGGCTGTCGGGTGGGGCGGTGGGTCGGGCTGCCGGATTGAGGACTGCGATTCTCGCCGAGGACTGACTGTGTCCTCCAGATCACTGGGGACTGCAGTGGTCTGGAGGAGAAGATCAGTCCTCGTGCAGGAAAGTGACGTCGATCCGGTGCGGCATGGATTCTGGGGTGATGAGTAAGCGAGTTACGGAGATGGAGGGCAGTTCCTCGAGGAGGTCAGAAAGAAATGCTTGGCGAAATCACTGGTAGGTCGATAAAGTGTACGACTTCCGTGCTTCGAAAGGAGAGCCAAAAGTAGAGGTTATTGATGGGTGGATGATATTGAGTCGCCTCTCCCGAGGGTGATAACAGTGCTACGATCGCACCGATAAAGCTCGTCAATGGAGGTATGGAAGTGTCTGCCCCAGCAGGTTGGTATGACGACGGATCGGGCCAGCAACGATGGTGGGATGGCGCGCATGGGGCGTCTATGCGGGATGTCTCCTCCGTCCCGGGGATCCTGGCGCGGTCGGGTACGGGCAGGTGGCTCGGGGCGGTCGGGCGGCCTGCTGAAGGGCCTGGAATACTCAACGCCCCTGGGGCGAGTGGTCAAAGCTGCGGCCCAGGAGCAGAGGGTGTGCCGTCGGCGGCGGAGGCGTCAAGAATGAAGGCTCGAGCGGGAGGCTCGCCGCAAGCAGGAGGAGGCGATCGCCGGGCGGGTCCGTTGGTGACTAGTGTGAATTGTGTTCGGAGGTTCATCTATTGAGATATGTGAGAACAGTTGTATGTCCGTATTGGTGAGAGGCCTTGGTTGCGGAGGTGGAGAGGCGGCAGGACAGGGGTGATGTCGATAACCGGCTCACGTGCTTCGGTGTGGCAACCTCAAAGTCTGGGAGTGCGACTGCCGTCGCGACCCTGACGAAAACTACTATCGATGCAGTTTTTCGCGCGGCGAGTGGATCTGAGGCCGTCATCGATCCGACTCATGATGTTGCTGGCAGTGTGGCGGTAAAGAGGCTGTTTCTGCCGTTGTGAGAGGAGCGGGTTCAAGGCCTCGGTTCCCGGGGTTGCTGTTGCTGGTGTTGGGTATATGTGCAAAGAAGGCGCTTTCGGAAGTCGGTTCTGACTATAGATGCCGACCGTCGGATTCATACGCTAACTAATCGAACGACGCTGTCGACCGGGGGAATTCCAGTAGTTAAAACAAGTCACGAGGATGTTGGTGAGGTTTTGGAGAGAGTGGGCAACTCGGTGCTGGCCGCCCTAGGGCGTGGACCTGTGGTGCCGACCGTTCCTGCTCCCCTCCGGACAGGTCCGAGCCGCCTCAGAGGGTGAGTGCCTCTCCCGTGTCTACTGTGGATGTGACCGCGAGTCTGCGCGACCTGGCTCAGGCGCACGGTGAAGGTTTCCTCGACGATGATGAGTTTCTCGAGGCCAAGCGTCAGTTGTTGGGAAGGCTGGACGGTGCCGTACGCCGTCGTCGACCAACGTGCAGAACGGGCTCCTTGGCTGGGCCCGGCGTGCGCCGTCGAGGACTGCGATTCCGCCGGACGTGCGTGTCCCCAGATCACTGTTTCACGCAGTGGTCTGGAGGATGGAGATCCAGTCCTCGTGCAGGAAAGTACCGTTCCCGATTCGGTGAGGCACCGTGCAGCGTGACGTTGGGGCCGGTCGCGGGTGGTGGCCGGCCCCAGCGTCATGTTAACGAGTGCTCCGCGTGTCGCGCCTTACAGCCGACCGGGCCCGCGGGCGCGCCCACGGCCACGGCGACCCAGGAAGACCCGCGACGGCGAACGGGGCGCAGATGCTGCCGCAGTCCACGAGCGGGAGGCCCAATGACGGCGGCGGACTGGACATGGAGGTCGCCTCGTGCGCCCCGGGGATCCGCTCCCGAGGTCCGCCCAGTGGCGGGCGTGAGCCTCGCCGCCCGGGCGGCGAGCGGGTCGGGCAACCTCGGTGGGTACCCGCGCCCACCCAGGAAGGGACAGGGCCATGCCTCCGATGTTGGCGGACCGCGTTGTGGCCGCTTGCTGGCCCAGACCGATCTGCCGCTGAGGGAATCGATCGAGACCGCCACGGGCGTATAGCGCCCACAGCCGCAGCGGCCACCCCAGAAGCGGGCCGACGTCGCCACGCTGCGGGCCGAAGGCCCGCCACTCCCAGCCAGACCCACAGCCACGCGGCAGGCCCCACCACGGGCACGCGCCCAGCGCCGAGGCTGCGGGAGTGCCGCTGACCACGAGGTAGCCTCAAGGCGTCGCGCACCGCCCAGCGCTAGCCGCCGCCATCAGCAATGGAGATCGTGACGACCGCGCGAAGGCGCATGAGCGGGTAGAGAGGAGAACCTGGCGTAGGTGACGAAGGCGGCAGGACAGAGGCGTGGCGGTCGGGGTGATCCGTTTCGCGGGGGCGGAGTGGTTCATCGTCTCGCTGGCAGTGCGGCGGCGGACCGGGTCGTCCGTGGTGGTCGACGGGTAGTCGCTGGCCTGCCCACGGCGTAGGAGTCGGTGCGCACATTTCCTGCATGCGCGCCGGACGCCGACTCGTACCCGATGATACCGTGTCCATGCGGGGCGGCTCGGTGCCTCGCGAGCCGCCTGCTGCAGCCTCTGCCCGTAGCCGGCGGGAGCTGAGTGAGGATGTAGGCGATGCGGTTTCTGCGCGGTAGCAGCGTCTGGAGGGCCTCACTGGGTCCTCAAGCGGCTGGCCTCGCCGACCAGGGCTCGACCTAGCCCTCCGACCCCGCGGGAGATCGTGGAGCCGTCGCGGTCGACGACCACACTCGCCGCTGGCGACCGTGACCTCATCGGGCATCCTCGGACTTTAGCCATCGGTGAACAGACCGAACGGGCTCAGCACCACCAGGTAGATGAGGATGTGCAGCCGGTGAGCAGCCACAACTCTCACACATGTCTTAAAGGTGCTCATGGGTCTCATCCTCCTGGCGCGGATTGGGGCGATGGTCAGAACGGGCACGTCATGCCCAGCCAGGACTGCGCAGGTACGCGGGCGAAGGGTGCCAGAGGTCGTGGTACAGGGCCCGTAGAGGAAGCGGCGGGCTGTCTGCCACAGATGGCCTGCGCCAGCAACGGTGCGTGCTGCTCGATGGAGCGGGCCGAGGGACTGGGATGCGGGCCCGTACAGGCCAGTGAACAAGGACGGCAGAGAGTGAGCCGGAGGTCATCGATCTCCAGGCGAGGCCAACGCGTCCCCAGGGCGGCGCCCACCGCGCTCGCCATGGGGCTGCACACCCCGATCGCCACGAGGCACAGCGGCACATGCCCGAGTCGCACCCACGACCGAGCCGTGAAGGCGAAAGCGACGAGCTTAGGCGGACAGAACGCACGCCAGGAGGCCGCGAGCGTGGCCGTCAGGACCTTCCAGCGGGCCAGACCCGCCAGGGTCTGCCTGGCGCCCACCGGTGAGACGGCCATGATTCCCTTCACGGCCACCATTGCCACGGTCGTCCCCATGCCGCAGGCGAAGGCCAGCAGCGCGAAATAGTAGTGGGTCTGCGGCTTGACCGGGGAGGGCGTCACCGAGATCGAGCGGGTGAAGGCCTGATCGGTCTCCAGCGCCGCCAGCTTCTCGGAGCCGCCCCGCCCTTGGCCAGCCACGTGCTCCAGCCCGCCTCTCTGGGTGTAGGAGTCCATGACCACTCGCAGCACCCGAGTCGTCTCGGCCTCGTTGCCCTGCTGAGTCACGTGCAGCACAGGATCGCTGCCCTCGACGGCGAGATACCCGTTGGTCTCTCCCCGCTTCGCGGCGGCCTCGGCCTGCGCGACCGTGGAGTGGGTGACCTTCGTGATGGGGTGATGATCGGCGTCGTCGGCGGAGATGCGCTCCACGACGGCGTCCAGCCCAGGAGCGGTCGGTGAGGCCTCGTCCTGGACGACGCCGAAGGCCTCGCGTGGCCTCGTAGACCTTGTCCAGGTTGGAGAACACTTGGCCATGAGGGTGAAGGGACAGAGACGATGGGAAGCCGAGCGTCCACACGAGCAGGACCCGGTCTCGCAGGAGCCTGAGTGCTCGATACGGGAAGACGGTCAGCATCTCGGCCGCCTCGTCTCGCAGGGGCCCGCCCGGTGATCTCTCAGGAGGAGCGTCGTTGGTCGGGGGCTCGGAGGTCACGCGGCCGCAGGTCGCGCCCCGCGGCATCCAGCGCCCTCTTGCATCGGTGAGGTTGTGAGCCGGGGAGCACTCGATGGGCACCTCACCGTCAGGTAGGCGGCCGTGCGCACATGCTCCAGGCGGCGCGGCTCCAGGGCCTCCTCGCCCAGCAGGGCGTCGATGACCTCCACCCGGATGCGTTCACCGGTGCCGATCGCGGCCTTGGTTTCGTCGTGAGGTGCCGGAGGCCACCTGTCGGCCGCGGTCCATGATGACGATCCGGTCGCACAGTGCTCCACCTCCTCCCGTATGGTGGCTCGTAGCGAGACGACCGTGGCTGCCGCGCTCGTTGGGGCGCTTGATGCCATCGAGGATGGCGCCCCGGCTCTGCGGGTCGACGGCGACCGATGGGCTCATCGGGAGGGCGAGGTCAGCCGTGGGCGATGCGCAGGCGATGTTGAGCGGCGCAGCAGGCCGCCGGAGAGGCTGCTTGGGCTTGAACTTCACGACTTCTACTCCAGACCGAGCGAGCGATCGCCTCGGCCGCCAGGCGCGCGCTCTCCGGCGCGATCGCTTGCAGCCAGAGGGAGCGCAGAGGCGTTGACGTTCTCTCCGCCGCGTGAGCTCATCGAAGACGGCGACATCCTGGGGCACCACGCCGATGCGACGCGCGAGACCGTGAGGGTGGGCGTCATCGGCTCGCCGAAGAACGCGGATCAGACCCTTGTCGTAGGTGAGCGGCGAAGGATGCTGCCCCGATCGTCGTCGTCTTGCCCGAGCCGTTGCCGAGCAGCCCAGGACTGGCCGCCGCAGGATCATCGGTGACAGGCCATCAGCCGCGACACACTCGCAGCGCTTGACCAGGGTCGACCTCCACCGCGAGGCCCATATCGTGGTTCTCATCCTCGCCGTCCATCTCGGCTCCTTCCCACGTTCGCCGGTGGTCCCCGGCTCGCGGCATCCATGGTCGCGCGCGCGGTGGCAGCTCAGAAGTGCCTGTTGTCCTTGACTGCGGCCGGCGCGGCTTCTGTCGTGAGATGCCGGAACAGAAGTTCCCCTAACGGCATGCCGGGCCTGAGCGCCGAGCCACCGACCGATAATCGAGGGTGAAGGTTCTGGCCGACAAAAGGCGTGCTGCTGTGCCGGTTGCCTCCTGCTGGTCCTGCTCGTGGGGCTTGGTGGACGGCCGCCACGAGTCCTGGCTGATCGCGGCCGTGACCCGTCGCCGGCCTGAGCATGACACGTCGATCAGCGACGGTGAGTTTTCTGCTGTGCCGGCCGCCTGTCTCCTTGTGGGAGCCCTCTCGGCGGACTCCGTGGCTGTTCCGCTGGTCGTCTACGTCTGGCCCGCCTCGGTGCGCTCGGGACCCGGCGCGCGCGAATGGCGGCCGTGGCCGTCTGCATCCCTTCGTATGGCCGTCATGGTCACGCGGGTTCAGGACATGTACCCGTGCTGGCCCTCGCTCTGCCAGCGGTCTGCGCTCTCGCGGCCCTCCTGGCGCTGCGTACCGTCAGGAGGAGGCGGCGCGAAGGGCCTGCACGTGGTTGCTGCGACGACCTGCGCGAGAAGGTCCCTCACCCTGCAGGTCACGAACATGCGCAGGCGCTCGGGCCCAGGACTACGGTGCGCGCCGCCGCCTGGCCGAACACCCGCATCGCCACGCGGATCCACGACGGCGTTGGCCATCTCCTCACTCGCCTCCTACTGCAGGTCAAGGCCCTCAGGTCGTCCACCGCGAGGGCCCGGCGTCGTCGCCGACCTCACTACCACCCTGGACGGTGGCCTGGATGAGGGCCCCTCGACTCCATGCGCCGCTCCGTCCACGCCCTGTCCGACGACGGCGAGGGCGGCCACCTCCCTCAACCTGCACGGGCTCGCGCTGCGGCATCGACTCAGTGAGCGTGGACTGCTCCACCAGAGGCCGAGCCGCCTGCGACGGTGGCGCGCTGCGTCGTCGCCGTGGTAGCGCGAGCCCTGACTCTTGCGCCGCCCGCCACGGCGGTGGGGCCCGATCGGCCCGCGTGGCCGTCACCGGCTTACCCTGCGTTCTGGCGGGTGACTGCGACAATGACGGCATCGTCCGCCGAGGGCGAGGCCGGCCGTATGCTGACCGCGGCGGCTCGGGCCTGGGCCTGCGCTCCATGACAGAGCGGGTCGAGGGCCCTGGGCGGCCAGGTGCACGCATCACCCCGCGGCCACGGTTCCACGGTCTTGCCCACGATCCCCAGGACGGACAAGGAGAAGGAGACATCGCGAGGGTCCTCATCGTCGACGACGACGCGCTCGTCATGATCCCTAGTCCACGATCCTGTCGGTCGAGGACGACGTCGAGGTCGTCGGCCTGGGCTGCTCGGGACCCGGGCCACCGAACGCTACCGGGAGGCTGACCCCCGACATCCTCCTCATGGACGTCAGATGCCCGGCGAGGGGACGGGCTCAGGTGCGGCCGAGCGGATCCTGGCCGAGGACGCCGGGCGCCGCGCATCGTCTTCCTGAGCCACCTTCTCCAGGCTGACGCGGTACATCGTGCGGGCCCGCACAAGATGAGCGCGTGGCTACCTCATCAAAGCTGGGACGTCGCTCAGGTCGCTGCGCTGCGCTCCGTCATGGCCGGGGTGTGCGTCCTGGAGGAGGTGCTCGAGCTGCGACACCACCATGGGGCTCGGCTTGGGCGTACCCGGAGGCGAGCCGGCCGAGGAGGGCGGGACTGTCACGCCGAGAACCCTGCGGAGCCTGGCTCGCGGCCCTGCCGGCCGCGAGGTACGAGGTCGTCGGGCCGTGGCCGAGGACTGGACAACGCCGAGGGCCGCGGCGCGCTGTTTCATGAGTGAGGGCGCGGTGCGCAACCACATCAGCGCGATTCTGGCCAGGCTCGGCCTGCTGCAACCCGCACCCGAGGTCCGCGGTCATGTCTGCGCTCGTCACAGGCGGGTGATCCTGGCGCAGCCGTGCCCCAGCGTGACACATCGTGTTACCCTCGATATGGGAGACGAGGAGGGAAGCGATGTCGACCGCTTATGGAGAATCTCAACGTCAAGATCGATGCCGAGGACAAGCGTCTGTTCGTTGAGAACTTGCTCGCCAGATAGGCGACTCCTTTGTGCTACGCATGTTCGATCCGTGCGTTCAGCGACTTCGGGTTTTCCCTTTCGACACCTCACGTCCCTATGGCGCGACTGCCGGGGCACGACGGGCTTACGGGGAGGCCGATGCGGCGATCGCTTCGCAGGAACGGCCAAGCGTTACCAGACGTAGTGACCTGCGCAACGACACTGGGCCTGTGATGCTCCAGATCGTCATCTCGAACAAAGTACAGCAGGACCTCAAACGCGGGCTAAGAGCGCGAGTCTCGACCTGGATGAGTTCTTCGCCGTCGTCGACATGCCTTCAGCATCAGAGGCGTTGCCGCTCGCTACCGCGACCATACGCTCACGGCGGACCGAGCGGGTTTGAGGGACTGCCACATCGCAGCGAGCTGGGTGCTGATCCTATGAGGTTCGAGAGGCGGGCTTTCGTGTTGCTCCTGGTGGAAACCGGCGGTCATTCCGATCTTCGAGGTGTAGCCAGATGGTATGGTTTTCTAATCAATCGTGGTGAAGTGAGTGTTTGGCGAAATCATGCGCGGATGGATCTGCTCCAGGTATTTGGGAAGCGGTGCCCGCCACTCAAGGTGCACACCGCGTCCGACGACCTCAGACACCTTCGGTGACTCTGTTTGAGCGCGGTTGATGGTGGTAGTATCAATCAGCCTGAGCGGTCGGCGGTGTGGTCGCAATCTACGAAAGTGATAGGAAGGTCTGTGGGAGCAACTTTGCTTTAATCATCTTCTTCATGTTTCTCGTTCCCACGTAGCCTGTGGGGTGCCATAGACCCTCGCGGTATGTGGGAAGCGACGTCAGCCTGGCAGTTCCGTGACCCTGGGGCCAATGGAAGGCGTCCGATGGTGCCTTCGCTTTGCCAGCGGCACTGCCATTGTCGCTCTCTTCTGATGGTGGTGCGTATTCTTCCGTCATGTCGGCGTCGCACAGGAATGCGAGTGATCGCGCAACGGATGATGCCACTCCTCATGTGTACCCAAACATTTATTCGTCGAGTGACGGTGAGGATAGTGATGGATATGCCGAGACGACCGTGACTCCGTCTCCGGTTGATCCTTCCCGTCATCTTCGATGACTGCCGTGGGATCTGGTGATCCGGTTGTCCTTTTTCAGAGCCGGTTCTCGAGGTGTGGCCGGTGAGCGAAATCGGACTCCTCGGTCAGCATCGGCATCGACGCCTTCTATTACTCGTGGCTGCGGAGACCATCCGAGTGCCTTCGCCACGGCAAGCGTCGTCGACTCCAAAGGTCGCCTTGGGGACGCTCGATCCTGCCCAAGCGACCACGGCCAGTGGTGGAGAATCGGCACTGGGCGAGGGGTCTGCGATTAGTGTCCGGATGACAAAGGCGGTGTGCGCTGTCACGTCGGTATCGGTGACAGAGTATGAGCAGGGCATTCAGGTTGCTGTCTATGGTCACCGATCCGGCCCGCTGCGGGCAGACAACCGAGAGTGCTTACGTCGCCATCCCGCTCACCGATGAGCAGGTGACGAGGCGCGCAGTACCAGGCTCCCGCCTGTCCTCCTGGATGACTCCATTTGAAGTACGGGTGGCAGAGGGCTCACCCGAGGGGAATAGCCCGACCATTTCTGGACTCGTAGCCGTGCCAAGGAACTCTCCGGTATGGCGGTCGGAGACAGACCGTCAGGCGACGCATGATGTGCTTCTGCCTCAGTGACTCGCTAAAGTGCCGGCTGGTCAGGCAGGCTCGCCGGTGACGATGCGGACGAGGTCTCGCGCGCCCGGCGCCCCTCCGGGGTGGGGAACATCGGGTAGACGTGGTTGAGGTTCTCGCCGAGGTGCAGCGTCAGGTCCACCCGGCCTCAGGAGCGGCGTGGAAGAGCGCATTGTCCGGCAGGAGGATCTCGGGTCCCCACGAGGTCGTCACCTTCTTCAAGCCCGACAGGTCACCGTAGATGGGGAGGGGTGCCAGTCGGTCGGCGAGGTGCTGCCCGCGGGAACAACCGATCTCGACGAGGGGCTCCGGGAGCCATGAGCGGGTCGGCGTCGACGTAGTCGGCGATATCCAGGGTTAGTGTTGGTGATGTCGACCCAGGGCGAGATGAGTGCGCGAGGCTCGTCGGGCTCAGGCGTCACCGGCCTCGGCAGGGACAGGGAGATGACCGCCGCCAGGGCCCCGCCTGCTGTCTCCCATGAGTGATCGCTTCCCCGGGTTCTGCGCCACCGTTCGCCGATGAAACCAGCACCAGCGGTGCGCCTCCTGCCAGGTGTGATGGGGCGCCAGCAGGCCAGAGGCGGCATGACGACGTCGGCCCCCGTCCTACGGGCGGATGATCGACCAGCCAGGCGTGCGCCAGGACCGCCGTCGCGATGTAGCCGCCGCCGTGCGGGTAGACGATGACCGCGCTCGACGGCGTCCGTTGGCGGACGTGATAGACCGGCATGCCGGAGTCCTCGCTCCGCTCCAGGTCGTAGAAGAAGCGCCCCCAGGCCGGGAAGGTGACGGTGCGGGCAGGCTCGGGGCGGTCGGCCAGACGCGCGATCCGCTCGGTCATCCAGGTGCGGGCCGCCGGTGCCTTGACCGGCCGGACGCCGTACTCCGCCAGGCTCGCCGCGGCCGAGCAGCCATATCGCTTTGCGGGAGTAAAAGGCTGAAGGCCCCCACCGTCAGGCCCACACTGGCTGCGCCGACGGCGATCCTGCTCCCGCTGAGTCTCCTGGGCACCTTCATGATTCCTCCACTCCGCAGAGCCCCGAGTGCTCTCCGACAACATCTCCGGATCCGGTGTCTGCTCCGTTATCGTAGGCATCAGAACGCCGCGATGATGGGGTGAATCCAGGCTCGTTCACTCAGTGCGGAGGCCGGTACGTGGGGAGCCGTCGGCGCTGACAAGAGGAGACTGCGATATGGAAACCTACGAGATCGACCACCTCGCCGCCGTCCGTGCTCTCGCCCCCGAGTGCATGGTGCTGCTGCGCTCCAACAGTGCCTTCCCCTGGCTGGGCCGGGCGAGATCGCCCTGTTCGGCTCCGGTGCGCGGCACACCATCAAGGGCGGCACCGGCAGCGGAGACGTCAACTCCCGCCACGTCACCACCATCGAGGAGGGCCTGGAGGCGGCCGGCTTCACCATCGTCACCCGGCCCTGGATGAGGCCGCTATCCGTCTCCAGGCCCACAGGACTTCATCGCCGGTATCAGGGCCGGGGCCGCCAAGCGCGTCCCGCCATCATGGTCGGCATGGGCTCGGTCATGCCCGAGCCAGAGTACACGATCCCCCTCGATGTCAGGCCGGCGCCGACCCACGCAGCCGTCTCATCTGTCCCGAACCTCCGGGAAGGCAGTGACCGCAGCGGGCCGGAGACCTCAGGCTCACCGACACCGAGATCCGTGACATCCTCGCCCTCAATGGGCGCTTCGAGCGGTTCCTCCTCGTGCTCAACGTGGGCGGCGTCGTCGACCTCAGCCCGCTGGGCGACGTTGCCAACATCCTCCTGCTCTCCCCAGGCTCGGCGCGACCGTCGGCGCCTTCGCCGACGTCCTCCTGGGAAGGGCCTACCCCCTCCGGCAAGTCGCCACCCTGGGCCGCCTGGGACGAGGGGCGACCAGATCGGCGACTCGGCGACCCGGACGACACCCACTACCGCGAGGGCATCTACGTCGGCTACCGGCTACGACTCGGTCGGCGAGAGCCGCTCTTCTTCGGGTTCGGCCTGGGCTGCGACCTTCGACGTCCAGATCCGCCAGGTGAGCCTCGACGGCGCTCGCGTCGCATCGACGTCGACGTCACCAACACCGGCGGATGCCGGGCAAGAGACCATCCAGGTCTACGCCGGCGTGCCGGCCGGACGCCTCGACCAGGCCTCCGGGCGCTGGCCGGCTTCACGAACCGACAGAGATCACCCCGGCGCCACGGCACGGATCACCGTCGACGTCGACCTGACCGACCTGGCCTCCTACGACGAGGCCGCCCGTGCCACGGTCCTGGAGCCGGGCGCTACCTGCTGCGGGCGGGAACCTCCAGCCGGCAGCTGAGTCCCGTCACCGTCGTCGCGCTCGCCCAGGACGCAACCGTGCGACACCTGACCGGTGACCTGGGGGAGCCCGGCTTCACCGACTGGAAGCCCGAGGCGCCGGCGGTCCTCGACATCCAGCCGGCCTGCCCGGTACTCACCGTCGACCCGGCCGACCTGCGCCTGCCGGACCAGCCGAGCCCGACGGGCAGTCCGCGCTGGAGGGCTTCAGCGAGCCCACCCCTGGCCCAGGGGGCTCTCCGACCAACGAACCATGTATACCGTCCTGGGGGACTACCGCCGCGGCGAGGTCGCTCCATCGTCAGGGCCGCCTCCTCCGTTGTCATCGGCGCGGCGGGCCAGACCACCTCGGATCCTGGCCTGCCCAGCATCATCGCAGCCGACGGGAGCGCCGGCCTGCGCCGCTCCCACCTGCGGTGTCGACGCCGAGGCGCCTTCTCACTGGGCGACTCAGCCTGCCCGCCACCGCCTCGAGGCTCATGGACGACGCCGGACGTGAGGCCTCAGCATCGCCGACGGAGCCCAGAACACGAACCCGCCGGGATCCGTGAGCAGTACGCCACCGCCATCCCCATCGGCACCTGCTCGCCCGGTCACCAGAACCCTGCGCTGGCCGAGCAACTCGGCGACGTCGTCGGGGCCGAGATGGAGCGCTTCGGCATTCACCTCTGGCTCGCCCCGCCTTCAGCCACCGCAGCGTCCTGTGCAGACGCAACTTCGAGTACCTCTCCGAGGACCCGCTGCTGGCCGGACGCATGCCGCCGCCATCACCCGCGGCGTCCAGACTCAGGGGCGTGTCACCATCAAGCACTGGCCTGCAACAACCAGGAGACCAGCCGCCTCAACTCCAACAGCCGGGTCGGTCCCCGAGCCCTGCGCGACCTCTACCTGCGCGCCTTGGATCTGCGTGCGCCAGGCGCCCGCCCGCCGGCGTCGACCTCCTACAACCTCATCAGCGGCGTCCACACTCCCGGGTCAGCCCAGGCTGCTCGAGGTGATCCTGCACGCCGGGGAGTGGGGCTGGCGGACTGGTCGCGACGGCTGGGAGTCGTCGACGGCATGACCCGCAGGGACATGAAGCACCCGCGTGCCACCGCGGCCGCCACCATCAAGGCAGGCAGACGCTCTTCATGCCCGGAGGCGAGACGGACCAGGGAGGACCTCCTGGCGGCCCTGGAACGAGGGAGCGCGGGCCGCGGGCGGGAGACCGGATCGCGCCGGAAGACGGAGGCGTGAGTCTGACGCAGGGGCGACTCGAAGCAGGCCGCTTGGGTCATCCGCGCGGCCTGGAGGATAGCCACGATCTCGACATCCTGATGCTCGTGCTGTAGAATTAATCCGAAGGATTCAGCGGCGGGGGTGTGATACCGACGATCAAGCCAGTATCAGATCTGAGGAAGTACACCGACGTTCTCAAGGATGTTGCAGAGGGCTCGCCTGTTTTTCCTCACCAAGAATGGTCATGGGAGGTACGTCCTTCTCGATATGAAGGACTATGACCGCGATAAGGCGGGTCGTCGTCTCCTCCGAGAGGTCAGGCGGGTCAGGATTTCTGGTGAGGAGCAAGGGTGGGTTAGTGCTGCCAGACGTGCGTGCGCACTTCGTCGCACGGCAGGATTCCACGCATGAGTGCTGAGATCGTCTACTCCACTGATAGCTCTCATTGATCTTGATGAGGGCCTGGGATTTCACGGTTGAGACCTCCGGCGACCCGGACTCAGCGTTTCAGCGGGTGGATGCCCTGCTTGAGGCGGTCAGAGGGACTCGTAGTACCCGTTGGCCGGGAGTAGGTTGGATGTTGTTGGCACGCCAACTGACAGTCGCTATGTTGTGGCTGGTCGTCTGTTGGCTGTTTACAGCGTTGAAGAGCACTTCATTCAGTTGGATCGGATCTTCGATACTCAGCGGGACTGGGTTTCTGTGCTCGTCCGGCGTGGCGAGATCGTGCTCTGGGAGGACTGCTGGGGCCTGTCGCTGGGTCATTGAAGTGACATCCTCGGCAGGGCCACCCACACATCGTGAAAGGAGCCCTCCATGGCGCTGACACCTCAAGCACGTGAGACCTTCCTGAGGCTGTTCGGGTGGAGCCCCAGCCCCACCCCACGGACCCTGAGTCATTCGACATCCTCCAGAACGGGATCTTCGACGAGGCCTTCTCCACGGGCGTCCTCACCGACATCAGGCGCAGTGCTCCCTGCATCACCGCCCAGACCGCCATGCAGACCCTTCCCGCAGTGCAGGCCACGTGAGGGGCCGCCCTCAGCATCAGGCCAGCCCGCTCCAGTGCGCGAGACCATCTACCAGTGCGCCCCCTGCATCGGCTTCCCCAAGACCCTCGTGCCGATGACATCGCCAACAGGGTCTTCGAGGCCAACAGCATCTCCTGCCCCTGGAGAACGCCGGCACCGTGGATGCCACCGACTGAGTGCCCGCGAGCAGGCCGGCGCCGACATTCCAGGCCCGCTGTACGGCAATGAGGTCAGGAGGTCTTCTCCGCCCTGCCCGAGCCCTTCGATGAGTTCGTGCCTGCGGCCTCCTCCGCCTTCGGCGACCGCCACCGTGGCGGCCTCGACGTCGCCCAACGCGAGGCTCATCAGCCTGGTGGCCATCGCCGCCATCGGCGCCACCACCCAGGCGCGCCCGCACGTTGCTGGGGCGATCCGAGCCAGTTCCTCCCGTCAGAAGGTGGCCGCCGCCCTGGTCAGGTCATGCCCTACATCAGGCCTTACGCCCCTGTCCGGCACGGTCCTCGTGGCCCGCTACGACGAGTGCCTCCGCAGAGGCCTACCGCTGAAAGCGGATCCGCGCCCGGCCCGGCAGCCCGTCTACGATGGCCGCCGGGCGGTTCTCGTTGCCGGCCCCCACTGGCAAGGAACGCGTGACGACGACGCAGCCCTACCTCTCACGGCGGTCACCCCTCACCGTCCAGGGCAGAGGCTCGGGGGACTGGCCTATGTCCCCGCACAGCGTCGTCGACCCCTGCACCCCTGGTCATCTGCTGCCACGGCATGGGGCTCCCACACCCCGCGTCGCCCCCATGGCCCGGCGCTTCGCCGCAGCCGGGGCCGTAGCCATCTGCTTCGACTTCGAGGGGCGGCGGCGCCAGCCGGGCGAGACCACCGCGATGTCGGCCTCGCCGGCGCCGACCTCGAAGCGTTCTCACTGCCGCCTGCGCCTGGCCGGGTCGACGCTTCCCAGGTCGCCCTGTTCGGGCTGAGCTGGGCGGAGCAGTCGCAGCGCTCGCGGCCGCCCGCCACCCGCAGCGGATCACCGCCCTGGCCCTGTGGTACCCGGCCTGCGGCTGGGGGAGAACCTGCGTGCCGCCTTCCGTACGCCGGCGGCCCGTGCCCGAGGGTTCGACTGGGCGGGCACCCGCCTGAGGCGCGCCTACGCCGTCGACGGCTGGAACCTGGAGGGTCGGGGCCGGGCTGGCCACCTACCGTCGCCCGTCCTCATCGTCCACGGGGACCAGGACCGTGCCGTGCCCATCGAGGTCTCCCGGGCCGCCGTGAGCGCCACCCCCGACGCAGAAACCGTCACCATCCCCGGCGCCGCCCACGGCTTCGGCGACGCGAACTGGGAGGCCATGCGCCGCACCATCAGCTTCCTGGCTGGAACGGGGTCCTCGAGGGGAGGACTGAGAGGACTGAGCCGCGCGGCAGCCGGACGGTGGGAACGGGCGGTGCGGTCCGTTTTTCTGGCAGTGGTGGTTCCCGAGCCACGGGCGTCGCAGAATTGACCGCGTGAGCGCACACGAGACAGCAGACCTGACCAGTGTCAGCGAAGACGATGCTGCTGACCCTCACGTATGCCGGGGCGGGCACACGCTCCGACCGGCCGCGCTTCACCTGACCCCGCCGCGGTCGAACCGTCTCCCGGCTCGACTACGAGCTTCACCATGGCCAAACGGGACCGGCTCATGGCCGACGGCGTCGTGCTGCGCACTCACACTCGACCCGCTCGTGGCCGGGTACCTGGACACCCAACCCGGCTGCACGGTGGTCAACGTCGCCTGCGGGCTCGACACCCGCTTCCAGCGCCTCGACGACGGGCGCGTCACCTGGTGCGACCTCGACCTGCCCGACGTCATCGCGCTGCGACGCCGGCTGCTGGAGGGCGGCGAGCGTCGAGGCACCATTGCCGCCTCCGCCCTCGACCCCTCCTGGCCCGACCGGCGGAGGACGTGAGCCGCGACGTGCTCGTCGTCATCGAGGGACTGAGCATGTACCTCGAGCAGGAGGAGGTGCGCATGCTCCTGGACATCATCGCTGCGCGCCTGCCCGGGGCGACCGTCCTCATCGAGGTCATGCCCCGCCTGTTCCAGAAGTACGGCCGGGAGCGCTCAGTGGAGGACGCGGGTGCGCGCTACACCTACGGCTGCTCCAGCGCCGCCGAGTTCCGCCGGACGGTGGCCCCCGGCTACATGCTGCTCCACGACGTCCCCTTCACCCGCACCATCGCGCGCTACCACCCCCTGCTCGCGCCCCTGACGCGGCTACCGCTGGTGGGCAGACTCTCCGAGCGCATCGTGGTGCTGCGGGCGCCGGCCTGAGCGCTGGATGGACGCTGGGCCGGTGCTGGGCCGGGCGTTGGGTCAGGACCTGGCTTGGTGTCGGTCTGGCACCGATCGGCGCTGGACCGGTGCTGGCCTGGCACTGGTCGGCACTGTACTGACACGAGGCCTGGGCGGCCGGTCTCGAGGGGGACATCCTGCGCGTGGGGGTGCATTCCCTCCCGGTCGGGGACAGCCTGCGCGTTGGGGGACAGGAATCCGGCCCCCGACGGCGTCGAATGCCCCCGGCCGCACGGAAACGCCCCCGGCCGCGTGGAATGTTCCCGGCTGTCGCCGTGCGTCTCCACGCTGAGAGGCCGACGCCTGCCCCATCGTGCTGCTCTACTCCGAGCCGCGGCCGTGCCATTGAGACAGGGCCTCAGTGATCTCCTTGAGTGAGAGAGCAGCGGCGACGTCCATCACCAGTCGGTAGGCGTGGTCGTCGGGGCCTCGACCCAGTGGCCGTTGATGTCAGGAAGACCAGCGTGGCCAGCCACCCTAGGCGCTTGTTGCCATCCACCAGTGGATGATTGCGGACCAGGGAATCGAGGCAGAGCCGCCGCCTTCTCATCGATCGTGGCGTAAGCGTCGTGTCCCCAGAGCATGGTCGCAGGTCGGTGCGGCGCCGGAGTCGAGCAGGCCGAGATCCGGACCGGTCCCACAGCGGATCCTCAATGAGGAGACGGTACGTCCTCGAGCGTCGGGTACTCGACCATCTCTGCCCGATCAGCGGCCGAGGCGTTCCAGGACTTCGGCGTACCGGTTGCGGATGCGGGCGGAGGCGTCTGCGACTCGCTGCTCATGCCCGCGGCGCGCGGCCACCTCGTGGATCGCCCGGATCGTTGCTTCCTGGCGGCTGACCCCGTCCTCCTGTGCAAGGGCGCGGTAGCCGCTCATCCTCTTGCTCCAAGCGCAATGTCATCGCCATGCCTCCACGGTAGCAGGTGGTACCAGACTACGGTATCAGGTGGGGCGTTGGGTGAGACCTGCCTGGTGCTGGTCTGGCACTGCTCGGCACTGGCCCGGTGCTGGCTTGGCACTGGTCGGCACTGGTCGGCACTGGACCGACATGAGGCCTGGGCGGCCGGTCTCGACGGGGACAGCCTGCGCGCGGGGGTGCATTCCTCCCGGTCGAGGACAAAGGCGCGCGTCGGGGACAGGATTCCGGTCCCCGACGGCGTCGAATGCCGGCCGCACGGAAACGCGTCCCGTCTGGAGGACACGCAGCCGTGTGGAATGTCCCCGACGGCATCGGATGTCCAGGGCCCGGAGGCGCGTGTACCCGGCTGGCAGCGATGGGGTGAGCCGGCACTACTATTCCCCCTGGACGTGCCCGCAGCGCTGCGGGCACGGGCGACGAGGAGGAATCATGAGTGAGCCGATGACGGCGTCGGATAAGGATGCTCAGACGGCCGAGGAGCAGGAGCGCGGCTACTGGCTCTACGTCCCGGGCGAGGGCGCCGGGAAGTGGGATGAGTTTCGAACGGCCGGGATCATGGCGCTCAACTGGGACCGGATCGGCGACCCCACCAGTACCCGAACGACGGGGCGGTCATCGAGGCGCTGGAGGCCGGCTACGGGGACTGGGGAGGCAGGCCGACAGGCGCGGCGGGAATGATCCGGGACTTCACCCGCACGATGCGTCCCGGCGACGTCGTCTACGCCCGGCGCGGTCCCACCGAGATCATCGGGCGCGGCGTCGTCCGCTCGGAGTTCCGTTACGACGACGCCCGGCCCGCCTACCGCTGCGTGCGCGACATCGAGTGGACGCATGTCGGTTCCTGGCCGCTCGACCGGCGTGTGGGCGCAGTGAGCCTGCAACGAGTCACGGAGAACACGAGCTACAACGCGGCCCAGCTCGAGTCGCTGTTCCGGGACCGGAACGCCTCAGGCGCGTCGACTGCCTCCGTCCGGGCGCAGGGTGTCGGGGACTCCAATCAAGCCAAGAAGCATGAGCTCCAGCACTGGCTTTATACCCCGGGCGAGGGTGCAGCGAGATGGGAGGAGTTTCGAACGGCCGGGATCATGGCACTCAACTGGGACCGGGTTGGCGATCTTGCCTCCTTCCCCGACAAGGAGTCGCTCCTGGACGCGCTCTACACCCATTACGGGGACTGGGGCGGCCGCCCACGTAAGGCCGCGGACTCGGTGCAGGACTACATCCATGCCATGAGACCAGGCGACATCGTCTGTCCGCCGCAGGCTCCAATGAGATCGTGGGGCGCGGGTGGTTCGCTCCGACTATCGCTATGACGAGGACCGGTCATCCTTCCGGGCGGTGCGTGACGTCAGTGGACGCATGTCGGCTCCTGGCCGCTCGAGCAGCGGATCGGCAGACTGATGCTGCAACGCCTCACAGAGAGACACGAAGTACACACCGGATCAGCTCAACGCACTGATCGGAATCGAGGACTCGCACTCTTCCGCATCCGTGGACGAGCGGCGCGGGAACAACGATCTCGACGAGGCGGACGAGCACTACACCAGTGCCGACTTCCTGGCCGAGGTCTTTCTCAGCCCCGAGGACTGGAGCAGATGCTCGGGCTGCTGCGACGCAAGAAGAACCTCATCCTCCAGGGCGCTCCGGGCACGGGAGACCTTCATGACCAAGCGCCTGGCGTACGCCCTCATGGGCCAGACGGATGACTCGCGGGTGGAGGTGGTGCGGTTCCACCAGTCGACCGCCTATGAGACGTCGTCGTCGGGCTGCGCTCCACGGCTGAGGGTGGGTTCGCGGCCGCCGAGGGCGTCTTCGCCAGGTTCTGCCGGCGTGCCGCCGCCGACCCGGGACGGGACTACGTGTTCATCATCGACGAGATCAACCGGGCCAACATCTCCAAGGCCTTCGGTGAGCCGCTCATGCTCATTGAGGCCGAGCACCGTGGGAGGCGCTGCGCCTGCCCGTGTCCGGGGGCTGCTGTCCGTCTCCCAAACGGCTCCACATCATCGGCATGATGAACACCGCCGACCGGGGTTGGCCCTCATCGACTACGCGCTACGGCGCCGTTTCGCCTTCTTCGAGATGAGGCCGGCCCTCGATCACCCCGGGTTCCTCAGGCACGTCGAGGCCGTGGGCAGCGCGAGGCTGGAGGCGCTGGTCGACGTCGTACGCCGCCTCAACCAGCGGATCGCCGAGGACGAGGCCCTCGGCCCCGGGTTCCAGATCGGACACTCCTACCTGTGCCTGCCTGCAGCCGGCGAGAACCCGCAGGCACGGATGCGGACGTGACCTCGGTGGTGCGCTACGTGGAGCCGCTGGTGCGCAGTACTGGTTCGACAATCCCTCAGCGATGGACGAGAGCATCCACGAGCTGGAGAGCGTCCTGGGATGACGGCCGCCCTGCCCGGCCGGGCGCGAGACGGGGCTCCCGGCCGACCGCACCAGCGTGGTCCCAGCACCGTCCTGCTCAAGAACGTCTACTACATGCTCGCCTCGCCTTCAAAGGCCCTGGAGACCGGCGAGCACCGGCGCTTTTAGTGGCCGGGGACTTCGAGCACGTCCGACATGCTCGCCGCGATCCTAGCCGGTGGGCTGGACAACCAGCGCCGACGCGGTTTCGAGCGGGACTATCAGCCCTTCAGCGAGGACCTGAGCGGTGGTGCGGGGACGCATCGACCCGGCCGCCACGATGCGTCTGAGGGCGCGCCGCAGGAGCCTGGTGCGCTGCGGATACGACGAGCGCACCGAGAACACCCTCATGAACCGGCTCCTCAAGACCGCCGCCCTGCGTCTGATCCTGCACGGCGACGTCGCCCCGGCCGCCGGAAGCGTCTGAAGTCCACACTGCTCGTCATGGGCGACGTCGGGTGATGAGCGTCGGGGACCTGCGCCAGTACGCTGGGACAGCCTGCGCTTCCACCGCGGTAACCGCTCCTACCGGCTGCTCATGGGCGTGTGCCGACTCGTCCTGGACGAGCGGCTGCTCAGCGGCGCCGACGGCGCAGTCAGCCTCGCCGACTTCCTCGACCCCCAGGAACTGAGCGCCCTGTACGAGCGCTTCGTCCTGGCCTACTTCCGCCGCCACCACCCCCACCTGCGCGCCGGTGCTCCCTGGGTGAGCGGCGGCATCGAGGACGCCCCGGTCTTCCTCCCGGGGCTGCACACCGACATCGTCCTCACCGGGCCGGGGCGGACCCTCATCATCGACACCAAGTGCTACGGGCGCATCCTCGGCTCCCGCTACGACAGAGCAGATCCTGTCCCCGGCCAGCCGCAATCGGATCTGGTACGTCATGCATGGGGCCAGTGACCCCCCGGCAGTCCGGGCGCGAGGTCGCCGGCATGCTGCTCTACGCCAGACCGCCGTCGACCCGCCGATCCGCGAGACCTGGACCGAGACCGGGCACCGCTTCACGTGCGCACCCTCGACCTGGACCGGGTTCACCGAGATCGCCGTACAGCTCGACGACGTCGCCGCCCTGCTCACGCCAATCTGACCACTCGCGAGTCGCGAGCGGCGCCGTTCCGCACCGTCCACATCGCATCCTTCCCTCGGCCGGGGGCATCCTGCGCGTAGAGGTGCACTTTCTTCCGGCCAGGGGACATGCTGACGCGTGGGGGTCAGCAATCCGGTCCCCGACGGCGTCGAGGCCCCCGGCCGGAAGGACACGCTCCCGGCCGCGTGGAATGCCCCGGCCGTCACTACGTGTTGGAGACCAAGAGGCGCGTGGGACGAGCGTCGACGACGCCGGTGTCCCCAAGGGCGACTGTCTCGCCGCGGAATCCCCGTGTTGTGGAGTCCGAGAAGGGCTGTCGATGCTCGTTGGCATGATGGGTGATGCCTCCCATGGCATCTTCTCCCGGAACACTCATGTCCTTGCCGGGGAGGAAGGAGTCGGGAGGAGGTGAGGGCCGTGTCCAAGCCGAGAGGGCGACGCGCAGAAGTCCGCAAGGGCAAGGTAACGGCCCGGAAGGTGAGCGAAGTACTCAACGCTGTCGCTCGCCTGATCCGGGCCGTCGGTGTCCTGTCGATGCCCTCAGCACGTGGATCGGCTACGCCGTTCCTTGCAGTCGCCCAGCTAGCACCGGGTGGCTCCCCACCATTATGAGCCGCCACGTCGCACTGTCACGTCGCATCCTTCCTTCGGCCAGGACATCCTGCGCGTGGGAGTTCATCTTCTCGAGCCGGGGACATGTCGCGCGTAGGGGGACAGGAATCCGGTCCCCGACAGCGTCGAACGCCCCCGGACGGAATGACACGCACCCGGTCGCGTGGAATGTCCCCGGCCGAGGGGGAGGACTGGCAGCATCGGAACCGTGACCGAGAACCACGCCCAGCCCAGCCCCGCCAACCCGGACGACGTCGTCAGCCCCTCCTGCTCCAGGCCTTCGCCTGGGACCTGCCGCCGACTCCGCCCACTGGCGCCTTCTGGCGGACAACGCCGCCCTCCTGGCCGACTGCGGGTGAGGGCTCGGTGTGGCTGCCGCCCACCTACAAGGGCCGGGCCGGTGTGGAGGACGTCGGCTACGGCGTCTACGACACCTACGACCTGGGCGAGTTCGACCAGAAGGGCACCGTCCCCACCAAGTACGGCACCAAGGAGGACTACCTCGCCGCCATCGAGGCCCTGCACGCGGCCGGCATCAGCGTCGTGGCGGACATCGTCCTCAACCACCGCATGGGCGGGGACGCCACCGGGTCGTGCGCGCCACGCCCGTCGATCCCACGACCGCACGCGCACCATCGGTGAGGCCGAGGAGATCACCGCCTGGACCCGCTACACCTTCCCAGGGCGCGCCGGCGCCTACTCGGACTTCACCTGGGACTGGACCTGCTTCCACGGCACCGACTGGGACGAGGCCCGCCACCAGCAGGGCGTCTGGCTCTTCGAGAGGAAGCGGTGGAACGGAACGTCAATGACGAGCTCGGCAGCTACGACTACCTCATGGGTTCCGATGTCCACGTCATCGACCCCGCCGTCAGCGCCGAGATGGACCGTTGGGGGCGCTGGTGCGTAGGAGACCACCGGCGTCGACGGTCTGCGCCTGGACGCCCTCAAGCACGTCGGCGCCGACTTCTTCGCCCGCTGGCTGCCCGGTGCGCCGCGCCGCCGGCCGCGCCCTGCCGGCCGTGGGCGAGTACTGGTCCCGCGACGTCGCCGGTGGAGGGGCTACCTGGAGGCCGTGCCGTTCATGAGCCTGTTCGACGTCCCCTCCACTTCCACCTGCACGCCGCCTCCACCTCCAATGGCGACGTCGACCTGACCGACTCTTTGAGGGCACCCTCGTGGCCGCCGACCCGCGCGCGCCGTCACCTTCGTGAGAACCGACGACGCAACCGGGCGGTCCTGGCCTCCACCATCGAGTCCTGGTTCCAAGCCCTCGGCCTACGCCCTCATCCTGCTACGCGAGGCCGGAACCCCCTGCGTCTTCTGGGGCGACCTGTTCAGCACGCCTGAGACCGGCGACCTGCCGGCCGTCACCAGCTGCCGCTGCTCGCGACCATGCGACGCGCCCTGGCCCCGGCCCCGGCACGACGCCCTCGACGACCTCGACGTCGTCGGTTTCGCGCGCGAGGGCGACGACGCCCACCCGGCTCCGGGCTCGCCGTTGTTCTGTCCGACCGCAGGGGCCGCCGCAAAGCGCCTCCACGTCAGGGCGCGGCACGCCGGCGAGCGGTGGATCTGTGTCCTGGGCGGGCACAGCCGGTCTCCATCGGTGACGACAGCAACGTCGAGTGCGCGTGTCCGACGGCGGCCTGAGCGTCCTACGCGCCGGAGGCTGCCCGGCCGATCCTGGACAGTGCCGAGCGGCACCTCCTGCGCCAGCGCTGAGGATCGCCCGAAGAGGCTGGGGGCTGCGGTGTTCTTCACGCCTGGCGTCACGGGCGCGTAGGGTGATGGCGGCAGCCGCACTGACCTGAGCCGACCTTCCTGGAGGAGACATGCCCGCTTTCCACGCGCCCACCGACCAGAGGACCGACAAGGCCGTCGCCGTCTTCATCGCCCCCGGGCTGGAGGTCGAGGCACTGGCGACCGTGGACATCCTCTTCCGCGCCGGTATCCCACGACGATGATCTCCGTGACTCCCGAGCGGGCCGTCGTCTCCTCCCACAACATCGTTGTCACCTGCGACCTCACCCTGGCCGAGGCGAACCTGGACGACTACGACATGCTCGTCCTGCCCGGCGGCATCCCCGGCACCCCCAACCTCAAGGCCGTCGAGCCCCTCATGGCCGCGGTCACCGAGCGGGTGCGCACCGGCCGGCCCGTGGCCGCGATCTGCGCCGCCCCCTCGATCCTGGCCGAGCGGGCCTGCTCGAGGGCCGCCAGGCGACGTCGAGCCCGGGCTTCATCAGCGTGCTCGCCGAGCACGGTGCGCAGGTCAGCCAGGCCGCCGTCGTCACTGACGGCCCCGTCATCACCTCCCGCGGCATGGGCACCGCCATCGACTTCGGCCTGGAGATCGTGCGCCACTACCTGGGTGAGGAGGCCGTCGACGACGTCAAGGCCAAGATTGTCTACCAGGGCTGAGCCCTCGTCCCGGACTCCGAGCCACCCCTGACCGGCTCCCTCACCAAAGTCGCTGCGTGGGGGAGCCGACCTATGCGCTCTGTGTCAGCTCCGCGGCGCACCTGCGGGCCTGAACGTGAAGGAACGCGATACCGGCAACCGTCTGAATCAGCGTGATGGCCATGGGGATCAGGATCGAGATCGTCTCATGCAGGGCCGCCTGAACGGCGAAGAGGACAGCTGAGTCGAGGAGGACCACACCCACTCCGATGGTGGCCACCGCGCACCGGGCCTGCATCGTGTACCAGTTCTCCTCCGAGCGCAGCGCGATCTCGTAACGCACTCCCGCCCACGAGTTCGGCGGGAGTCTGCGCTTCGCCATCCGGCGTCCCAGCACCACGAGGAGGATGCCGTTCACGCTCAGGATCAGGCTCATGAGTACGGAGCATGCTGTCTCAACCATCGATGTCCCTCATCATCCGTCGCAGTGGTGGAGGTTCTCGGTTCCGGTGAGTTCTCTTTGAATAGTACGCCGCGAGGACGCACGGTGGGGTTCGCGGCCGCACCGTGGAGGTGCAGTCGGCGGGCCCTGAGGTGCGTCCTCGCGGCTCCATGGGGCGAATACGTGGTGAATGCGGATCAGGACTGCTTGGCGCTGCAGCGCCCGCTCGGGGATGAGGGCGGCGACAGCGGGCGAGGGACCCCCAGACCCGCCAGACGGGCGATGGCCGTCGTCGTGAAGTCGAGCGCGGCCCCGGGCCCGCCGCGATGAGCAGCCCACCACCAGGAGCAGGAAGGCCCCCATAGGAGAGTGGAGCCCTTGATGTCCTGGGGCGCCTGCGGGCGGTCCTGCTCAGTGACCGTCCCGGCGCTCCACACCGGGCTCGACGCCGAGGACGCAGGAGCCGAGCCCGTGGAGGCCGTCTCCGCGCCGGCTTCCTGAGGCGGGCAGTGGCACGGTGACCGGCCGAGTCTCCAGCTCAGCCGCTGGCTCGGTCGCGAGCTGAGTCACCGGTGGGGTCAACGGTTGGGTGTCGCCGGCGGCCGGGAAGGGCCTGGTGGCGTCCTCGCCGGTCGCCTCGGTGCTGGTGCTGCCGACGTCGTCGGGCGACATCGTGGAAGAGGGTGCTGCTCGATGAGGGTCTCCTTGGGTGGGCCGGGACGTGCCCGGGAAGAGTTCTGGTGGCTGGGTCCGGCTCGCGGGCGCGATCAGCCGGCTGTCCGGGCTGGCCGTGGCGGACTGCTTGGTGGGAGTCAGGGACGGTGTCGGGGTTGCCGATCCGGAGGGCTCGGGCTCTGCACTGGGCTGCCCGGCGCCCTGCCCGGACAGGGCCCCTTTGCACGCAGGGGTCGTGGGAGGCGCGCTCCTTGGAGGTCAGGTCGGACAGGTTGCTCCACCCGACGTCCTCGCTGCGGTCGTCCTCGTCCACGCTCTCGTGGGCCGTGCGGATGCGGGTCTCGGCGTCCTTGGCCGTGATGGCCTGGTGGTTCATGCCCGGAACCGGCAGGTCGTCGCCGTGGGCATCACCCTTCTCGTCGAACCAGGTGCTGACGATCCACACGGGCTCCTCGGCGTTGCCGTACCAGGAGACGGTGTTGCTGCGCTCCTCGATGTTGATCGTCCCGGTGTCCACTGAGGCGTTGATGGTGATCTGCGGCCGCCCGTCATCGCTGCTGGGGGAGGCCAGGGTGCGCTTGGCGTTCAGCCCGCCGCTGGAGCTGGCGTAGGTGGTGATGCTCTTGCCGGTCACGTCGTGGCGGCGCGGGCCCTCGTCGTCCTGATCCATCTGCCGACCGCCGACGGTCCAGGCCCGGGCGACCTGTGAGTCGATCGCCCCCATGTCGACGTCGGCCCTGACCTCCACCCGCTGGTCGGTGTCGGTCTTGATACGCAGGGTGCCGACGTCGAGGTGGGCGGTGATGGTGGAGAGCTTGCCGGCCTCCTCGGCGGGCATGCCGCGCAGATCCAGGGTGAGGTCACCGATGTCCTTGCTGCGGGTGACGCTGCCACCGCTGGCCGACGCCGTCAGCTCCTGCCAGGTCACCGTGCTCGAGGTGGCGGTGGTTGCGTTCCTGAGGCTCTCGAAGGACATGCGGGACAGGCTCGTGGGGACGATCGAGGCGGTGGCCAGAGCGGGGATCGCAACGACGAACAGGACCGGCCATCCCAGCACCGTCATCCAGCCTCCGTGCCGACGACGCAGGCCACTGACGACGATGCCCGCTCCCAGGAGGGCGACCAGGATGCCGATGAGGATGACTGACCCTGGAGCAGGCCGACACGGTGGGTCACCGTGGCGTACCAGACGCCCGCCGCGGTCAGAAGTCCCAGGCCCAGGACCGCCAGCGACACCGAGGAACCGGGGCCGGGGCGGCGCGGGCGCGCCGGGCGGACCGGCACGGGCGGCTGCTGGTAGGACAGGTACTGCCGGTAGGAGCGGCTCTGCCAGGCTCTGGCCGCCGGCCGGCTGGTTGAAGGCCGGGGCGCCGGAGCCGGGCGTTGAGGAGTCCCAGGCCGATGTGGAACCCGCCGCCGGGGTGAAGCCCCCGGCCTGACCCGCCGGACCGGCAGGGCCGGCCTGGCTGCCGGGGCGGTTCCCTGGTGTCTGCGCGGCGCCGGCAGGGTAGGTCTGCCAGGGCTGGGGTCCCCGAGGGCCGCGAGCGGCCTTCCGGTTCGCGCGCCGGTCCTGGGCGCTGCGGATGAGGGAAGACGATGGCCAGGACGATCAGCCCCAACCAGAACAGGGGCCACAGGGCGGCGGCGATCCCCGCGGTGCCCGCCTCATGGACGTACCAGTTGGGGATGAAACCGCTGCCGAATGTCGACATGCCGATGATCGTCATCCCGATGGCGCCCGCCAGGCCCGCGTTGAAACGGCGGAAGGCCTCCTCTAGGTGGATGCGCCCATCGGACTCCTCGGGCAGGAGGGCCCAGGCCAGGCCGTAGAGGACCAGTCCGACACCGGCGAAGAGCGAGAGCACCACCCACACGCAACGCACCAGGGTGGGGTCCAGGTCGAAGCGGTGGGCCACGCCCCGGCCACGCCCGCGATCCAGCGCTCGTTGGTGCGCGCAGAGGCCCGAGCCGCGCAGGGAGTCGAAGAAGCGGTGAGTCGATCCGCCCTGAGGCCCGGGCTCGGGGGCTGCCGTACTGCTGGAAGGAGGGCGCGGGACCCGGCTGCGGTCCGTACTGCGGTCCCTGCCGGGAATCGCGCTGGGCGCCGTCGGCACCCTGTGTGTTGGAATTGGAAGAGGGAAGGATGCGGAGGAGTCAGAGGAATCGGAACCGGTGGGGAACCACCGTCAGACGAGGAAGTGGGCTTGTCGTTCATGTCAACAATTCTTCGCGTCCGTGGCCTGCGGCACGATCAGGGAACCCTGAATGATCCGGATTGTCCCCCAATCCCCGGGGACCCTCGGGGCGGCGACCCTGACGTGCCACGATGGTGCCATGACGACAGGCTCAGCAGCGGGGTACGCAGCCCTCGCCGACCGCCGGCGGGCCCGCGTACTCCTGGAGCCCCCGCGCGCCGGGCGCGGCGACGCCCGCCTCTGCGCCGCCTGCCCCAGGCTGGGGCCGGCGCCGCGCTCCGACTCTGTCCGTCGAGGCCGCCCGTATGCGCCGCCCGCCCGCATCGCCGGCGTCTGCGCGGGACGTGGGGCTCCACCTGGGCATCCCCGTGCGATACATCCGCGCGCTCATGGTCGTCCTCGCCCTCGGCGGCGGCGCGGGAGCCCTGCTCTACGCCCTGCTGTGGGCGACCCTCCCCGGGGAGAACGGGCCGGCAGGAGAGGTGCCCGCCTCGGTGGTCTCCCGTGCTCGCCTGGCGGCTCGCCTCAGGAGTGGGAGAGGTACCGCAGAGTCTCGGGCCGACGGCGGAGCCCCCCTGGGCCTGTCGCAGACGGTCCTCGACGGCGGCGCACTCCTCCTGGCGGCCCTGTTCCTGGCCTCCTGGCGCTTCGGGCTGCTGGACCGGATCGGTGCGGTGGGAGTCATCATCGTCGTCATCGCCGGAGCGGCCCTGGCCTGGTCGCAGATGGACAACCTGGTCGGCCCGGACCGCAACCTGAGCGCTGTCCTGCGGGTGGCGGGCGGGGTGTGCCTGGCCGTCGTCGGCATCCTGGTGTGGGTGGCCGCCGACAGCACCCCCTGACAAGGCTCATCTCCGGGCTCCTCACCGGAGGGCGCTCGTGGCGGGCATTGGCGTGGTCCTGGCACCCCTGTGGCTGCGGACCAACCGGGCCCTGGCCGACACCCGTGCCGCCGAGATCCGTGAGGCCGAGCGCGCCGACATCGCCGCCCACCTTCACGACTCCGTCCTCCAGACCCTCACCCTCATCCGCAAGCGCGCCGCACGGGCCCGAGACGGTGGCCGCCTGGCCCGCTCCCAGGAGCGCAGGCGCGCGCCTGGCTCTATACCGACCGTCCTGCCGGGCACCTCCGTGGCCGATGCCTTCACCGACCTGGCCGGTGAGATCGAGGACCCGCCACGGCGTGGCCGTCGACGCCGCTGTGCGTCGGCGACCGGGCCCCGACCGCGACACTCGAGTCATCGTCGCCGCCGCCCGCGAGGCCTGTCCAACGCGGTGCGCCACGGCGCCACCGGTCTCCCTCTACGTCGGGCCGGTGAGGAGGGCCTGGAGGTGTTCGTGCGCGACCACGGCCCCGGCTTCGACCTCGATGCCATCGCCGAGGACCGCCACGGCGTGCGCCAGTCCATCATCGCCCGCATGGAGCGCCACGGCGGCAGCGCCCGGGTGCGCCGCATGTCCACCGGCACCGAGGTGGCACTGACTCTCCCCATGCGAGCCCACTGAGCCGTCTATCGTTGCTTTGTCTCCTTGGGCGCACCCGGCCCTCGCTCCTCGATCACCCACGTCACCACCAGGAAGACCCCATGGCTGACACGCCCGCCGGTACCACCACAGACCACCACCAGCCCGCCGATGCGAGCGCGTCCCTGCGGGTCCTGGTTGTCGACGACCACGCCCTGGTCCGCTCCGGGGTGCGCTCGGTGACCGCCCGCCCCCGACCTGGACGTCACTCGCCGGGGCCGCGACGACGTCGAGGGCGCCATCGCCGCCGTCCACGCCCTGCGGCCCGACGTCGTCCCTGCTCGACGTCCACCTGCCCGGCAGCAGCAGCGGCGGGCGGGCGAACCGGTCGTCGCCTCCTGCCGACGTCCCCGAGACGCGCTTCCTGGCCCTGAGGCGTCTCGGACGCCAGCGACGACGTCGTCGGAGTCACCGGGCCGGCGCCCGCGGCTTTACGTCACCAAGGCGATCTCCACCGAGGACTGGCCCAGGCCGTGCGGCGCGTGGCCGCCGGAGACGCCGCCTTCTCCCCGCGCCTGGCCGGATTCGTCCTGGACGCCTTCGGTGCCGGAGCGGGTGAGGTGGCCGTGGCCGGCCACCGAGGCTCGACCGCCTCTCGGCGCGCGAGGCGGGAGGTCATGCAGCTCATCGCCCGCGGCTACACCTACAGAGTGCGCCTCCGGTGTTCATCTCGGTCAAGACCGTCGAGACCCACGTCTCCGCGGTCCTGCGCAAAGCTCCAACTGTCCAACCGCAACGAGGGCTCACCCGCTGGGCCGTGGCCCGCCGCATCGTGTAGGGACCGACGTCGTCCTGGGCTCATCCCGGGAGCGGACCGGGGGATACGCCGATGGGGCCCCGGTCAGATGACGGTCCGGCATCGCGTCCGGGCCCACCTCCGCACTGTCCGCCACCGGCCCGATCCGTGGCGGGATGCGGGACGTGAGCCACCCGCAGCCCTCCGCGAGCCACCGCTCATCCCACCCCGACCCCCTCCGACCGGCCTGCGATCACCTGCCGCGCAGGCGGGCTCGTCATCCTGCCCACGGACACCGTCTACGGCATCGGCTGCAACGCCGCCGACGCCGCGGGCCGTCCGAGCGGCTGCTGGCCGCCAGGGGCGCGGACGCCAGATGCCCGCCGGTCCTCGTGTCCGACCCCGCCGACCTGACCGGGACTCGTCGCCCAGGTGCCCGGGCCGCGAGCCCTCATGGAGGCCTTCTGGCCGGGGGCGCTGACCCTCATCCTGGAGGCCGACGAGACCTGACCTGGGATCTGGGGAGACCGGCGGCACCTCGCCGTGCGCATGCCCGCCCACGAGCCTCAACCCCTGGGCCTCCTGCGCCGCAGCAGCCCGTTGGCCGTCACCTCCGCCAACCCCACCGGCGCGCCGCCCGCCACCGGACGCCGCCTCCGCCCGGGCCGCCTTCCCCGGACGGGTCCGGAGCGTCGATGAGATTCGCGCCGGATGGTGAAGCGCCGCCGACGCCGACTGGTGCGAGACGTCCTGCTGCGTCGACGGCGGAGCCACTCGGGACCAGTTCCCTCCACCATCGTCACCCTTGCCGGGGCGCACGTCCGCGCCCCCGGATCCTGCGCCAGGGGTCCTGGCGTCGCGGACCTGGAACAGCAGGTGGCCGGCGTCGCCCCGTCCAGCGAAGGACGGCAGGCGCGGGGCGCGGCAGAACAGAGGCGGGCGCGTGAGGTCTCACCTCCTGGTCATGGCCATTGCTGCGGCGACCGCCTGCGTGGCCGTGCCGATCATCCGGCATCGCCCTGGTGGGTAACGCGCTGACGTGCGGGCCCGCGACGTCCACTCCACGCCCATCCCACGCCTGGGCGGCGGCCATGTTCTTCGGCCTGTTCTCCGCGATCTCCGTGGCCTCCACGATCCCTCTCCGACGTCATCGACTCCAGCGCCTGGGCGGTGGTCCTGGGGGCGAGGGCTGGTGTGCCTGCTCGGCGTCGTCGACGACCTGTGGGGCCCGGACTGGATGACCAAGTGTTCGCCGCGTGATCCTGGCCGCCGGCGTCATATTTGGCCTGACAGGGCGTCCAGGCTCCTCACCTTCCCGTGGCCGGGCTGACGTCGGCCCCCTGCCGCCTGTCCTCATCTCCACCGTCATCGCTGTGGTGGCCGCCTAACGCCGTCAACCGTCGACGGGCTCGACGGCTGGCGGCCGGCATCATCGGAATCGGCTCGACCGCTTCTTCCTCTACCTACGTCGACCGCGCCACGAGCGGGCTCCTACTGGGCTCCTGGCCGCCACCATCGTGGCCGCGCCCATCAGTGCGTGCGTGGGCTTCCTGCACAACTTCAACCCCGCCACCATCTTTCGCGGGCGACTCCGCGATGCATGCCCGGGACTGGTCTCAGCCGCCTCCACCATCATCGTCACCGGGCAGATCGACGCCCCGGCAAACTCGACGGCTCGCGAGCGCTGCCCACCTCATGCCGATCCTCCTGCCATTGGCGGTCCTCCTGCTGCCACTGACCGACGCATGCTCATGGCGATCGTGCGCCGCACCCGGAAGGGCTGAGCACCCACGACCGCATGCACATGCACCACCCGGCTCGGCGGCGGGCACTCCACCGCCGCGCGGTGCTGGTCATGTGCCTGTGGGCGGCGGTCGCCTCCTTCCCCGTGGCGCTATCGGCCTGCTTCCCCTGCCCTGGGTGCTGGCGGGGCTCGCCTCGCGGTGCTGTTCGCCTTCGTCGTCACCGTTGACCTCATGCCCGGGGTGCGCCACGGCCTGCGCTCGGCGCTGCGCCGTCGCCAGGACCACCGAGCAGCGCGATCATCATCTCCGCAACGTCTCGGGAACCGGTGAGGTGACGCGCCCGAGCCGGGGCAGGCGCCGCAGGGCACGCCTGTCGGCACCACCGGACCTCTGAAAGGACACGTCAGTGGCGAGACGACGGAACGCCCCGCGCATGAGGCCTCAGACCGGCTGCGTCGGATTCTCCATGGTGGCCGCCGTGGTCATGGTGGCCGGTGGTCCGTGGTGCCTCATCGGCGGAGCCCGCGGCGCCGTGACCCAGCCGTGCACTGCTGGCGGGGGTGACGACGACGCTGCTCCCGGCCGTCGCGGTGGTGGTTCCTGGACCGCATGGTCCACTCACGTGCAGGGCGTGTGTGGCCTGGGGTGGCTGCGCATCTGGGGAGATCGCGTCTCTGAAGCGGTGGGGCTCCTGGGAGGACGAGCCCTGGATGCGACACAGGAGTGATTGTCTCACCTCATTGTGAGCGATCCTGGTGGGCATGTCTCGCCGAGGGCGACCGTGCTGGCGCAGGCGCGAATCCTTGCGGTGGAGCCGAAGAGGATGACTCGGCGGACCATCCCGACGCGCGTGGCGAGCGGACTCAAGACGTCGACTGCAGGTGGGTCAGCGATGGGGCGTCTGGTTTTGCTTCGTGAGACACCCGTGAGGCGCCAGCATGGCCTGGTGATCAGCAGGCCTGTCGGGCAGGCCTCTTCGAAACGTGAGTAGACATTGGGAGTGATCTTCTGTCCACCAACACCGTCACCGAGAATCGGCACGGCAGCCGACGACGTCGCCGTGCCGCGGACGGCCGACGCCAAGCCGTTCGAAATCAAAGCCGCTGTGGTACTGGGTGCTCCTGATCGTCCTGGTTGCGGTGATTGCGAAGACCGCGGTGCCCACCTTCACGTCACGCCGACGCCTGAGCGGCCCGGTGCTGAGTGACTTCTTCCTCAGGGCGATCTTCGGTGAGGGACTCTCCCGGAGTTCAACCGGCTCCTCTCGTCCGGCGACCGTTATGGGGGTTGCCCTGTGTGCCTGACGGTGGGCGTGGTCGCCAGCTCGGATCAGATCGTCCCTGGGCGCGGCGGGCCCTGCTGGAGATCATCGCCGACTTCACGTGCGCAGCAATGGCCTATCACGCTTCTGGGCAACAACTGACGGCCGCTTCGCCCCTGCCGGTTGGGAACCCTCTTCCTGGGCGTGTCGCCATGGAACCCCGCCGAGCGTCATCCCCGGCCTCGCTTGTCGCCACCGCCGCCTCGGGTGGTCGCCGTGCCCATGGTGTTCGCGGCCCTGACCTACATCACCTTCATCGGGGCGGGCATCAGGGAACGGGGGTCGGGCGCTTCCTCGCCTCCCAGGCTCATGCCGCGCCTGCCCAAGGTGATGTACCCTGCTCATCACATCGAGTTCCTCTCGAGATTTCATTGTGCGGCCGGTGACGCTTCACCCGCGTCTGCTGTGCAGCTATGGCCGGGCACATGCTGCTCGGGCATGACCTTCTTTCAGCACCCACCAGCCTGCTTCCTGCACCTCCAGGCATCCTCAGCGACCAGCCTCCTGACCGGCGCGTCCAGGATCGTGATTGACCCTGTCGAGATTTTCGTCGCGGTCCTGCAGGCTCACCATCTTCACCATCCTCAGTGCCGCCTGGCATCAAGTGCTCTCCGCTCGAGGGCCCACGACGCCGCGGCAGCGTCGCAGCCTCTTTACCGCTGCCCTGCACCTGCCGCCATCCGGGCGCCAGAAAGAAGGAACCACGCCATGACCTCCGCTGCTCCTCGCATACGTCGGCTACGGCCTCGGCCACGCACTCGGCGGGCATCGGCATCGGCATCATAGTTGGCAAGACCCAGGAGTGGTACGGCCGCCTGCCAGCCCGGGTGGCCCACGCGCGTCGTACCCACCAACATGATCATCGAGGTGCAGGCACGGCCGAGGCGGCTCATCGGCTTCGTTATCCCGTTCGTTGTCAAGTGATGCGTCTGGCCAACGAGGGCGGGCAGAGCGACGGAGGCACGGCCTTCATCCTGCCCCACGCCCAGCGAGATTCCTTCTGGGCGGCGATCGTCCTCCTGCTCATCACCTCGGGTGGTGGGCCGCTACGCCCTGCTGGCTCTACGCCGTGCTGGGCGAGGCTGGGCCCAGCGCATCCAGGAGGGCCTCGGCCTGGCCGACAAGGCCCAGCAGGACCAGGCAGACGTGCTGGAGAAGCGCGCCACCCGGCTCGTGGACGAGGGCCCGTCGCGAGGCCGCCCGCATCCCGTGACACAACGCCCAGGGCGAGGCCAAGGAGATCATCGCCATGCCCGCACCGACGCCCAGGGCGTGAGGCCGCCCGGCATCATCGAGGGGCGCCCAGCGCAGATCCCTGGCTGAGAGGCAGGCCGCGGATCTCGCGCACCGACGTCGGCATGCTCGCCTCCACCCTGGCCGAGCGCACTCGTCGGTGAGCAGGCGAGCGGCACCGCCCTGTCCGAGCGGGTCATCGACCGCTTCCTCGACGAACCTCGAGACCATGGAGCCGGTCGAGGGGCTCGACGCCGGCGGCCTCCTCTGCGGAGGCGACGCGGTGAGAACAGGAACCGCCGCCACCCGTGAGACCGTGTGAGCCAGGCCTGGAGCAGCGCTCACGGCCGCGGGCGTCGAGGGCCAGGAGCCTGGGTCGCGGATCCGCTTTCGGCTCCACCAGGTCGCCGTCCACCCGCTGTCCGCGCCGCTGCCGACGCGGGCCGCGAGGCCCGAGGACAAGGTGGCCCGCCCGCCGGCTCTTCACCGGCACCGTGGATCGTGCGCGTCGTCGACCTGTCTCAGCGCGCGCGGTCCGCGGCCGCCGGTCCAAGGCAGTCGACCTGGTCTCCGCCCCACACGACCTGGGCATCGAGGCGATCCCCGCCGGCGCCGACGCGGGCGGTCTCGGCGGAGGAGATCGAGGCAGCGAGCTCTTCGAGGTCCACGAGCAGATCGCCGACAACCGCGAGCCTGCGCGAGGCCCTGACCCCTCACGCCGCACCGGCACCGAGGCCCGGGTCCGCTTGGCCGAGCCGTCTTCGCGCCCGCCATCAGCGCCCCGCCATGAGCCTGAGTGGACTGGTGCGTGCGGCGCACCGCACGCCGAGGGCGCGGCCGCGCTGCGCAACCTACGCCGCTGTCGTCGAGCGGCAGCCGAGATGCGTCAGCGCACCATCGTCGACGTCGTCACCGCCATCCCCATGACCTCGGCCCAGGAGAGCGCCTGCGTGCACCATCCTGGAGCCGCCTGAGACACCAGTATCGACCTCAACTGCGAGGTCGACTCCGCAGTCATCGGCGGAGCTCCGCATCTCGACGCGGAACTACGTCATGGACCGCACCGTGCGCAGCGCCGTCGCCGAGTCTGCGCACCCGGCTGCGGGCTACAGCCCGCTGACCGCACGCCGACCCACAACTCACTCACACCCACCCCGCGCCGTCGTCGCTCACGCCCAGCAGCCGCCGGGCCCGGCAGACCGCAACCAGCAAGGAGACGAGATGGCAGAAGTGACCATCAGGGCCCGAGGAGATCCGCTCGTCTGAACGAGTTCGCCGAGTCCTACAAGCCCGCCGAGGTCGCGGCGCGAGGTCGGGCACGTCGTCTTCGCCGCTGACGGCATCGCGTCGAGGCGTGCGCGGCGTCATGGCCCACGCTTTGCTCACCTTCAGAGGACGGGCACCGCCGGCTCTGGCCATAGACAGCGAGGACGCCGGATCGGCGTCGTCGTCCTGGGCTCCTTCGACGGCGCCGACGAGGGCCGTGGTCGTTGCGCCGCACCGGCGGTACGCTCGTGCCCGTGCGACGCCTGCCTGGGCCGCGTCGTCGACCCGCTCGGCCGGCCCATCGACGGCTTAGGCGAGATCGAGGCCGAGCGCCGCGCCCTGGGCTCCAGTGCACCCGGCGTCATGGCGCAAAGTCCGTCCACGAGACTCCAGACCGGGCTCCAAGGCCATCGACTCGATGAGTCGATCGGCCGCGGCCAGCGCCAGGCTCACTTCATCGGCGGCGCCGCCAGACCGGCAAGACATCACTCGCCCTGGACACCATCCTCAGTCCAGGAAGGAGGCCTGCAGGAGTCCGGCGACCCGAACAAAGAAACAGGTGCGCTGCATCTACGTGGCCACCGGCCAGAAAGGGTCTCCACGTCGCCGCGTGCGCGCTTTCACCCTGGAGGAGCGCGGCGCCCCTGGCACACCTACCATCGTGGCCTCCCTGGCCTCCGGACCCCGCCGGCTACCAGTACCCGTCGCCCCACACGTGGCTGGGGCCATCGGCCAGCACTGGATGTACCAGGGCAAGCATCGTCCCCATCGTCTGACGACCTCGTCCAAGCAGGCCGAGGCCTACCAGCGCCGTCTCCTGCTGCTGCCGCCGTCACGCCGGGCCGCGAGGCCTACCCGGTGACGTCTTCTACCTCACTTCAGCAGCCTCGCTGGAGCGCTGCTCCCAGGCTCCTCCGTCGACCTGGGTGGCGGGCTCCGCTGACCGGGCTGCCGATCATCCGAGACCAAGGCCAACGACGTCTCGGCCTACATCCCCACCAACGTCCATCTCCATCACCGAGCCGGGCGGATCTTCACTCCAGTCGACCTGTCTTTCAACGCCGACCAGCGCCCCGCCGTCGACGTGTCGGCGATCTCATGTCCGCGTGGGCAGCTGCCCATGAGTCAAGGCCATGAAGAAGGTCGCTCGGAACCCTCAAGATCACGCTGGCGCAGCGCTGCCCAGGCAGGCCTTCGCCATGTCTCGCCTCGACTCTGGACGCCGCCACCACGCGCCCAGTGCCTCACCCGCGGCGAGCGCCTTCATGGAGCGCTGCTCACGCGCAGCGTACTGCCCTGCACCGGTGACTGAGCAGGTCGCCAGCGTTCGCCCGGCACCGAGGGATACCGACTCGACATCGACGTCTCCGACGTTCCTGCCCTTCGAGGCCGCCTTCCTATGGACCACCTGCAGGCGCAACACCGAGCATCCTCGACACCATCGAGGTCCACCGGTCAGGCTCACCGACGAGACCGAGGAGGCCCTGGTTGAGGCCGTTGCCTTCCGGCGCACCTTCGCCTCCGGTGAGCAGATGCTGGCGCAACTGGGTCGCTGAGTCGAGGAGGAGCCCCGCCGCCGAGGAGGACCACCGGGCAGTGCTCACCGTGGTCAAGGAGGGCTGACGCGCGGAGCCAGCGCGTCTACAAACGCAGCATCTCGATCGACCCAGACCCTCCGCTACGTGTTCCGGGCGATGCACCGTCGCCTCGTCCGGACTCGCACGGGCGCGCCGCAACGCGCAGGAGGCCTCGCTCACGATCACGCCCTGAGCCAGGCGGGTGGCTGCGCTGGGGACCTACTCCCGCTTCGAGGCACCCCATCAACGCAGGAGCGCACCCGACGCAAGCGGCGTGGCGATCCTCGTGGTCACCTCGAGCCGCGGCATGGCGTCGCGCCTCGCTCGGGCCACCATCCTGCGCGAGACCGGCCGCCTCATCGAGGAGGCTGGTCAGGAGGGCAGGAGCCGGTGATCTTCACCTTCGGCCGGCGCGCCCAGAGCCTGCTTCAGGCGTCCGAGGGCACGCCGATCGAGTCTCCTCCTGGACCGGGCAGTCGGACCGCCCCAGCGACGAGGCCATCGAGGAGCGCCACCCTGCTGGACCACTTTCCTCCAGCCGGCCGAGGCCGGCGGTGTGCTCGAGGTCACATCGTCTCCCACCCGCCACGTCTCGATGGTCTCCCAGGGCCTCGCGGTGCGTCGCATGCCGCCGCTCAGGTCGTCGACGTCGAAGGCCGGCGAGTCTTTGGCGGACGCCGGCAACGAGCTCGGAGAAGGAGCCCGGCGGCCAAGCCAGCAGGCTCCATGCCGCTGTACGAGTTTGTGCCAGGCGCACTCCGGGGCTCTGACGCCCTGCTGACGCGCTACATGGGCTCGCGCATCCGCAAACGCCCTGCCAGCAGTCGGTCGCCTCCGAGCCTGGCCAGCCGCCAGCAGTGCCACGCACACTGCCACGGACAACGCCGAGGACCTCATCATCACCTACACCCGCCCACAAGCCAACGCGGCCCGCCAGAACGACATCACCCAGGAGATCACGGAGATCGTCTCGGGTGCCGACGCCCTGGGGTCCGAATAGGCCGGGCAGCCCCGACGTCGTCGAGAACCTCACCACAGACTCACCTCACCGAGCAGGACCCCTCTCCAGACTCTGGAAGATGCAGGAAGAACGCATGGCTGACACCACCACGGGACAGGACGCATCACCTGCATCATCGGCGCCGTCGTCGACGTCGAGGTTCCCTGCCTCGATGCGATCCTGGCGATGCACAACGCCCTCAAAGGTGACCGTCCAGGCGAGCCTGCGCAACGGCGAGGAGCCCCACTGAGATCACACCCTGGAGGTCGCCCAGCACCGCGGTGACAACATCGTGCGCACGATCTCCCTCAAGCCCACCGACGGCCTCGTGCGCGGCACTGCGGGTGCGCGACACCGGCGCGCCGATCTCCGGTGCCTGCGTGGGCGACGCGACCCAAGGGCCACGTGTTCAACGTCACCGGCGACGTCCTCAACCTCGGCCCCGGCGAGCAGGCTGAGATCACCGAGCGCTGGCCCATCCACCGCCAGCCCCCGGCCTTCGACCAGCTCCCGAGTCCAAAGGAGCAGATGTTCGAGACCGGCATCAAGGTCATCGACCTGCTCACCCCTATCGTGGGGCGGCAGATCAGCCTGCCCGGCGGCGCCGGCGGGCAGACCGTCCTCATCCAGGAGATGATCCAGCGCGTGGCCCCAGAACCACGGCGGTGTCTCCGTGTTCGCCGGCGTGGGGAGCGCACGTGAGGGCAACGACCTCATCGTCGAGATGGACGAGGCCGGCGTGTTCGACAAGACCGCCCTGGTCTTCGGCCAGATGGACGAAAAGCTCGCCGAGCACGCGTCTGCGCGTGGCCCTGTCCGCCCTGACGATGGCCGAGTACTTCCGCGACGTCCAGCACGGGACGTGCTGCTGTTCATCGACAACACTCGCCGCTTCACCCAGGCCGGCTCCGGGTCTCCACGCTGTTGGGCCGCATGCCCGGGGCGTGGGCTACCAGCCCAACCCTGGCCGACGAGATGGGCCACGAGCGCATCACCGCCGGCGGCCACCCATCACCTCCCTGCAGGCGATCTACGTGCCCGCCGACGACTACACCGACCCGGCACCGGCCACGACCTCGGCCCACCTGGACGCCACCACGAGACCCTCAGCCGTGAGATCGCCTCGCGAGGCATCTACCCGGCCGTGGACCCGCTGACCTCCACTCGGCGCCTGCTGGCCCCTGCTACAGTGGGCCAGAGCTATCATGACGTCGCCACCCGCGTGAAGTCCATCCTCCAGAAGAACAAGGAGCCCGGGACATCATCGCGATCCTCGGTGTCGACGAGCTCGAGAGGAGGACAAGGTGACGGTGGCCCCGCGCCCGCCGCATCGAGCAGTTCCTGTCCCAGAACACCTACATGGCGGAGAAGTTCACCGGCGTGGCCGGCTCCACCGTGCCGCTGTCGGAGACCATCGAGGCCTTCCGCGCATCTGCGAGGGTGACTACGACCACCTGCCGGAGCAGGCGTTCTTCAGCACTCGGTGGTATCGAGGACCTCGACGTCGCGCCGCCGAGGCTCAACGCCTGAGTCGTTAGGATCCGTAGAACCGGGCGCAGGAAAGGAGGGGGACATGGCGTTCACATGTTGAGGTGGTCTCGCCGGCAGGGCGAGGCCTGACCGGTGAGGCGACGCAGGTCTGCGTAAATTTCTGATTAACGGGGATGATCCCTGCCGGGTCGTCAGCCCCTCGTGGCGGTCCTGGGGCCGGTCCGGTGCGACTGAGTCCCATCGACGGCGAGATGTGCAGCATCGAGGTATCCGGCGGCTTCTGCTTCGTGGACCACGACGTCATCACGATCGCCGCCGACCACGTGAAGCAGGCGCGAGGCCTGAGTCAGGGGCAGCACGTGTGGATGGTCGTGGCGATTGCCGTCACCGTCCTCGTGCTGCTGGCAGGCGGGTTCCCGCTGCGTCTGCGCCACCTGGCCGGGCAGGTCGTCTCTTTCGAGTGCGCCCTGCGCCCACGTGAGCGCAGGGGCTGGCTGAGGCGGGTCGCCTCCTTCCGACTCGACTCCTGGAGTGGTATCGCCTCATGTCCTCTCCACCGTGCCGTCGCGCTCATGGAGCCGCTTGAACCTGGTTCTCTCCGAGGCACGAGCGCCGCCGGAGCAGGGGCGCGTCGTCGAGGTGCACTGTGGACGCCACCCGCAGCCCCTGAGGGCTTGACCTGGCCATGATGGAGGAGTCCCACTCGGCGCTGGTTGCCCGGGTGAGTCCGCCGCCCTGAGCAGCCCTCTGGCTTCTGAGACCCGACGCCGGGGCTCGGGCGATGCGCTGGCTACTGAGCCTGGCGGCTGCGGCCGGTCAGTGAACCTGGCGGCCGGATTCGCCGGGCAGGGCCTTCGGGACGGAGACGCAGCCCCCGGTCGGATCGGCGACGTACCTGTCCGGAGGACCGCGTTCTCCTCCAGGCCATCAGTCCCTGCAGTCATCTGACATCGTAGTCCTTGATCAAGACTGTACGTTCTCGACGACGGCGCACGGTGCCGCCATCGCCTGACGCTGCGTCCCCAGGCCCCGGATCACGCCTGAGAAACAGGTCCTGATCTGGTGTGGGACGGTCTCGCGGCTGGTTAAGATGACGCGGTCGCGTGGGTTGCCCGCAAGGTGCGACTCCCTGCCCCAGGCGACCGGAGGAAATCGTCGTGTCTCAGACCGTCACAGCATCGCGCACACCGGCGCCTCCCGAGGCGGGCCAGGTCGTCCAGGTACGGGGCAGGCCCTGGGCCGTCACCGATGTCCAGGCCCAGGGCCTGCCCCGCAGCTCGGCCGACGACGGCCGTCCCGTCCTTGAGCACGTTGTCACCCTTCAGTCCCTTGACGAGGACCGTATGGGCGAGGAACTGCGCGTCGTCTGGGAGCTCGAGGTCGGCAACTCCGTGGTCCCGGACCGGGGCCTGCCGGAGACCATCTCCGCCGACGACTTCGACGCCCCCGACACCCTGGGCGCCTTCGTCGACGCCGTGCGCTGGGGCGCCGTCACCTCCGCCGACCCCAAGGCGTTCCAGTCACCCTTCCGCTCAGGTGCCACCCTTGAGCCCTACCAGCTCGAGCCACTGCGCCGCGCGCTCGCGGCCCCGCGCACTCAACCTGCTGCTGGCCGACGACGTCGGCCTGGGCAAGACCATCGAGGCGGGCCTGGTCATCGAGGAGCTCCTCCTGCGCCACCGGGCCCGCTCGGTCATCATCGTGATGCCCGCCGAGCCTGGCCCTGAAGTGGCGCGACGAGATGCGCGAGAAGTTCGGCCTGGACTTCGTCATCGTGGACTCCGCGCACGCATGGCCGCCGACCGGCGCACCTACGGCCTGGCGGCCAACCCGCTGCGGCTGCACCCGCGCATCATCGTCTCCATGGCCTGGCTGCCGGGCGTGCGCGCCCAGCGGCTCCTGCGCGAGGTCCTGGCGGAGACCGACCGCTCGGCATCGGCCCGCCGCTACGCCTTCGACGTGCTCGTCGTCGACGAGGCCCACCACGTGGCCCCGGCGGCGCCCTCGGCGGCCGGGGGAGGGCGCGGTTACGCCGTGGACTCCCAGCGCACCCGGGCCCTGCGGCGCCTGGCGGACAAGTGCGAGCACCGCCTGTTCCTGTCCGCCACGCCCCACAACGGCTACACCGAGTCCTTCTCCGCCCTGCTGGAGATGATCGACCCGCGCCGCTTCGCCCGCGGCGCGAGCATCGACCCTACCGCCTTGGAGGAAGTGACCGTGCGGCGCCTCAAGTCGCAGATCACCGACAAGGACTTCCGCAGCCGCCGGGTCGAGGTGCTCCTGTACGAGCCCGCCGATGATGAGGAGCGCGCCTACGCCGAGCTGGACTCGCTGCTGCGCAGCTCCGGGCGAGCCCAGGGGCGGCGCAACCTCGACATCGCGGCCCTGCTGCTCAAGAAGCGCTTCCTGTCCAGCCCCTGGGCCTTCGCCCAGACCCTGGAGGGCTACCTCGCTCCCGCCCTGCCCGCGGGCGACCCGGACTGGTTCGGCGACGACAATGACGCCTACGACGACTACTACACCGAGGTCATGGGCTCGGGGCAGTCCGACGAGGAGGAGGGTCTCATCGCCCAGCCGGAGCTGGACACGTTGCTGGCCACCCGCGGCTCGGACCCGCTGAGCGCTGCCACGCGCGAGCAGCTCGAGGATCTGGCCCAGTGGGCGCGCGGCTACCAGTCCCGCCCCGACTCCCGCCTCGAGGCCCTCTGTCCATGCTCGACGCCGTCTGCCGGCCCGACGGGCGCACGTGGACCAATGAGCGGGTCGTTGTCTTCACCGAGTACGCGGACACCCTCGACTGGATCGTCTCGGTTCTGCACCAGCAGGGCTACGGCGAGCGCCTAGCGGTCATCCGCGGCTCCACCTCCGCCGAGGATCGCGAGGACATCCGGGCGCGCTTCAACGCCGATCCAGCCGAGGAGGACGTGCGCGTCCTCGTGGCCACCGACGCCGCCGGCGAGGGCATCGACCTGCAGACCTACTGCCACCGCCTGGTCAACTTCGACGTCCCCTTCAACCCCTCCCGCCTGGAGCAGCGGGTGGGACGCATCGACCGCTACGGCCAGCGGGAGACCCCCACGATCTTCTACCTCGCCCCCGTGGCCGCCGGCGAAGGCCTCTACACGGGGCACCAGGACTTCCTGGGACGGCTGGCAGAGAAGATCGCCACCGAGACCCGGGATCTGGGCGCGGTCAACCCGCTCATTGACGAGCAGATCACCACGCGCTTCCTGGGCTGCAGCCTGCGCAAGGCCCCGGCCCGCGGCCGCGACGAGCAGGCCATCGACTCCGCCCCTGGCCGGCAGCGGCCAGCTCGATCGACAGCTGACCGCCCTGGCCAGTGGCTATACGCGGACCAAGGCGGACATGCACCTGACCCCGCAGGCTGGCCGGCGAGTGGTGGATGAGGCCCTCACCATGACCCACCAGCCAACCCTGGAGGAGGTCGGCTCCGAGCTGACCGATGCGGGCGTCTTCGTGGTCCCGGACTTGGCGCGCTCCTGGCAGGACGCGGTGGTCGGTCTGGACACCCGGCTCCACCCGGGCCGGCTGCGGCCAGTGACCTTCGATGAGAAGGCTGGGCGCGTCCCCGGCATCGTCCACGTCCACCTGGGCCATCCGCTCATGCGCAAGTCCACCCGCATCCTGCGTGCCAACCTCTTCAGCCCCCACTCGGAGGTCAGCCGGGTGACGGCCGTGGTCCTACCGGGGACTGGAGCACTCCTGCGCCGCCTCCATGTCCCGCCTGGTACTGGTGGGGCGCGGCGGCCTGCGTCTGCACGAGCAGGTCTTCGTCACCGGCGTGCGGCTGCGCGGACACCGCATCGCCGAGGAGACGCTGCACGAGGTCCTGGACCGCTCCCTCGACCCCGGCAGCTACCGCCTGGCCGGCCCCGAGGTGCGCCGGCACCTGGCGGCCCTGTGGAACGACGGCGGCCACCTGCGCACCCGCCTCGTGGAGGAGACGGCCCGCCGGGCCCAGAGCCTGCAGGCGGGCGTCCACCAGAGCCTCGACGAGCGCTGCCAGGCGGATCTCGACCGCGTGCGCGGCATCTTCGCCGCCTTCCGCGCCAACCTGACGGACTCACTGGCCCACCTGCGCGCCCAGGAGCGCGAGCAGCAGGCGATGCTGGACCTGTGGTCCGGTGAGCAGCGCCAGCAGCGCGCCCGGGACATCCGCGCCATGGAGGACCGCCTGGAGGACCTGGCCGGGGAGGAGACCCGCGAGGAGGCGGCGGTGCGCACGCGCTACGAGGATGTTCGGCCCTACGTCTCCTCGGTGGCCCCTCGTCCTGGCCGTCACCGAGGAGGACGCCGAGACCTGGGGAGGCAGTCATGAGCCCGAGGACACCCGCATCGAAGGGCCGCACCAGGAGCCGTAGCGCTGGCAGGGGAGCTCGGCGCCGGCGGCGCTGACCGCGGTGCCTCGGGCGAGCGCAGCACCGCCCAGCAGCACCGGCGTGGCTGGGCCTCGGGTGGACACCGAGGGCCCTTCCTCTCCGTGCCCGTCCTCACCGGGCCCTCTATCCCGCAGGGCATGCCGGGGATGAGCCGTGAGCGCCGGAGGTGCTGCACTGCCGCTAAGCCCGCCCTGACCGGGCCTGGGATGCCTGGGACGCGGACCGGGACTCCGAGACGGCCCTGGCCTCCTACCGCCGTGCCCGGGACGCCTGGGTGGACACCGTGCTCACCGAGGTTCTGGGCAGGCGGTCTCTGGACGACGGCGCAGGACCGCCCGGCGCTCGCGGAGACCTACCGCGCCGCCTCCGACGGCATCCAGGCGGTGACGGTCACCCCTGACCGGAGCGCTCCTGCGTGGGAGGAGCTTGGCGCCTTGGTCCTGGTGACCGACCCCGCCGACTCCCTGCGGGAGGTGGGCCAGGACGGCTGGGCCACGAGCCCCATCGACCGGATGGCCGCGATGCTGCGAGCCCCAGGCTCGACCTGCTCGATCGGCGTGGTCACCGACGGGCGCTGGTGGGCCATGGTGAGCGCCCCGCGGGAGGGAAGTGCGGCCTCCGGAGTCGTCGACTGCCAGACCTGGGTGGAGGAACCGGCCACCCGCGACGCCTTCTGCGAGCTCCTGAGCGTGCGCCGCCTGGTGGGCGGCACCACGGCACAGCGCCTGCCCCGGCTCTTCGAGGACTCGGTCCTGGCCGCGGAGGAGGTCACCGAGGCCCTGGGCACCCAGGTGCGCAGCGCGGTCGAGCTCATCGTCTCCGCCCCTGTCCGACGCTCCCTCCTCGACGCTGCCGAAAGCCGAGACCTCAGTGAGTGCTGGGGAGCGCGAGCCGGGCAACGATCACGGGCGGTGAGGCGGAGGGCCGTCCGCTGGGAGCCGAGCCTCGGGAGGTCTACGAGGCGGTCGTCACCGTCATGATGCGCTGCGTCTTCCTCCTCTTCGCCGAGGAGCAGGGCTCCTGCCCGCTGACTCCCTCTACACCGGCGGCTACGGCCTGGCGACGGTCCTGGACGCCCTGGAGGCGCGCGCCCGCGACGAGGGCGAGGAGTCCATGGACGGCACGAGCCTGACCTGGCATCGGCTGCCGGCCACCTCCCGCGCTCCTGCACGGCGGCGTCAACGCCGAGGACATGCGCATCCCGCCTACGGCGGCTCCCTGTTCGACCCCGAACGCTTCCCTTCCTGACGGCCACGGATGCCAGCGGCACCCTGCTGCTCACCGTCTCCGACCGGGTCATGCTCCACGTGCTGCGCCCTCCAGACCGCTCCGCCCTCAAGGGCCAGGAGGCCCGACGCCTGTCCTTTCGGGACATCGATGTGGAGCAGATCGGCTACATCTACGAGGGCCTGCTCGGCTACACCTGCACCTGCGCTGAGGAGACGACCCTCGGCCTGCTCGGCAAGGAAGGTGAGGAGCCCGAGGTCCCGCTGTCGGTGTTGAACGAGCTCGCGGAGCAGCATGCCGAGGATGCCGACCTCGCCGGGGCGATTATCGCCTGGCTCAAGGAGGACCAGCCTGGGGCCAAGCCACCCACCCGCAGAACGCCCTGGCCAAGGCTCTTGTCTCCGGGGACACGCTGCCCGACGCCGACCGTGCCCTGCGCAACGTGACCCGCGATGAGACCCTGCGCGCGGATCTGCGTCCCTGGATCGGCGTTATCCGCAGGGACCTGCGGGGCCGGCCGGTCGTCATCCAGCAAGGGGGCCTCGTGGTGACCGAGACCCCGTCACGGCGCAACGCCGGCGCCCACTACACCCCCCGCGCTTTGGCCGAGGAGGTGGTGAAGTACGCCCTGGAACCACTCGTCTACTCACCCGGCCCCCATGAAATTGATGACCGCAGCCAGTGGCAGCCGGTGTCCTCCGACCGCATCCTCGACCTACATGTAGTCGACATCGCCTGCGGCTCAGGCGCCTTCCTCGTGGCGGCCGCCCGCTTCCTGGCCCGCGAGCTCGTCGAGGCCTGGACCCGTGAGGGCGCGCCGCAGACGGGCACACGGCCCGGCGACCTGGAGCGCCAGGCCCTGCGACAGGTCGTGGCCCGCTGCCTCTACGGGGTGGACATCAACGAGATGGCCGTGGAGATGTGCAAGCTCTCCCTCTGGCTTGTCTCCCTGGATGAGGACAAGCCCTTCAGCTTCGTCGATGACAAGGTCTTCGTCGGCAACTCACTCCTGGGGATCACCGACCTGCGTCAGCTGAAGGCCCAGCACATCGACCCCGCAGCAGCGACCACACAGCGACTCTTCGAGCTCGACCGCGCCGAACCTACGCCAGGAGTCCCTGGACGTGGACGCCGTAGTGAACGAGGTGGTCGGCGTCGCCGCAGGCTCGCCAGCGAGATCGACGAGAGTGACCCGGCCCGTTCCACGACCACCAAGCAGCGCCTCCAGCATGAGAACGAGGAGGACCTGAAGCTGCTGACCCGGGTGGCCGACGCCATCGTGGCCGTGGGCCTCAACCCCAAGATCGGGGCGAAACCCGGCAAGCGGCTCAACGAGGCCTACGGGATCTGGCGGTGGCCCTGGGGCGGGCCTTCCCCACCGAGGGAGCCGGGCGATGACTCCATGCCTCGAGGCCATCTCTGAAGCGCGGACTCACCCCGACCGTGCCCACCGACTACGAGCGCTGGCACTGCCTCCACTGGCCCCTAGCCATGCCCGAGGTCATGGATCGCGGCGGTTTCGACGCAATCATCGGCAATCCGCCATTTCCTGGGGCGAAGAAGCTCAGTCCGTCGATGGGACAGGAATCTCCGAGAGTGGTTTGTCAATGTCCTTGCAGGAGGGGACGAGCGGGCAACGCTGATCTCGTAGCCTACTTCTTCCTGCGCGCCTTCTCTCTTCTCAATGAACGCGGCACCATGGGGCTCATTGCCACGAACACCGTCGCCCAGGGTGACACCCGCGAGGTAGGACTGGATCAGATGGTGGACTCCGGCTTCACCATCACCCGCGCCATCCAGTCCGCTCACTGGCCGTCGCAGAGCGCCAACCTCGAGTTCGCCGCCGTGTGAACCCGCCACGTCGTCTCGCCCAGGTGACGATGATCTGCGATGATGAGCTCGGTGCCTCGAATCAGCAGCCTCCTGGAACCCGGCTAGCCGTCGTAGAGGGAAGCCTGAACGCCTCATGAGAACTCCGGGATCGCCTTTCAGGGGTGCATTGTGCTGGGGAAAGGATTCATTTCTGGAGTCGGAGGAGGCCGGAGTGGGATCGCGGAGGATCCCGCGCAACGCCGAGGTGCTCTTCCCCCTACCTCAATGGAGAGGATCTCAACTCCGTCCCTGACTGTTCCGCGTCCCGGTGGGTGATTGACTTCAATGAGCGAAGTCGAGAGAGGCGCAGCGAGTATCAAGTTGCCGTGGCAGCAGCGTCTCGATGAGGTTCGTCCCGAGAACGTCGCGCGAAGGATGCTGAGAAAAGTATCCTCGCATGGTCAACTGAATGGTGGAAGTACTGGAACTCTGCGACCTGCGATGCGGAAAGCGATTGCGGACCTCGATGAGGTGCTGGTTATTAGCGCCTTGTGAGCAAAGACTGTGATGCCGGTTCGGGTGCTCAGAGGGCGGTATTTTTGATCACAAGCTGGCGTGTTTCGCGACAGACTCACGTTCGCCTCAGCAGGCGGTTCTGTCGTCATTCGTTTCATCAAGTATGGGCTATTAGTTCATGGGGCTCAATGCGACACGTGATCGCGTATACGCCATCAGACGGTTTTTGAGCTTTCCCCGGCCCTGAGCCCCACGCCGGAGCTGGAAACGATCGGCCGCACGCTGGATACCGAGCGGCGCGAGATCATGCTGCGCCGCGAGCTCGGGGCCTCACCAAGCTCTACAACCTCGTCAACGACCCCGGCCTGGAAGCCGGACCGACCCGGATGTGGACCGCATGCGCGCCATCCACGTGGAGCTCGATGCCGCCGTCGCCGCCGCCTACGGCTGGGAGGACCTCGACCTCACCCACGGCTTCCACACCTACCGGAAGATGACCCGCTGGACCGTGCCCCCGGCCACCCGCGTGAGATCCTCGACCGGCTCCTGGAGGAGAACCACCGCCGCGCGCGCCGCCGAGGGCCTAGCATGCCGCGGCAGCCTCCGGTCAGTCCACTGCAGGTTCCGTTCCCGGCGCGGCCGCAAGTCCCGCCAACCGTCCAGGCCCAGGAGGCGACCCTTGACCTCTAAGACTGTCCCTCCGGCCACGCCACCACCGCCCGTCGGCCGGGGCCCATGCACGACGGCACCGCCTACGCTCTTCGACGAGGAGCTCGGCCACACTCGGCCTCCGCCCGGGCCGGACTCGTCGAGGTCCTGCAGCGCGAGACTCATCGGCCCCGCCGAGGAGACACGGAGTCCTCACCACCCCAGCCCGATGATCGCTACCCTCCTGGGCCGCATCGCCCCCACCCGCCTGACCGGCGCACTGCCGACGACCTCGAGGACGACGGCCTCCACTCGGAGCGCTCCGTCACGGGCGTCGAGGAGGAGATGACCAACGCCACCGCCGAGGAGGACCCCGGCGAGGGACACCGATGATGAGCCCGTGCGCCGCGGACCTCATGATCCCCGCCTCCATGGGGCTGCGCTTTCCAGGTCCCCGCCGACCCTGCCGAGCTGGGTCCATCACCGTCCACGCTCAGCTGGGGCACTGCAGAGTCCACCGGCCGTGATGACGCAGAGCTCCGGTTTCCTCCTGACCCAGCCAGTAGCCGGGATTCCCACATCACGCGCTACCGCTGCATCCCGCACTACCACAGCCTTTCCCCTGCGTCTGGCGGACTCACGCCAGGGGCGTACCCGAGATCTGTGACCGAGGATGACGTCACTCTGCGCGTCGACTCGTACCCGGGACACCTCACCGGCCGGCGGGCCCGGTGGCTGCCCCCATCGAGCTCGCCCTGTGCAACGACCAGGGACCACGCCCCGCCGCATTCCTGTCCATGCCTGGATGTTCCAGACCCAGATCCATGTGGATGCGGACAGCCGGGACGTCTTCCTCCCGTCCACGACCCCCCTCCTCCCTCCGGCTCCCGGCGTGCAGCCGGCCTCCGACCCGGGAGGAGGCCCGCCTCGAGCTCCAGTACCGCGACCGCCTCGAGTTCGCCGTCGGACGCACCTGCTCGGCCGACTGGAGTCTGCGAAGCCCTCAGCCCGGTGAGACGCACCCCGCCGCGCCTTCCAGGTCCGCACCACCTGGATGCCCCACCGTGGAGACGCCCCAGACGCACGGCGCACGCCCCGTGCAGCGGGCCGAGCTCAATATGCGCGCCCTGGCCGCCGCGGCCAGTCACCTGAACGCCGCCCCATGCTCCGCGACGCCCTGGAACCCATCGTGGAGGCCTACACGGCCTGGCTGGGGGAGCAGGAGGCCGCCGTCGCCGCCCTGCCGGAGCACCTGCGGGACACCGGCGCCGAGGCCCTCGCCGAGGCCCGCCAGAGTCCGGACCAGCTCACCGAGGGCATTGACCACCTCCTGTCCGACCCCGAGGCCCGTCGCTGCTTCGCCTTCATGAACCGGGTCATGGCCGACCAGCGCGTCCACTCCCAGATCGCCGCCGCACGCGCCGTCGACTCCGGCCTCAGCGTCGAGGAAGCCGAGGCCCGTGTCCTGCCGGCAGACTACCCCCACCACTGGCGCGTCTTTCCAGCTCGCCTTCATCCTCATGCAGCTGCCGGCCCTCACCGACCCCGCCCTGCCGCGCCGCTCCGGCGACCTGGCCGCGCCCAGCTCCTCTTCTTCCCCACCGGTGGAGGCAAGACCGAGGCCTACCTGGGCTGGCCGCCTACGCCTTCGCCATCCGCCGCCGCCAGGGACTCCTCGAGACCCCCGACGGGACCCATCGACGGGCGCTCCGGCGTCACCGTCCTCATGCGCTACACCCTGCGCCTGCTCACCTCCCAACAGTTCCAGCGCGCCACCACCCTCGTGTGCGCCGCCGAGCTCGCCCGCCGCGAGGACCCCGCCACCTGGGGTGAGGAGCCCTTCCGCATCGGCCTGTGGGTCGGCACCGCCGTGTCCCCCAAGCGGGTGAGCGAGGCCGCGAAGGAGCTTGAACGACTCAACGACCGGGGAGGCAGCGGGGCCGGGTACCGCTTCTCCGCCCTCCAGCTCGGCCACTGCCCCTGGTGCGGCCGTGCCCCTCACCCCAGGCGACGTCAAGATCGGCCCCGCTGCCGGGAGCGCCGATCGCGTCATCCTGCGCTGCTCCGACGAGCTCGGCCAGTGCCCCTTCTCCGAGGGCGACGGCAACGTGCCTGACGGCCTGACCGGTCCTGACCACCGACGAGGAGATCTACCGGCTCGCTCCGGCCTTCGTCATCGCCACCGTGGACAAGCTCGCCCGCCTCGCCCGCGAGGGCCACGCCGCCACGCTGTTCGGGCACGTCGCCCGCCGCTGCGAGCGCCACGGCTACGTCCCCCACCCCGGCCACGACTCCACCCACGACTTCACCGGCTGCACGCTCGGCGAGAACGGGCGCCACCAGCGCTAAGGGGGAGCTGCCGGCGGCCGCGATCCGTCCCGCCACCCGGCTGCGGCCCCCGGACCTCATCATCCAGGACGAGCTCCACCTCATCACCGGGGCCCTGGGGACCACGGTCGGCCTGTTCGAGACCGCCGTCGAGACCATGTGCGCCTGGAGGGCCCCCGACGGCCGACCCGCCCGGCCCCTCCTGGTGGCCTCCTCGGCCACCGTCCGCAACGTCTCCGATCAGGTCCGCGGTCTCTACGGGCCGCGACGTCACCATCTTCCCGCCCCAGGTCCTCGACGCCTCCGACACCTTCTTTTCCCGCACCGTCGAGGTCGACGACGCCACCCCGGGCGCCTCTACGTGGGCCTGTCCACCACCGGGGTGCGCCTGACCGCCGCCGAGATCCAGACCACCCAGGCCGTCATGGCCGGCGCCCAGCTCCTCTTCGACCGGCTCGGGGCCGCCGCCGACCCCTACATGACGCTCGTCGGATACTTCTCCGCCACCCGGGAACTGGCCGGCATGGCCCGCTACGTCCAGGACGACATCCAGACCGGCCTGGCCAAGCCCGGCCGTGACTCCCGCCTGCCGCGTCGCCGCGGCACGGCTTTCGGTGCTCTGAACCTGGGAGAGCTCACCTCGCGCATCGCCTCCACCGATATCACCGCCACCCTGGACCGCATGGCGCTCACCTTCGACCCGAGCGTCGACTCCACCACCGCCAAGGCCGCCGTGGCCGCAGCCGCACAGGCAGGCAAGAAGGTGGAGCGGCGAGGGCCCGAGGCGAACCCCTACGACGTCGTCCTGGCCACCTCCATGCTCCAGGTGGGTGTGGACGTCTCCCGCCTCGGCCTCATGCTCGTCGTCGGCCAGCCCAAGAACACCGCCGAGTACATCCAGGCCACCTCCCGCGTGGGCCGGGATGCGAACCGTCCCGGCCTCGTCATCACCCTGGGCAACTGGGCCCGGCCCGCGACCTGGCCCACTACGAGCAGTTCCGCCACTTCCACGAGACCTTCTACGCGCGCGTCGAACCGTTGACCGTCACCCCCTTCTCCGTCACGGCCATCGACCGCGGGCTCGACGGCGCCCTCGTCGCCGCCGCCCGAGTCACCCAGGCCGGATGCAGCGACGGCCTCAACCCCGAGCACAACGCCGGACGCGTCACCGAACAGGCCGAGGCCCTCGACCGGCTCGTAGGCAAGCTCTCCATCCGCATCAGTGCGGCCGCCGGCGAGGAGGAGAGCAAGTATGCCCGGGACCGCCTGGCCAGGCCGCGTGGGGGAGTGGAAGGCGCCAGCGGGAGGTCGCCAGAAGCACGGCGAGCTCGTCTACGAGCGCGGTGTGGACAATGTCAGTTACTTCCCGCTCCTGCGCTCGGCAGAGTCGGCCGGCAGCCGCGGCTCTAGGCGCGACGACGCCCCTTTCGTCGTTGCCGGTTCCATGCGAGAGGTCCAGCCCGAGATCAACCTCCTCGTCTCCCCGGACCCCGCCAGGCTCATCGACGACTCAATCGACAACGCCCCCGCCTGGGAACGACAAGAGCCCAGCGAGGACAGTCACGCCAGTGAGGCCCGGACGGATCAGGAGGAACGGTGAGCCAGGACCAGGACATCGACCAGGACGGCTCGGGCGGCGCCGAGCTCGACGACGGGATCGGCGTCGACCCCCTCGGTGACGCCGACGACCTCAGCCAGAACCAGGCCAAGAAGAACTACGCCAAGGTCGGCTCCGCCCGCCCCACGACGCTGCTCTACACCTACGGCCCCGGCGCCATCATCGACCTGCCCCACTTCACGGTCATGCCCACGGGCCTGGACGACTGGGAACGGATCTGGCGGCGCCGTGCCGCCGACCCCGTCACCGTCCACGCGCCCCGCCTCCTGGAAACGGTCCAGCTCATGCTCGGCCACCAGGTAAGCGAGCTGCGGCGCTTCCCCTGGCAACCCTCGCGACCGGGCGCGCGCCGCGACGGCGACGATCTGGGCGTGCCCGCGCGGGTCTTCCCCAGTGGATGCGCTGCACCGGCTGCGACCTTCTGGCGCCGCTCAGCCGATTCGTCAACGGCTACCACAACACCCACCCCTTCCGGCCCGACCAAGCCGTCTTCGAGCACATCGACTGCCCCGGGCGCCCCGGCCGAGCGGGCGCGGCCCAGGGACGCAGGGGCGCTAAGGGCACAGCCAAGCGCCGGGGCAGACGACGCTCACCGTGCGTGCCCGCCCGTTACCTCATCGTCTGCCCGAGCGGTCACCTCGATGAGTTCCCCTACGACTGGTGGGTCCACGAGGGCGCCCACTGCCCCAAGGCCGCCCACCCCGAGCTCGCCATGAGCGACACCTCCCAGCGGGGCGCCACCGCCTTCATCTCCTGCCGCGCCTGTGGGGCCCGCCGACGAATGTCCCAGGCCCTGGGGAGGAGGGGCGCCAGCAGCTCCCCGCGCTGCCGCGGCCGCCACCCCCACCTGGGGATCTTCGACCGAGGGAGGCTGCCAGGCCGAACCCCGTGTCATGCTCGTGGGCGCCTCCAACCTCTGGTTCGCCGCCACCCAGTCCATCATCGACATGCCGCGCCTGGACCCCGCCGAGGTCAGCCCGCGACCGCGTGAAGGTCCCTGGGACGCAGCGTCGGAAGCTGAGCGAAAAGATCGAACGAGAGACCTGTCCCTCCTCCGCATGCTGGCTGGAAACGGGCGACGCCGAGGCCGCTGCAGCTGCGCGACCTGAGCGATCAGGAGACTGCCCGAGGCTGCTGAGGCACTGGACCCTCCCGCGGAGAGCGACGACGACCGCCTCAAACGGCGTGAGAGCTGGGATCCGGTGGACCTCCTCGTGCCCGAGTGGAACTATCTCCTCACCGAGCCGCCCGGCGATCACCACGAGGACAGCGACAGCGGGCTCGTCATCTCCCCACGCGGCCTCGGGGACGTACCAGCCGGGGTGAGCCGGGTGCTCGCCGTCGACCGCCTGCGCAAGGTCAACGCCATCCTCGGGCTCACCCGCGTGGACGACTACGACCGGGCTCGACGACTCCGAGGCTCGGCTCGTCTCCCTGGCCCGCTCCGGCCGCCCCACCTGGGTGCCGGCCACCGAGGACCGCGGCGAGGGGATCTTCATCCAGCTCAACGAGGCCGCCGTCGCCCGCTGGGAGACTAGGGTGCTCGCCACCCCCGTGTGGGACTCCCACCGCGCCGCCCACCGGCGCAACTTCGAGCGGCGCTTTTCCGAGACGGCCAAGCAGATCAATCCCCGACGAGCGCCTCGCCCCGCCGCGCTACTGGCTCATCCACACTCGCTCACGCGCCTCATCCGCCAGATGGCGACATGTCCTCGGGCTACAGGGGCCGCCTCCATCAGCGAGCGCCTCTACGCCTGGCGCGCCACCGAGCAGCGCGAGGCCGCGGCCGGGATGCTCCTGACCACCACCGCCTCCGACTCCGATGGCACCCTGGGCGGGCTGGTCTCCCCTATCCGAGCCCGAGCCGCCTGGCGCGACATCGTCGAGCCAGGCCCTGCGCGCCATGACCCGCTGCTCCTCGGACCCGGTCTGCGCCCGGCGCAGTCCCCAGGATCCCGAGGACTTCCTCCACGGCGCCGCCTGCCACTGCTGCACCATGGTCTCGGAGACCTCCTGCGAGCGCGCCAACCGTTTCCTCGACCGGCGCTTCGTCATCCCGCTGCCGGATACGACGGTGGGACGGGCGCCGGCACGAGGGAGCAACCACGACCTCGCCTTCTTCTCCGATTACCGGGGCAGGTAGGGGAGCCTCATGGTGCCCACCGACGATTCCGGGCCACTGAGCCCACTGTGCACCCTGGGCGCCTTCCTCACCGGAAGCGAGGCCGACGGCATCGCCGCCCGCCTGGCCGGTGGGTGCGACGCTGAGCCAGGCGCTGGTCGTCGTGCCCGCGCCCAGGCGACCACGGGCACGCGAGCTCCTGGGTGCCGCAGGACTCGGGCCGCAGACGCGGGAGCACTCAGTGGCCGTTCTGCGCGCCGTCGCCGGAGCCGCCTCCAGAATCAAGAACGTGACCCCCGTGTGGACCGCCCCGGCCGGGGCCGTCGGCGGCGGGGCCCTCACTGCGGACGTGTTCGCCCTGGTCGGCGGCGCCAACACCTCGGTGGTCTGCGCTACCTACAACTTCAGCCCACCTCCGCCCTGTGGGCGGCCCTGGTGGACCTGCGCGTGCGGCGTCCCGGCGTATCCGTGCGCCTCTACCTGGACACCCAGGCCGCTGACGGGCCCTTCCACCGGTCCGAGGGACGGCGAGAAACGTGGGAGCAGGACCGCTACCGGGGCGGAGGCTCCCATCTGGACACCGGTGAGATCGCCCGGCGGCTGCGCGGCGCCGTCGTCATGCGCACGCGCGCCCCCGAGGACGACGGGCGCGCCGTGACGAGCCACGCCAAGTTCCTCAGCATCGACCACCGCTTCCTGCTGGTGGGCAGCGCCAACTTCTCCTACAGCGCCGAGGAGCGCAACGTCGAGCTCGGCCTGCGCCTCGATGACCCCGCCCTGGCCCACAGCGTGGAGAAGCAGATGCGCGACCTGGAGGAGACCGTCTACGAGCCGGTGCGCTGATCGCCTGGGTGGAGTCCGCCGACCCCGGGTGACACGATGCTCAGGCCCGCCGGCCCCGGTGTCGCGCCGAGGCCGGGCCCGCCCCGCTAGGGTGGATGGGTGCGCCTCGTTATCGCCTCCTGCTCCGTCGACTACTCCGGCCGCCTGGACGCCCACCTGCCCCGGGCCACCCGCGTGCTCATGCTCAAGGCCGACGGCTCGGTCCTCATCCACTCCGACGGCGGCTCCTACAAGCCCCTGAACTGGATGAGCGCCCCGGCCCGCCCTGGCCGTCACCGAGCTCGGACGAGGAGGCCGCCGCCGACGGCGTGCGCGAGTCTGGGAGGTGCAGCGCCACCAAGACCGACGACCGCCTCGTCATCCGCCTCTTTGAGACCATCTCCGACGTCAGCCACAGGCTGGGCGTGGACCCCAGGCTCACCAAGGACGGCGTCGAGGCCCACCTCCGAGGGCTCCCTGGCCGAGCAGATCGAGGTCCTGGGGCGCGGCTATCGCCTGGTGCGCCGCGAGTTCCCCACCGCCATCGGCCCGGTCGACATCATGTGCAGGACGCCCGAGGGCCGCTCCGTGGCCGTGGAGATCAAGCGCGTCGGCGGGATCGACGGCGTCGAGCAGCTCACCCGCTACCTCGAGGCTCCTCGACCGCGATCCGCTGCTGACCCCCGTCCAGAGCGTCTTCGCCGCCCAGACGATCAAGCCCCAGGCCCGCGTCCCTGGCCGAGGACCGCGGCATCCGCTGCGTCACCCTCGACTACGACGCCATGCGCGGCATGGACGACCTGAGCCTCCCGCCTGTTCTAGAGGGAGTCAGCCGTGCCTGCCGCGCGACCTCCTCCGTGCCGCTGCCGACCGAGGTGAGCCTGGCCCGCATCATCTCCCAGGGCCTCGTCCCGGCCACCTCCGCGTCCGACGTCGCCTCGGCAGTGGCCCGCCAGCTCGCCATCCAGGGCCAGCAGGTCTCCGCCGTCCCACACGCCCTGCTCGTGCGCGCCCCGGCCGCCACCCCGGCCGACGTGGAGGCCGCCTTCGCGCGAGGCGACCTGGTGCGCTCCTGGCCCATGCGCGGCACCGTCCACATCACCACCGCCGCCGACCACCACTGGCTGCGGGCCGCCCCTCATGCACCGCACCGACGCCTGGGTGCGGAACAGCGAGGTCATACGGCGTCGATACTGCCCTGTGCGAGCGCGCCGCCGAGGTGGCCCTCGGCCTCATCGAGGACCAGGGCCCGCTGACGCGCTCGGTGCTCCTGGCGGCCTGGCAGGAGGCGGGCCTCATGGAGGCCTTCCGCGGCGAGGACGTCTCGGCCTACCGGCGCCGCCACCTCCTGGTGCGCCTCCAGCGCGAGGGATCCTCGTCCAGGGCCGCGGTCCGGCAACGAGCACCTCGTCATGGACGCACGCGACCTGCCCGACGCCGACTCCGGGCCCGCAGGGCCGACGTCGCCCACGGCGGGACCGGTCACCGCGCCGCCTGCGCGCACATCGCCTACCGCTACGCGACCAGCCACGGCCCGGTCAGCGTCGAGGACCTGGCCCGCTGGACCACACGCTGCCCAAGACGCAGGCCGCCCGCGCCCTGGAGGACGCCGTCAGCACTGGGAGGAGCAGGCCCCGGCCGGGCCTGAGGGCGCCGGTGATCCGGACAAGCACCGTGTCCCGCTCGTGCGCGCGGTCGCCGAGGGAGGGGCCCGAGGAAGCCTGCGTCCGCTCGGCCCCGGCGAGTCGGCCCCGAAAACCGGTCTGCTCTACATGCGCGCCGACCTGCCCGACCTGCTGTCCGCTCACCGCAGTGCCGCGCAGGCCACGCACTTCCTGGGGCTCCTTCGACGAGGCTGCACGTGGGCTACAAGGACCGCTCCTGCCTCACCGATGAGGACGGCGAACGCCTCATCTGCCCGGCGAGCAACGGCATGTTCCGCCCGATCCTGGTGGACCGGGGCCGCCTCGTCGCCGTGCGGCCGGTCGGCGAGGGCCTGCTGTGGAAGGGCGGGGCGGCGCCGTCGGCGCGCGTGGAGCGAGACGTCAACCGGGCCGTGTCCCGCATGGAGCAGCGCCTGGCCGGGTGAGCGGAGCGGAGCCGAAACCACCCGCGCAGTGTGGGGGAGGAGACGCCCCGAAGGAGGTTGTCTGATGTCTGAAGTGGTGACGAATCCGACTCGCATGAGCAACGAAGCCATGCAGGTCCGCGCACTGCGGAGACGCGTCGTCACCCCCGACCACATCATCGACGACGGGGCGGTCGTCCTGTCTGGAGCTCACATCGCGTGGGTCGGGCCCGCTGACCAGGCCGCCCGGGCCGGCTTCGCAGACGCCGTCGAGCAGGCCCAGGCCGCACCCGAGGGGGGCTACCTTCTGCCGGGCCTGGTGGACGTCCACTGCCACGGTGGGGGCGGTGAGTCCTTCCCCAACGCCGAGACCGCCGAGCAGGCGATGGTCTCCGTGCTCGAGCACCGCCGCTTCGGCACCACCGCCTCGTGGCCTCCTGCGTGACAGCCGCCCCGAGGTCCTGCGCGCACGCACCGGGTCCTGGCCGGGCTGTGCGAGGGACGGCGAGCTCGCCGGCATCCACTTCGAGGCCCTTCGTCTCGGTGGAGCGCTGCGGCGCAGGACCCCACCCTACATCATCGACCCCGACGCCGACCTGACCCGTGAGCTCATCGAGCCTCGGCGGCGGGCACGTCGTCACCATGACGATCGCCCCGAGAAGCCCGGCATCACCGGCGACGACGGCGTCAACGCAGCCCCTCATCGAGGGCGGGGCGCTGCCCTCCTCGGGCACACCGACTCCGAGGCCGCCCCCGTGCGCGCCGCCCTGGCCGACGCCGCCGCCCGCATCGCCGAGCGCCTCGAGGCCGGCAAGCCGGTCCGTGCCCCCGCGCTCGACCGCCACCCACCTGTTCAACGGCATGCGCCCGATGCCACCGCACGCCGGGCCCGTGCCCGAGTTCCTGGCGGCCGCCCAGCGCGGCGAGTGCGTCCTGGAGATGATCGGCGACGGCGTGCACCTCAGCCCCGCCATCGTCCTGGACATGCTCGAGACCCTGGGGCGCGACAACGTCGTCCTGGTCACCGACGCTATGGCGGCGGCCGGCATGGCCGACGGCGACTACGTGCTCGGCTCCCAGCCGGTCATCGTGGCCGACGGCGTCGCCCGCCTCACCGAGGGCGGCGCGATCGCCGGGGGACTGCCCACCTCATCGACGTCGTGCGCACCACCTGGCAGAGGGGAGTCGACCTGGTCGACGCCGTCTACGCCGCCAGCGTCCAGGGGCGCACGGATCTCGGCGACTCCTCCGTGGGGGCGCTGCGGGCGGGCCTGTGGGCCGACGTCGTCGTCACCGACGCGGAGCTGCGGCCCGTCACCGTGCTGCGCCGCGGCGAGGCGGTGGAGCCCGCCGCCTGATCCTCCCGCACCACCGGCCCACGCGGGCCCCAGCAGTCTCTTGTCATGGGGGAGCCGTTCGCCCCGACCTGAACCACCAGGTCGGGGCGAACGTGCAGTGCGGGGTGTTGCGCGCCTGGCCGGGCAGGCCCAGGAGGCGGCGGGTGTGAGACGGCCTGGCCGGGTGCTGGGCGGCGTCGTCAATGACTGAGGCCAGGCGGACAGCCCGAGTGACGGGCGGGTCCCAGGACTCGTCGACGATGTCGTCGAGCCCCTCCGGGGTAAGGGAGCGCAGGTAGATGGTTGCGAGTGTGTAGGCGTCGTCGAGGTAGGCGAAGAGGATGCTGAGGTCGCCGACGACGACCTGGGCGGCCTGCTCGGGCGTGTGGCGCCAGTCCTCGGTGTCGTCGGGCAGGGGCAGGGCGAATCGCTCCCGGTGGCCGCCGGTGACCCAGACGGGTTCGACGCCCGTCAGGGGTGCGATCTGGATGTCGAGCTCGCGGGCCGTGTGCCAGGCCAGCCAGGTCAGGGAGTCGATGCGGGGTGCCAGGTCCGGGGTGGGGCGGGTGTTGACTGCTCGAGCGTGACGCCCTCGAAGGCGCGGTCGAAGCGCTCGCGGGATCGGGACAGGACGTCACGAGCATCTCAAGAGTCGTCATGATGTCAGGCTACGTGGCGGGTCTGAAAACATCGAGAGAACCGTGCACCGGGCACTGTCTCGCCTGCACCAGTTTCAGTGGGAGGTGAGCCGCAACGACACCGCGCCGGCGCATTGGATACAGGTGACTCGGTTCACGGACCGCCTGTTCAGAATTGCAGTGTTTTGTCAGTAATCTCGATAGCATTGCTGTATGAGAACTGAACGCGGCGTCATGTTGCTGACTCCTTTGGAGCGGGTGGAGGAGAGGCTCTATTCTTGGGTGCCGCATGATCTTGATCGCAGGTGAGTTGCTCGAAATTCGATCAATGATCGAAGGTGTAGGTTCTGGTCTACGTGTTGCCAAGGTGGTGCGGTCAATATTATGTATGTGATGTTTGACCAGATTGTCGACTGTGAGCGCGGAGACCGGGCTCGGGCTCGCGAGGTTAGCCTTTTTTTCTACGGCAGTGTTCTCTCTGTGGTTTACTCACTATTTCTGTGGTACTGCTCTCTATGGTCTATTCTCGTCCTGTTCTTGACGTTTTGCGTTATATTTCTGGCGCAGAATGTTGTGAAGGGTTCTGTACTGGAAGATGTTGATAGGCCTCACCGGCTGTGGGCGAGGCTGTCGACTGAGGGGGTTGAATTCGTTCCGTCGTCAACTCCGGCAGTATGTGAATGGGCTTGTCTTGTCGGGCTTTTCCTGGGTGCCTTACTTGCAATATGTGTTGGTCAGTATGTCGACGTTCCTCGCCGACCATACTCCGATGGACTGCTTATCGGTGCAGCCGCAGTGTTCTTTGTCTTATTGGCCATTAATGGGGTGCCTCGATCGGCTCCTGGAAGTGCTGCATGGAGGCTGACTCCCGAAGGGCTACTTATTTCTCCATATAGTCAGTACAGGGCGTTCGTCGACTGGTCTATGAAACCTCAGGTGGAGGGGCGGGGAGTCGTCAACCTCCAAGAGTGTGTCGTGATCAAGGACTCGCGCGGAAGGCGCTACTATCTTCCGATCTCGGGGCTGCCGATGAGTTACGTGCAGTTTCGTCGGCTGCTGAGTTTCTACTCAACGCACCCTAAGCTCCGCCGGGAGATCCCGTCGAGTAAGGGTGTCGGGCGCGTTTGCTCTCTGTTGGATAGCTAAGGGAGGCTGTGATTCGTCATGTGACGTCCCTATGTCACGTGGCCGCGACTCCTGCCTGCGACTGGTGAATTTGTAGGTCAGTCCGCGTGTTCGTGGGATAAGGGTGTGAATTGGCGGTGTGCTCTCCGACCGTGTGTTGTGGGGTCTTGGTGTCACGTTTGGCGACGTTTAGGCCGTCCGTTGGCTGGTGTGCCCTGGCCTGTAGGGCTCCGGCCAGCGCATACGCACCGGAGTGCGACGATCGTCGGCCAGGGTACCCCATAAAGTCGCCGATTAGTGACACCGTTTGTGGAGTGGGATGGAGGCCTAGTCCTCCGGCCAGGTGTGTTGGGGTCTTGGGATTAGCTGCTGGCTGTGGTGTGAGTGGGTGCTGGGTGTGTGTTGAGGTGTGGGGGTTAGTGGCCTTGGGCTTCTTCGGCGTCGTCGGTGAGGTAGGTGATGATGCGGACGAGGTCGTAGGGGTGGAGGTCTCGGTGGTGGTGATGGTGCCCTCGATGGGTCGCTCACTGGGTGTCGCCAGGGGGCGGAACCTCGTGGTCCAGGTGGTGGTCAGGGTGGTGGTGACGCCGGTGGCGGTGTGCTGGTAGTGGTGGGTCACGGTCTGGTGGGGGTAGGGGGCGCCGGGGTCGGTGGTGGTTGTGGTGGTGCCGTCTCCCCAGTTCCAGGTGTAGGAGACCGGGGTGAACTCGACCTCGATGGGGGTGCCCAGGATGGTGGTGGTCTGGTAGCGCACGGCGGGGTTGGTGTAGACGATGAAGGCCTTGGAGATGATGACCTTGGGGCCCGGGGGCTGACGCGTGATAGCCGAGCCTTGAGCGATGAGGGTGGCGGCCTCGCGGGTGGTGATTGTGATCGTACGAGGATCACCGCCGCCGGCGGGCTCGGCGGGTTTGACGGGAGCGGTTGACGCCTGACATGCAGCATGCGATAGTCTGACGACTCATTTTTGTTTTTCTTAGGTGAGCACTCGTGGTGAGGCTGCTCATCCCACATCGACGGGTCCGAGGCCGTCACAGTCGGATGATCCTGGGACGGGGGCTCACTAGAATCTGATGGGCCTTCTTGGGTGATGGTCTCGCTCTTTTCTCCGCGGAAAGTCTGGGTGTTGTCCTGGCTCTCAACGCTGTAGTTTCCTTTTGTTTCGGAAGGTAATGTCAGGGAGTTGTGTGCATTGCTTATTAGATATGTGGAGGCTAAGGCGATAGTTAAGGCAATGGTGTGGCTGCTCATTTTTGCTCAACCCTTACTCCGCCAATCATCCAACGACCACCGACTGTAGCGTACGGCAAAGTCTAGTATCTCATTCTCGGTGGGACTTGAGGTCTCAGTGGCCGCCCCACCTCCCCGGGTGGGATGTGTTGTTGTCGTCACGGTAGAGCTTCCAACCCTATTGAAGTCGTATCCGTCAAGTTTCTCGTAATACCTGATGTTCGTAATCTCTTGTTCCCACTTATCGTTCCAGCCTCCTGCGTTGTGGAGGGTCGTCGCGTTGTCGATTGTTGAGCGACAGAATTTGCACTGGTCTTCGCTCATCTTTGCTAGTTCGGTGGTGTTGCCGGTGACGTAGGCGTAGCGGTAGAGGTTGAGGAAGTAGCCGACGCTGGCTGCTGCGCCCTCGGCGTTCTCCTCGTTCATCTGTGGGGGCTTGGCCGGTGCGGGTTCGGCCAGGGCGGCGTCGCGCTTGGCTCGCAGCTCAGGGGTCAGGGCTGCCTCCCGGGAGGCGGTGGCTGAGGCGTTGGCGTCGGCGATGCCCTTCTCAGCCCGAGCAATAGCGGCGGAGGCACTGGCACTGGCGCTCGCGCTGGCCTCAGCCTTGGCGTCCCTTACCGAGCAGGCCGCCACCCCCAGCGCCAGCACACACACCGCCACCAGACCGGCCACACCCCTGCGGCGGATGTGCGCGGCAGGGCGGCGCTCCAAGATGGTGGCCTGGCTAGAGCCGGATGCAGGACGCCGCATACCCACGGGCGCAGCGGATCGTAGGGACGTACTCATCACGGAAGCCTCCTCGCCACCGAAACAACTCCATACCCCGCCCGGCCGGGCGACACTGCCCGTCCAGACGGTGCATTGACATTACCTGCCCCAACGCCCCCAAACCAGACCCCGAGGACACTCTGTGGAAAACCCGAAATGGGACTCCCCGAGGAGGGCGGCGCCTCTCGCGTCATCAGTCCTCAACCGTCGACCTTGACCGGGACCAGGGATAGTCATGGTGGCTGCGTGAACCGTGCTCACACTCGGCCACCTGATCTCGCACGATTCCACCAGCCGCTGTGTTGTCTCATGGCGTCTGAGAGTTTCGGATGTCATGACATCTCAAGACACCGGTGGGGTGCGTCTGCCGGATGGGCGAGCTGTTGCTTCAGTCTGGCGGAGAGAGGCTGACCCGGTCAGTGTGGTGGCTTACGGCGTCGTCTGGACGCACTGCACGAGGGGCGGGGGTTACTGGACGAGGGTCGGGTGCACTTTGGGTAGGTGGGGCCTTCGTGCAGTACGCACAACCCTTGGCCAGTAGATCCCGACCCTCGTGGAGCAGGCCAACTCGAGGCGAGACTCAAGGCGGAGCCGGCGTCGGGTCATAGCCTCCAGGCCCCAGCACAGACGTCGGTCAGAAGTCGGTCGGGCGGACCTGTGACGGAGACGCCGGGCACTGCCGCAAGACCCACGGACTCTCGCTCCTGCGCGGTCTGGTGTCCACAGTGCTGACATTAACGGGCCCGGCGTCAGTGCGCCCAGCAGGGATCGTTGGAATCCTGCGGTTTCTCTCGGGTGTGCAGCCCCGATTCGGGGGTTAATGTCAGCGCTGTGGACACCACTCTCGTCACGCCCCATCCCTTCGGCCCCCTCGCCTCCTGGACCACCAGCCTGCCCCGGGTTCCCGCCCGAGTGAGTGTCTCAGAGTGAGGAGACAGCACAGATTCCACCAGCCGCGTTCACAACCTCACGGGGAAGTGCTTCGCCACCGCTCTGGCACTTTGTGCCATCCGAGTTGCCCACGTCACCGTCCGGCCTCTATCTGGACGGTGACGGGCCACCCCACCCCGCCCCTGCTCAGGCGAAGACGACGGTGCGGTGCCCGTTGAGCAGCACCCGGTGCTCCGTGTGCCAGCGCACCGCCTGCGCCAGCACCCGGCGCTCGACGTCCTGTCCCTTGGCCTGCAGCATGGACACCGAGTCCTCGTGCCCGGCCCGCGTCACGTCCTGCTCAATGATCGGCCCCTCATCGAGGTCCGCCGTCACGTAGTGCGCCGTCGCCCCGATGAGCTTGACCCCGCGCTCGTGCGCCTGGGCGTAAGGGCGCGCCCCCTTGAAGGACGGCAGGAACGAGTGGTGAATGTTGATGACGCCCCCGTGCAGCCGCTCGCACAGGGCGGGGGAGAGGATCTGCATGTAGCGGGCCAGCACCACCAGCTCGACGTCGAGGGAGTCCACCAGCCCCAGCAGCTCGGCCTCGGCGGCCTCCTTGGTCTCCTTGGTGACCGGGATGTGGTGGAAGGGCACCCCGTAGAACTCGGCGACGTCCCGCAGCGTCTCGTGGTTGCCCACCACGCCGACGACGTCGACCGGCAGTCCCTGGCTGCGGGTCCCTGAAGAGCAGGTCGGTCAGGCAGTGCCCCTCCTTGGAGACCATGATGAGGGTGCGCATGGCGCGCCCCACCTCATCGAGGCTCCACTCCATCTCGTACTCGCCGGCCAGCTCGGCCAGGTCCTTCTCCAGCTCCTCGCGCGGCACGGTGGTGAGCACCTGGACCCGCATGAAGAACAGGCCGGTGGAGGAGTCCCCGAACTGCTTGGACTCGGTGATGTTCCCGCCGCGGCGCGCCAGCGTGCCGGTGACCGCGTGGACGATGCCCGGACGGTCGGGGCAGGACAGGGACAGGACCAGGTGGGCGGCGGAGTCGGGTTGCGCCGTGGAGTGAGCCATGGCCTCAGCCTAGTCGGCGCTCGCGCCAGTTGACGACGGCGAGCACCAGCCAGGTGGTCACGATGAAGGGCCAGGTGTAGGTCGGCACCGGGATCGCCGTGAAAACCCGGTCCACGACGACGGTCAGCACCGATCCCACCACCGCCAGCACCCAGGCCCGCCTCCCGGGAGGCAGGAGGACGACGCCGATCGCGATCGCCGTCAGGCACGGAGAGTATCCGCCCAGACCGTGCGCCGCCTGGCCGGCGGGAACGAGCGCCAGCGTTGCCGCCGTTCCGACGACGCTGCCCAGCAGCGCCGCCGCTCCCGACTCTCCACCCGGCGATGAACAGCCCGGCCAGGATCAGCACCCCGCCGACCCAGGAATCGACGAGCACCACCTGGGACTCTCCCGTCAGCACCGCCTCCGGGACCAGCCACGCCGTCGACCCGCTGACCGGCGCCGGATCCGGGCACCATCGGCGCATCGATCGCCCTGAGCAGAGCGGTCAGCAGGCCGGAGACGATGCAGAAGGGAGCCGTGAGCGCCGGGAGCCCGACCGGGCGAGGGCGCGCTCCAGAGCGCGGTGGACCGCGGGGCACGCCGCCGCCCCGACCACGGTGACCAGCGTCGCCGGCCAGAAAACGCCCATAGCGGCCCAGGCCGCCGCTCCCACCAGCGCCCCGTTGTAGCCCTGGAGTCCGTCGATGCATCATGCAGATCCAGCAGCCGTGGCCGCCACCGTCGACACCGTTGTCCCAAGGACCACCTCAAGGGCCATGCGCGGTGAGTAGACGGCGATGCCGGCCACGATGAGCAAGCCGGTGAATGCATGGGGCTGGAGGAAGATCTGCCCCACCCCGCGCCCAGCGCGCCCACGCCGGACGAGACGATCGACGGGACGGCCGAGGTGCCGGCTCCGTCAGCCGGGCGGTGGGGACTGATGAACAGATGACTCAGGCATGAGGGGCTCCGATCGATAGAGACTCGGGAGGTGCCCGCCGCCCAGGCGAGCGGGCTGTTGCTAGTACTTGCGCAGGTTGAGCCTCGGCGCGCCGAACCACCGGCCGCGCAGAAGCTCGCTGATGTCGAGCATGAGATCGGTCAGACGGGTCGTGTCATCGCCCAGCGCCCGGGCGATGAAGCCGGGCCCCTGCACCCGCGTCACTGCGCCGCGCACGCCGTCGACCTCGAGCAGCTGGCCACCTCATTGACGAGCGCGGCATCGACCCGGGCGTCGAGCGCCGTGAAGGAGGCCAGGTGGCTGTGCCCCTCCAGGCCTCCCAGCCCCGCCAACCCGGCCTCACCGGGGACCAGGCGCAGGTTGTCGACGACGGCGCACCGCCCACCGACACGGATGTCAGTGCGCATCCGCACGCAGTCGTAGCCGAAGGCCGAACCGTCCGGGGCCCATCCGGGGGTGAGGACCTCCAGAGACATGAAGGTCGCCGTCGGATCCATCTCAACCAGGGTGGTCTGCCGGTAGGAGGACTCCCGGTAGGCGATGACCTGGTCGGGAACGAGCTCCAGCACGGCCCCGGGCCCCAGGCTCACCCGGGTGTCCTGGCGGACCGGGCAGGTGGGGGTGCGGTAGATCTTCGTGGCCGCCTGGGTCGTCAGCACCGCCGAGGCCCCCTGGAGGACCTCGACCTCGGTGAGATAGGAGTCGCCGTCCAGGTACCCGCCTCCGGGATTGACCACGTAGTAGGCAACCTGCCCGGTCTCATCGAGGTACAGCGGGCGGAACACCCTCAGTGCTCCCCGGTGGTACTGCTCGACGGCGATGCTCCGGTCCCGTCCCCGGGCGATCCGCAGGTGCAGCTCGCCGGTGGTGCTCACGACTCCAGGTCCGTCATGAGCACGTCATGGTGGATCCACTCGATGACCTGCTCCAGGCCCTCATCGGTCTTGAGGTTGGTGAAGCAGAAGGGCTTGTCACCCCGGAACACCTTGGAGTCGGCCTCCATGACCGCCAGGTCGGCGCCGACGTGAGGGGCCAGGTCCGTCTTGTTGATGACGAACAGGTCGGACTTGATCATCCCCTGACCGGCCTTGCGGGGGATCTTCTCGCCCTGGGCGACGTCGATGACGTAGATGGAGAAGTCGACGAGCTCGGGGGAGAAGGTGGCCGAGAGGTTGTCGCCTCCCGACTCCACGAACACCACCTCCAGGTCCGGGTGGCGCTCCACCAGCTCGGCGATCGCCGCCTCGTTCATGGAGGTGTCCTCGCGGATGGCCGTGTGCGGGCAGCCCCCGGTCTCCAGCCCGACGATGCGGTCCACCGGCAGGACCCCCTGAGCGGCGAGGATCTTGGCGTCCTCGATCGTGTAGATGTCGTTGGTGACGGCGGCCATGGAGACCTCCTGGCTCATGGCCCGGGTGATGCGCTCGATGAGCTGGGTCTTGCCCGCCCCCACCGGGCCGCCCACCCCGATCCGGACCGGGCCGGGGCTGGGAACGGTGCGCCGGCTGCCCGGGCGCATCCGCGTGCTGCTGGCTGGTTGCTGCTGACATGAGAATCTCCTCACTGGCTCTTCAGGAAGGTCTTTCAGGACATGAACATGCGGGCCCGCTGGCGCTCGTGCCGCATCTGGCTGATCTCGATCCCGGGTGCGGCGGCCCCCAGATCCGTCTCGTCAAGGTCCCCGATCCGCCTGACCGCGGCGCGGACGTCGTCGCGTACCGAGGCGATGGCGCGCTGACCGGCGTCCTGCCCCAGGGGGATGGCTCGAACGGCGTTCTGCGTCAGTGAGATGACGCTGGACTGGAGGTAGGCCGCCGCGACCGCCGCCGGCGGCGCCTCCAGCGCGTAGCCGGCGATCGCCAGCACGATGGCGGGGTGGGAACGGCAGCCACCGCTGCCCTTGGTGCCCCCGGTGTCCCCGGCGTTCCCGGTGACCCCGGTGTCGACGAGCACTGCGTAGCGGCTCAGCAGCCTGTCGCCGTCGGTGCCTTTCAGGGCCAGGCGGGCGATGGTGAGCATCCGCCGCCCCATCGTCACCCCGGCCCGGCGCACCTGGATCGGCACCGCCTGAGCCACGAGAAGCGCATCGAGGTGCGCGATCGCCTCCCAGTCATCGGCCGCCACCGCCTCGAAGGCCAGCCGCAGCCCCAGCCCCTCGGAGAAGGTCAGCTGGGTGGACACGAGCGCGCGCAGCCAGGACACGAAGGAGGCCTCGTCGTCGACGACGCCCTCGCAGATGTAGGTCTCCAGCCCGAAGGAGTGGGAGAAGGCACCCGTGGGCAGCGCGGAGTCGCACAGCTGGGCCAGCGGCAGCTGCCAGCCGGCGGGCTCGCCCCACTGTGGGGCGGGAGGGTCAGTGAGTGTGCTCGGCATGACGGAAGGGGACGGGCATGGACCGCTCCATCCGCGCGTGACGCACACCCAGGTGCTCCAGGTAGTGCTCGGCGGTGTGGTCGTACTGGATGACCATGACGCCGTCATGCCCCTCAAGGTCCGGGAAGGGCTCCTCCGGGCCGAAGAACTGGGCGGGCAGGTGCCGGTTGCCCAGGTTGTGGGCGACGACCCCCATCTCGCGCACCGTGGCGGGCGCGATGACCAGGACATCGGTGGGCTCCAGGCGCACGACGACGATCCCGCGCTCGTTGCGAAGCAGGATGTCGCCCTCGCGCAGGTCCGGTGCGCCCGGCGCGAGCCGGATGCCGAGCTCGGTGCCGTGGTCGGAGCGCACTCGTTGGATGCGTTTCGTGAGGTCGGCCAGGGGGAGGACCACGTTCTCCACGTGCACGCCCTCCAGCTCCTCGCCGGGCAGGTCGTGGATATTGCCTGAGATGGACTCGATAATCATGAAGGCTCCGGGGTGAGGGGTTCAGAAGAGGAAGTAGCGCTGGGCCATGGCGAGGACCTCGGCGGGCTCGCAGGTGACCTTCTCGCCGTCGACGGTGACCTCGTAGGTCTCGGGATCGACGGTGAGCGCCGGAGTGGCGTCGTTGAAGGCCATGTCCGCCTTCGTCAGCCGCCTGACCCCGCGGGCCGGGCAGATCTTCTTGCGCAGCCCCAGGCTCTGGGGCACTCCCGCATCGATGGCCGCCTGGGACATGAAGGTGATCGAGTTCGACGCCGGTGCCGCCCCGTGGCCGCCGAACATGGTGCGCATGAGCGTGGGCTCCGGGGTGGGGATCGAGGCGTTGGCGTCGCCCATGACCGCCGAGGCGATCTGGCCCCCCTTGAGGATCAGGGACGGCTTGACCCCGAAGAAGGCGGGGTCCCACAGCACCAGGTCGGCCCACTTGCCCACCTCCACGCTGCCCACGACCTCGGCGATCCCGTTGGTCGGGCCGGGTTGATCGTGTACTTCGACACGTAGCGCTTGATGCGCAGGTTGTCGCCGCCCTCCGGGTCCCGGCGAGCCTGCCGCGAGCCTTCTTCATCTGGTCGGCCACCTGCCAGGTGCGGATGACGACCTCGCCGACGCGCCCCATGGCCTGGGAGTCCGACGACGTCATCGAGAACACGCCCAGGTCGTGCAGAACGTCCTCGGCCGCGATCGTCTCCGGGCGGATGCGCGAGTCGGCGAAGGCGACGTCCTCCGGGATGGCGGGGTTGAGGTGGTGGCACACCATGAGCATGTCGAGATGCTCCTCAGCGGTGTTGCGCGTGAAGGGCAGCGTCGGGTTGGTCGAGGACGGCAGGATGTTGGGGTCCTGCGCCAGGGTGATGATGTCGGGGGCGTGGCCGCCGCCGGCGCCCTCGGTGTGGAAGGTGTGGATGACCCGTCCGCCGATCGCGCGGCGGGTGTCCTCGACGAAACCGCACTCGTTGAGCGTGTCGGTGTGGATGGCGACCTGCACGTCGAACTCGTCGGCGACCTTGAGCGCCTCGTCGATGACGGCGTGCGTGGCACCCCAGTCCTCGTGGATCTTGAAGCCGACCGCACCGGCGCGCAGCTGCTCGGCCAGAGGCTCCCGGGCCGAGGCGTGGCCCTTGCCCAGCAGGCCGATATTCATGGGGAAGTCCTCGACGGCCTGAAGCATGCGGGCCAGGTGCCAGGCCCCGGGAGTGATCGTGGTGGCGTTGGTGCCGTCGGCCGGTCCCGTCCCTCCGCCGATCATGGTGGTCACGCCTGAGGCCAGGGCGGTGGCGACCTGGGTGGGGGAGATGAAGTGAATGTGGGAGTCGATGCCCCCGGCCGTCAGGATGCGGTGCTCGCCGGCGATCACCTCCGTGGAGGTGCCGATGACGATATCGACGTCGTCCATGATGTCCGGGTTGCCCGCAGCGCCGATAGCGCTGATGACGCCGTCGCGGATGGCAACGTCGGCCTTGTAGATGCCGGTGTAGTCGATGATGATCGCGTTGGTGATGACGGTGTCGGGGATGCCCTCGTCCCGCGTGCGCTGGCCGTTGTGGCCCATACCGTCGCGGATGACCTTGCCGCCTCCGAAGACGGCCTCGTTGCCACGGTGGGTCAGGTCCCGCTCGATCTGGGCGAACAGGTCGGTGTCGGCCAGGCGGACGGCGTCCCCGGTGGTGGGGCCGTACAAGGCGGCATGCTCCCGGCGGCTGAGTTCCTTGCTCATGATGTGCTCCTGTGCTCTCAGCCCTCGACCGGGCCGTTCGTCTCGCCTGCCAGACCGAAGACCCGTCGCGCTCCCGCCAGCGCCACCAGGTGGACTGGTCGGGAGTCGCCCGGCTCGAAGCGAACCGCGGTTCCGGCTGGAATGTCGAGGCGGAAGCCACGAGCGGCCCGCCGGTCGAAGGACAGCGCGGGGTTGACCTCGGCGAAGTGGAAGTGCGAACCGACCTGAATGGGACGGTCCCCGGTGTTGAGGACGTCGAGACGGAGGGTGGGGCGGCCCTCGTTGATGGTGATGGTGCCGCCGCGAGTCGGTACTCTCCCGGGATCATGGCAGCCTCCTGCGAATCGGGTCGTGAACGGAGACGAGCTTGGTTCCGTCGGGGAAGGTCGCCTCCACCTGGACCGCGCGGATCATCTCGGGGACTCCCTCCATGACGTCGTCGTAGGTCAGCAGGGTGGTCCCGTAGGCCATGAGATCCGTGACCGTGCGCCCTTCGCGGGCCCCCTCGAGGATCTCAGCGGTGATGTAGGCGACTGCCTCGGGGTGATTGAGCCGGATACCCCTGTCCTTGCGTCTTCGCGCTAGGTCTGCGGCGACGACGATGAGTAGCTTCTCCTGCTCACGAGGGGTGAGGTGCATTGCGGCTCTCCCAGAGATGGATCCGGAGCGGGCGCATAGGCGCGAGCTTGTCCGCGCTCGACGGACGTTTATAGGCAATGCCTGCAGTGTTACAGAATACATTTCCGGTTGTTGAGCGGTGAGGTACTCGGGTGCTTCTGCCCTCGTCGGTTTTCCGCGTCGTGGCAGCGAGAGGGATGATTGTGGTTGAAGTCGCCGTCGATCCTCGGCGACCGATGTCGATACTGAGGAAAGGAAGGGCCGGGATGCGTGCTGAGACGCATCCCGGCCCCTGCGTGAGTGGTGGTCTGACCCATCAGCCCTGACGGGCCTTGAGGCGGGGATTCTTCTTGTTGATGACGTAGGTGTGACCGCGGCGTCGGACCACCTTGGACCCCGGCTGCTTGGCCGGGGACCGGATCGAGGCGCGAACCTTCGCTGAGTGCCCTTCTCTTTCTTCCTGTGCTGCGATGCCTGGGCGCGGTGGCGCCGCCTGCTGCGATTAGCGCGTCCGCTTGCCGTAGCGGCGCTCGAACTTCTCACCCGGCCTGCCGTGTCAGGATCTTGCCCCTGGCCGGTCCAGAACGGGTGCGAGGCGCTGGGAGACCTCGACGTCGTAGACCGGGTAGGTGTTGCCGTCCTCCCACTCGATGGTCTCCGACGACGTCAGGGTCGAGCGGGTCAGGAAGGCGAAGTCGGCGGACTTGTCGCGAAAGACGATGGGCTGGTAGCTGGGGTGGATCCCAGGGCGCATGGAAGCTCCTTGAACTGTGCGTGAGTGGTTGGGCGGCGGGCGGGATGGCTACCAGGAGGACTTGACGATGCCCGGAAGCTCACCGCGCAGCGCCATCTCGCGGAAACGCACCCGGGGTCCCGGTGACGCGCAGGTGTCCGCGCGGGCGCCCGTCCACCGCGTCGCGGCGACGCAGGCGGTGGGGAGGCGTCGCGGGGCAGCGCGTGCAGGGCCGCCATCGCCTCATCGCGCTCGGCCTGGCTCAGGTGAGGGTTGACCGAGGCCCGCTTGAGCTCGGCTCGGCGCTCGGCGTAACGCTCCACCACCTGCTGGCGCCGCAGCTCGGCGGCGATCTTGACCCCTTGGCCATCAGCGCGACTCCTGTAGCTCCACGTGCCAGCGCACCACCGGATCAGAACTTGCGCAGCACCAGCCGGTCGGGGTGTTGCGGCGGTTCTTTGGGTCACGTAGGTGTGGCCCCGTCCCCTGCGGTGGAGACCATCTTGATGATCGGGCCGCAGGTCCTTTCCTCCTTGGCTCCCGCTCGCGACAGCTTCTCCCCTCGGGCGAGCATCTGAGCCACGACGACGTCGATGCCCGTAGCTTGTCGATCGTGCGGATGCCCTTAGCGGACACCGTCAGGCGCACGGTGCGCGCCCAGCGACGGACGCAGTAGCGCTTGCGCTGCAGGTTGGGAGTCCCAGCGCCGGGGCGTGCGCTTGTGGGAGTGGAGACGGACCGGCCGAAGACCGGCCGGGCCCCGTGACTTGGCGAGTAGGTGGTCGACGACGAGCATGATATAAGAATGATTCTCAGTTTCGTCAACTCTGCTGGGAGGACCTCGCGACCGATCCCTCGGATGACTTCGCCGGCAACTGGCATCCCCGGCTCCGCGGCTGCAGCCGACAGCCGGCACACGTGGCCGTCATCGGCGCCGTCGAACCGCCCTCCTGGACCTGTCGACCTCTCCCTGGCCGGTCAGGACGCCGTCGTCATCCGCGCCGGCCTTCACTTCGGCGCCGATGGCGAGGTCGATATGAGCGGTCACGCCGATGACGACGACCTGGTCCGGCTCGTCAGCCACAGCTCGGCCGAGGGCTTCGACGACGACCCGGTGCGCCTCGACGTCCCCATGCCCTACACCTGCCCCACCTGCTCCCTGCGCGAGGTCCTGGTCGCCGTCGCTCAGGACCGTTCCGCCCAGGATCCGGGCGGCACCACCGTCATCCTCCTGCCGGCGGCCATCGAGCTCGCCCACCTCGTGCCCCGCCTGGCCGAGGACCTCGTCGACACCGGAGTGAGACTGGCCGGGACGGCCCACGTCCTGGACGCCACGACCGCCTTGGACGAGCTCCTCGAGCACCGCCTGCTGGCCGCCTTCCCCGGCGACTCCCGCTGCACGGGCGCCATCCACCTGGCCAACCTCGGCTACGCCGACGTCGTCCTGGCCCTGGGACGTGACGAGGACCCCGCCGGGGCCGACCTCATTGAGCACCTGCGCCCCCACGACGCCCTCCTGCTCCCGGGGCTCGACGCGCCCCTCCTGGAGACCCTCACCGCCCTCACCCACGACGCCGCCTCCTCCCTGAGCCGCATCCACCCCGCGACCACGAGCGCCTGGGGCGGCCCCGACGACCACGGCGTGTGGACCCTCGACCTCAGCGCCACCTGCCCTTCCACCCCGGGCGCCTGCGAGCCCTCGTCGTCGAGCTCGCCGGCCAGGGTCTGTGCGCTCGCGGCTGCTTCTGGCTGCCCAGTCGCCCCGGCCGGGTCTGCACCTGGGAGGTCGCCGGAGGTGCCGTGAGCGTCGGCGACGCCGGAACCTGGGCCGAGGTTCCGGCCGCTCCGTCCGATGCCGACGATGACGCAGCCTGCGAGCCTCGCTGCCACCTCGTGGTCACCGGCGTCGGGGACGAGGAGATGCGTGAGCAGGTGCGCCGAGCCTTCTCCCGGATCCTCCTGCGCCCCGAGGAGATGGCCCAGGCCCTGGCCTGGATCGGCGCCGACGACGGCCTGGGCGACTGGTTCGGGCAGGAGGGTCAGGAGGCCTGACCGCCCGTCCCGAACCGGGGGCTCGTCTCGAGGCGGCACGGCTGCGCCTCGGCACGATAGGGTATGTCCGTCGCGACTGGCGCCGGGTGGATCACCACCGGGGAGCGGCACGAACACGACTCCGGGGTCGCCCGCCTGGGCCACGGATCGCCCACCAGTGCGCGCACAGCCGCCTGCCATGGCGCAGCGTGCGCCCCCACCTGAGGAGAGCGTGACCGCGCAAAGCCGTCACCCCGTCCCTGAACCAGCCGCTGGCCGAGCTCGACCCGGACATCGCCGAGGTCCTCACCGGCGAGCTCGCCCGTCAGCGCGAGACCCTGGAGATGATCGCCTCGGAGAACTTCGTTCCCCGGGCCGTCCTGGAGTGCCAGGGCTCGGTCCTGACCAACAAGTACGCGGAAGGGTAGTCCGGTCGCCGCTACTACGGCGGCTGCGAGGTCGTCGACGTCGCCGAGTCCTGGCCATCGAGGCGAGGCCAAGGCCGTCTTCGACGCCGAGTGGGCCAACGTCCAGCCTCACTCCGGGGCCCAGGCCAGTACCCGCCGTCCTCCACGCCTGACCGCCCCCGGCGACACCCTCCTGGGCCTGTCCCTGGCCCCGGCGAGCCACCTCACCCACGGTATGAGATCAACTTCTCCGGCAAGAACTACAACGCCACCGCCTACGGCGTGGACGAGACCACCATGCGCATCGAGATGGACCAGGTGCGCGAGGCCGCCCTGCGCGAGCGCCCCTCGGTCATCATCGCCGGCTGGTCGGCCTACCCCCGCCACCTCGGCTTCGCCGCCTTCCGCTCCATCGCCGACGAGGTCGGTGCCGCTAGTGGGTGGACATGGCCCTCGCCCATGGGCTCGTCGCGCCGGCCTGCACCCCAACCCCGTCCGCACGCCGACGTCGTCACCACCGTCCACAAGACCCTGGGCGGCCCCCGCTCCGGCATGCTCCTGTCCAGCCGCGCGCCGAGCAGTGGGGCAGAAGCTCAACTCCGCCGTCTTCCCCGGCCAGCAGGGCGGCCCCTCATGCACGTCATCGCCGCCAAGGCCGTGAGCCATGAAGATCGCCGGCACCGAGGAGTTCCGCGAGCGCCAGGAGCGCACCGTGCGTGGCGCCGCCGTCATCGCCGAGCGTCTCAGGGCCGACGACGTGCGTGCCGCCGGCGTCAGCCTGGTCACCGGGGCACCGACGTCCACCTGGTGCTGGTCGACCTGCGCGACTCCTCCTTGGACGGCCAGCGGGCCGAGGGACCTCCTCCACACCGCCGGCATCACGGTCAACCGCAACGCCGTCCCCTTCGACCCGCGCGCGCGCGTGTCACCTCCGGCCTGCGCATCGGCACCCCGCCCTGGCCACCCGCGGCTTCGGCGACGCCGAGTTCACCGGGTCGCCGACATCATCGCCGCCACCCCTCGTCACGCAAGCCGCCGGCACCGCCGACGATGAGACCCTGGCGCCCTGCGTGGCCGCGTGCGCGCCCCTGACCGATGCCTTCCCCCTCTGCCCGGGGCTGGCGGTGAGGGCCCCTGGAACAGGGCGGCCCGGGTCCTGAACGGCAGAGGCCGCTGCCGCCGCCCCTCAAAGGCGGAGCTCAGGGAGCGCGTCGCGGCGCTGCGCGAGCGACGGCGTCACCCCCGGTCTGGGCACGGTCCTGGTGGGGAGGACCCCGGCAGCGTCAAGTCACGTCGCCGGCAAGCACGCCGACTCGCGCCGAGGTCGGCATCCTCTCCATCCGCGCGGATCTGCCGGCCACCGCCACCCAGGGTGAGGTGGAGGCCGCCGTCGACCGCCTCAACGCGGATGCCGCCTGCACCGGCTACATCGTCCAGCTCCCGCTGCCGGCGGGCGTGGACACCAACGCGATCCTGGAGCGCGTCGACCCGGACAAGGACGCCGACGGCCTGCCCACCAACCTGGGGCGCCTGGTGCTGCGGGCCAGGGCCCATCGACTCGCCCCTGCCCTGCACGCCGCGCGGCTGCATCGAGCTCATGGAGCGCCACGGCATCGACCTGGCCGGCCGCAACGTGTGCGTCGTCGGCCGCGGTGTCACGGTGGGCCGCTCCATCGGCCTGCTCCTGGGCCGCAAGGACGTCAACGCCACCGTGGACATCTGCCACACCGGCACCACGGACCTGGCCGAGCACGTGCGGCGGGCCGATGTCGTCATCTCGGCGGCCGGCAGCCCCGGCATCATCACCCCGGAGATGGTGGCCCCCGGCGCCGTCGTCCTGGACGTGGGCGTCTCGCGCGTCGTCGACCCCGCGACCGGCAGGGCCGCATCGCCGGTGACGTCGCCGACGGCGTGGACGAGGTGGCCTCCTGGCTCGCCCAACCCCGGCGGCGTGGGTCATGACTCGCGCCCTGCTGCTGGCCAACGTGGTCGAGACTGCGGAGCGCCTCGCTCTGGCAGGGACGTCGCCGCTCGCCCGACCGGCCGATAATCTTGAGGTCGCGACGGACGGTCCCGGCGCCCATCCCTCCCATCCTGACCAACCCCACCCCACCCGGCTGGGCCGGCAGCAGGCTCTGAGTCCCCAGGGCAGGGCCGACTCAGCCGGAGGTATCCTCGGGTGAACAGGCCCTCCCGGCCCCAAGGCCCCCACAACCGCAGAAGACCGGCCTGCGGCGTCGGACTGATCCTCGGTGCGGCCCGGCGCCGGTGCCCTCGTGGGCGGAGCCGTCTGGTGCGATGCTCCACGGGGCGCCGGCCCCGCCCGTCACCGACCGCCACGGACTCGCCGGCCTCGACGCCTACCGCCGCCACCACTACGGTCCCGCTGCGGGGAACCTCGCCGACTAACGGCCTGGTCCTCTACGGGGCGGTGCCACCTCTTCCACCAGCAGGACGGTGCCTGGGGCCACGCGATCAGCTCGGACATGGTGCACTGGAAACGCCAGGAGACGGCCTTGGAGCACGACGCGCAGGGCCTGGCCATGTCCGGCAGCTGCGTCGTCGACGGCGCCAACACCTCCGGCCTGGTCAAGGGCGGCGGCATGGTGGCCGTCTACACCTCCACCGAGGGCGGTGAGGCCCAGTCCCTGGCCTACTCCAGCGACCGGGGCCGGACCTGGCAGCGCTTCTCCGGCAACCCCGTCATCCCCAATGACGGGCGCAAGGACTTCCGCGACCCCAAGGTCTTCTGGCACGAGGACTCCAAGGCCTGGGTCATGATCGTCTCCGCCGGTGACCACGTCTCCCTGCTGCGCTCCACCGACCTCAAGGCCTGGACCCACGCCAGTGACTTCGGCCAGGGCATCAGGCTCGCACGCCGCCGTGTGGGAGTGCCCCGATCTCTCCCCTGACCGACTCCAGCGACGGCCGCACCCGCTGGGTCATGACCCTCTCCGTGGGCGCCAACGAGGAGACGGCCGGCTCCACCGCCCAGTACTTCATCGGCGACTTCGACGGCTCCGTCTTCTTCCCTGAGGACCGTGAGACCCGCTTCACCGATGCCGGCCAGGACTTCTACGCCGCCCAGAGCTTCGGGCACGTCGAGGGCGGTCGTGTGTGGATGGCCTGGCTGGGCAACTGGAACTATCCCTACTCGCTTCCCACCGGCGACTGGCGCGGCGAGATGAGCATCCCGCGCGAGCTGTCCCTGACCACCGTCGGCGGTAGGCGCACCCTCATCCAGAGGCCCGTCCCCGAGCTCGACGCCCTTCGCGGCGAGGCCACCGACCTCGCCGGTCTCAAGGCCACCGATACGGTGACGGACCTGGGCACGGGCCGCACGGTCGAGATCGATCTGACCCTGGACGTCTCCCAGGCCTCCGAGGCCTGGCTGGGCCTGGCCCGCGGAGAGGTTGACGGCAAGACCCAGGAGGTTCGCGTCGGCGTCAACGTCTCGACCGGCACTCTCTACCTGGACCGCACCAACGGAGGTCTCACGCAGGTCGACGGCAAGGACGAGGGCACCAGGACCGACTTCGCCCTGCGACGTGAGGTGCGAGTACCACCCCCACCGGCTCCACGGTGCGTCTGCTCTACTCTGGACCGCTCCAGCCTCGAGGTCTTCGTCGACGACGGCGCCACCGTCGGCAGCCTCCTGGTCTTCACCGCCCCCTCCTGCCAGGAGATCGTCCTGGGCGCCAAGGGCACGGCCACCATCGCCTCCGGCAGCCTCACCCCGCTGTCGGCCGCCCTGTAGGAGCGCCGCCGGGCGGTCCAACGACGACGAGGCGGGGCCGCCGGAACATCTGTTCCGACGGCCCCGCCATCATCTCAGGGCGCTGCCGGGCAACGTAGTGCCCTGCCCATGGCCCTACTTCAGGGGCCGCTACTTCAGGCGCTGCGGGCGGGTGTCACCGCCGTTGGTGCGGGCCCGGTCCGCGGGGATGTCCGCGAAGCCTCCCAACCCGTTGGTGCCGTAGGTGCGGTCCACCGAGGTGGTGTCCCCGGAGATGTTGAGCTTCACCGTCGGGGGACAACGAGCCCCCACGCACCGAGGTTGCCATCCTTGTTGCCGCCGATGGAGTCGATGAAGGACTCCACCAGGCCGCCGGGCATGACGTAGTGCGAGTAGGACTGGAAGTGTAGGGACTCTGGTTGAAGTCCGGCGGTGAGGGCTTCCCCGGGTTGAAGTTGAGGTTGATGGGGTTGCCCAGCGCGATACCCGTGTTCTGGTTGAGCGGTTTGTAGTCCGATCGCAGCCCGTCACCCACGAACATAGACGCGCCTCAGGGCCCTGGAGACCGTCGGCGTAGGTCTCCCGGTGCGAGATCGTGAACAGGTAGTACTCTGCCGTCCTGGAAGTAGATCTGCGGCCGCTCGGTCTGGTCATTGACTGCAGTTACCGCTCAGCAGCGGTGGCAGGTACTCCCACTCGGTCATCGCCTTGTTCTTTTGCCCGGGCCAGTCCCACGTTGGCCAGCTGGTAGTAGCCGCCGCGCTGGTTGACCGCCTCGACCGTCTCGGCCTTGGGGTCGCCCTTCTCGTATCCGAGGTCCTCCTCGGTGCAGGTGGCTAGGGTGGTGTTCTGACCGGCCTTGGCAGCGCGGCGTCGACTGCTGCTCACGAACGAGAGGCCGAGTTGCCCTCGAAAGACCATGTACTCGGTGGGGTCCGAGGGTTGTTCTGGTCGCGTGAAGGTGAAGGGGTCACGGAAGTTCACGCCCGGGTTCTGCTCGCGGGTCTGGTAGTACTTGCCGTCCGGGACGAGAAGCTGGTGCTGGGTGCGGAAACCGGTGAGCCACACGCCGTTCTCGTCGGCGTAGATGCGTCCCTCGGACTGCACGATCCGCGGGTCGTAGGGCTTGGAGGTGGCGTTGTTATTACCCTGGCTGCCGTCGTTGTTCCCGCTGCCGCCGGTGGTGCTGTTGGAGAAGGCCACCGAGGTGTAGAACATGCGGATCTTGTTGCCCTCCATGAGGCGGGCCGAACCGGACCACTCGGTCTGGGCCGTGAAGCTCTGGTCCTCGAAGATCGAGCCGGAGGCGCCGTCGGGAAAGACGTGCCCACCGTAGATCCAGCCGCCGTTGGAGCTGCCCGCGCCGTCGGCCGAGGAGGTCTGCGTGCCGGCCTTGCGGTGAGAGCCCAGACGCGCGTGGGTGTGGCGGTCGTCGAAGTGCTAACCGGCGTGCCGGTCGGCCACCAGGGAGAAGGCGATCTCCCAGCCGTTGTAGGAGATCTGGTGGGCCGCCTCATCGGTCAGCGTCCAGGTGTCCCACACCCACACGTCCTCGCTCGTGGCCGGGAATCCGTTGGAGATCTCAGGCATCGTGAGCTGCTCGGGCATCGAGTTGGTGCCCGACGGCGCCTTGGGGTTGGAGACCCGCTGGATCTGCATGGCGTCGGCGCGGGTCCACTTGGCGGTGTGGTTCTCCTCGACCCCGTGCGCCGCACCGGTGTGCTTGGTGGCGTTGGCGGCCGGGTTGTCGGCCTTGAAGCCGTTGGCGTCCTGGGCGGCGGCTCCACCAGCGGCCTGCTGGTCGGCCTGACCCGCCTGCCCCTGATCCGTGGGGGTCTGGGTCGCCTGCCCCTGATCGGCAGGGGACTGGTCGTTCTTCTGGTCTGCTCCGCCTCGGTGAGGCCCTCGGCGGTGGCGGAGGAGCTGGGGGTGGGTGAGGGGTCTCATCGGCGAGCGCGGTGGTCCCGGTCCCGGCCACCAGAGTCCGAGCGCCAGTGCTGCGCCAGTCGTCTGCGACAGGCTCGGAACGAAGTGTGTGTCACGGTCATTGTCCGTACTGTCCTTACTCATGAGGGATGAGGGTGTCAGTGCGCCGTGAGCCGATGTTCTTGATCTCCCACCCCTACCTTAGGGGAACCTGGAGATGAGGGGACAGGGCTTTCGGCCGGGTGTGCAATTCCAGTCGTCTCCTACCAAAGACGTACACCCTGCACTCTCAGGGTTTATTGAGGTTTTCAGTCAATTTAGTGATATACCCCACGTGACGGTATGTTACTGGCCGGTTAGTCTTGAGCGCGTTCTCCGTGAGCTGTCTGGTCTCCCAGCCTGTCGGTTCAGGTGGTCGTCCGCTGCTGGGCGGCCCCGTGTCTAACGGAGATCCTGTGAGTACTCTTCCCATCCGTCTGCGACGGTTAACCGCACCAACAACCGCTTTCCTGGCCGTGCTCGCCTTGAGCGCCACCGGCTCGGCGGTGGCCGCTCCTGCGCCGAGCACGGCGGGGCAGTCCACCACCTCCCTGCGTAACACCTCCACGGTGAGCGCCCAGTCCCTGGCTCAGATGGTCGTCGGCCCGAAGGCGACCGTGACCAACGCGACCGTCTCCGGCAAGGACGTCCAGATCGGCACCGTCAAGGGGCTGCCGGGCGACGGCAACGCCATCACCGAGGGCGTCGCCCTGTCCACCGGGTCCCTCATCGACCCCGATCCCACCGCCGACTCCGACACCGACATCACCCGCTCCGCGGTCCTGGGGCCCAACGACGCCCTCGACACCACCGGTGACTTCGGCACCGTTGAGGACCCTGCGGGTCTGGGCAAGGTGGCCGGCACCGATGTCTACGACGAGGCCGTCCTGGAGTTCGACGTCACCGCCACCAGCTCCAACGTCGTCCTCTACTACAGCCTCGGCTCCGAGGAGTACGCCGGCGCCACCGAGGGGACTCCGGCCTCCTGGCAGTCCCGCGGCTACAAGGACCCGCTGAGCATCCAGGTCAACGGCACCGAGTGCGCCCACGTTCCCGGCACCCAGACGGCCGTGAGTGCGGCCACCATCAACGAGTCCTCGAACGCCGGCTACTACACGGCCAATGTCTCGGGCCATACACCGGGACAGATCCCGGTCGAGTTCAATGGCTACACCTCGGCCCTGCCGTGCCAGGCCGCCGTCACCCAGGGGAAGACGGTCCACGTGCGCGTCGCCATCGCTGATGCCCAGGACGGTCAGCTCGACTCCACAGTCCTTCTGCGCACCCAGGGGCTGGGGTTCACCGACAAGCCGATCACCGAGCCCTGCACGGCCAAGGCCGGCACCTGTGACATCCCCGGAACCAACAACGGTTCCAACGGGGCGAACAACAGCAAGGGCTCGACCACTCCACCCGGCCAGGGTAAGCCGGGCGTCACCGACTACAGCGCCGCCTCGCCCACGACGAGAGCCAAGACCACCGTGGCCGGTCTGCCCCTGACCGGAACCCAGGCGCTCTTCCTGGGCGTCGTCGCCCTGCTGCTCCTGGCCGGCGGTGGTGTGGCGCTCATGCTGCGCCGTCGTCGCCTGGCCGGTTCTGAGGCCGACTGACAGTGAGGCTCTGGCCCACAGCCGGCTGACGGGGCGGATGAAGCTCTCTTCTTCCGCCCCGTCAGTCTGTTCTGCGGCTCACCGCTGGTGGATGCTCAGTCCTCCTCCCGCCTGGAGGCTCGGCGCGCCGCCGCCTCCTTGGCCAGCATCGCGCAGCCCAGAACGCACAGAGGCATGGAGCTCAGCCACAGTGCCGTGGCGAAACGGGACAGAACCGGCGCCTGAGCCAGGGCGGGGAAGATGGCGGCGAGAACGACGAACATCATCCAGAAAGCGATTCGGCGCCCGCTGTGCGAATCCGAGTCGTTGTTGTCACTCATGGCCTGCTCCTCTTCATCCGGTGATCTCGAACCGGCGGTCCTCAAGACAGCCGGCGCGCAGGTCGGTGACGGTGATGGTGCGCACCGAGGCCCACCGCGGGCCGCGTCTCAGCCACGATATCAGCCGGGCCACGGCGTCCGACTCGCCCTGGGCCATGACCTCGACATCGCCGTCGGGCAGGTTGCGGACCTGTCCCACCACGCCCAGCTCCTGGGCCGCGTAGGCGCAGTGGTAACGGAAACCCACTCCCTGGACGGTCCCGTGGACCAGGACGTGAACGGTTCGTGTGCGCGTGCCGGCCTCGCTCATGACTCTATGGTCTCAGGCGTAGTGCCAAGCGGGAACCGGCAGGTTGGCTGCAGGGCCGGTTCAGCCTCGACCGCTAGTCTTGCCGCCATGCGTATCGCCACCGTCAACGTCAACGGCATTCGTGCTGCCGCCCGTAAAGGCATGGGGGACTGGCTCGCCGCCTCCGCCCCCGACATCCTCCTGCTTCAGGAGGTCCGCGCCGACGAGCAGATCGCGGTCGACCTCCTGCCCGGCTATCAGGCCGCCATCTGGCCCTGCCGTATCAAAGGGCGCGCCGGTGTGGGCGTCGCTGTGCGCGACGGCGGACCTGCCACCCTCGGGGAGCTGCGCTACGGTGTGGCAGCGCCTGGTACCGAGGAGCCCGACGTCGACTCCGGCCGGTGGCTCGAGGCCGATCTGACGGTGACCGGGCTCGAGGGTGTCGAGCAGCTGACCGTCATCTCCGCCTACCTCCACTCCGGCCAGCTCGGAACCGAGAAGATGGACCAGAAGTACGCCCACCTCGAGCTCGTCGACGCCCGCATGGCCGACCTGCTGGCCGCCGCCAGCGACGACGGGCCCCAGGTCCTCATGGCCGGGGACCTCAACGTGGTGCGCTCCGAGCGCGACATCAAGAACTGGAAGCCCAACCACAACAAGATCGCCGGTGTCATGGATGAGGAGATCGCCCATCTGGAGGGCTGGTTCTCCGACGGCTGGGTGGATGTCTCGCGCCACCTCGTGGGAGATGAGGGGCAGGGGCCCTACACATGGTGGTCCCAGCGCGGCAAGGCCTTCGACAACAACGCCGGCTGGAGGATCGACTACCAGGTCATCACTCCCGCCCTGGCCGAGCGGGCCCGCAGTGTGGCCGTGGACCGGGCGCCGGACTACGCTTCGCGCTGGTCCGACCACGCCCCGCTCGTCGTCGAGTACCTCTGAGTACAGCTGACGCCTCCGGAGAACAGACGTCGGGGCCGGGCATCAGGTGCCCGGCCCCGACGGCGCATCAGTAGCGGATCGCGTCGATCGGCCGGATGCGGGTGGCCACGATCGCCGGGATGATGCCCGCCAGCGCGCCCACGGCGGTGGCGGCGACAAGGCCGATGATGGCTGCCACCATGGGGAAGGGCGGGGTCGTTTCCACCAGGATGCCCAGGAAGGAGCTCAGCGGCATGAAGCGCATCCCCATGATCGCGATCCCGATGCCGACGACGCCGGCGACCACGGTTGCCACCACCGACTCCAGCATGATGGAAGAAGATGCGTCGGCTCGTCGCCCCGAAGGAGCGCCGCACCCCGATCCGTGGATGCGCTGACGCACGGTCACCAGGGAGATGTTGACCAGGCTCAGGGCTCCCAGAAGCATGACGAACACACCGGCGGCCGTGACCACCTGGGTGAAGGTGCTCGCACTGGAGCTCATGCTGCTGCCCTGGAGGTTGTCCTCGGTCCGGGTCGAGCCCTGGCCGAAGCGCGCGTCCAGGTCCTTCTTGGCCAGGCTGGCCACATCCTTGGCGCCGCTCTTGCCGGCCCAGACCTCCAGTGTGGGGGCGGGCGGGTGGCGTCCTTGGGCAGCCAGCTCTCGTAGGGCGTGTTGAGAGCGAAGGCGGTCACGGGCTGTGTGCACGGCAGGCCCGCGTCCCGCTCGGGGTCGCCGCTGCAGCCGATGAGGGAGAGGTCCTCCGCCTCGAGCACACCGACGATCGTGAAGGAGGTCTGCACGGGGGAGAAGGAGGTGATGGTGATCGGCCCGGTGAACTGCTGGATCCCCATCGCGTCGAGGAACCCCTGGGTGACGACCAGGCTCGGGGAGAGATCGTCCTCGTCCTGCGCGGTGAACCAGCGCCCTGGGAGATGCTCTTGTGATGCAGGAGCCCGTAGCTCAGGCTCACGGTCTGGGTGGGGACGCTCCGGGCGCCGTCGGGGAAGGAGAAACGGACGTTGGAGGTGTAGGTCGTCGCCCAGGACTTGACGTCGTAGCGCTCGACGAAGCTGCTCATCGCCCCCGAGATCCTCGCTGCAGTCGCAGCACTGGTCGTGGTGCTCGCGCCCGAGCCGTCTGCGCTGCTACTACCCCCGCCACTGCCCCCACTGCTGCCCGGCTCCGTTGCTGCCGGTGCTCTCGTCTGCGCTCGCCTCGGGTGCGTCGTCGGCCTGGAGGGCCTGGTCCAGGCCCTTGCCGGTGGGACTGACGTTGATCGTCACCGTGCCCTGGCGACCGGTGTACTTCTCGCCCACCTTGTTGATGGCGTCGACGGAGACCTGCCCCAGGGCGATGACGAAGGTCATGGCCGCCACTGCCGCCGCCACGCCCACCAGTGACAGCAGGACCCTCAGCTTGCCGATGCGCAGCTGAGCCCAGGCCTCGACGATGGCGCCGAAGAATCCGGTGAGAATGCCGTTCATGAGGCTCCTTCGAGACTGGTGGGGACGGTCGGGTAGGGGGAGGTCGGAGGAGTGGCGACCTCACCGAACTCCTCCAGGCTGCCGACCTGACGGCGCGTGACGGAGATCGGGGTGAGGGTGCCGTGATCGAGTCGGTACTGCGTGTGGGCGCGGCCGGCCACGGCCAGGTCGTGAGTGATGATGATGAGGGCGGCGCCGTTCTCGGCGCACTGGCGCTCCAGGAGCGTCATGACCGAGTTGCCGGTGTCGACATCGAGGGCGCCGGTGGGCTCGTCGGCCAGGATGACGCTGGGACGGCGGGACAGTGCCCTCGCGATGGCCACCCGCTGCTGCTCGCCTCCCGAGAGGCGTGCGATGGGTGATCCCACCTTGTCTCCCAGACCTACGGCCTCCAACAGCTCCGCGGCCCGTGCGCTACGGGTCCAGAAGGCCTTGCCGGTGTCGTACAGGAGCGGAGCGGCCACGTTCTCGGTGGTGCTCAGTCCCGAGATGAGATTGAAGGACTGGAAGACGAAGCCGAAGGTCCTCCCCCGCAGGTGGGCGCGGCGGCTCTCCCCGAGCCGGGAGGTGTCGGTGCCGGACAGCGTGTAGTTGCCCGACGTCGGTCTGTCGATGAGGCCCAGGATGTTGAGCAGGGTGGACTTCCCGGTTCCCGAGCGTCCCACGATGGCCACGTGCTCGCCGGGGGAGACGCTCAGGTTGACTCCCGTGAGGATCTGCAGGGGCTCGGAGTCGGGAACGGTGAAGGTGCGGGTGATCTCCGCAGCTCAGCAGCCCGCTCACAGGATTTCCTTACCGTCGGCGTCGTAGCAGGCGGAGTTGTCCAGCTCGCAGGTGTCCGTGTGCCGGTACGGCGCGTGTCCTTGTTGGGCACGAACTGGAGGACCTCCTGGTCCGCCTTGAGGCCGGCGGTCACCTGGATGTTCGTACCGTCCGTGATTCCCAGGGTCACGGCGGTCTTGACCGCCTTCGAGGTGTCTCCGGACTCGGGGACCAGCCACACGAAGCCCGAGCCGACCTTGCCCTCCACGGCGGTGACGGGAATCAGCAGGGTGTCGGAGGCACTACCCGCGTCGACGCTGATGGTGGCTGGCATGCCCGCGAAGACCTTCTGGTCGCCGGGCACCGAGCAGCGCATCTCCACGCTGGTGCCGTCACCGGAGGTGGTCGTCGTCGAGCCGTCCCCGCCGGTGGTCGTCGAGGCTGGTGGACTTGGTTCCGACCTTGAGGTTGTTGCACTGGAAGGGGGCCGGGCCTCCCTCGAGCGTCAGGGTCGCGGCGGTGGGGGCGTTGGTGAGCCGGTACTGCTGAGCGGCGCTGACGGTGCCGGTGGCCGAGTAGGTCGAGGGCGTGATCGTGGCCACGACCACGCCGACGCCGGTCTCCTGCTGCTTGATGACCTTGGGTGTCACCGTGCCGCTGACAGGCGCGTAGATCGTGGACCAGGTGACCTTGTCCGCGACCGGTGTCTGGGTGACGTTGCCCTCCCCGTCCGTGCTCGTCGTCGGGTTCTGGGTCTCGGTGTGCTTGATGTAGAGCAGAGGATCGCCGGCGCTGACCTGAGCGTCCTTCTCCACAGCCACCGAGTCCACCACGCCGGCCAGGTCGGCCTGGACCTCGACAGTGGCGTCCTGGACGATACGGCCCTTGACGTCGATCTTGTTGGCGATATTGCCCTTGGCGACAGTGACGGTGTTGACGTTGGCGGCGTAGCCGGGGGAGATGTCGGCGGTCGCGCTGTCGTTCTGCGAGGGGAAGAAGGCGATCTTGACCAGGGCGATGGCGACGATCACCGCGATGAGGGCCTTGAGGGCAGGCCAGACGAAGCGCTTCATGGCGTCCTCCATGATGACAACGGGATCGGAACCGGGGAGGGCCCGCGTTCCTGATTAATACGGGCAGAGACTACGGCGGGGACACTCATCTGACCTCATCCTGAAGGGAGGAATGCTGAAAGCCCTCTCAACCGAGGTTGGAGGGCTGAAACACCGTGAGCTACGCGGGCTGGCCGGCGGTGCTGCGCGGCTCAGGGAAGTCGACCGGCCGGGGCGGCGGGAACCGCGTCCAGGAAGGCCGGCGGGTTGAAAGCCCTCGCGCTCGTAGGCCTGTGCCACGGCAGCGGCCACATCGTGGACGGTCTTGGCATCCACCAGGGCGATCGCCGAGCCCCCGAACCCGCCACCGGTCATGCGCGCTCCATGGGCGCCGGCGGCGCGGGCGGCCTCCACGGCCACGTCCAGCTCGGGGGCAGGTGCACTCGTAGTCCACGCGCAGCGACTCGTGCGAGGCGTCCATGAGCCTGCCCGCCTCGGCGAGCTTCTCGCCGCGCAGAGGGCGTCCGTCCTGCAGGAGGTCGACCAACCGGCGGGTGCGGTCGATCTCGGTGACCACGTGCCGGGTGCGCTTGATCAGCTCGTCGGCGTCGTCGGTGCTGGAGAGCCGCTCCAGGGCCTGAGGCAGATCCTCGATCGCGATGTCCGCCAGGAGCTCGACGCCCAGGATCTGGGCGGCGCGCTCGCAGGCCGCTCGTCTGGCACCGTACTGACCGTCATCCAGGGAGTGCTTGGCCTTGGTGTCGATGACCAGCAGGGCCAGGTCCTCGGCGGCCAGGTCGAAGGGTACGTGGGCCACCGAGCCGTCGCGGCAGTCCAGTTCCAGGGCGTGACCCTCGCGGCAGCGTAGGGAGGCCGACTGGTCCATGCCGCCGGTGGGGGCTCCGGCCATCTCGTTCTCCGTGCGCACGCAGTTGGTCACCAGGCGGGCGCGTCCGGCGTCGTCGGGCTCCTCAGGCGTTCCGGCCAGCCCCAGGCCCGCGACCTCGTCGATGGCGACGGCCGCCGAGCACTCCAGGGCCGCCGAGGAGGACAGGCCGCCTCCCAGGGGCACGCAGGAGACAAGGGCGGCGTCGAAGCCGGGCAGGTCCTCGAACCCGTCACGCTCCAGGGCCCAGGCGACGCCGGCGATGTAGGCCGCCCAGTGCGCCACCTCGCCGGGAGTGCCCTTGGGGCCGATCGTGTCGAGGCTCGTGACGTCGACCTTCTCCCTGGTCTGGGGGGAGACCAGACGCACGGTGCGGTCGTCGCGGCGTCGCAGTGCCAGGTGCGCCCGGTGGGGCAGGGCGATCGGCAGGGCCAGGCCGCCGTTGTAGTCGGTGTGCTCCCCGATGATGTTGACGCGCCCAGGTGCGTACCAGACGCCGTCGGGCTCGGCCTCGAAGACCTCGCGGAACAGGGCGGTCGCGGCCTCGGCGCCCTCCTTCGGGCTCATGGCGGGGGCGAAGACGGGAGCATCGTTGGTCATCATGGTCTCCTGAGGTTGGTTGTTCTGATGTGCTCAGTCAGTGGGCGGGCGGTTGGCGGGACGCGAGTAAGGCTGAGGGAACGGTCGGGGTCAGGCTGCGACCGTCAGGCGGGTGCCGGTCTGCTGAAGGGAGCTGATGGTGTCGGTGTCGGGCTCGGCATCGGTGACCAGGACCCCGATGTCCCGGGTGGGGCAGAAGGACCGCAGACCCAGGACCCCCCACTTGGTGGAGTCCAGTGTGGCCACCACCGTGCGGCCTGCGGCTACGAGCGCCTGGTTGGCGGAGGCCTCCAAGGGTTGGGCGTCATGAGCCCGGCCTCCGGGGTGAAGCCGTGGGCGCCCAGGAAGACCCACTCCACGCGCATCGTGCGCAGCGCGTCGACGGCCACCGGCCCCACCAGGGCGTTTGACGGCGTGCGCTCGCCCCCGGTGACCACCACGGTCGGGGCGTCACGGTTCTCGGAGCGGGCGGTATCGGCGGCGTCGAAGAGCACCTGTGCGGCCGGCAGCGAGTTCGTGATGACGGTCAGGGTCGGGAAGTGCTCCATCTCGGTCAGGGCCTGGGCGAGCGCCAGGGTGGTGGTCCCGGCCGACAGCGCCAAGGAGTCCCCGGGGCGCACCATGGCGGCCGCGGCCTGGCCGATACGGCGCTTGGCATCCAGATTGAGGGTGGATTTTGCGGTGAAACGGGGCTCGATGGTGGTGGGGCCGGCCGCCACCGCGCCGCCGTGAACGCGCTCGACCAGCCCCTGGGCGACGAGCTCGGTGATATCACGGCGCACGGTCATCTCCGAGATCCCCAGCTCCTCGACGACGTCGGCCACGCGGATGCCGCCCGTGGCCGCGACCCGCTCCAGAATGTGTTCCTGGCGCTGTCGGGCCAGCATCGGTGCCGGACGCGATGATCCGGCGGTGGAGGAGGCGGAGAGACCGGATTGCATGAGGCCAGTTTGCCAGACCTTGACGGCGAAAACACCATCTCCGCACGTTCTCGCACAGAGTCGCACAGAGGTGTGGTGGTAGTTCACATTTCAGCCATTCGGTCGGTCATGGCACACTTATCCCGCTCGTGCGGCACTCCCGGCTGGGATGTAGGGGGTGTGGCGCGGTAGTGTGTTCAGGTCACCTTCAGGACATCCGCTCGTCCTGACGCCCGACCCCGCATCAACCAGATCAGCCAATCGTCCCGTAGGAGCTCAGGAGCCATGCAGATCCCCGCACCAGACGCGCACCAGTGCGTGATCGGTGTGGCCATCGCCCTGCCCTCCCACTACGCCGCCCAGGTGCGGGCGGTGCGGGAGGCCGCTGGAGATCCTCTGGCCGAGGTCGTTCCGCCCCACATCACCCTGCTGCCGCCGACCGCCGTCGACGTCGACTCGCTCGATGAGGTCATGCGGCACTTGCGCAACGTGGCTGCGGGGACTCAGCCCTTCGACGTGCGTCTCGACGAGGTCGGCACCTTCCGCCCCGTCAGTCCGGTGGTCTACCTCAGTCTGCGCAGCGGTGCCAAGGAGTGCGACAGCCTTCAGGCCCGGGTCCGCGACCGCCGCGGCCCTCTGGCCCGCTCGCTCAGCTTCCCCTTTCACCCGCACGTGACCCTGGCCCATGAGGTGGCCGATGAGGGGCTCGACGTCGCAGCGAGGCAGGGTGCGGGGCTGGTCATGGACTTCACCGTCACCAAGCTCCATCTCTACCGCCACCTCACTCGGTCCGGCTGCGATGAGTATCCCGGCTCGGGGGGCTGGGAGGTGGTGGCCGCCTTCGCCTTCGGCGGTTCGCTCGCATCCGGTGCTGCTGACGTCTCCGTTGAGGGGACGGCGCCGGTAGCGCCGGCGACTCCGACGACTCCCGTGGTCTCGGTGTGATCGAGCGCGTCAAGGCCTTTCTGGCGGCCGGGCGGCGAACGAGGATCGGACGAGCCCTGGTCCGTTACGGCACGGCACGCGGTGCGCTCATGGCCGGTGGGATCGCTTACACGGCCATGTTCTCGGTCTTCGCGGTGCTGGTCATCGGCGTGAACCTGCTCATGGTGGTGCTCGGCAATCACCCCACTATCCGCGCGGCCGTTGTCGACTCGATCAACTCCATGCTGCCCGGCGTCATCGACGCCGGTAACGGTCGGGGGCTGGTGTCGGTGAACCAGCTGACGCTCACCTCCGCGCTCAATCTGGGCTCCGTGGTGGCGGCGGGAGCGCTCATCTACTCGGTCATCAGCCTCATGGGCACCCTCAAGATCGCACTACGTGCCATGTTCGGCCTGGTCAACCCCGCGATGAGGCCGGTGGTCGGGCAGCTGGCGAATATCGCCGGCTTCCTCGTCATCGTGGCCGGGGTGCTGGTGACCGCCGTTGCCTCGGTGGTGACGACGACGTTGTCGGGCAGCGTCGGACGGGCCCTGGGGCTGCCGGAGTCGCTGACCGGGACCGGGGTCTGGCTGACGACGCTCCTGATCTCCTTCCTCATCGACACCGGTGTCCTGTCGCTCCTCATCACCATCTGCGGATCCCGCCCGCCCCGACGCGATCTGGTGCTGGGGTGCATGCTGGGCGCCTTCGCGCTCGGCGTGCTGCGCCAGGTGGGAACCGGCGCGGTCGGTTCGGTGACGCGTAACCCGCTGCTCGCCTCCTTCGCGGCCATCGCCGTCCTCATCCTGTGGCTGCACCTGACCAGCCGTATCGTGCTGCTCATGGCGGCCTGGATGGCTAACCCGCCGCTGCCCCGCGACGTCGACCACCCCGACGAGGTCCACGCCCACGAGCGCCCCAACTACGTGACGCTCTCCGTGCCCGAGACCCTGACCTGGCCCCGCCAGTCCATCACCGGCAGCCTCGAGGCCGACCCGACGGCGCACCCCGACTACGTCCCTCCGGTGGTGATCCCCTGAGTGTGGATGAAACCACTTTCTTGGGAGAGATGAGGATGGCGGTGGCGTCCGAAGACGGAATTTTTACGAATCAAAAGGTGGGCGTGACGTGTTCTCGATTCCCTGGTCGCCTACTGATTCGGTAGGATATGTATGCATCGGCGAGTTGTGAGTCCGGGGAGTTGAGATTCTCGTCTGCATGGGTAGCATTGCGTGTCGAACGCAACCTTTGTTTTCTTTTTCCTGAAAGGAGCTGTCGTGTCAGCGGCTAAACGAGTACTCATCTTCGCCTTGGTTCTGCTGGTAGCGGGGGTGGGGACCATCGGGATTAGTCTTATTCCGGCGAGCGGCTCGGCCCCTAAGTACGAATGTGTCACTGACGAGCCCGTCAGTTCCGGGTTCAGCGATCCGAACCAGGGAGACTGCCCTGTCACAATTGAGAGCTATGAGGCTCGTTCCCGGTGGGAGAGTCAAGGATGGCTCGGTGAGAGTGCCTATCCGGTTCGCAAAGTGGCAGCCGCTGGAGTGGTGCTCGGCATTATTGGTTTGATTGCCGCAGGTGTCATGAAAGTGACGCAGCGGAAGAAGGTCGTCCGACCCGGGATGTAGTTGCTGAGACTGGGGCGGTGGTGTGTGCGAGGCGCCTGCCCGAGCGCTAGCCTGTGCCGGTGACTGACACTCCTGGTAACCCTGGCAAGCCCGATCACGCTGTGTGGCCCGACGGCTCTGGTCCTGCCGCCGGCTCGGCGCCGGCCATTCACGCCATCATTCCCGCCGGCGGCGCGGGCACCCGGCTGTGGCCGCTCAGCCGGCGCCACCGCCCCAAGTTCCTCCTCAACCTCACCGGGGTCGGCCACAGCCTCCTGCAGGACACCGTTGAGCGCCTCGCGCCGGTGACCGCGACGACGACGATCGTCACCGGCGTCGCCCACATCGCCGCCGTGGCCGACCAGCTTCCGGGTGTCCCGCGCGACAACCTCCTGGCCGAGCCCTCCCCACGTGACTCCATGGCGGCCATCGGTCTGGCCGCCGCCGTCATCGCTCACCGCCACGGGCGAGGCGCCGTCGTCGGCTCCTTCGCCGCCGACCACACGGTGGCCGACCGGGCCGCCTTCGAGAACGCCGTGCGCCAGGCCGCCCTCCTGGCCGAGCAGGGCTGGGTGGTCACCATCGGGATCGAGGCCACCGGCCCCTCGACCGCCTTCGGCTACATCCACGCCGGAGACCCTACCGACGTGCCCGGCGCCCCCGACGGGCGCCAGGTCCTGGGCTTCACCGAGAAGCCCGACGCCGTCACCGCCGCCGCCTACCTGGCCACCGGCGACTATCGCTGGAACGCAGGAATGTTCGTGGTCCGCGCCGGCGTCCTCCTGGACCACCTGGCCGCGCTCAGACCGCGGCTGGCCGCCGGCATCGAGGCCATCGCCGCAGCCTGGGACACTCCCGAGCGGGAGGAGGTTCTGGCCGAGCGCTGGCCGGCCCTGGAGAAGATCGCCATCGACCACGCCATCGCCGAGCCGGTGGCCGCCTCCGGGGGCGTGGCCACCGTCCCGGTCTCCATGGGCTGGAACGACGTCGGCGGCTTCGACGCCCTGGCCGAGCTCGTCGCTCCCCGCACTGAGGGGCCGGCAGCCGGCGCCGGCGTGCTCGACGGTGTCGACAGTACTGACGGCTCAGCCTCAGATGAGGCCCCGGCCGAGGTTCGGGTGGCTGGATCCGACGGTGCCCTCGTAGCCTCCACGTCCGGGCGCACGGTGGTGCTGCTGGGTGTGCCGGGCGTCGTCGTCGTCGATACCCCTGACGCCCTCCTGGTCACCACGCCCGAGCACGCCCAGGACGTCAAGGGTGTCGTTGACGCCCTGAAGGAGGACGGACGCGAGGACCTGCTCTAGCGGCACCTCCGGACCGCGAGCTGTCTTGTCTCCTCACTTCTGAGACATGTGAGCGTCATGGCCTCTGAGGTACTCGCTTCGGTGGGGCCTCCAGTGGGCCTGGTGGCGCTGGCTCAACCTGGCCTTGGCCCGAGCCCTCCTCGGGCCGGCGTACTGCACGAGGGCGGGGGTGTACTGGTCAAGGGCTGTGCGTACTGCACGAGCCCCCGCACCTCATGAAGTACCCCCGAACCCTGCCCAGTAGTACCCGACCCTCGTGCAATGGGCCCAGGCGAGGCCGAGCCACCTGGGTGACCGCGCCGGTCCCTGCCGGCAGGGCGGGCGACGACTGTCTCGCCCGGTCGGCCCGTCTCACGGTGTCATGAGATGTCATGACATCTGACGCTTTCAGAAGCCATGAGGCAACACACCTCCGGACCATGAATGCGGTAGCTGCTGGAGCCGCCGGCGCTCTGAGGGGCCCGGTGCCGGAAGAAGAGATTCTCCCGGCGCAGGGCCCTCGCGCTGAAACCGAGATGATCACGAGCCGACCCTGGTGGATCAAACGGTGTGAGAATGACACGCTTTCGCATATCCTTGACGCCCAATGTGTTGTCCGTCGCACGCGAGAGCCACGGAGGTTTCCATGAAGAAGACCTGTTCCGCGATGACGCTTGGCGCGGTCCTGGCCCTGGGCCTGGCCGCCTGCGGAACGCCACCGGCGCAGCGGCCCACGCGCAACCTCGAGGGCGCCAAGGACTTCACCGCCTGCATGCTCTCCGATGAGGGCGGCTTCGATGACCACTCCTTCAACGAGTCGGGCAAGAAGGGCCTGGACCGGGCCGGCAAGGAGCTCGGGGTCAAGACCGTCGCCGTGCAGTCGGAGAGCTCGGCCGACTACGCCACCAACATCTATGCGCTCATTCAGCAGAACTGCAAGCTCGTCATCGGCGTCGGCTTCAACATCGCCGCCGACCTGACCGAGTCGGCCAAGGCCAACCCCGACATCCAGTTCGCCCTCATCGACGCCTCCTTCATCGGAGCCGACGGGAAGCCGGCCACCCTGCCCAACGCCAAGCCGCTGCTGTTCAAGACGGCCGAGGCCGCATATCTGGCCGGATACGCCGCCGCCGGCACCTCCCAGACCGGGGTCGTGGGCACCTACGGCGGCAAGCCCCTGCCCACCGTCCAGATCTTCATGGACGGCTTCGCCAGGGGCGTGTCCCGGTACAACGAGGACACCGGCGCCTCCGTGCAGGTCAGGGGCTGGGACACCGCCACCGGCAAGGGCGGGTCCTTCGTCGGCAACTTCTCCGACGCCGCCAAGGGCCAGGCCATCACCGAGCAGTTCATCTCCCCAGGGCGCCGACGTCATCCATGCCCGTGGCCGGCCCCGTCGGCCAGGGCACGCTGTCCACCGTCAAGCAGCGGAATGCCGCCGGCGGCACCAACGCCGTCATCTGGGTCGACTCCGACGGCTACACCTCCACCAGCGACGGCTCCATCATCATGACCTCCGTGGTCAAGGAGATCGGCAACTCGGTCTACGACACCGTCAAGGACGCCTCCGAGGGCAGGTTCTCCGCCGATCCCTACATCGGCACCCTCAAGAACGAAGGGGTGACCGCCGCTCCCTTCCACGACTTCGACTCCCGGGTCCCCGATCCGGTCAAGACCAGGCTCGAGGAGCTTCGCACCCAGATCATCGACGGAACCCTCGACGTCTCGACCCCCTACGACCCCTCCTGAACGTCCGCCCGGGGCATGCACCCCTGAGCCTCCACCGATCCCTCGTCCCCTGGAAGCGAGCCTGTTGTGAAGCTTGAGCTGCGCGGGATCACGAGGCCTTCGGGCCGCTCGTGGCCAACGACCACATCGACCTGACCGTCGAGCCCGGCCAGATCCACGCCCTCCTGGGCGAGAACGGCGCGGGCAAGTCCACGCTCATGAACGTCCTCTACGGCCTCCACCAGCCCGACGCCGGACAGGTCCTCATCGACGACGAGCCCGTGACCTTCTCCGGACCGGGCGACGCCGTGACCGCCGGCATCGGCGTGGTTCACCAGCACTTCATGCTCGTGCCCGTCTTCACCGTGGCCGAGTCCGTTGCCCTGGGCTACGAGCCGGTCGGGTCGCTGGGGATCATCGATGCCGGCGCTGCCGCGGCCAAGGTCACCGAGATATCCCGCCGCTTCGGCTTCGACGTCGACCCCAACGCCCTCATCGAGGACCTGCCCGTGGGCGTCCAGCAGCGCGTGGAGATCATCAAGGCCCTGGCTCGCGACGCCAAGGTCCTCATCCTCGATGAGCCCACCGCCGTGCTCACCCCGCAGGAGACCGACGAGCTCATCGCCATCATGCGCGAGCTCAAGGCCTCAGGCACCTCGATCGTCTTCATCACCCACAAGCTGCGAGAGATCCGCGAGGTCGCCGACACCATCACCGTCATCCGCCGTGGCCGCGTGGTCGGCACTGCCGAGCCCACCGCCTCGGCCACCGAGCTCGCCGGGCTCATGGTCGGTCACGACGTCTCCCTGACCGTGGACAAGCCCCCGGCAAAGGCCGGCCAGGAGGCGCTCACCCTGAGCGGCGTGAGCCTCGTCGAGGACGGCACCGTCCTGCTCGACGACGTCGACCTGCATGTGCGCGCCGGCGAGATCCTCGCCATCGCCGGCGTCCAGGGCAACGGGCAGACCGAGCTGAGCGAGGTGATCCTCGGGCTGCGCTCGCCCACCGCCGGCGCCATCGCCTTCGACGGCCTCGACGTCACCCGCCACGGGGTGCGCCGCCGCCTGCGAGCCGGACTCGGCTTCGTGCCCGAGGACCGTTCCACCGACGGCATGGTCGCCGAGCTCTCCGTCGCCGAGAACATGGTCCTGGACCGCTTCGACGACCCCTCCCTGGGGCGCGGCCCGTCGCTGTCGCCCAGGCGCGTGCACCAGGCCGCCCACCGGATGCGTGAGGAGTTCGACGTGCGCGTCACCGACGTCGACGACCCCATCTCCACCCTCTCGGGAGGCAACCAGCAAAAGGCCATCCTCGCCCGTGAGCTCTCCCGGCCCCTCAAGGTCCTCGTCGCCTCCCAGCCCACACGCGGCCTGGACGTGGGCTCCATCGAGTTCGTCCACCAGCGGCTCGTCGCCGAGCGGGACTCCGGCACCGCCGTCCTCATCATCTCCTCCGAGCTCGATGAGATCTACGCCCTGGCCGACCGGATCGCCGTCATGTACCGCGGGAGGATCGTCGGCACCGTCCCCGCCGACACCGCCCGAGACGCCCTGGGCCTCATGATGGCCGGCACCCCCGCCGAACAGGCCCTCGACCCTCAGGAGCAGACACGATGAGCACCCCCACCACCGGCTCCAGCACGACACCGACGACTGACCGGCCTGAGGGCCGCTCCGAGCGCGCCCCGGGCGGTCGGCCAGGCAGTCGGCCGGCCAGTCAGGCCGCCCTGCTGCGACAGGTCGCCTCCTCACCGGCCGTCGTCGGGCTGCTCGCGGTCCTGACCGCCCTGTTCCTCAGCTCGATCCTCATCCTCGCGGCTGACTCCGAGGTGCGCTACACCGCCACCTACCTGCTCAATCGCCCCGGCGACTTCCTCCACGCCACCGGATCCACCCTGAGCGAGGCCTACAGCTCCCTGCTGCGCGGTGCCATCCTCGACTGGCGGGCCACGACCACCGTGCGCATGATCCGTCCCATCACCGACACGCTGACCAACGCCACCCCGCTCATCATCGCCGGACTCGGCATGGCCGTCGCCTTCCGCGCCGGCCTGTTCAACATCGGTGGTCAGGGGCAGATGATTCTCGGGGCGATCACGGCCTGCTACGTGGGCATCGCCTGGAACCTGCCGCCCGTGGCCCACCTGCTGCTGGCCGTCGTCGGGGCGGCCCTGGGAGGTCTGGTGTGGGGTGGTATCGCCGGCGTCCTCAAGGCCCGTACCGGCGCCAACGAGGTGATCGTGACGATCATGCTCAACTCGATCGCCGCCCACCTCCTGTCCCAGGTACTCAGCCTCGAGGCCTTCAACGGGGAGGGGGAGACCGGCAACCGCAAGTCTCTGGCCGTGGCCGACTCCGCCCAGTACCCCTCACTGGCGGGCAGCTCCTTCCGTCTCCACGCCGGCTTCCTCCTGGCCCTGCTGGTCGCCGTGGCCGTGTGGTGGCTCATGGAGCGCTCCCGCCTCGGCTTCCAGCTGCGGGCCACCGGCCTCAACGCCGACGCCGCCCGCACCGCCGGCATGAGCGTCCCCTGGGTGACGAGCCTGGTCATGATGATCTCCGGCGCCCTGTGCGGACTGGCCGCCACTGCGCCGGTTCTGGGCACTCAGAAGAGCATGGACGAGTCCGTCGTGGGCTCCATCGGCTTCGACGCCATCACGGTCGCGCTGCTGGGACGCTCCCGGCCCGTGGGAACCGTTCTGGCCGGGCTGCTGTTCGGGGCACTGCGTGCCGGCGGCACCGCCATGCAGGCCGCACCGGGTACCCACATCAAGATCGTCCTGGTCCTGCAGTCCACGATCGTGCTGTTCATCGCCGCCCCGCCCCTGGTCGGGCCGTCTTCCCGGCTCCCCGGAGCGCCGAGAGTCCCGCGGCGGCGATCCGTCCTCCGCCTCAGTCCCGGCCGCAGCTCCGGCTACAGCGCCCGCCCCGGCCGCTCCCGCCGCGAAGGAGGCCTGAGCCATGAGCGTGTCAACCGCTTCAGCCGAGTCAACCACCCCCGCCGCTTCAACCGATTCCGCCCCCGCGGCCGTCGGGCCCATGAACCTCAAGATCCCGATCACCGGCGTTGTCGTGCTCCTCCTCCAGGGGCTCATGACGCTGGGCGCCCACGGCACGACCACCTTCGGCCTCACCGCCTCCTCAGACCTCTTCCGCCTTGGAAACCCCGTGCTCAACGCGCGCCCGGTCATCCTCGTCACTGCCGGGATCGTCGCCGCGGCCACCGCCATCGCCCTCGACCGGGCCCGGCGTCGCAGCAGGATCCCGACCTGGGCCACCGTTCTCATCGGCGTCGGATTCGTGATCGCCTTTCTGACCTGGGCCGGTGCCGGGCGCAACGGTGTCATCCCGCTGGTGACCATCCTGTCCTCAGCGCTGGGGCTGAGCGTCCCCCTCGTCTACGGGTCGCTGGCCGGCATCATCGGGGAGCGATCGGGCACCATCAACATCGCCATTGAGGGCCAGCTCCTGGGCGGGGCCTTCCTGGGCGCCGTCGTGGCCTCGGCCTGCTCCAGCCCGTGGATGGGACTCCTCGCCGCGCCCGTGGCTGAGTCCTCGTGGCGCTCCTGCTGGCCCTGTTCGGCCTGCGCTACCGGGTCAACCAGATCGTCGTCGGAGTCGTCCTCAACGTCCTGGTCTCGGGGCTCACCGGGTTCCTGTTCTCCACCTTCCTGTCCTCCAGCCCCAGCCTCAACCAGGCCCTGCGCCTGCCCACCCTGGCGGTGCCCCTCCTGTCCCGGATCCCGGTCATCGGCCCGGTCCTCTTCCGCCAGACGATCCTCGTCTACCTCATGTACGCCGCCGTGGCGATCCTGTCCGCCATGCTCTTCCGCTCCCGCTGGGGGCTGCGGCTGCGGGCATGCGGCGAGCACCCCAAGGCCGCCGACACCGTCGGCATCAAGGTGATGCGCACCCGCGTGGCCAACCTCGCCCTGGCCGGGGCGCTGGCGGGGCTGGGCGGCGCCTTCTTCACCGTCGGCTCGGGACTGTCCTTCGACAACGACATGACCGCAGGCAACGGCTACATCGCCCTGGCCGCCATGATCCTGGGCGCCTGGCGGCCCCTGGGGTCCCTGGGGGCGGCGCTGCTCTTCGGCTTCGCCACCTCCGTGGCCCAGACCCTGCCGGTCATCGGCAGCTCCGTCTCACCCGACATCATCTCGATGATCCCCCTACATCGTCACGATCCTGGCAGTGGCAGGATTCGTGGGCAAAGTGCGTGCGCCCGCCGCCGAGTGCCCCTACCCGTGACCAGTCCCGCCGGCCCCCGGAGAGCAGACCAGTGAACCCGACCGTGCCCCCACCTGTCACCCCCGGCGCCCTCACCGGTGCCGACTGGCAGAACCTGCACGACCTCGCCGTCGAGGCCATGACTCACGCCTACGCCCCCTACTCCCGCTTCAAGGTCGGCGCCGCCGCCCTGGTCGACGACGGTCGCCTCGTCTCTGGCTGCAACGTGGAGAACGCCGGCTACGGCGTCACCCTGTGCGCCGAGTGCGGCCTCGTCTCCGACCTCGTCCGCACCGGGGGAGGGCACCTGGTCGCCTTCGCCTGCGTGGACGCCGACGGCCGGGCCTGCGCCCCGTGCGGGCGCTGCCGCCAGCTCCTGAGCGAGCACGCCGCCGACGGTATGGTGCTGGCCATGCCCGCCGGGATGATGACCATCGACGAGGTCCTGCCCGACCGCTTCACCGCCGCCGACGTCGAGCGCGTCGTCGGCGAGCAGAGCTGATACGCAGTTGACGCAGAGCCGACGACCAGCCGCCTGATGCGCAGCTGACGAGCCGAGATGAGGAGAGCCCCGTGACCGTTCCCGCCGCCCCGTCGGCCGTCGAGGCCCTTCGACGCCGTCGACGTCATCGCCGCCAAGCGCGACGGCGCCGCCCTGACCGACGCCCAGATCGACTGGGTGGTGGACGCCTACACCCGTGGCGTCGTCGCCGAGGAGCAGATGAGCGCGCTGGCCATGGCCATCTACCTGCGCGGCATGAGCCGGGCCGAGATCGCCCGCTGGACCGGCGCCATGATCGCCTCCGGCGAGCGCATGGACTTCTCCGGCCTCGGACGCCCGACGGCGGACAAGCACTCCACCGGGGGAGTGGGGGACAAGATCACCCTGCCGCTGGCGCCGCTCGTGGCCGTCTTCGGCGTGAGCGTCCCCCAGCTCTCCGGGCGCGGACTCGGGCACACCGGCGGGACCCTGGACAAGATGGAGTCCATTCCCGGCTGGCGGGCCGACCTCACGGGCGAGGAGATCCTGTCGATGCTCGACGCCGGCGGCCCCGGCGCCGTCATCTGCGCCGCCGGAGCCGGCCTGGCTCCGGCCGACAAGCGCCTCTACGCCCTGAGAGACACCACTGCCACCGTCTCCTGCGTCCCCCTCATCGCCTCCTCGATCATGTCCAAGAAGATCGCCGAGGGGACCGGCGCCCTCGTCCTGGACGTCAAGGTCGGCTCGGGCGCCTTCATGAAGGAGATCGACCAGGCCCGCGAGCTCGCCTCCACCATGGTGGCCCTGGGCACCGACGCCGGAGTGACCACCCGCGCCCTGCTCACCGATATGTCCACCCCGCTCGGGCTCACCGCCGGCAACGCCCTCGAGGTCGCCGAGTCCCTCGAGGTGCTCGCCGGTGGGGGACCGGCCGACGTCGTCGACCTCACCGTGGCCCTGGCCCTGGAGATGTGCGCCGCCGCCGGCAGACCCGTCGGGGAGGACGAGGCCCGCGCCGCCCTGGCCGACGGACGCGCCATGGACGTCTGGCGCGACATGATCTCCCGCCAGGGAGGGGACCCGGATGCGCCCCTGCCCCGGGCACCCGAGACTGAGCTCGTCACCGCCCCGGCCGACGGCGTCCTCACCACCCTGGACGCCCTCGCCGTCGGGGTTGCCGCCTGGCGCCTCGGGGCCGGACGCGCCCGCAAGGAGGACCCCGTCCAGGCTGTCGCCGGCGTGACCATGCACGCCAAACCGGGCGATGAGGTGCACGCCGGCCAGCCGCTGCTCACCCTGCACACCGCCACGCCCGAGCGCTTCACCCGCGCTCGGGAGGCGCTCGCGGGCGGCATCGTCATCTCCCAGGCCGGTTCCTCGCAGGCGGCCGACGCCGCCGCCCGCCGTGAGCGCGGCGTCGTCCTGGAGCGGATCGGATGACCACGCCCCGACCGGTGCAGCCGGCCATCGTCGCCCGGGCCGTCAACTCCCGGCTGCGGGTGGGACGCCTCATCCAGGCGGGCCAGGCCATCACCCTGACCCAGACCGATGCCACCACCTGCGGGCCCACCTGCCTCCTGGCCGCCCGCCTGCTCCTGGCGCCCGGCGAGCGCCGGGCCGTGACGGGTGAGCTCGCCCAGGAGATGGCCACATCGGAGCCCGGTCGGGAGGGTAGGCACCTGATGTCTCTCCTGTCCCGCCACCAGCTGCGGATCCAACGGGCCATGAATGTCCACGGCCTGGGGGTCCTGCCCTGGCCGAAGGCGCTCGGTTCCACGCCCTGGTCCGTGGCCCGGCAGATGACCGAGATCGCTGAGGTCTGTGCTCTTGGCCGCTCGCGCCGCCGTTACACGGTGAGGTGGGTGAGTGACCACGGCCCTGCCTGGGGCAGTGAGGTCGCCTCGATCCGTGAGGTGCTGGCAGGTGGGTTCCCGGTCATCCTGGTCACCGGCGGTCCGCTCGTCCTCGATCACGACGCCGAGGTGGATCCCACTGCGGGGGCGAGGGCTGCGCGCCTCCCTGGCGCGAACCCCGGCCGTGCCCCGCCACTACGTCCTGGCCCCTGCCCTGGCAGACCATCGAGCAGGACGACCCCGGTGAGGGAAGCGTGCACATCTACGAGCCCTCCAGCGGATCCGTGCGCCCCTCGACCTGACCGTCCCGCGCGATCCGCACCGCCCCGGCCCCCGCGAGCTCGGCGGCTGGCCCCGCGTCCTCGCCGTCGTCGCTCCCGAAAACAGTTCATGGTGAGAACCAGTTATGCGAGTGATATCCATGCCGACACAACGGGTCATGCCGCTGATCACTGTGCGCGATCTTGACGCCGCCATCGAAGCCTACCGCCGCCTCACCGGGATGGAGGTGGTCGATGAATCATGGCTGGATCGCCACCCTGTCCCCGCCAGGCGATCGTTCCATCCAAATCAGTTTGATCGCCTCGGATCCCACTGCTCCTGTCAACCCGGCGGTCTCCATCGAGGTGGATGATCTGGATGATGCCTACCGGATCGCTCGGGAGAACGGCTGGGAGATCGTGCATGACCTCGCCGTGGAGGAGTGGGGAGTGCGCCGTTTCTTCTTTCCGGGATGCGGACGGAAACATCGTGAACGTCCTGTCTCATCTGTGATTCCAGCACTGAAGGTGCATCGCGTGGTGCTTTGCCGCATGAGGCGGGTCGGTCCATGATGGGTGAACTCTCGTGAAAGGACCCCATGACCATGCGCGCCCGGATCGCCCGCCTCATCGACCACACTCTCCTCAAGCCCGAGGCCACCACCGCCCAGGTTGACGCGCTCATCGCCGAGGCCGCGGCCCTGGGCACCTACAGCGTGTGCGTCTCCCCGAGCCTCCTGCCGCTGAGCCTGCCCGACGAACTGCACCTGGCCACCGTCTGCGGCTTCCCTCCGGCGCCCACGCCACCGCCGTCAAGGCCGCCGAGGCCGCCGACGCAGCCGCCAAGGGCGCCGAGGAGATCGACATGGTCGTCAACCTCCGCCTGGTCAAGGAAGGCGACGTCGACGCCGTCGAGGCCGATATCCGCGGCGTGCGCGAGGCCTGCCGGGGCTCCGTCCTCAAGGTCATCATCGAGTCCGCCGCCCTCACCGACGACGAGATCGTCTCCACCTGCCGCACCGCCGAAGCCGCTGGGGCCGACTTCGTCAAGACCTCCACCGGCTTCCACCCGCCGGCGGCGCTCCACCCACGCCGTCGCCCCTCATGCGTGCCACCGTCGGAGACCGCCTCGGCGTCAAGGCCTCCGGCGGAATCCGCACCGCCGCCGACGCCCTCGCCATGGTCGAAGCCGGCGCCAACCGCCTGGGCCTGTCCACCAGCGCTGCTGTCCTCGAGGGTCTCAGCAACTGAGTTGTCCGCACGTTCGTTGCGGACCTGCACCCCGGTATCGACGGAAGGACCGTCTCAACTTGCCAAGTTTCGGGCACCCGAAACTATACTCGGCGCTATGAGAACCATCCCCAGTATGAGTCGCCGCAGCGTCGCGGCGCTCGCCTGCCTCGCCCTGTCCGCTCCCGCCCTGGCCGCCTGTGGTCACAGCTCAACCTCAGCCGACGCCTCGGGAACGGTCAAGGCGGTCGCCTCCACCACGCAGATCTGCGACTACATCACTCAGCTCGCCACCGGCGACGCCTCCAGCGATCTCTCCTTCGACCGAACCGGCGCGGACGGCAAGACCCAGCACTTCGGCGCTGACGCCGCCAAGGCCACGTCCCACCTCAAGCTCACCTGCCTGCTGGCCCCCAACGCCTCGGCGCACGAGCACGACATGACCACGGCCCAGTCCAAGGCCCTGTCCGAGGCGGATCTCTTCTTCATCTCCGGCGTCGACCTGGAGCACTTCCTGGACTCCGCCGTCGACTCCACCGGCTTCAAGGGCACCATGGTGGTGACCTCCGGGTGTCGCCAGGGCCGCCGACGTCGATGACCTGGCCGCCCAGAAGAAGAGGAGGAGGCCAAAGCCCTACAAGGTCGACCGGGGCAGCGCAAGGTCGAGGTCGCCAAGTGGCCCTTCCCGCCTGAGGAGGGCGAGAGCGAGCCCGAGTTCCGCTTCGACCCGCACGTGTGGACCTCGCCGAAGAACGCCATCGTCCAGGTCACCAACATCGGTGCCGCCCTGGAGAAGGCCGCTCCCGACCAGGCCGGTGTCTTCCCGCAACCACGTGGACGCCTACGTCGCTCAAAGCTCAAGAAGCTCGACGAGTGGGCGGCCGGCTCCCTGAACTCGGTGCCCCAGGACAAACGGGTCCTGTTCACCAGCCACGACGCCTTCGGCTACTTCAGCAGTGAGTTCGGCGTGAAGTTCGAGGGCGCGGCCCTGTCCGACTTCAACGCCCAGCAGGACGCCACCGCCGACAAGATCAAGGAGACCGCGGACAAGGTCAAGGCCTCCGGCGCAGTGGCCATCTTCGCCGAGAACTCCAACAACCCCAAGTCCGTCCAGAAGGTCGCCGAGGTCGCCGGAGTCAAGGCCGTCATCGGTGACGAGGCCCTTTACGGAGACTCCCTGGGCACCCCCGGCTCCGACGGCGAGACCTACATCGGCTCCATCCTCCACAACGTCTCCAACCTCACCAAGGCATGGGGCGGCACGGTATCCGAGATTCCCGCGGACCTCTCCCAGTGGACCCCCAAGTCATCCGACGTCAAGTGAGGAACCACATGACAGGCCCCCGCGATCCCGCACCCGCCTCGGCTGAGCCGGTCGTCATCCTGGAGGACGCCTCCTTCTCCTACGGCTCCTCCACGGTGCTCACCGGCGTCTCCGGTCAGGTCCCGGCCGGGCAGGCCCTCGCGCTCGTCGGTCCCAACGGCTCGGGCAAGACCACCCTCATGCGTGCCCTGCTCGGCATGGTGACTGTCAGTGCCGGGCGGGTGCGGGTCAATGGGGCGGCGCCGGGGCGCGCGCCGCGCGGGTCTGTCGGATACGTTCCCCAGGTCAGCGACCTCGACCCCACCTTTCCCGTCACCGTGCGGGAGGTGGTCCAGATGGGCATGTACTCCCAGCTCGGCATCCTGCGGCGTCCCCGGCCGGACTCGTCGTCGGGCGATGGAGGCCCTTGAGAGCGTCGGACTGGCCGACCGTGCCGAGCTGCGCTTCGGCACCCTGTCCGGCGGCCAGCAGCAGCGCGTCCTCGTGGCCCGCTGCGTGGCCGCCCGGCCCCGCCTCATCCTCCTCGATGAGCCCTTCAACGGTCTGGACCAGCCCAACCGCGAGGCCCTGCTGTCCATCATCACCGACCTCAAGGAATGGGGCGTCTCCCTGATCATCTCCACCCACGACCTGGTCCTGGCCCAGGAGACCTGCGAGCAGGCCGCCCTCCTGGCCGGGCGGCAGATCGCCTTCGGTCCGCGCGATGAGGGTCCTCGTGGCCCGCTACATCGACGAGGCCTACGGAGGTCACGGCACCACCCGGCTGCTGGGGCTGCGATCCGCGGCCGGGGCGGGGGAGTCACAATGAGCGGCTTCATGACGCTCTTCAGCCAGGTCCTCGAGCAGCTGCGCCTGGCAGTCGTCAACGTCCCGGGCATCACCCCCCTTGCTGATGCCCCTTTCCTCTTCCGGCCCCTGGTGATGGTGGTGCTCCTGGGTGTCGTCGCCGGCGTCATCGGTGTCATCATCAACCTTCGCAGCGCCGAGTTCAGTGCTGAGGCCATGGTTCACGCGGTCTTCCCCGGGATCGTCGCCGGCGCAGTCTACTGGGGGATCAATGCGATCATCCCGGCTGCCTCTGTCGTCGCCGTCGCCGCGGCCCTGGTCCTGACCATCGTCTCCCACCGTTCGCGTCGGGGTGAGGCCTCGGAGGCCGGAACCGCCGTCGTCCTCACCAGCTTCTTCTCCATCGGGCTCATCCTGTCCCTGGCCAAGGGCGACATGTCCGGCCAGCTCGAGGCCCTCATGTTCGGCCGGCTCCTGGAGGTCACCGATGAGCGCCTGGCCCAGGCCTTCATCGTGTGCGCCATTGCGCTGCTGCTCATCGTGGCGACCTGGAAGGAGCAGGTCGCCTACGCCTTCGACCGCACCGGTGCCCGTGCCTCAGGGCTGCGCCTCCTCGCGCTCGACCTGGCCCTCAATACCGCCATCGCGGCTGCCGTCGTCTCCGCCTCGACGGCGGTGGGCACCCTCCTCGTCATCGGCTACCTCGTCATCCCAGGAGCGACGGCGCGCATCCTCGTCTCCCGGGTGCGCTCCATGGTCGCGGTCGCTATCGCCGTCGGCGTGGGCGGGGGGTACCTCGGCATGCTGCTCATGACCCTGCCCGAGACCCTCGACAAGCCAATCTCCCCGCAGGCCACCGTGGCCCTGGTCATGACCGCGATCCTCCTCCTCGCCGTCGGTGTCGCCGCTGCGCGCGAGCGGCTCCGCAGGGCGGTGCGGCAGGCTCGCTCAGCACGGCCTGCACCGGCTGCGACGACGGTGTCGAGCGGCGCGGACACGGGAGTCGCCTCAGATGAGGCTGCGGGTGCGGAGGGTGCGGTGGCTCCGATGGCCGAAGGGAGCCCGGCATGAGCGTCGGACTCGACATCCTCCTACTGCCCATCATCGAGGTCGTCCTCATGGGGCTGCTGGCCGGGCTCGTGGGCGCGGTCGCACTGGTTCATCGCCGGATCTTCTTCACCGAGTCACTCACCCACGCGACCTTCCCGGGCGCGATCATCGGAGTCGTGCTGGCCGCCTGGTTCTCGCAGGCGATCCTCGGTCAGCGCGCCGACTTCACCCTCCTGTCCACCCTGGTGCTCGTGGGGGCCGGCGTTATGTGCCTTCCGATGATCTGGCTCATGCGTCGGCTCTCGCAGGTTCCGGGCATGACGTCGCAGTCGGCCGCCGGCGTCGTCCTCACCTTCGGCTTCGCCCTGGGCTACTTCCTTGCCAAGTGGTTCTCCCCGTTACCTCTCAAGGTGGACTCCTTCCTGGCCGGATCCGTCCTCAACGTCAGCCACGTTGACGTCATCGCCGTTGGCGCCGTCCTGGTACTGACCGTGCTTGTGCTCATCGTGGCCGGACGGTTCCTCACCTTCTACAGCTTCGACCCACTGGGCTACCGGGCCAGCGGGCTGCGCCCCGCCTGGGCCGAGGCCACCGTCATGGTCATGATCACCCTGACCATTGTCATGCTGGTTCCGGCCGTTGGCACGATCCTGCCCATCGCGCTCATCGCTGCGCCCGCGGCCGCGCTGGCCCCGTGGACCGCCACCATGCGGCGGCTGCTGGTGGCAGCCCCGATCCTCGGGGCGGTCACCGCCCTGGTGGGGTTGCTGGTGGCTGTCAGGCTGAGCCTGTCAGCGGGCGGTGTCATCGCCGTGGCCTCGGGGCTGGTCTACGTCATCTCCGCCGTGGCCCACTGGGCTGCGATGAGCAGAGTCCGAGCGCGGATCTCCTTCCGGCGCTAAGGCCTCGGCGGCGTCGTAGCAGCGGCACGCCTGGCAAAGCAGATCGCTGATCATCGACCACCGCACCGTCCTGACGCTCGGGGACGTCGGAGAGACCCTCGGGAGAAGCGGCTCAGGCGGCGATGCCCAGGACGCCGCGCAGGTCCGCCTTGATGGTCTCCAGGCGCTCGGCGGCCGCTGCGCGCACCTCGGCCACCGGTGTCTCGCCGACAGGCAGGATCACCTCGCAGTAGCACTTGAGCTTGGGCTCGGTCCCGGAGGGGCGCACGACCACACGGTCGTCCGAAGTAGTCACCCACACCAGCCCGTTTGTAGGAGGCAGCGTGCCGCCATTGCCGTCCGAGACGCCGTCGAGCAGATCCACCGTCTTGGTGATCGGGGAGCCTGCAAGCTTGGCCGGAGCCCCGCCCTCGCGCAGACGCTCCATGGTTGCGGTGATGATGCCGAGGTCCTCGACCCTCATGCTCAACGGGCTCGTGGCGTGCAAGCCGTGCTCGCGAGCCAGTCGGTCGAGGAGGTCCTGTAGCGTCCGCCCCTGCTGCTTGAGTACGGAGGTCAGCACCGCCAGTCTCACCGAGGCCGAGATGCCGTCCTTGTCCCGCACCGCAGCGGGATCCACGCAGTACCCCAGTGCCTCCTCATAGCCGAAGACCAGACCCGGCTCCCGGCTGATCCACTTGAAGCCCGTCAGGGTGCGTCGGAACCCGAGTCCGTGGGACTGGGCGATCCGGCGCAGCAACCGGGAGGAGACCACAGAGCACGCCAGGACCCCGTTGCCGGCGAAAGCCGCCAGCTCAGCGGCCTGCTCGCCCAGGAGCGCACCGACCTCATCGCCAGTCAGCTGACGCCAGCCGCCGGGGGCGTCCGCATCCGGGACGGCGGCCGAGCAGCGGTCGGCGTCGGGGTCGTTGGCGATCACCAGGTCCGCCTCAACCTCCCGCGCCTTGTCCAGCGCCGGGTCCAGAGCCCCGGGCTCCTCCGGGTTGGGGAAGGCGACCGTCGGGAAGTCCGGGTCGGGCTCGAACTGCTCAGTCACCTCGACGACGTCGGTGAACCCGACCCGGGCAAGCACCTCACGACAGGTGGCCCCGCCCACGCCGTGCATCGCTGTCAGAACGATCCTCACCGGGGCAGGGGCCTTCATCCGGGCCGCCTGGGCCGCCCGCTCGACGTACTCCTCACGAATGGCCGGGTCGACCGTCTCCCAGCCCGCCTGCGGGCGCGGCACCGAGGCAATCGGACCGACGGCGTCGATCGCCTCCGCGATCTGCGTGTCATAGGGGGGAACGATCTGGGCTCCCTGGCCCGAGTCGGACACAGCCAACCCGCCCAGGTAGACCTTGTAGCCGTTGTCCTGGGGTGGGTTGTGCGACGCGGTCACCATGACGCCGGCATCAGCCTCCAGGCGACGCAGCGCGAATGCGAGGACTGGTGTGGGGCAGTACGACTCGAAGAGAATCGCCCGCCCGCCCGCGCCTGTGACCACAGCGGCCGTGTCACGAGCGAACTGCTCGGATTGTGACGGGCGTCGTAACCAATGACGACGCTGAAGCCCTCGCCGACACGGTTCTTGAGATAAGCCGACAGACCCGCGGCGGCTCGAATGACGACGACCCGATTCATCCGGTTGGGACCACCGCCGAGGCGACCGCGTAAACCTGCGGTACCAAAGGTGAGCGTGCCGCTGAAGGCGTCTGCGAGGCTGCCTGAGCCGCGTCGGACTGCTCACCATGAGATGTGGCGGCAGCCAGGAGCTCAGTGAGCTCGGCGCGGGTGACGGGATCCGGATCGTCCTGGATCCAGGCGTTCACGGCAGCGTCGTCGTACACGTCTACAGGGCCTCGGGTCATATCCGTGACGGTACCGCGATAAAAGTGTTGGAAACGCTCACAATGACTCTCCTCACGGGTGTTTCCAAACACAAGGAGAATCTAGTCACGGTAACTGCAATGCGTGTACGAAATAAGTTAAACCGAATTAATTTTGCAGATATGATTCGAGACTATTTTGGAGACGTGAGACATCTGACGATGAGGGGGTGGATGGCCGACGTCAATGCGGCGGGCTGATGCCCGCCGCTCCCAGCACCTCGCCGCACCGGCCGGATTAAGAGATCATGGCCGCATGAGTACACGCAAGTCCTACCACAAGGGACCAGTGGTGCTGCGCGGCACCCAGATCCCCTCCCAGACCACCGACGCGCGGCTGCTGAGCCGTACTGCAGAGGCCGACTGGCTCCACGCCGACCCGTGGCGGGTCATGCGCATCCAGGCCGAGTTCGTCGAGGGCTTCGGTGCTCTGGCCGAGCTGGGACCGGCCATCAGCGTCTTCGGATCGGCTCGCACCAGGCCCGATGATCCCACCTACCAGATGGCGATGGAGGTCGGTGCCGGACTGGCTCGCGCCGGGTACGCCGTCATCACCGGGGGAGGGCCGGGCATGATGGAGGCCGCCAACCGCGGCTGCCACGAGGCCGGAGGCATCTCGGTGGGTCTGGGCATCGAGCTGCCCCACGAGCAGGGCATGAACGACTACGTCGACCTCGGGGTAAACTTCCGCTACTTCTTCGCCCGCAAGACCATGTTCGTCAAGTACTCCGACGGATTCGTCGTCATGCCCGGCGGCCTGGGGACCCTTGACGAGCTCTTCGAGGCCCTCACCCTGGTCCAGACCCGGAAGATCTCCTCCTTCCCCATCGCCCTGGTGGACAGCGGCTACTGGGGCGGGCTGCTCGAATGGGTGCGCACCGCCATGGTCGAACGGGGCATGATCTCCGCGACCGACCCTGATCTGCTGCACGTCGTCGACGGCGCCGAGGAGGCCGTGGACTACGTGGTCGGTGCCGCTCGCCGGCTGCGCAATGGCCGAGGTGGGGCGTGAATCGCGTCATGGCGGACACATCCTCGAACGTTGCACCTTGAATGTCGTAGAATATGACAGGTCGCGCGGCGATGTGCCCGCGCAGCACTGACGAAAGGTGAGCACATGGCTGCCATGAAGCCCCGGACCGGAGACGGCCCTCTCGAAGTCGTCAAAGGAAGGCCGCGCCATCATCATGCGGGTTCCGCTTGAAGGCGGCGGTCGACTCGTCCTCGAGATCACGGCCGACGAGGTCAAGGAGCTTGGAGAGGCCCTGGCCAACGCCAAGATCTGATAGATCCGGGCGGCCTGGGTACGGCCGGTTCCACGCGGTCCTCGGCGTCGAGGAACCGGCGACCGGGTCATCCAGCCTCACGAGAGAGGGTCGGACCTGTGACGGGTCCGGCCCTCTTACTGTGCTCGGCCTTGCCTGATGGCGCCCTATCAGGTCTGGCGCACGGAGACGAGCAGGCCGTCCCCGACGGGCAGCAGCGTCGTCAGCAGCGCCTGGGAGGCGCGCAGCGCCTTTGCCGAGCTCGCGGGCGGCCACCGTGGTGACGTCACGGCGGGCCGGGTCGGCCACGTGGTCGTTCCACAGGGCCCGGGTGACGGCCAGGACCCCGCCTCGGCGCAGCATCCGCAGCGCGTTGGAGGCCAGCAGGATCGCATCCTCCGGAGCGACGTCGAGCACGACCATGTCGTAGGAGCGGGCTGCCATCCTGGGCATGACGTCCGAGGCCCGCCCCTGGATGATGCGGGTGCGCGAGGAGGGGTAGCCGGCCCCGTCGAAGGCACGGCGGGCCTCGCGCTGGAGCTCGGGCTCGACGTCGATCGTGGTGAGGACCCCGTCGGAGCCCATGCCTCCCAGTAGCCACAGTCCCGAGACGCCGGTGCCGGTGCCCACCTCGGCCACGGACTTGGCGCCCACTGAGGCGGCCAGCATCTGCAGCGCCGCACCGGTCCCCGAGGACACCGGAGTGATGCCGAGCTCGAGCCCCCGCATGCGGGCCTGGGCGGTGGCCTCGTCCTCCGCCGTGAAGTCCTCGGTGTAGGACCAGCTCAGCGTCTTGTCCGCACTCACTGTGAGCCTTTCTCCTGCTGTGGGGCGCCAGGTGCAGCCCCTCGGCCTCATTGTTCCAGGTGTTCGGCCAGATAGGGGGAAGGGCGGGTAGTCGGGTGAGTCCGCCGGTAGGCGAACCGATGCGGAGCCTACGGGGTCTGACTCCCTATACTGAGCGGCGTGTTCGGCATCTCTGGATCTGAGTTCCTCGTCATCATCCTGGTGGCGGTGGTCGTTGTGGGGCCGCAGCGCTTGCCCGAGTACACCCGCAAGCTCACGCAGATGGTGCGTCAGCTCAGGGTGTTCCTGGACAACGCGCGCAGCCAGATCGCCGAGGAGGTCGGCCCCGAGATGGCTGACCTGGACCTGTCCAGTCTTGATCCGCGCCAGTACGACCCCCGCAAGATCGTGCGCGACGCCCTGGGGGAGGACATCGACGCCATCCGTGAGGACCTCGCTCACCCCTTCAGGACCGTCGGTTCGGCCGCTAAGGAGATCTCCGACGATGCCGCCCAGGCCGTCAACGACGTCGTCAAGCAGGACCGGGCCAACTCGCTGAGCAAGCAGATCGAGGCCAAGCGGGCCGAGCAGCGCTAGAGAAGAGCTCTGAGAAGGACGCCTCTGACAAGGGCGCTGAGCAGGTCGAGCCGGTCGAGGCTCCTGAGGGTGACACCCCCTCCGAGACTCAAGAGGCTCAGGAGAGCTCCGCGCCTCCGCAGGGGGTGCTCCAGGGGACGAACGACGCCGAGCCCGAGCAGACCGAGCCCGCCGACCAGGCCGAGCCGCTCGAGAGTCCCGAACCGGCTGAGCCTGTCGATCCGGTCGAGTCCAGCGCTCCGGAGTCGGTGGAGGTCCCGGCGAGCCTGGTCGAGCCGGGGCTGATCCCTCAATGGATGCAGCCGATGAGCCCGGTGACGACAGTCATGCCGCTCCGGTGCGCCCTCTGTCTCCGCGAGACATCGTGCGCGCCGCCAACGCCGCCGCCCGAACCCGCGCTGAGGCCGCGCGCGTCGCCGTCGACTTCTGACCTCATCTGACCTCATCGTGCCGGGCAGGACCGGCTATCAGGTGCCGGCTATCGGGCCGGAGTGACTCTCAGGCTCTTGCCCGCCAGGGCCTCGGGCGCGGTGGGTCAGACGCTGGGCGACGGCGGACAGCTCCAGAGCCGCGGGAGCGTCGGCAGCCGGCTTGCCGTCGTCGGCCACGACAGCCGGACAACCGGTGTCGGAGCCCTCCCGCAGACGGATGTCCAGCGGCAGCTGAGCCAGGAGCGGGACCTCGTAGCCGAGGGTCTCGCTCAGGGAGGCACTGACGATCGCGCCTCCGCCGGAGCCGAAGATCTCCAGGTGCGAGCCGTCGGGCTGAGGCATGTAGGACATGTTCTCGATGACGCCCACCACCTTCTGGTGCGTCTGGGCGGCGATGAGGCCCGTTCGCTCAGCCACCTCGGCGGCGGCCGTCTGTGGGGTGGTGACCACGAGGATCTCGGCGTTCGGCAGCAGCTGTGCCACCGAGATGGTCACGTCTCCGGTCCCGGGCGGCAGGTCCAGCAGGAGGACGTCCAGGTCGCCCCAGAAGACGTCGGAGAGGAACTGCTGGACGGCGCGGTGCAGCATGGGGCCGCGCCAGACGACCGGCTGCTTGTCCTCGACGAACATGCCGATCGAGATGACCTTCACCCCGTGGGCCACGGGTGGCACGATCATGCCGTCGAGCTGGGTGGGGACCCGGTCCACGCCCAGCATGCGGGGGATGGAGAAGCCGTAGATGTCGGCGTCGACGACGCCCACGCTCAGGCCCCTGGGCGGCCATGGCAGCGGCCAGGTTCGCGGTCACCGAGGACTTACCGACCCCGCCCTTGCCGGAGGTCACGGCGTAGACCCGGGTGAGGTTGCCCGGCTGGGTGAAGGGAACCACCGGTTCAGCGGCCCCTCCGCGCAGCCGGCGGCGCAGCTCGGCCTTCTGCTCGTCGTTCATGACGCCCAGACTCACCTGCACCCCGGTGACGCCCTCGACGGAGCCGACCTCGCGCTGGGTATCGGCGGTGATCGTGTCCTTCAGCGGGCACCCGGCCACGGTCAGGAGCACCTCGACACTGACCACGCCGTCCTCGGCGATGTCAACGGAGGAGACCATACCCAGGTCGGTGACGGGGCGGCGCAGCTCGGGGTCGATGACCCGGTCCAGCGCCTCCATGACGGCGTCATGAGTCGGTAGAGGCATGGCCTCATCCTAGGGGTGGTACTCGGCGCCTCGACAGGTGGTGCGTCCCACGTGAGAAGGGGAGGCCGTCCTCAGCGGGAGGGGTGGTGACCAGGATGGTTGCCGGTCTCGTCGTCGGCCCCCTCCTGGAACTCCGCGATCTCCTCACGGGTGAGGCGCTCCTCGGCGAGGATCTCGCTGAGCATGTCACGTAGTTCGCTGCGCACGAAGTCGCGGGTGGCGACGTCGTTCATGGCCAGACGCAGGGCGGCGATCTCCCGGGTGAGGAACTCGGTGTCCTCCAGGTTGCGCTGGGCGCGCTGGCGGTCCTGCTCGGCGGTGACGCGGTCTCGGTCGTCCTGCCGGTTCTGAGCCAGCATGATGAGGGGGGCCGAGTAGGAGGCCTGGGTGGAGAAGGCCAGGTTGAGCAGGATGAAAGGGTAGGGGTCCCATGTCGCTGCACCTTGACCAGAACGAGGTTCGCCACGATCCAGGCGATGACGAAGATCGACATGTAGAGCACGAACTGGGGCGAGCCCATGAAGCGGGCGGTCGCCTCGGCGAAGCGGCCGAATCCGTCGGAGCGGGAGGCCCGGGCGGGGTGGGTCCTGCGCAGCCACCGCAGGCGGCTGTCGGGCAGCGGCTGGTCGAGCTGGTCAGGCACTGGCTCCCTCTCTCGATCGTCTCGTCGGTGACGCATTTCCCCGTCGGCCACGCGCCAGTCGTCGGGCACGAGGTGGTCCAGGACGTCGTCGACGCTGACGCAGCGCCAGCAGGCGCCCGCGTCGTCGAGGACCCGGCAGGGCCGTCAGGTTGTAGGTGCTCAGCAGGCGCGTGACGGTACCGATGGAGTCCTCGCGCTCGCACGGAGTCGACGTCGGTGTCCACGATCGATCCGACCAGCCGCTGGGGCGCTCGCGCAGTGTCCGCTGGAAGTGGACCACGCCCAGGAACTTCGCCGGTGGCGACCCAGGGAGGGCGGCACACGAAAGCCGATGGCGGCCAGGGCAGGGGATCTCGGCCTTGCGGGACTGGAGCCAGGAAGGTCGCCACCGTCGCCTCGGGGGCAGGATGATCGGCTCGGTGGTCGCGAGGCTACCGGCGTAGAAGTCGTCGTAGGCCATGAGGCGACGTACGTCCCCGGCCTCCCCGGGCTCCATGAGGCCCAGGAGCTCGGCGGCCTGAGCTGGGGAGGTCGGCGACCAGGTCTGCGCGCGTCGTCGGGCTGCATGGCGTCCAGGACGTCGGCGGCGCCGCCCGGCCTCCAGCCGGGACAGGGTGCGACGGCGTCCTCGCTGCCGAGCTCCTCGAGGACGTCGGCCAGGCGCTCGTCGGTCAGCTCGGCGGCCACGCGCATCTGGCTGTCCTGGGGCAGGTCGCGCATGACGTCGGCCAGGTCGGCCGCCTTGAGATCCTCCAGAGTGGCCAGCAGCGCCGTGGCGCCCTGCTGGTCGGCGCTGGCCGCCAGGCCCGTGACCTCCTCGGGGAGCACCGTGAAGGTCTCCCCACGGCGCAGGCCCAGACGGCCCCGGTGGAGCGCGCTGGACGAACAGACGGGTCACCTTCAGTCCATGCCGCGGTCGCGCTCGATGGCCACGTCCCGCACGGTGACGGTTCCCGATCCGTCGCGCATGGTGACCACCCGGTCCAGCAGCTCGCCGACGACGAGGGTCTCCACGTGGCGCTGGGTGAAGCGGCGGATGTTCATCAGACCGGTGGTGATGACGGCGCCGGGCTCGATCGCGGTGACCCGGGACAAGGGCAGGAAGACGCGGCGCCGGCTGGAGACCTCGATGACGAACCCGACTGCTCGCGGCTCCCCACGCATCTGCAGCAGGACGACGACGTCATGAACCTTGCCCACCGCGTCGCCCAGGGGGTCGCAAGACGGAGGCACCGATGAGGCGGGCCACAAATACCCCTGCTGGTCGTGCGCGTCCTGGTGTTCTCCACAAGCCAAGCCTATGCGCCTGAGGCATGAATGGCTGCTGGCGGGGCGCTGCCGCGTGCCTGCGCGTGCGACGATAGGTCCCATGAGTGCCAATCCGAGTCCGCTGTCCTCCCTGACCTCGTCCAGTGGTGGTGTGATGCCCCAGGGGAGGAGGTGGCCTCCTTCATGACCCACCCCGAGGCGCAGAGGGCCGTCGACGCCCTGTCGGATCAGGGCTTCCCGGTACAGCACCTGGCGATCATCGGCACCGACCTGCGTCAGGTCGAGCGCATCACCGGGCGCATGAGCTGGGGGCGCGCGGCGATGTCGGGTGCGATGAGCGGCCTGTGGATCGGGGTGTTCTTCGGCCTCATCTGTCGGTGGCCGAGCAGCAACGGGCCCCGGCTCAACTTCTGGGCCTGCGTCCTGCTGGGGGTGCTGTGGGCACGTCTCTCCAGCTCTTCAGCTATGGCCTGACGCGCGGTCGCCGTGACTCTCACCTCGATCAGCCAGGTCGGCCCTCGCGCCACTCGATCATTGCCGCTCGTGAGGTCTCGCGAGGCGTCCCAGGCCCCTGGCCGATGTGCCGGGCAACCCTCGCGCGGGAGAGGCCCAGCGTCGTTCAGGAGCGTCGTCGGCCCGGGAGGAGACCTCGGGCCCGACTGCGGCCTTTCGGCTCGCTGCCCTGATGAGCAGCCCCTCGATTCGGGTGCGACTGCCCCGAGCCCGGCAGCACGCCCCTGACGTGAGCTCCCTGCTCGGCCTCGGTGCTGTCAGCCCGGCTCCGGCCCGTCCCCTGAGGGACTACGACCCTTCCGGCGTCCTCGCGCCGGAGCAGTCAGGAGGAGTCGGGAGGCTCGACGAGGTCTGCAGGACTCCGGCGCTGAGCCCGGTTCCGGTGACGATGAGTGACGAGCACTGGGACAGGGGATTTCAGCGATGAGCATTCCGGTGGACCGTCGACCGCCCGTGCGTGGTTCCTGGCAGTTCCCGGACACCTTCTCGCGATCGCCCAGGATCTGGGCTACGACGGCGTCGAGATCATGGTCTGGAGTGAGAAGGCATCCCAGGACGCCACCCGGCTGGCGCCCTGGTGGA